>Ga0194041_10000072_pt1 | contig 35387 bp, 37 predicted proteins | sample JunL449m_MetaG_FD_160082 | JGI IMG/M metagenome (GOLD analysis project Ga0194041, IMG submission 160082) | Anoxic zone freshwater microbial communities from boreal shield lake in IISD Experimental Lakes Area, Ontario, Canada - Jun2016-L442-9m | ecosystem: Environmental > Aquatic > Freshwater >...
TTGTATTAGTTATACCAGGACTTGTTATAAGTGGTTTACCTATAGAGCAAAGAGTCTGTTCACCTAATTCTTTAAGTTCTGCAGTTGCTTCTTTATTACTATTACAATCTACATATCTTACATTTAAACAAGGTTCACCAAGAGTTGTTTTTGAAGGTAGCTTTAATACATTTATTATAAAACTTTCACACAAATCTGACCAAGCATTATTGTTTGCATTTAAAAATGGATCTTCATTAATGTCATTATATGGATAGTTAGGAAAATAAAAATTTTGTTCTTCTCTTTTATACTTTCCTACATTACGTAATATACCTTTTGCTACAATAGATTTGTTTGTTCCTCTATCTCCTCTTACTATTTTATATCCTACTATATCAGCTTTTTGATCATTTGTTAATGATGATGATTGTATTAATGCACCAACTTGTTCTGTATCTATTCTAACTCCTATTGGATATACATAGTTATTTTTAGAAACAAGACCTTTTGTAGGATCATAAATTTCAACTGGTTTTGTAATAGGAGAAACTAATACATCTGGAAACTTATGATGTCTTATTGGTTGATCTGCTAGAGTTCCCCAAAGATTTATATTACATGGATATTTTTCTGTTGATTCCCAATAAGCAAAGTTTCCATATTCGTAAGGAGTTGCATTACCGATAGAATTACCAGTAGCAAAATCAATGACAGAAGCTGTATTATAAATTTTCCAATAGGGACTATAGTCCGTACCTGGTTCTGGTTCACCAATGAAATCATTATTATTAATATAAATATTTGGAAGAGCTATTTCTTGATTAGTTAATGTTCTACCAGGAATATGGAAACCATCTGTTTGTTTTCCATTCTTTAATAAGAATACAATTTCAAATGCATACACTTCATCACGAAGATAACCTCTAAGGTTTGTAGCATTTAATTCATTTGCATAGTTTTCATTTGGATGAATTGCATATGTTTCCCATAACAGATCTATTTGCGTAGCTATAGATTGATAATTAATTCTATCTATAGATGTAAGTCCATCCCATACAAGAACATCTTGTACAGCTGTTAAATCTTCTGCTACATCATAATATGGAAACTTCTCAAATATATCATTCATTGATAAACGTATGTTATCAACTATTTGTCCTGTATACGTTATTTGTAAAGTTGTATTGTCTATAAAATATGTACCAATTAATTCTACTGAACTAATGGCATTTACTGTTTTAATAACAGCTAAATTAAAATATTGAAATTGTCCTGAAGAATCTAAGTTATCTACATTTACAACAATAGACTTTCCTACAACATAATTAAAATTAACTGTTGCAATTTGTGGATCAGCAATTGGTGTAGGGTTAGTAATAGAATAATAAGATGTGAACGGATTACCAGATGCATCAGAATACTGTGCTGCAAATTGATATGTACCAGCAAGAAGAGAACCTCCTGTAGTAATATCTACAATAGCAAGATTTGGAATATTAAAATTAGGTTGTAGTTTTAATTGATTACAATCTAATTGATTTGAATATTTAGGATCACAAAGAGGAGATCCACTTCTTAATATATATGGAATATCATTAATATCTAAATATCTTCTAGGATTAAATCCATCTGTCCAATATATCTCTGTTGTACAATTATTAATTTTATGTACAACTTTATGAATAGGATTATCTGTACTGAAGTTAAGACATAATGCATTAACTAATGTATGATAGATACAATCATTGTTATCCATATACCCTATTTCACTAGCTCCTGTATTAGGATTTGTGATAAAGAATATATGTTTACTTTGTTCATTAATGAAGTGTGTTCCTATTAATACATATTCTTTAGGAAATGTAACACATAGTTCATTACCTTGTTCATTCTGATAATTAACAGAAGAAGAATCAAAGTTTTCTAAAGCAGCATTCAGGGCATACGTTAGCGTGCCCTGTTTAATTTGATTTAATGTGTTATCAAGGTTTAATCCTATATTAGCACTATTAAACTCTTGTTTGATATTTCCTTGTGATTGTTCTTCAGCCATAATAATATTTTAATTAGTTACGTCTTCTACCATATCTACTAGTAGGAAGTTCGTACATATTAAATCTATTTAAATCATTTTTGATTCTTCTTTGTTTCTCCCAAGCAGTTTGTTTTTTAACTTCAATACTTGCCATGATGAAAGATTCTTCATATGCTTGTTTATGATAGATCAATTTCTGTTGTAACTGATTGAAAGTTTCATCATTAGTTTGATTTGTAAGAGTTTCAAACACTTTAAACTTAAGGAATGCTTCTACATATTCTCTAATACGATAGTTATCAGGAATCATTTGATTTCCTATTTCATCATATTCAGTAGCATAGAATATTAAATGTACAACACCATTTCTAAAATTAGTTACAAACTTATTGTCTCTAATATCAAATGAATCAATACTAGCAGAACCAGGAGTGAAATTGTTTACAGGAATAGGTTGTGCATTGAAGTCCCAGTTGTTTGTATAATCAACACCACAGTTCTTTCTTGCAGATATATTTCCAGGCTTAAGTAAATAGTTATGAGTAAATCCTCTAGCTACAGTGTTGTTTGTCTTGTAAACAGCTTGTATCAATACAGGCATACACGCAGGACATCCTGTTGTGCATTCAAGATTTGTACAAGGAACACCACCAGATGTTACAGGAGACACTTGTATTGTTGTTTCAGAAGCTGCTTGTGAATAGAATGAGTTAGCTGATTGATATGGATAGTTAGCCACTTCTGTAGTCATCCAAGCTTCTCTAACAGCATAAAAGTTATCAGGAAGTCTAGCTTCAAAGTCTTGTACAAAAAGAATCTCATCAGTGATTACATAAGTTGTTCTCCCTAACTTCTTTAGAGCTTTATCTAAATAGGTAGGAAATAAAAGATCATCCACTGCACCTGTATCAAAATAGCTTTTCAGCTCTTCTTTAACAGTTGAGTAAACAGGTTCTGGGCTTACGAAAGCATATTTATAATAGTATGACATAGTTCATTATTTTTTCCACTCGTTGTAAATGTGTTGATACTTGTCGTTGGTCTTTAAGTAATGTGATAGAAGTCTTGATGTAAGTCTAGAAGGTTTAAAATACCAAAGATCAGAATTCTTAAAACGTGCTGTAGGTTTAAACCACATCCAACCAAAAAAGTATCCTTCTGTGTGATAATTAAAGTTATATATAACCTTTCCTTTCTCTTTAGTTTTCTGCCAGTCGATAGGTAAGTTAATAAACTCTTTTCCATCTATGCCTTTCATCTTTCTTCTTTTCTTCTTATTGATAGAGAACTCTCCAAAGCCATAAGGTAGTCTTGCTTTCTCACCAGTCTCTAATATGTATTCTTTGAATAGTTCATTATATGTATATATAATGTTTCTCCATTCATCATATGTAAGTTTAATAGATGGATGATTCTTACAAAATAAATTGTAATTGTCTTTACTAGAAGATCTCCAGTCTACTTTAACTCTACTCATTAATTAGTTGATTTTGAATTTGGAGATTGTCCATCTATTCCCTCTTCAGATACATCTGTCTTAAGTGAGAAATATGTTTGTAGAAGTTTCTTAGATGTAAGTTCTAAGACTTGTTGTTCTAAGTATCCAGGAAGAGCAAACTCTTTATCTAATGGATTCATACATAACTGTTCGTTTGTATAATCAGGAGTTCCGCATCCACATTCTGGATACATGATTTCATTATCTACATCTTCTTCAAAGAAAGCTACAAATCTAACTGCTTTAAGAAGTGGATTACTTACATATAAGTATCCATTAGATATCCAGAAGTATTCTTCTTTTTTAATTACAGGAAGTTTTAAAAGATTGATGTATCTATTAACTGTAATTTCTTTTAGTTTTCTTCCTCTTCCACTCATTGCATTAATAGAATAAACTCCCTGTATAACATACTGATAGTTTCCTTCAGATATACGTGGAAGTTTAAATTTAGTTCTTGCAATAGAACAAGGATCTACATAGTCACAACATTCAGATATAGACACTTCACACATTTCCAAACAAGGAATTGTTGTGAACAATGTATCTGTAGCCCATAGCTTTCTAAGATTTGTCTCACGCTTAATAAGCAATAAAGCATTGTTTCTTATCTCAGATGCAATTGCTCTATCTGTGATAAGACTGTCTGTAGAAAGTATCTTGTGGACACTTCTAACATCTGATACTAATTTCCGTAATGTTGACATAATTATATTCTTTCTGTTATGAATTCTGTTAAAAACTTGTCTTTATGTTTAAAGATATAATTCTTAAAAGAAGAAAATGTTTTATAATTTAGAAATTCTGATATATACAAATGTTCTAGACTGTAATAATAAATACCTGTTTTTAAAGATAGATGTATATATTTTAACTTGTAAGGTATTTCTGCATTTTTTAATTGATATTTATTATAATCTTTTACAAATACAAATAATCTATTTTTTATATACTTCTTACTTTTATTACATACAGCATTCAAACATTTATAATTTAAGTTATTTTGAGTTGCTGCTTCTTTGGAAGATTTGTACTCTTTAATTACTTCAAATGTTATAGGATTAACTTCATATACTGGAACTTCTAAATAAGAATAATCTAAAGTAAGCATTCCTCCAGTACCTCCTGGAGCAATATTATAAAATAAACTAGATAGTTGTGCATTATAATATTTGATATAATACTCTTCTAGTATATTTAGTTCCATTCTATTATTAGATACTGCAAGTATTTCTTTTATAAAGTTTTCTCTACCGTACTTTTTAATAGCATGCTTTAGTTCTAATCCTGATCCTAAATATTTTGGATTATTGGCTTCATCTTTTCCAATATACTTCTTACCGTTGATTAAGTTAGTTGTTATATAAATTATCATAACTAAAACCAGATAGGTATCGATACTATATTTTTATCTGTTTTATCAACTACTTCTAGTAGTGCACCTGCATTAGAAGAACCATAGTTATGTTCTATCCAATTAGAACCACCACATATAGATGGTACATTAATATATCTACCTGATTTACCTATATTAACTGAGTAAGCATGTAGATCACCTTTAACTGTTGATATGTATTTAGTTGTTAGATTTTTAGAATAATCTAATAACCATAGATCAACTTTTTCATTTAGATTCAATGGAAATCCAAACTTCATATATTTCTCATCTTTACCATGTGTAAGTAAAATACTATGCTCTCCCCATACATATGAATCTATAAACTTATCTTGGTTGACAATTGTTATATTATCATATCTAGCATCTAAATAAAACTCCAATGCCTTATTTACTATATATGAGTAATCATTACCTGAGTGATTTGAATTGTTTATGTTTATTATATTAACCTCTTGAAAAAGACCAGAAGTCATTATTGTATCATAAAATATTTTTCTAGCAGAAGTATAAATATTAAACTGCTCTTTGTTTGATAAAGATTCTAATGCATGTCCACCTCTTGTAGTTTGTTTATTAAAACCATCTAGTTCATCTCCAAGATTAACTATAAATAATGTATCTATTACATAATCTAATGATATAATCTGTTTAGCTAGTTCTTTTAAACGATTATGATATATATCTCCTGTATATGGGTTTCCAAATAAAGAGTCTTTAAAATCAATCCCAGTATGATCATCTGCTATGTACACAAATAATGCTTTGTCAGATTCACGATATTTTACTTTTCCAGAAAACTTTTCTGTTGTTGAGAAGATTTCTCTTATATCTTCAGTTAAGTCTTTTCGTATAATATCATCATCTGATATTAACTTACTAAATACAGATGATGTAAACTTCCCACTTGGTAACATCTTAGACCAGTAGTTGGTAATGATGTATTTATCTAAATTTATTTTGTGTAATGCTGCTAGTTCAATATCATCCTTTGGATCAAAGTCACTAGTGATAGTGCTTTCTATTGTACCCTTTTCAATATTCACCTTACGTGATTCTTCTATATAGTTCTTAACTACTTCTATAGATGTTTCATTATCTTTTTCTCTAAGTTCTTTTAGAAGCTCATTCACTTCATATTCACTTATTCCTAATCTTTCAGCATAGAACTTTTTACTTTTCTTCATGCTTAATAACTCTTCTAACTTGAATAATAAATCTTGATTCTCAGTCATATTTAGTTTAGTTTACTTAAAATTAGGGTAAAGATAAAAATACTTTTGATACTATCCAAATAAATTTAATTAAATATGTTATTCTTTATAATTAAAATAGTTATAAAACAAAAACTCCCCAAGAATATCTTGAGGAGAAAATCTAAGAAAACCAACAAACTCAGATTTTTTTATATGATTAGTGTATCACAGGACATAATCTAATAGACTCCCATTGTGTACTAGTTGATCCTCCAGTAACCCTAATAGTAACTAAAGAATTTGTTAAGTAATCTGCATTAGTATATTTCCACCAAATAACTTGTTCGTATGTAATTCCACCTATTGTCATGTTTGATATAGTAAAGCCTGTATCATTATAATATTGTGTTTGTCTTGTAGGTACTGTTCCTTTATTTGTTCCTATAAATTGAACTACAGATAAAGAAGTATTGTTAGGTAAAGTATTTAATGGAGGTGTTCCCCATACATTATCAAATGGTCCATAGTTACCACCATAAGCATCTGAAAGTGTTTGAGATGTAGTTGCCACTTTATTAGTTCCTCCATCTTCAGGAAGCCCATGATAGAATTCCATTTTATCAACAGCAGCTCGTGCATTCATAAGAAAAACAATTACACCTCCTGCTGAATCTAAATTAACATATTGGTCATCTACTTGATAACCTCCAGAAGAAGAAGTTCCACTACAAGGAACAATAATTGTAGTAGTAGTAGTGGTGGTTGTAGTTATCTGTTCTACATATCCATCTAATACACAATCAACATCACTTAATGTTATATCTGTAGAGTTAATACAATCTCCTGTAGATGTTATTCTAATGATTGTAGCATAGTCTGGTGCTTCTGTTGTATACCCTGCTTCTAAATCTATTTTACTCACTCCTGTTTCAAAAGGAGTGATGTATGAATCTAAATCAGAATAAAGATCAAATGGTCCTGTATCAGAACCTGCTATTGTTAATGTTAATAATACTATCATACAGTAGTAGTTGTTGTGGTGGTAGGAGTAGCTGTTGTAGTAGTTGTGGTTGTAGGTATAGGACAAGCAATAACAGAAGATAAAACTCCTACATTGTCTATAACAAATTGATATTTAATAAAATTAAAGAATCCTTTAAATGTTAGTCCATCCCCATCAATAGGATTTATAAACCCAGGTTCAAAATAAACAATATCTCCATCTTGTAATACCACATTTGGAATAGTTTGTGAAACATAATAATTATAATCAGGTAAAAATACATCTTCACATAAACCTAAACTAAGTGATATCTCATTACTAAATGCAACTGTTGTAGTGGTTGTAGTTGTTATACCTGATATAGCTAAATCTACATAATTATTACATAAACTATTTACAGATCTCACTCTAATGACTGCTGTTCCAGAAGGAACTACATCAGAGGGATATCCATCTAGTAATGCTAATTTGGTTATACTTAATGCAAATGCTGTTGTATATCCATCAGCATCTGAAAATAAATTAAATGGACCTGTATCTAGTCCTGCTTCCGTTAGTGTTATTAATACTGTCATTTGGTTTTATTTATTATTGTTTATATTATTTTTATTAATCTTACTGACATACCAGTTGATTTTACTAAATTACTTGTTGTTAATGTATTAACATTAATACCTAATGAACAGTAAACTGCATTTGGTGTACTAAAAGAATTACTTGTCCAAATCCAATTAATAGATGCAACACCTGAGTAATTATTTGAAGATCTATATCCTCCTGGTCTAGCAGTGAATCCACTAGAATTGGAAGAACTAATATCATCAACAGTTGACGACCAAGTTGTTTTACCTGATTCTTTCATTTTAAATCCAGCATATGTAGCACCTCCTAAATAATTAGATAATATAGCAAAATCGTTTGAAGAAGCAACTCTCCAACCATCAGGAGCAAATCCCCTTGAATCATTTACTGCATGCCAATTGTAGAGTTTACCTCTTGATCCATCAGAGAATCCATTAGGCCAACACCAATGACCTGTGGTTAATGCTGCCCAACCTGCATTACTACTACCTGTAAATTCTGGTATAGTATCACCATTCTTATATTTAGTATGATAGGCGTTACTTGATTGCCAAATTTGATTTTCAATTATTACACCTGTTATTGTATCTGCTTTTGCTGTAAAGAAATTATTAAATCCATAATATGTTTTACGTGTATCAGGATCAGAAGTATATTCAGTTTGATAAGATCTAAAATAGTAATCAACATCTGCTGTTAATCCATCTAAAAGAGTGTTAATTTTTGTAGTAGCAGGATAGGGTGCAATTGGATAATCATTTGTAGGACGTGGATAATGATCATTTGCTATAGTTGGATCAGGACTTGTACTCCAACATACTCCTGTTTCATATATAGGTATTATACTTTCTTCTTTTGGAGTTATTTCTATAACTGTGGAAACTTTTGGTCCAATGGAATATAGAACAGGATTATTATATAAATTTATACTATTTTTAAGAAGTCTAATAGAAAGCATAAGTCCTGGACTTTGATTACTATTTAATGTAAATATTGTATTACTATTTGTTAATTCATAATATATATAATATGAACCATATTTTATTGTCGTTGTCCAGTAAGATCCTTTTATATTAAAATTACTAAAAGTTATACCATCACCACTTAAACCACCACCTCTTCCTGTCCATCCACTACTATTAGTTGCACCTACATTACTAATCCAAAATCCAACGTCTTTTAAAGCTGCACCAGCTACTGTTTTTCCTAACAGTTCAGTTTGTAACCATAGGAAATCATTATCAGAAGGTACTCTCCATCCTAGTGGAGGTGTGTTTGTATTTCTAGCAACACTAACTCTATATAATTTACCATGCGTTACTGAGTTTACTAGATCATTATTATAATCTTTATAATAAGCTGTAGTTATTGATAAACCACTTCCTAAATATGTAGTTGTATTTAAATTTTTAGTTGCCCATATTTGACTACCAATAAGTATTTCTCCTAAATCTATAATTACTGCAGCAGTTGTAAAACTAAGTTCACTACTATAGGTTGTTGCAGTAGCATTTGTTGCATAAGCTTTTACATAATAAATTTGTAAAGGGGCTAAACCAACAACTGTTGATGATATGTTACCAACTACTGTACCTCCATTAGTTGTTTTATCATCTGCAGTTGTTGGATTTCCAGTTTTATTCCAGCAAAATCCACTAACAAGTATTCCTAATCCAGATATTGTTCCTTTAAAATTTGCAATACTTGAATCAGATAGACTAGGTATTATTTCTGTAATAGTTGCTCCTGGGGGATCTTCATTTTTTATTAAACGAACAGATCTACCAACAATATATATATTAGAATTTCTATCAAAAGTTGCTGTATCATTTTGAACTAAGTATCTATTAGCAGTAGTGGTATTTGGTGTAGTTGATGACCATATTCCACCATCATAATATAATCCAATATATACCCCATTACCAACAGTATCAGCTCCTCTTTTTCCTCCAGGTAAAAATGTAAAACCAGTTGAGTTGGTAGCATCTGTATTAAGTGTTGCAAAATGTGTATTACCATCTTCTTTTACAGCACTACCACCAATATTTGCTCCTCCTGCAAATGTAACTAATGTATCTAGTTCTGTTCTTGATGGAACATGATAACCTTCTGGTGCAAATACTTTTCTTGCAGCAATTTGTTCTGGTGTTGGAGGAATTGATTCTGTATTTGCAATTCCCATAACAGCATACCAATTGTATAATTTTCCATATATTTCACCTATACTATGATCTGGTGTGATTGTTGCAGTTTCTCCATAATAACACCATGCCCCATAGGTTAATGCTGCCCAACTTGCATTAGTGCCACGATGATGATATATATCTGTTCCATCTCTATATTTTAATATATCTACATTTTTTGTTTGCCAAACTTGCTGTCCAATTTGTATTTCTGATGGTAGGCTTGTAAACCATATTTCAGTAGGACTATATCCAATACCTCCTTCATTTATTGCATATGCTCTAACATAATATGTTGTACTTAATTCTATATTTGATGTTATATCTAATTCTATTAATCCTGAAGTGACTACTGGAGAAGTTGCTTGTATAAAATTACTTCTTGTAGGATTAGGTAATGTATACCAACAAAATCCACTTTCAGTTATTCCAGTACCAGAATCTACATTTCCTGTAAATTTAGTATTGTAAACACCAGGAGTAGTACTTGGAGAATTACTAACAACTGTTATACTAACTGTTGGTTTAGCTATATTGTTACTTGCAAGACCAGATAAATAATAAATGGCTGGATTTATCATATTATATTATTTATTTGTAAATAATATGTGTCACCTGTTCTTGTTAATAAAGCTGTACTACCTGCTTTTCCATTAAAAACTGCTGTTGTAGCTGGAACTAATGTAGTACCTGTTCCTGCTAAAAATGTTATATAATTAGTATTAGGAGATAACTTTGTATAAGATGCTATAAAGTTTACTTTAGAGGTTGTAGTAACTGTTAAATTAATATTACCTCCTGTATTATCTATCATTAAATTTCTACCATTTTGATTATATGAACCACTTTGATAGTCTGTTGTTATGTTAGCTGTTCCTACATATGCAATATTAAATACTTGAGCATCAATAACATTTTTTACAAAATTAGTAGTGGCTATTCTTTGTGTATCATCTCCTGTACCTGGTGTAGTAGATTCTGGTAATCCTGTAAATACAGGAGATGATAGATTAGCTTTTAAAGTATTAGCTAGTGTAACAAACTCTGTAGTTGCTAATGTAAAAGAACTAGTTAAAGGAGCTTGTGTCACTGCAATTGTTCCAGTAGGCAGGTTGGGTGTACCTGTAAATGTTGGAGAAGATGTATTTGCTTTTGCATTAAATATAACCCAATCAGTTGATTTTAAATAACCATTAACTGAACTTGTAGCTTCTGGTATACTAATAGTACCAGTTGTTGTTATAGCTCCTCCTGTACTACTAACTAATGGAGATGATACTGCTATCGATGTAACTGTTCCACTACCACCACCTCCACTAACAGTTGCCCAAGTATTATCACCTCTTAAATAAGTTGTAGAATCTTTAGTTCCTGTTGCTGATAAATTTGATAAACCAACAACTCCTGTTCCTAGTGTAGTTGTAATTGCTGTTGCTCCACTTCCTGTAACTGCACCAGTTAATGTTATAGTTTGGTTAGCTGTTAAATATGTACTAGTATCTGGAATTATTCCTGTTCCGCTTTGGTATCTTAATAAACCATTAGTTGTAAAAGCTGCTATTGTAGTTAAATTAGTTGATAAAGGTTGTTTACCTGCAAATTGTCCTTGAATAGGATTAGTAACACCTTTAACATAACTTAATTCAGTTAAATTTGGATATAAACCACCTGGATATAAACCACCTAACACTCCACTTCCATCAATGTATGCAATAGTGTTATAATAAAGACTTCCAAGTCCTGGATTAATACTATTTGAAAATGTTTTTAAACCAGCAAATGTTTGTGAAGTTGTTGTTACAACTCCTCTTGCAGTTGGTGCAGCTGAAGGTAAATAAAATGTATGTGTACTTCCACTTGATATTATATTAAAATCATTACCTGTTGTATCAATTCCAAAATTTTGAGATGCTGCATTTAATCCATTTAAAGAAGTTATTCCAGCTACAAAAGTTGTTACAACTTTAGAAAGATAAAAATTTTGTGTATACATTGTAATAGTTCTGGAAGGATTATTTACAATGTAATATCTTAATGCAATTCTATCAGTAGTTAATAGAGTTGTTTGAGGAACTGATAATCCAGTTACATATGGATATATAGATGCTCCATTTAATATATCTTGTGGAGTTGCTGAATTACTTACTATACTTGTAAATGTTGTTCCATCATATTTTAATAATTCAATATAAAACTTTGGATTTCCACCAACACTAGATGCATTTAAATAAGTTTCAAAAGTCCAAACTCCTCCAAGTATTTGTGTTTTATTAGGATTTCCTACATCTGTAAGCCATTGTGATATTAATCCATTTCCAGTTAAAGGAAAATTAACTCCTGTTCCAAATACAGCACTTTGACTAAGTTGATAATATCCAGCCACTGATGCTGCTGTACCTCCATTTAGATAATAAGATACTGTAGCTCCTCCACCACCTCCACCACCACTTGATGATATTACTCCTCCAGATATAGAAATATTATCTCCTGCTGTTATATTAGAACCATCTGCTGCTAATATTTGAGTTCCTGTACCACCATTTTTAATTAACTTAGTTGCTGTTAATTCTCCTGATTGATTTACTGTTAATTTATCAACACTATTTTTTGTTATTTTAAATGGTGTACCATTTGCTAATAAATCAGACTCAATTTGAATTCCAGTGGAAGTAGAAGTATTTAAATTTGCTAATATTGAAGTTTGTGATGAACCTGCTATAATCCCATTTTGATCACCAAAAGTATTTACTCCACAATATGTAGAACCTTCTACTATTAACCCATAACCAGTTCCTGAATTAGGTATAAGAATACCAATACTATCATCATCATTACTATAAGAGTTTATAGTTAATGCTGTTTGATTTTGTGTAACTATAGATGTTGCACCTTCAGAATTTACAGTTAACTTATTAACTGAATTTTTATTAAATTCAATAATATTTCCTGTTGATGATGTGCCACTATTTATAACTAATCCTTTTGCAGTTGAACCTAAACTTATGTTTTCAGCAATTCCAACTCCTATAGATTGGTAAATTCCATTAGAACCATTAGTATTATATATATAAACAGCAGTATCAAGATTTCCACTATCAGCTATAGTTAATCCTGTTGTAGGATTATTTAAAAAAATACCTGTATCAGAACCATTTACTTGTATTCCACTATTATTCCCATTTCCATTAATAAGTAAAGGTTGACTTGAACCATTTGCAGTTATATTAATACCTGTTCCATCTCCACTTACATTTACATTTAACCCATTAGTATCTATTATAGGATTTAATGTAATAGAATTAGTTGTAGATGCTGCAACATCTGTTACCTCTTGAAGATCTTGTGAACCTAATGAAGCTAATGTAGCAGTATTTCCATCATCTAATAAAACATTTAATCCTGTTCCACCTTGTTTAATTAACTTTGTAGCAGTTAGTTCTCCTTCCTGATTAACTACTAACTTAACAATACCATTTTTGTTAACAATTATTGGCTCACCAATAGATGATGTACCACTATTAATTACTAAACCGACATTAGAAGTTCCAGAATTAATTTCAATAGCTGTACCTGAGTCATTATATGTAACAATAGATTTACCATTAGTTGCTATTGTTTCAATAGCTGTACCATTAGCAGTATTTATTACTTGCATTGTTCTTCCAATCCACGCATTTTCTGGATTAGTAGATGTTGTTCCGTTACTTATAAAAAGATTAGCAGTTGTCCCCCCATCTTCTGAAGCAACATAAGTAGAACTTAAAGCTTGAAACGCATTACCTCCTTCATTTGTTAAAATAATACTAATAGTATTAGTTGTAGATGATCCAATATCTGTAACAGTTTGTAAGTTTTGGTCACCTGTATTAGTTCCACTTGTATTTCCTAAAATAGTTTGTTGAGCATCTGTAGTATATCTTCTATTTACAGAATCATTAATATCAGCAGTGCTAGCATTTTCTCCAGATGTAACTAATCCTTTATCATCGTATGTGATCTTTGTTTTACTATCTCCTATTATAGGACTATTTTTGTAAACTCTAAGATCATCTTGTTGGTCAACATAAGTTACAGTGGCTAATCCATCAATAGATGGTATTTCTGGTTTGTTTAAGATTAAAGCATCTCCACTTGTAGCATTCCAATCAGCATTTACATTTACTTGTGCACCTGCTTGTATACCACTTAATTTAATTTTTTCTCCAGGAGAAAACAATCCTGCATATACATCATCAGCTAATGGAAGTTCAGCACTATTCCCAGTACTACTTTCAACATAACCATTAGCTACATCTTCAACATAATTTAAATCTGTTACTGTACCTCCAATTTCTACATAGATAACATCTTGCCATATATATAATTTGTGGTCATCTAATGTAATATAAATTATATCTATTTCACCAAATTCTGGAAGGAAAGAGAATGTCTCTACTTCTACAATTTGTGATGGAATATCTTGTAATGTAATAAATGGATCTATTCCATTTTGACCATCATTAATTAATTCAGATGTTTTTGTAACCTGTATTGGTAAATCTGATATAGGTAACACTGTACCATTATCCAATAAAAAATTACTACCATCTCCACCAATCTTCACAAATGAATTTGCAATTATTGGTAGGGTGGTAAGATTACCTACATCTGTTACTTTCTGTAACGTAGGAATAGCAAGTAAAATATCTAGCTTCTCTATAGCTAATGTTACTGAATTGTAAGTGTTGATTCCTGAATTTGGAAGATTAGGACCAGCATAGTAAACATCATCTGTAGAGATACAAGGATCATTACAGTCGCAAGATTTTCTTTGTGGAATAGGTGGGTAGTGCATATTGGTTATTAGGCTGGGTTGGTTATTAGGCTGGTATATACATTATATAATAAACTGCAAGTCCTGGTTGAACATTTGAATGAGCTTGATTCTGTCCTGCTGGTTCTATTGTTAATGTTGTTGTAGCTATTAAACTTGCAGGGGCAGCAACTAATGTGTTATTAGTTTCTGATGTAGCAACAGCTCCACTTCCACCACTAGCAATTGTTTCTCCAGTTCTTGTAGCAGTAGGACTAATTGTATGAGTATGGGGAGGTATAGTAGTTATAGCTGAAGAACCAGTATGATTATGTGCTGGTATTTGTCCTAAACTTAATGTAGTTGTATTATTTCCTTGTATACTAGTAGTTGTTTTATATCCATATGTAGGATTACCATTAACACCTGGTTGTGTTTGTCCACTGGTAGGCCATGGTGCTGTTGCCATATCTGTAGCACCTACAGCAACTCTTCCTCTTAAATCTGGAACTCCTGGATTTCCTCCATTACATAAATATACATTTTCCCAATATCCATATCCTGCACCTGTACTACCAAATCCATCTGATAAAGTTGGATATCCAGATGCTGGTCCATAATAAGGAATAACACTATAAGGAAGCATTTTAGCACTAGCTAAAACTGTTCCACCACTACCACTTATACATTCGTCAACTAATGTACAGATTTCTGATTGTTGTACATATAATGGAAGTTGTGCAGCTAATGAATCTACATCATCACTAACACTACAAAGTTTTGTTATTGTAGCTTGTACAATAGCATGTGTATCTGAAGAAGCGGTAACACCTGTTAAGCATCCAATTGTATAATCAGCGTTCAATGTAGCAAGTGTAGCAGCAATAACATCAACTTGTTCTTGTATATTACATGCAGCTTCTATTAGAGCTTTTGATATATCTGCAATAGATAGTTCTCCACACGCAGGAAGATATTGTTGTACCACTGTACATACATCTATATTACTAAGATCTATTTTTACTCCAGATCCATTTAATGCAGAAACAAGAAATGTGGTTAGAGATTGTTCAATCACTGATAAAGGATCACCAGTACTAATTCCTAATTCAGGAACATCTATTCCTGTATATCTGACACACTGATCTGAAACAGTTTCTGTGCATCCATTAAAACAATTTTGACAATTAGACATATTATATTTATTTTATATTGTTGTTGTGGTAGTAGTTGTTAGGGCAATAGTTGTACTAGTAGTAGTAGTAGTGCTACTTGTTGATGTACTTGATGATGTTGTAGTTGTGGTTATTGGTATACAAGTGGTAGATGTTGATGTTGTAGATGTTGTAGGTGTTGGTGTAAAAATAGGTCTTATATCACAACCTAATGTTAATCTTATCACTTTACTTATAATTTTATCTATACAAAAATCACTTAAGTAATCAGGATTACATTGCTTGTATGTAAGGATTCTTTTATACGCCAAAAGTTGAATCATCGCTCCAGCAGGAACAACTTGATTCAACATAAATACAACATTGTTATATAGACCATTAGCATATTCTGCTAACTTACAATCTATCTTTTTCAGTAAATTAGGAATGTTTGCACATTCAGGACAATCAGTTAGTCTTGGTGTTAACATATTTATTATTTTTTACCTGCGCATGCAGCACATAGTCCATTTGTTAATTGACATCCACATCCCACCTTTGCTCCACATGAATTACATTGTGCCATGTTAATTGAAATTAATTTGATAGTTGTTACCTGAACAACCGCAGTTAGATCTTAAAAAACTATTTAACATATTATCTGCCTGAACATATAATCTATTTGCTTCATATTCTGCACAGTTATTACCTGCAGCAATTGATCCTTGTATAAAAAAGTTGATAGTGTTTAATGTAACGGTGGATTGTGTTTTAATTGCTCTATCACATTCCATTAAATCTAATTGAAGAAAAGCTCTATCAAACTTCTCTTGTATTCTCTCTGTACGCATTATTGTTCTTTCTACAAAGTTTAAATATGCAGGATACACAGAGTATACTAATCTGTATATTCCATCAGGTAGGGGTTGCTCACTACCCACTTCAGTAATCCCAAGATTTGCAGTGGTATATAAATTAAATGAATTTATATCAAAGGGTAACATTACATCACTAAATCCAGGAACAGTTATCTTTATAGATGGGCTCTCAACATCTGGTGGATCTGTTGGATAGGTTGAAGCGTCCATTACTCCAAGTGATAATGTACTATATGTAGGTACTACAATTATATCTAATTTTAAATCTGCCATGAGTTTGTTTTTGAAGGTTAATAAAAAGGGGAGAGAGCGTTTGTTAACTCATCTCCCCTTGATACTAGGAATTTATTATTCTCTACTTATCCTTAAGGAATGTTAGTAGAAGATGTTGTTGTTGTACTAGGAGCAGCAGTTGATGTAGTAGTGGTTGTGCTTACACAATTACTATTTTCATCTAATGTTCCTAAAGCAGCTTCTAATACAGCTTCAATTGCAGCAGCAATTCCACTTGTAACAGAGTTTGGAGCAGCAATAATCACTGTAGAATCTTCCATAATATAATCACCCCATTGGTAAGCAGACTTATCATATTCATTAAATTTGATATAGTAGCTATCATAAGTTACACCACTAGAAACATAAGACTCAAAGTTCTCATTGTAACCATTCATTCTGTAAAGGTGTTTCAAGTAACCAGCTTGGTAGCTATAGAAGTTTTTCTCTAATTGGATAAATTCTGCAGCTTGTCCTTTGGCATAAGAAGAACGTTGTGTGATAACAGAGTTAGCAACAATGTTACAAGCATCTGCAACAATAAAGTCAGCAGTAGTAGCTGGACCAGCATATACAAAAGTTCTGAAAGACATTCTGTCATATTCAAAAGGGAACGCAGCAACATCACATGGTTGTCCATATACTGTTAAAGGTTTTCCTGTGATACGTAGAATAGTTCCACCTACATTTTCAAATGTGTAGAATTTGTTCAAGCTAATGTTGTCAGGATTGATACCAGGAGCTTGTGCACGTAATTTTGCAATAAATTGATTAATCAATTCGTTTGCATCAACATCAGTACATGGATCATCACCACAATCACAACAAGGTGCTTGAATAGTTACTGAACGTGTAAATCCGTTGAAATAAAGAGTTCTAAGGTAAGAACTGTCAGCACGAAGGGTAAGTGTTAATACATCACCACATTGTGCAGTAAAGTTAGTTACATCAGTAATTTGGTTTGCTGCAGTAGCACATCCTGTTACTTTGTACCATTCAGTTACATTAGAATTTTTTGTTATAACAGTTTCAGCATTACCTGTTAATACTGTACTAGCAACACCAATTTTGTCAGATCTTTTAGATCCTTGAAGATAAGTGTTTGTTCTACCTTGAGCTATGTAAAAATACGGAAAGTTTTTTACAGTTGTACTAGTTACAGTAGCATACAAGTTGTTAAAGATTCCCACAGTACCTGCAGTCAGGTCTTGTGTTGAGCCAGAGCTAGGGATAGTTGTTTGCCCTACTGGAACCACGAATAACGTGGTTAATGAAAAATCAGCCATTGTTTATTTATTTAAATTAATAGTTTATTCGTTTGATTGTATTCTGAATTGTGCGCTTTGTACAGCAGCAGAGTTTTCAGTATACATTGCTAGATTCTGAACTGTAAGATCTAGAAGTTCATCTTCTAAGTATGTTTCAAGCTCACAGTCTTGATCAAATGATGGATTACCATCTAACATTATATATCCTGTTTTATTAATGTAAATAGGATATCTCATGTACATTATTTGTATATTATTAGGAGTGAACGTTCCATCTGTAAAAATTGAGATTTCATCTGATGCTAAGAAGTTAAATGTTTCTTGGTATTCAAATGAAGGTTTGTAATGTTCATTGTTTAATATGAATTGAAGATCACCATGTTTAGCAAGATCTCTGTTAATCCATATCTTTCTATCTTTACATCTACCTTTATCAGCTAATGCATAGCTGTCAACATAAAACATATACTTAGGTTCAAGTAAATGAATATTAGCAGCCCATTGATTTAAATCACGATCTTTTAATGTTAATGTTAAAGGTTGGTGGTTATAATTCATTACAAGACTTTGTAAATCTTCATAACGTTTTTTAAACGCATCCATTCCTAATCCACTAGTAACACTAATGCCATCAACCTTTTGTTTTATCAACTTAATCTGAGCCTCATTCAAAGCTAAGATCTTGTCTTCTAATTGAATCTGTTGGTGCTCATTAGTTGATAGTTTATTTAGTCTTTGATCTACTTTATATAATAAACTATCTACTGGGATCATATGCTTTTATATTTTTAAAACTAACTACTTAAACAGCAGCTAGTTTTTTAGTTTTTAATTTACCTTCTAATATTAACAACTCATCTTGGTTATCATCATCAGCTAAGAATCTAATTAAATCATCTTCATCTTTAGCTATCTCATATTCACCTTCATATATCTTACCATTAGGTTTGATTCTATATACTGAATGTGCTGTTGCTTGTTTAACTAAATCTTTAATATGGAGTAAGTCATCTTTCATTGTAGCAAATCTATTAAACACTTCAACTGGATTTAATCCTGAATATTTACCATTCTTAAATTCTGTTTGTTTCAATACGTTATCTACTAAGTTATATACAACCTCTTCTTTTGTTTCTTCTGTTACTGGAAGTCCTAAAAGTCTTGCAACTTTTTTCTTCTTCTCAGGAGTTAGTGAATCAAATAATACAATTGCTTTATTGATCAATTGTTTTTTCTTGTATACAACTGCATTCTCAATCTCATCATCTACAACATAGAACTGTGTCTCTGCTGGATATTCACCTCTTTCCCAAGCTTGGTGACTTGATGCAATAGTTGGATGTACTCTCAACCATGAAAAGGCTATCTCTTGAAAAGGAACTGCTAGATCAAAATAGTTATCACCATCCATTAGTTTAACAGATTGTACGTGAGTCTGGTCATCTGTAGAAGTTGAAAGTCCATAGTTCCAGAATTGTGAACGAGGTCCTAAATCAATATCACCTAATTCATATTCAAGTTTTGTTTTCAAAGCTGTAACTCTTTCAATTTCCAGTTCTCTTTCAAGTGGATCATTAATTCTTCTGATGTATGAAGCAGTAGGATCTAATCCTGTTCTGTATTTACCATCTAATTCTTTGTAAGGATATTTGAATACACCTGTTCCAGGGATTCTTGTCATTCCTTTTTGTGCTAGTCCACTGTCCATTGTTTGCAATTGCGAACTGTTATACTCACGTTTGATCGTAGAGATTTTGCCTGTCTTACCCATATGTAGTTAATTTAATTTATTTGGTTTATTTTAGTAGAGTGTTACCATTGAAGATAATGCGACTGTGGACACCACAATCCATCACTCTAATTTGAGAAGCTTCCCCTCTAGGAGGGAGAGGAGGTGAGGGGATTCTTCTCGGAAAAAAGAGATGTACGCTGTTCTATAATGGGAAGCAGTACACCTACTGTTATTATTAGAATTGTGGGATTTCCTCGATCAACACAGTTCTAGACAAATCTTCGATGAATACATCACATCTGTCTTTCATCCAAATTTCATATCCTGGGAATTTGTTAGCTGAACTCATACCTTGAGACTTAGCAAAACCTAAGTGGTGACGAGTACCATCAATATAACCCCAAGTCATAGAAGGAGCACCTTTCATACGTACTTCTCTAATGTTGTTCACCATACTACCATCACCCATTGGAGAAACATCAAACACCATAAATACTGGAGTAGATTTTTTGTTTTGTCCAAACTCTAGGTTAGTTTGTGGTAAATCTAATTCTTTCAAGTGAATAAGTTCAACACGACCAGTCTCACGTGTAACCATTGCATCGAATGCAAAGTTGTAAGTAATGTGTTGTCCTTCACCTTGCATATATCTGTTTCCAGAATCTGCCATAAATGTAAGACCTGAATTTAATGCATCAGTTTTCAAAGCTTGTTGGAATACATCGAATCCAGCTTCGTTAGTGTACATTTTAACTCGTCTGTCTTTAACATCCACTCTTCTGTAGAAAAGATCACCAAATACTGAACGAATCAAGTTAGCAGAGAATTCACCTCTGTTGTATTGTACTAAGTTACCATTGTTACGCATTCTGTGGTAAACACCAGCAGATGTACGTTTAACTTCTTGTTTAGAACCATTAGTTTTAACTGTACCTGGTTTAGCCCAAATCATACGTTTAACTTTCAATTCCAACATAGATTTACGCATCCAGAACTCAATGAACGGTTCCCATTTAACATCATTACGAGTTAAAGGTAATTGGTTACGTCTTTGTGGAGCATATACCAAAATATCCAAAGCTTTACCAGAAGCATCAACCATCATTTTGTCATCAGCCCATTCTGTGATTTTGTGCTCATATCCATATGCAGAACCTAAAGATTCGAACATTGTGATTTGCTCACCTAATCTTGGAAGACCTAATAAGTCTTGATCAAATTCTCCAATTGCAGCATCAACTAATTCAAGTTCGATACCATATTGTAAGAACAAAGGATTAACGAAATCAATAGTAGGATTATCAGTTACAAGAGTAAATGAATACAAATATCCTGCATTCCATGCTAATGGATCTTTGATCACGTAGAAACGTGGACCATATTGACGTGTACCTACAGAGATGATAGCGTTTTTAGAAAACTCATTAGTATCTAATACTAATTGGAATTCGTGACCATCAATACCTGTTTTACCAGCTGTAATTAAATCTTGCGTAGAAGCAGGAATGTCAATAATTTTTGGGAATTTGTAAGGAACTGATACTTGCCATTTCCATGCATCACTATTATTATCAATGTAATAAGGTGTGCTTTTGTTGATCATGTCAAGAAAGTCATTACTATACAATGAGCTCTGTGTATAAAGACTGATGATTTTTTTATCATAGTCTGCAGGCTCAGTAGAGTGAAAACTTTCCAAGTGATTCGAGTCTGTAAGTTTACCTACTGCACGTTTGTCCATAGACGCTACACGAGCATAAGTAAAACCAGTTAACCCAGGGATTGTTTGAACTGCCATTTTATTTGAATTTATTAATTATTAATTTGTTATTGAAACCACGATTTTGTATTTAAACTACCTGTACCAGTGCTCTTAGCTTTGGTAACTTGTCTTGCAACTTCTCCAAACAGTTCGTTAGATTTCTTCGTAACGCCTGTTCTTTGTATAGCTGATAATGTAGGATCTTTTTCTAACATCTTTAAGATGAGTCCCACCTTAACTTTCATTGCGTGATTCTCAGGTCTTTTCATATCAAGAATAGCACGATCAAAGTCTGTAAGAGTTTCTCCTGATGGAGTTTTCCACTTATCTACTAATAAGAAGTCTTGTAGTTCTGTTGCTAATTTTGGATTGATAGGAATACCATCAAACTCTTTTGCTTTCACCTTATCATTTAAGATGGATTGCACATTATTTATATATTGATTTCTGACTTGAGCTTTTTGTTGTAACTCAGCTTCAGATTTAGCTTCTAAGTCTTGTAACTTAGCTGCTTCTTTTTTAACTAACACTTTATGATGTTTAGCTGCAACGCTTTCTAAATCACCATAGTTTTTAAGTCTTTCAACTTCTGTTTCTACATCTTCTGGATCAAACCCTTGATTAGTTAGAGCTTGCTTCATTACTCTCACTTGGTTGTCCTCATTAGATAAATCCATCTCAGCAAATCCAACAACATTATTATATGTAGTGAAGTAATCTTTTGGATCAACTCCTTTTACAAATATGGCATCAAACGCTTCTTGATAATCTTCTCCAAATTGTCCTATGAAGTTTTGTACTATTTCACTAGCACCTTTTTTCTTCTCAGCATTGAATCTTTCTAGAAACTCTTCTGCTGTAGTTACAGGTTCTTGTGCATCATCATCTTCAGATGTAAACACTCCTAGTTTATATAGATCATTAGCAAGAGCTGTAAACTGAGTTGTTTCTGGTTCATCGTTAGTATCATCCTCAACTGTTGCAGATTTTGCAACTTTTGATACTGGAGCTTCTTCTTCATCATCATCTTCGTTATCACTTAAGAAATCAGAGATCATTGATTGTCCTTCTAGTTTCTCTTCATCTGTTTTACCATCAACGCTCTTAGGAGGAACAATGTCCTTACCCTTTGGAACTTCTGGTTTAGCAGGTGCAGCAGGTGCGTCAGCTTCATTGATAATAGGAGTTACATCTTCTGGATTAGAAGTTGATGTTTCAGGAGAAAACAAGTCATTTAATAGTTCTTGGTTACCCATTCCCATTTCCATAGTATCCTGTATACTAAAGTTTCCCATAGTTTCTAAATTGTCAGCCATATGTAGTTGTATTTGTGTTTGGTTTATTTAGTGTAAATGTATAATAAGAGTTTTGAATATCAAAGCATTATTAGTCAATGTGATTCAATTTTGTTGATAATATAGCATTAATATTTTTTACTCCTCCGAAGAGGAGAACTTTTTTAACCTTTTTTGTTATTACGTCCCTTAGCATTCTCCTTTGCAACTGCTAAGTCATTTGCCATATTCTCTCTAGCAACTGCTAACTTCTCTTTTTCTATAGACATTTTATCGTTAGCTTGTTTATTCTTAGATTGAATATCAGCCATCTTTAATCCATAGTCTTTAGCAGCTTTGTCTTGGTCATGAGCTAATCTACTCATTTCCATTACATCAGGAACAGCATTATCATTAACATCTTCGCTTTCAACATTACCAAATCCTGTAGCAGCTATGATAGCAATCTTTTCTTTAGATAGTCTATCAAGTTCTTTTTGGTAATCATCATGAGCCAATTGCTCTTGGTGTTGTTGAATAGCAAACTGTTGTGCAGCTTGAGCTTGTTGCTCTTGAGCTTGTTGTTGTTGCTGCTGTAATTGTTGAGCTTGCTCTTGTTGTGCAATCTGTCTATCTCTAAGATCTTTGAATGTTTTCTTAAGATCTCTTTGTGATTTAGAACTGTATAGTTCAACAACATCATAAAGTGTGCCACCATTCTGTATAATAGCTTGAGACAATTGTCTAAGCTCATTAAACATTTGTGTATCTTCTGGTCTGTTAGTAAGGAACACTTTCAAATCTCTAAACTTAAGATCTGATCCATTCACTTGTACAAATGCTGATTCTCCTTCAGACGTAATATAGCTTAGTGTAGATTGTGGTTTAGCACTCTCTACATATAAAGCAGCATCTATAATACTTTGATACAGCTGTCCAAGCACATACTCGTGAGCCACAAATAAGGGCTCTGTTTGAGAATAACTCTGCTGCATTGCAGTGTTAGTACCTGTAGCTGATTCAGAAGCAGAAACGGCACCCATACGTTGTTTAGACATACCTACAAGTTCCCAACACTCTTGTTTAATCTGCATAGCAAGATTATATCTAGATTGTATTTCTTGTGTACGTGTAAGATCAAGAGCTGTAAATTGATTGAATGAGCTAGGGCTCTTCATATTCTCTGGACTATCATCAATAAATACAACACCTCTATTACGTGCTTCCATTTCCCATATGTCTAAAGCATCTTGTGCATCTCCATCTTTAGGAATAGGAATGTGTCTTAATGACATTAATTGCACCTTACCAACTTCTTTCTCAAGTAGTTTGTAAAGTTGGTTCATACATACATTATATATCACCTGGAAAGGTTTCATAAGATCAACAAGTGACTTAGCCTCTGTATTCTTTATCTCATGTGTTGTTCCTATTATAGGACAATAGTTAAGAAGTTTGAATGGTTTTATATGATAGATGTCTGGACCAATCTTAGTTCCTTGGTACCATTGGTTAATCCATCCCCATTCTAATGATTGTTGTGTAGGAATAGTTCCTGATTTATATGATTCATCAACAAGCATTGATTGCTCATTGCCCATTTCATCTACATAAATTAATTTACCTATTTTCTTTTTAGATATCCAATAGCTTCTTACAACAACATACTTATATCCAAATGAACTAACATTGTTTGTTAGCCCTAAGAAATCTTTAAGTCCATCATTGTTCTCTTTCATCTCACTCTCTATCATCATTCTTGTCTGTAGAACAAGAGGGTCAAATGTATCATAGTTTACAGAGTCAATACCTTCTGGAGCATTAGGGTTACCAAGATTAGATTCACGTACATTGATTAATCCATAATCTTGTAGAGATGAACGTAAATGATCTATCTCTTCTTTAGTAAGATCAGGAACAGATTCAATAATCTCAGATAGTTCCATAACTGTCACAGTACCAGCAGCATATGCACCTTGTGCTCTACCTGTTGGATCTGATACATACTTTCTATCTGGTGTAGATAGGAACCAAGTGTTCTTTGGATTAGCCACTTCTATATTAAATCCAAGCTTAGAGTTGTCTTCATATATATGATAGAATTCTCTAGCTGTAATAAGCATATCTCTAAATGCATCTTCACTCTTTTCTTTAATATTGAACTCAGCTTTCTGACATGTAAGAACATGATTAGCCCATTTCTCAGCTATAGATGTATAGCTATCTAGCTCATCTTTAACTTGTTCCATAGTCATTTGTTCTAATTGCTCAGGATCAACCTCTTCTCCCTTCATTGCAGCTTTTGTAACTAGTTGTTCTTTAACTTGACTAATTACATATTGTTGTAATGTATCTGTTTTAAACTGAAGCTCTTCTGCTTTACTATCATCATCAAATGCCTTCACTCTAAATGTATCAGGTCTTTTTGATATCTCTCCTACTAACTCATTAATAGGTGTTGTTACAATGGAATAATGTTTTACATAAGCTGGAAGTTCTAGATCTGCTGTAAGCACATCTGTAAAGCTTCTCACCTCTGGTTCCTGATAGAAATCCTCCATACGAAGTATTCCTTTCATAAGATCATAGTTCTTTACAAACGTATCTCTATTCTTTATGTATTCAGCATAGGCTTTGTTGGAAAAATAATCCATGGTGTTCTTAATCCAGCTCTCATCTTCTTTTTCCTTCTCTGTCTTGAACTGATCAGGAAAGATGTTTAAGTAAGCATACCGTATGGTAGCGTCTTTTGTGTATCTAATTATTGCCATGTTATCTAAACAATTTATTTTTTGGTGTGTTAAACATTGATCTGCTTTCTGTAAACAGCGTTTTCTTTTTATTCTTTGTGAACATTGATTGTATTCTTACATCTTGCTCTCCTCCTATTTTTCCCATTATGGGATCTAGTTTCATTGCTAGAGCTATTGCTAGTTCTGCTGCAATGATTCTATCAAAGTTGCCTGTCTCATTATATTGTATCATCTCCTCGAGGAGAACAGGATCAAATATTTTAGACATACCTTTTGTTTCAGATTTAATGTTTCCATCTTCATCTTTCTCTGTATGTATAACTTCTTCTGAATATTTTTTAAGGCAGCCATGTAAAAAGTCTCTAATTTTCTCAGAAGATCTATGTATTCCATAGTCTCTTCTTACGGTAGTGTTTGGAACTATTTCCTTTAACCAATCAGGTTGTCTTTCTAGGTAATGAGCATCTCCTTTAGCTATCATGTAATCTATAAAGGATATTTCGTCATTCTCACATAGAGCTCTTGCATTGTAATATTTAATCAGGTAACGTGCTTGTTCTTCCCAGGTTTCTTTCTTCTCTGGTCTAGCACAATAGCTAGCAACAAACATATCTTGATACTTCTCTCCTGATATAGCATGCATACGTTTGTATATATACACAGAACCTAAGGATGAGCTATATGCAGACTTCCCTTGTCTATAAGGGTCAATCCCTGCTACATATAATCCATAAGGAGGACTCTCTATTGGAAACTCATATATCACTACAGGAGCTTCTTTGTTATCACTATTCTTAAGAGGGAAGTTTGATATAGGAAGTTTATCTGTAAACTCGTGTTTCACTCCTTGTCCATCATCATAAAGAATAACAGGGGTTCCTGTTCTTTCTTGTGCTAGTAATCTAGCTTTCTGACGCTTGGTAGCTTCTATATCAAATATGTTTGTATCCTCATTCAAGAATATATCATCCACTTCTTGTGGGTAATACATCTTCTCTTTTAAATAAGCTAGTCTATCACCAGCTTTCTTTAATCTATCAAGGTTATCATTTGTAATCTTATCTGCTTTCTCTTCATTAGAGACTAGCATCTTTACATTGTGTAATTCAGAATCTGCTGGTTGTTCAAGATAGGCTCCTAATGTGGATTCTTCTTTAGCCTCCATTCTGTACTTATGGGAAATAAATAGCCCATGTACTCTCTGATCATCTTTAGCATTATTATATGTAAGGAAGTTGAAATTCTCTACATCGAACATAAGAGACTTAGCATCCATAAAGTTCTGCATATCTCCTCCAGTACCTGTAAGGATAGGGCTACATCCCCAACCATATGGTGTAGTAAACCCTGGTGTTGCAGCTTGTAATCCTCTAAGGAAACTTCCTTTACCAATCTCATCAATAATTAATTTTCTAGGTTTAGTACCTGCAATTGCTTCCTCGTTATTACCACCATCTAAGTTACGAATAAGGATCTGAGAAAAGGGGATTCGCTCTCCTGCTTTTGTCTTGATCCCTAAAGTAACTTGGTTTTTCCAATTGTCTTCTACCCTCTGCCATCTCCATGCTTCTGGTAGGAAGTTTAATCCTTTGTCAATCTTATCTGTGATAAGCTTTATATCGGGAGCATTCAATCCTGCTATAATGTTTTGGGAGTTCTCATCAAATGTAGCTCCCCAACCAATATAACTGCTCTCAATTACTGACTTAGCCAAACGACGAATGCCCAGTATAACTAGGCCTTTCTTTTCTATTTGTGCTCTATCTATTTCTGTTGTAATAACCCATTCGTTATCACGTAGGTATGGATTAGCATATTTCTGTGATATTCTGCCTCTCTCATCTATAATATCTACCTCTGTGTTCCAGAAGTTTAAATGCCAATATAAAAAAGGATTGATATAAACTCCTCCCATTGTACAACCATCCATACATAGTTGTTTATGGAAAGCATAGAATTCCTTATACTCTTGCGAGTCTTTTTGAGGAACTCTCTTCTGGTTGATAAACCAGTCTTTGTAATCAATGCTTTGAAGGCCATCCATTATTTCGATCTACCTTTTAAGAAATCTTCAGCCATAGACCCAAGCTCAACACCACCTCTAACAGGCACCACCTTTGCTTCTTCTTTCTCACGTAGTTTTTCCACTTGTTCAAGTAGAGCTAGGTAGTTCTTCATTGTCTCTTGTACAAACTTACCTTGTGCTTCAATAGATGCAATCACCATAGGCATAGCACCACCAGCTTTGGTCTCTTTCCATTTGATTCTATCCTCTAATAAATGTAAAGGGTTAGCATCAACATAAGCTTTCCAAGACTTTAATTGCTCTTCGCTCCAATCTAGCTCCGCTGTAATATATGTAGTTTTCTTTATTGCCATTTTGTATTTGTTTAGTCCTCCTCTTCCTCAAGGAATATTACATTTAAATTCATGCCATCCTTTATTATCTCTTCTATCTCTTCTTCATCTATATGATCTCTATCCATATCCAGACTTGCTTCATATTTCTGTAATGAGAAGAGCAATTCTCTATCAGACACTCCCCATACATCTTGATAACCATCAAGAGCTGTTGCAAAATGTCTTCCTATATTATATGTAGGATGTGCTTTGTGTAGACGTTCTAACAGCTGTATAATTTTTCTATGATAGTTTGGTTTTGTCATAGCTTCTTATATTAAATTATCTATATCTTCATCAGAGAAAGACGTCTTATCATCTATGATGCTATGTTTGGTGTTCTCTTCAAATGAACCAGTGTAATCCATCTCTATTTCCTCTTCCATAAACTCAATTGTATTCTCATCATTAAGTTCATCATGATCCATCATATATTCAGGTTTAACTAAGATCTTTATCATGTCTCTTGGAGCTTCACCTTCTGCATTCTGTTCTCCTGATATATCAATGAAATCAGTTCCATTTTCAAATAGATCTTGAAGGATTTGTATAAGAGGTTCTAAAGGGATTTTACGTATGTCCATTATATTGGTATTTCTGTAGCTAGCCATTTCTTTAATGGACATTCACATGTTAAACATTTTGTTTTTGCTGAGAGCGTACATCCACAATTTGTGCAATGTGCATCTGGTCTTATTGTTTTGTAATTCTTCTTATTGGAAGAATGCTCAGCACATTTATTACATATAGCAGTTCTTGTTTCACTTACATGTGCTATAAAAGCTTTTGTTCTTTCTTCAGGGAGAAGATGATTCTTCCATCCCTCAACAATTTGTACTAGGCTCATTTTATTTTTGGTTTTAGCATCTTAATATCATTCAACACTGTAATCATTCTCTGTTCTGTTGAATGTCTTTTCTTATCTGTTGTATTAGGATCAGCTAATGTATTCTCATAAGCTTGCTTCATTGCTAGAAGCTTATTATAATGTGTATCAGCTTTCTTTGTATTAAAGAAAAACTTACCAAACCCCGAAATCTCTATTGTATCATTTGCTAATAAAGCATCATTGGCAGAATCAAACTGATGAACAATCACCTGATCAATAATCTTTTCAGATGTTACCAAACTAAGAGCCATTCTCTTAATAATGAACTCTTTTACAGACATTGTGTTTGGCTTATTCATGTGCAAGTGTTATTCCCAATGTAACATCCTTCTTGAAATCAATAACAATCATTGGATTAATCTTCACCTTCCCAGCTTCCTTAATAAATATACCAATCTTCTTCAGCTTACTGATAATGTTATTAATTGTAGGACTTGTTGTATTGTGTAGTTTGCAGAATTCTTCTCTTACATTAGCATATGTAATGTTTCCTTTAACAGCTGTAAAAGCTATGAGTTGGATTTCTCTCTGTGTGAGATTAAGAGAGTTAATTGCTGATAGTATACTATAATACTTCTCAGCTAACTGTATATCAGTTGATACGCTCTTCTTTAATCTTTGTACTATAACTGTTGGTTTAGTTGTTTCCATAATTTAGTTTCATATTCTACTGACAAAGATATATAAATAAAACTAACAATGAACATAATAGATAAATATTTTTATATCATTGCTATATTATGAATAATATTTACATATATACCTATACAAAACCTACATTACATATATACATATATCAAACCAAGCCCAACCACCGCCCCAAAGGTAAAACATATTTTACATATCCAAAAACTTTTTTTCAAATTTTTTTTCAAAATTTTGATATGGCTTATGTGTGTACTGTGTGAGACCACTCCAACCCAAGACCCCCGCAACAATTTGAGTGGTTGGGGGTAGTCCCCCATTCAACGTAACACTCAATAAAAAACAGAACCTGATTATGAAATCACTTAAAATTGTTAAGGCTAACTTTACGCCTGCAGGAAATGCTTACTTCGTTGATAAAGCAAAAGATTCTTACTTCTGCCCTAAAGCAGTGTTAGTAGAAAATGGTTGGACCAAGTCGGAGGACATAACATTCCCATTGTACTGTAATGTTAATACATTCACGTACAACAATGTTGATGCTGACAAGAAGGTCATTCTTAATGCTGATGGTAGTGCAAGCACATTCACAAGAACTGATATCATTGATGCATTCACAAGTGCACAAGCATTGGCTGAAGATTATGCTGATGATTTCGCTTTGGACATTCTTAAAGCACAAGCAGTAAAATCAACTGCAGTGAGCGCAGGATTGTCTCAAGTTAATGTTGACGCATTGTTAGCGCAAATCTAAATGGAACTCGAGCCTCTCAATCAATGGGAGGCTCAACATTCTACTTAGTGTTAAACCTTATTGTTATATATAAGGGTGGGATCTTGATCGTTTGGGTGGGCTATAAAAAACAACACAACAACATCAATAACCACTCCTATATATATAGGTGTAATATGCACAAATGTATGTATATTGCATTATTCTCAGAAATTAAAACTTTCTACGAGGGGCGTAATAACTTTCTTTCAATGAAATGTTCACAATGCTGAGAATAATGTAATGTTTTATATATATTGATGTGTGTAAATGTATCGATGTGTATACCCTCAAGCAATAATAACCTCTAATAACAAACAACAAATCCCTAATAACATAACTAATACATATAGCATTATGAAAGATATAATAGAATCAGAGCTTGCTATTACAGAAGATAGGTTCCTATTAATAGATGGAATGTTATTACTATCAGATGAAGAATCTATATATGAATTAGAATATGAATACTTACGTGGTAAGAGAGATATTCTTATATATTTGTTATCTATTATAAAAGAATAATAATGGGCTCTTCTACGGGCCCTTTTAGAATATAATAGTTGTAATAGTTTGGAATGATGGAACAAGTAGCTACAAAAACAGTAAATGGATACATCTATTCTTGAAATAGTTTACGTTCTATTACAACTATTTAATATAATCAACTACCAACATACAATGACTGATTCCAAATGGATATCATTGTGGTGTAGTTTAGAAGAGCGTTAAAGGATATAACACACGCTATAGTTGATTTTTATATAACACAACATATAATTTACAAATACATTGTTATTTGTTAGTTATATTTAACATTACACAACATTATGAACACAATAACAATTGACATCAGCCATATATTGATGTATTATTTGATTCCTTACATTCTTATGTGTGTTGGTTGGTATTACATCATTACAAATGATTATGAAAGAACATATTATAGACCAATGTATATATGTTGGGCTTGTACGTTAGCATTGCTATCAATGACATTATATATTGGTGTCTATGCTCTTCTGTCACAAATACATTTCAACATTACATTATAATCATTTAACTCCTAGAACAGTAGGATGTAGTACATATACACCTTCACACTCTGAAGATTTGGTCGTTTTCCTTTTATGAATAACTATAGATGATTTAACAAACACATTATTAATCCCTTAATAACAAACACATTATGAAATCAACAAAAATTATGTTAGCTGTAATGGCTTCATTACTTACAACATGGACTTCTATGAGTCTTATTGGTTGGATGCTCTCAGAGCTATCCTTACGTGAATGTTACACACATGGTGTGACATTAATGCTTATGATGATATTTGGTTGGATACCAGCTGTTATAATAGCATGTGATCTTGATAAACAACTTAAACATGATTGATTATGAAAGACATTAAACAACAATTAGCTTATATATGGAAACATAGAGAAGCTGCAATAGGACTAATAATAATATTATTTTTCTTATTCTTTGGATTAATATTAATAGAAATAATAATAGATAAAGCATTATGAAAACAGAACAAATTGAACAGAGATTACAAGACATCAAGAATGAAATATGTTTCTTAGATGGTCTTAGAGATGCACACGATGATACGAATATTCATATCATTGAAGAACAAGTTGATGTATTGTTACACGAGAGACGTGATTTAACATATTTGTTAGAGAGCTGTTTTGATGAACTTATTGGCTTATGATGACAGAAACAGTATTAATCAAATGGCCACAGAGTCAAATATTAATGGAACAAGAATGGTTTGATGAATGTATTCTATATAATGATGATAATGATTTAGATTATTTTGATGATATAGGTACTCAAGTTTATTTTGTTCCTAAAAAGAGATGGTTAACATTAAATAAAAAGAAATCATGATAGTATTATATATCATTGCATCATACTTAGTTATGCTAGGTGTGTTCATAGAGGCTTATGATAAATTAGATGATGTGAAGGCTTATGCTTTCGCATCATTTATATTTAGTCCAATCATACTACCAATTCTTATTGGTATGATGTTAGGTAAGAAATAATTTAAAACTAAACAACAATGAAGAAAGATATAAAGACAATAGATCAACTATTGAATGAGTTAAAAACAATTAGAGCTGATGTACATGATTTTCATGTACAAACAGAAAGACTAATGAAGACTAAAGACATGATAATAGAACTGTTAGAAAGACAGAAAGCTATATATAAGCGTGATTTGAACATAATGTTCTGGGTATGTGCTATATTAACTGTAGCATCAATAGGTCTTTATATAAGCATAGCAATCAATGGACTGTTGTAACATGAGACCTAGAATTAGCAAAGGAACATTAGTTGGTTCAACTAATACCTACAGACACACATTGTCCAAGAGACTAATAGTGGAAGTGATATATAATTTCAAGAGAGGAATTATAAGACAAAGAACAATTGATGTAAGACATACACTTAATCAATAATAATTTATTATATTTGCAATGTATAACCAATAAAATTAAATATTATGTTTAAAAATCCCTTTTCGTTTGAAGGTCGTATTAGAAGGTCTGAGTATGGAATAAGTGTTATCATTTATTCTATTTGTTACAGTGTTGTTAGTTTAATTGCTTTAGAGAGTGTAGGATTTTTTCTTGTAGCTCTAATTCCATTAATTTGGTTCTTAACTGCACAAGCTGCAAAGAGATGCCATGATAGAGGAAATAGTGGTTGGTGGCAATTGATTCCTTTGTATGGATTATGGCTATTATTTGGTGACAGTGATGCTGGAACTAATGAATATGGTGAAAATCCTAAAGGAAAAGAATAACACATTATTATTAGGTTACAGAGGAGTATTTAGAAAGGTTTGAATCCTTTCCTGAAAAATAGCTAAGCTGTGTAAAGCGTCAGAACTTATAATCTGTTAGAAGCTAAGCCTAAACATTGATGCTTTGTACTTTGTATGTGAGAAATCCTGTGCATTTACATAAAGATACTATCAGAAATGGTAGAACGTGAGTTGCCTTGAGAAAGCAATGAGCCATAGCTAAGAGAGTAAAAACTAAATCCGACTTCTCTACTCACGTAATGAGTTTTCAGCAAGTAGTAATGTGTCCCAGTCTATCTATTGCAAATATTTAGAGCATCTCTTACTACGTGACCCAAAGTTTATATAGAGACCCTAATAAGGCATGGTGCTTGAGAGATTCAAGCTATATAAACTGGGTGCTAAACAACATTGAAGGATCGAGGTGCAATCAATTGATTGTGCTACGCTACCGAAATGATAAGTGCCCTCACATGAGGGATAATTGGGGGCGACTGGAATTGACTGGTTATTATAGATTATACAATTCAGCCAGAGAGATAACTGTAAACTAAGGTGAATCATTTTAAATGGAAACACAAACGAGAATGCCCAAGTACGAGCTAATATGACTGTTGTTCACAACATCCTTAATGGAGAAGTTTCTGCTTCAAGAGAAGTAGAGTTAGCTGTGGCTGCCTAACCAAAGACTAGGTTTAGATTGTAGGTACGAAGAACCTTCAAATGATTTTGTATGTTTAGTAAAACATTCTGGTGGAGTCTTCTATTAAATTAGTTGACCTAGTCTAACATAAAGACATAAAACAAATGTATTTGTATGATACTCCAAATTAAAAACCGTATCAAAAAAAGCTGTATAAAATTGTATTTTTGAAGTAAGCAACACGAGAGTTCGAATCTCTCCGCCTCCACGAAGTTGGAGATTGTGATGCATAAATCCTTACAAACCTTGTAATGTTGGCCATTGTTATGAAGTGCTGTTCACAATCTTAGCAGTTAAATGCGATTCATTCAGTCAATAACAACATAGGTGACTAATAGGAAAGACTATCAAATTGACATCTCTCAAGGGAGAAGGTCCTATTAAAGCCTCTGGGAAACTAGGGGCTTTTCTTATTATGTATTAATCCTTAATAACAATAGAAATGAAGACAATTAGATTACAGCCAACAGAGTTTTGGCAATTCAGACAATTAGCGTTTGCTATGTGTATAGCATTCTCATGTACAATAACACAGGGTGTGTATATTGTAGAAGCCAATATAGACCAACTACATCAGTTGGGTTATTAGGGAGGAGAATTCAAGGGCTCTGTAGTGGAGCCCTTATTCTTTTATAAATCACATCATATTATGATTTATATCACTCTAGTCAGTTTAAAACTTACAATTTAACTATAAAAACACATTATAATATGAAAAACATACAAGATTTAGAAAAAGAAGTGTTTGAGTTGGAACAACAACTCGATATACCATTTCATTTAAGATGGCACAATTCTAAACATCAACAAGAAACAACTCTTGAAGAAGTTGCTAAGCAATCTGCTGTAGAACAATTTGAAGCAGGTAACAGTGCTTACATTTTAGGTTTTACTGAAGGCGCTAAATCAGAAGCAGCAAGAGATTATTGGTATGCTATTTATCAACAAGGTTTTGCAGATGGAAGTAAAATTCAACAAGAAAAAAGTTATAGTGAGGAAGAAGTATTAGAATTAGTTGATGTGTTATTCCATAAATATTCTTCTGATTTTAGAGTAAGTGCAAAAATTGATACCAAAGAATGGTTTGAACAATTTTCCAAATTAAAGAATGGTTAATCAATTTAAATTTGTATATTTGCATTATTAATTTAAAAATATATAAAATGGAAGTTTGGAAATCAATTGAAGGTTATGAAACCTTGTATGAAGTAAGTAATTTCGGTAATGTCAAAAGTTTAAACAGACAAGTATTAGGAAAACTCACTTCATTTACAAGAAGTGTAAAAGAAAGAATACTTAAACCAAAGACATCTAAGTATGGTTACTTAGAAGTTTCTTTACATAAAGAAGGTAAACTATCTACAAAAAGGGTTAATAGACTTGTTGCTATTACAT
>Ga0194041_10000074_pt1 | contig 35028 bp, 25 predicted proteins | sample JunL449m_MetaG_FD_160082 | JGI IMG/M metagenome (GOLD analysis project Ga0194041, IMG submission 160082) | Anoxic zone freshwater microbial communities from boreal shield lake in IISD Experimental Lakes Area, Ontario, Canada - Jun2016-L442-9m | ecosystem: Environmental > Aquatic > Freshwater >...
GGGCTCATCGATGCATTCATGCGCCTCGGGCCGACCTTCGTCAAGCTTGGTCAGATCATTGCCTCCTCGCCTGGGATCTTTCCCGTTTGGCTCACGGGGCCTGCGCGAAGATGCCTTGACGAGGTTCCGGCTTTTAGTTCCGAACTCGTTCGACTGACCGTGTCCGAGGATCTAGGCCGGCCGCTGCACGAGCTCTTCGACTCGTTCGAGGACGAACCGCTCTCGGCTGCCTCAATCGGACAAGTTCACGCCTGCACGCTGCTTGATGGACGTGAGGCTGTGGTCAAAGTACAGCGACCCAATCTTCGCCAACAGATGACTACTGACCTGCGGGTACTCCAAGCAATTGCACGGCTCGGCCAGCGAAGCAGTTGGGGAAGAAGTGCCAACTTATTGGGCATGGTGGCCGACGTATCAGCCCTGACCGCCCAAGAACTCAACCCCGTACTTGAAGCTTGGAATCAGCAACGCTTTAGGGACAAGATCTGGGCATTCGGCGACAACACTTGGATTACTGCACCCGAGGTGTACTGGGATTACTGCGGCCCAAGGACCATCTGCATGGAACGCGTTCGTGGGATTCCCATGGATCAATTCGAAGAGATCGAAGCGCGTGGAGTGGACGGAGAATTACTGCTGCGAAGAGGGGCCAAAGTCTGGGTAGAGGCAGTTCTGGTTCATGGCCCCTTCCATGGCGATATGCATGCTGGAAACATCTGGTTGCTTGAGGATGGTCGGGCATGCTTCTTGGACTTTGGAATCATGGGCGAACTCGATGACGAGTGGCGAGAGGTTGTGCGCGACCTGTATTTCACCTGCGTTTTCGATCGGAAATTTATTCGTATAGCGCAGGCCTACCGTCGGGTCGGGGTGTTCCCTGCTGATATGGGCACTGATGAGGAAATCGGCGAGCGCATCGGCATGATTCTGGGTCCGCTACTGGACTCGGGCATGGCATCGGTCAGTCTCGGTGACTTGATTACCTCGAGCGTTGTGCTCATGAAGGAGTTCGGCGGAACTCCACCGCAGGAACTCATGTTGGTTGGTAAGCAACTTCTCTATATCGAGCGCTACACCAAGGAACTTGCCCCGGACTACGCAATGATCACTGATCCGTTTCTGCTGAGCAACGTGTTCCCCGAGGCGGCCGAGGAACTGCGCGCCCAGACAGGCACAGTCTTCCCAGACTGAACCAGCACAGTCTTCCCAGACTGAACCAGCACAGTCTTCCCAGACTGAACCAGCACAGTCTTCCCAGACTGATCAGGCCAAAATGAGAACAGGTTCTTGTTCTGCTCTATGGTGCCTGCACGTCATTCATCGAGCACCGATCACGAGGGAGTACCGTGACCACACCGAGCAATTCAGACAGCAATTCAGACAGCAACTCAGACAGCGCAGCAGAGAACGAAGCAGCAGTCCTGACCGAACGCCAGGGACACCTGTTGATCGTCACGCTGAACCGGCCGGAGCGAAAGAACGCCATCAATGGCGAGATGCTGGTTCGGATGCTCGACGCATTTATCGAGGCCGATACCAACCCTGATATTCGCGCCATCGTGCTTACCGGTGCTGGTGGAGATTTCTGCTCTGGAGCCGATCTCAAAGAGATGGCTGGCGGACATCAGGGCGATGTCGCCCCAGGAGAGATTGATGTTCAGGCTCGGCTAGCTGCCGACCCGGACTTGCCTTGGAAGGCGCTCTTGCGATCTTGGCAGCCAGATGTCCCGATCATTCTGGCCGCCGAAGGTGCAGCCATCGCTGGCGGAACCGAACTACTCGGTGCCACCGAGATTCGTGTGGCTGGCCGCTCAACCAAGTTTGGGATCTCGGAGGTGAAATGGTCGCTCTACCCAATGGGCGGATCCGTGGTTCGTATTCCTCGGCAAATTCCGTACACCATTGCGTGTGATCTGTTGCTCACCGGCCGCCACATCTCCGCCGAAGAGGCGTTGCAGATTGGCTTGATTGGCTATGTGGTTGAGGATGGCGAAGCGCTTGCGAAGGCCATCGAAATTGGCCAGCAAATCTGCGAGAACGGCCCTCTCTCTGTCAAGGCAATCCTGCGCACGCTGCGAGAGACCAACGGTATGCGTCAAGACGAGGCCCTTGAGCACGAGTTCACCTATGGGTGGGACGTGTTCGGCTCCGAGGATGCTCGTGAAGGCCCGCGTGCGTTCAAAGAGAAGCGCAAGCCAAACTTTCAGGGTAAATAGGCAGCACCGGAAATACAGATTTCAGGAGATCACATGCAACTCGGACTTCAGCTCGGATATTGGGGGCAAATGCCCTCGCCCGATTGGGTGGAACGTGCCGTTGAGGCCGAACGCTTGGGCTTCACCTCTGTGTGGACAGCGGAAGCCTGGGGTTCCGATGCCCTGACACCCCTTGCGTTCTTAGCGGCCAAGACTGACCGCATTCGGCTTGGGACTTCTGTGATGCAGCTTGCTGCACGCACGCCAACGGCTACTGCCATGTCGGCCATAACCATGGACTATCTGTCGAATGGTCGCTTCATGCTTGGCCTTGGAGTCTCTGGCCCCCAGGTCGTCGAAGGCTGGTACGGAAGGCCCTCGAATAAGCCTCTTGCTCGAACTCGCGAATACGTAGAGATCATTCGTCAGGTGATGGCACGTGAGGAGCCGCTCAATTATCAGGGCGAGTTTCATCAGCATCCCTACTCAGGTGAGGGCAGCGTTGGCCTTGGCAAACCACTCAAGTCCATCGTGCATCCCCTGCGTCGCAAAATCCCGATCTACCTCGGAGCCGAAGGCCCAAAGAACGTGACTCAAACTGCCGAGATTGCCGATGGCTGGTTGCCGCTGTACTACTCCCCCTACCGCCAAGATGTCTACTCCGACCAGCTCGTGTCTGCAGCAGATGACTTTGAGGTTGCAGCACTCTCGGCGTTCATCGTGACACCGGATGATCGCCCCGAAACCATCGAGGCAGCCCTTGGGGGCACCCGAGCGATGCTCGCCTTTTATATCGGCGGGATGGGCGCAAAGGGGCAGAATTATCACACCAAACTTGCCGCTCGAATGGGCCTCGGAAAGCAAGCCGAGAAGATCCAAGACTTGTTCTTCGACGGCAAGGCTGATCAGGCAATTGGTGAAGTTCCTGTGTCATTTGCAGACGAGATTTCACTCGTGGGTACACCCGCACGCATCGCAGATCGCGTCGCTGCTTGGAAAGAGTCAGCCGTGACCGAGATCTTGGTTCATGCCGGCTCCACCGACGAACTACGTCAAGCAGCCGAACTTATTCTTCCCGCCTAAAAGCTCGACCAAGGAGCCTCCCAGCATGAATCGTTTTGAAGGTCAGACCATGCTCGTCACCGGTGCCGCATCCGGAATTGGCTTGGCCAGTGTTGAGCGTCTACTTGCCGAGGGAGCCTCGGTATTTGGTCTTGATGTTCAAGAGCCAATCAGTGACCTTTCCGCTCATGGCTCAAGCTTTGAGTTCCAGACTCTAGATGTTCGCGATGCAGCAGCAACTGAGGCTGCAATCGCGACAGCAGTGCACAAGTTTGGACGCATTGACGGCCTTGTCACTGCAGCGGGAGTTGCAGGCGGCGGTGCAGTGCACGACCTTCCGCAGGAGGAATGGGATCGAATCATCTCCATCAATCTGACGGGCACCTACGTCACCTGCAAGTTTGCACTTCGAGCGATGCTTGCTCAGGAACCACAAGTTGATTCCGCTGGCCGCAGCACTCGCGGGTCCATCGTGACGCTTGCAAGTATTGAAGGCCTAGAGGGCACCTCAGGTGGCAGCGCCTATAACGCTTCCAAGGGCGGGGTAGTGCTACTCAGCAAAAATCTGGCTATTGATTACGGCCGCCAAGGGATTCGAGTCAACGCCGTGTGCCCAGGATTTATCGAGACGCCGATGATGGCAGAGGTGTTCGATATGCCAGGGATGGAAGAAGTACGCGATTCATTCCGCGGCGCTCACATGCTGCGGCGCTTTGGCCACCCTTCAGAAATTGCAGCAGCCGCGGCTTTTCTGCTGTCATCTGATGCTTCATTTGTGACTGGCCAAGCAATAGCCGTGGACGGCGGCTATACCGCCGGGCATGATCACGGCCTCGTAGCCATGATGGGCCTCTAAAAATATTTGCCTAGACCGCTTCTGACACAGCCGAGCCAGCGCTCACTGCTGGCGAAACGAGCGGCCACGGGTTCTCTCGTTCCACATGCAGGGCAACATCAAAGAGTTCCGCATCTCGATGGTGACGGGCTAACACCTGCATGCCAACCGGCAGGTCATTGACCGTACCGACCGGAATCGACACTGCCGGATTTCCGTAGATGTTGGAGATGATGGTGAGTCCACCCATGGTGACTAAGTCTGGAACCTTTTCGACCACAGTCTCGATGAGCGAGTTTGACATCCGAGGGAAGCCGGCGTTGAGTACTCGCAAGCTTGCCATCAGCCCCTTGAACGCCACGCGTGCAGCGGCGGAGGACTTTGCCTGATCCAAGAAGTTGTCGGACGGGCTCGAGGTGGTTGCATCGGCTGCAAACGCTGGGCCTGGGTTGGTACTCGAGATGATGTAATCCACCTTCTCAAATGCTCCGGCCATTGCTGCGTTTGCTTCAATCCGCTGCTGCTCAGCAACTGCAGCCAGATTCAAGTTGTACATGGCCTGAGCCAAGATGGTTCCCATGGCAATCTCGTCGGTGAGCAACGGTGCGCACTTTGGCCAGAGCGGACCAAACTCGGCCAGCAGCGTAGACAGGTTTCCCATCGCCCACTGGGCCGCCAGATTCGGCAGTTCCAAGGTGATATCAACCTCGACCATGCCAGCCGAGGCAATCAGCTCAGAGGCCTGCTTCCGAAGATGGTCCTCGACCCCAGGTTCCAGCACAACGCCCGCAATCGAGGGAAGCACCGCAACTCTGCGCCCAGCTAGCTCGTTAGTTCCAAGCTGCTTTTCCCAGTTTCCTGGATTGGGAAGACTCGACGGGTCATGCGGGTCAAGGCCGGCGCAGACATCGTAGAAACGTGCTGCATCTCGAACCGAGCGAGCAAGGCTGCCGACCACCACAGTGCCTGGACGGAAGTAGGCATGCGGTCCTCGAGAGATTCTCCCGTAGGTTCCCTTCATTCCAAGAAGGCCGCAGTAACCAGCGGGGATGCGAATCGACCCTCCGCCATCGCCGCCCGAGGCAATACTGACAAGTCCCCCAGCCACAGCGGCTGCACTTCCACCCGAGGAACCGCCCGCAGTCTTTCCGTGCTGCCACGGGTTATGAGCGATGCCATTCAGCTTGGTGACGCTCACGTTGAGGCCACCGAACTCTGAGGCAGTGGTCAGACCCACCGGCACTGCACCGCCATCCTCTACAAATCTGCGGACCAGTTCGCTGTCTGCTGAAGCAATTCGATCCTTGAATACCAGTGAGGCGCCCGTGTCGGGCCATCCCTTCACTTGGTCGAGTTCCTTGATCCCGGTGGGAACCCCGCCAAAGGGCCGAGTCAGGTCCGCCGAAGCTGCTGCCTGCAAAGCGCGCTCGGGGTCGATATGGGAAAAGCAGTTCAGATCGCTGCGATCAATCGCGTCATAGGTTGCCTGCAGTTCCTCTTTCGGGGAGCGTTCTCCGGCCCGAAACGCGTCCACTAATGAGCACGCATCGCCTAACCACGGTGTATCAGTCATACACAAGCATGCACGACCCCCCTGACTGAGTTCCACCCGTGGTCAAAATATTGTTCTATCAAGGTCACTGTTGCCACGCTCTTGGGCACTGTCACCAGAGTGTCTCTCGGCCCTGAAAGAATGAGCGGATGCCACGCCAAGAAGAGTTATTCGGGAGCTTTGCCCGAGAAGTCATTGATGTTCCTGTCACACACGAAATGGAGAACTCCTACCTCGCCTATTCACTCTCGGTCATCACTGCTCGCGCCATCCCCGATATTCGCGATGGCCTCAAGCCCGTGCAACGCCGGATTTTGCATTCAATGGCAAACAACGGCCTTCGCCCAGACCGCCCACACCGAAAGTGTGCAGGCGTTGTGGGAGACACCATGGGCAAGTATCACCCTCACGGCGATGGCTCTATTTACGATGCCCTCACCAAGATGGGCCAAGATTTCAGTCGCAATATCACCCTGATTGATCCGCACGGAAACTTCGGCAGCTTGGATGATCCACCGGCTGCTCACCGCTATACCGAATGTCGCCTGACGCAGGCCGCAATGGAGATGCTCAGCGAAATCGACGAGGACACTGTCGAGATGCGCGCCACCTTTGATGGCGAGAACGAAGAACCGCTGTACCTTCCAGCACGGCTGCCGAATCTGTTAGTCAACGGCACCACGGGCATTGCTGTGGGCATGGCAACGAACATGGCGAGTCACAACTTGGGGGAGGTTGCCGAAGCCATCAAGTTGGTGATGACAAAACGTAGGCCAAGGCCGACAATCGAAGAACTCATGCAGGTGCTTCCGGGTCCCGATTTTCCCTCCGGCGGCATCATCATCAATGACAGCATCCGAGATGCTCTCGAGACGGGCCGTGGCAGTTTCCGTATCCGAGCAAAAGTCGAGATCACCAATCTGACTCGAGCTCGTCAGGGGCTCATTGTCACTGAGTTGCCCTATCAGGTCGGCCCCGAGCGGGTCGTGGCTCGGGTGCGCGAACTCATGCGAGCAGAAAAGCTTCCGATGGTGACCGAGATCAAAGACCTATCGGATCGCAAGACAGGCCTGCGCCTAGAGATTGAACTGCGGCCCGGGGCGAATGCTCGCGGTGTGCTGACAGACCTGTTCCGCCAGACTCCCCTCGAAGAGACCTTCGGGGTAAATAACGTGGTGCTTATCGATGGCAACCCGACCACTGTTGGACTCTACGAGTTATGCCATCACTACATTGAACATCGCCTTGACGTTGTGCGGCGCCGAACCCAATTCAGGCTCGATAAAGCACAACGCCGGCTGCATCTACTCGAGGGTCTGCTGCTTGCACTCGATGCAATCGATCTAGTGGTGTCGATTATTCGCTCCTCCCAAGATGTCGGGGAAGCCCGCTCTCGCCTGATTGAGCAGCTCAACTTGTCTGACGTGCAGGCAGTTCACATCTTGGATATGCAGCTACGGCGCCTGACGGCCTTAGCCAAGCTCGAACTCGAGACCGAGGCAAGCGAGCTGCGCGGCCAAATCGAGGACTACAACAAAATCCTGTCCTCTGAGCAGCGCCAACGCACCATTGTGTTGAAAGAGCTTGAAGAGATGGTGGAGTGCTTCGATTCCCCACGGCGCTCCCGAATTATCAGCCCCGAACAACTTGAAGATGTCTCCCTTGAAGACGTAGCTGCCGAGGTTGCCGCTGCCAGGGTCGAAGAAGCCTGCGTGGTGTCATTCTCGCAATCAGGAATGATCGGCCGAGAGCCAGTGGATGGGCCCAAGCCAGCCACCTTCGGACGCCACGATGTTCTGATCCAACGCGTTGGCACCACCACGCATTCTCAGATCTGGGGACTCACTACTAGGGGCCGAGTCTTTCCGAGCAGCGTGGAAGCCATTGGAGAGGTCACAGGTCGCAGTAGAGGCACCGCTCTCAGCGAACTGTTCGCACTCGACAAAGGCGAGAGCATTCGGATTCTGGTCACGGCCGCTGTCGCAGGAGGTGACGTTCCGCCGCCTCTCATGCTTGTCACTGCTCAAGGAATGATGAAACGGATCAGCGTCGAGGAACTCGTCGGAACTCCTGCCGGCAAGACTGCAATCAAACTCAAACCAGGAGACTCCATCTTGGCTGCGTTCTCAGCCCCCGATGGCCAAGACGTAGCCGTGATTGCCTCGAACGCTCAAGCCATGCGATGCGAAGCGGATGCCGTTTCAGTCCAAGGCCGAGGTGCGGCCGGAGTCGCTGGGATGAAGCTGTCTGACGGCGCCACCGTGGTCGGCGCAGGCGCTGTTGACGAGGAATCAATTCTGCTGACGGTTACGGATTCACAAACTGCCAAGGTGACCGACGCATCCGAGATTCCCACCAAGGGGCGTGCAACCGCTGGGCTGCGCATCACCAAATTCAGAACCGAAAAGCGTCTTGAGTGGGCCTATGTAGGAAGCGAACACGACCTGCTGCTCGTGGTGGGAACCGAAGAGGCACCATCCAAACCAGATGCCTCACCCGAACCTCTCACCATTGCCCATACTGCTAGAGACTTGGTCTCAAAGGCGACTCGCCGCCGTTTCTTGGCCGTGGGTTTCGGGCGCTGGTAACTCAGACTGTCAGCTAGCCGTGATTGACTAAGTACAAATGGCACAGCCCACCCCTACCTCCGCACGCAATCGAACCCCCACCGCCTACGACGCAAAGAGCATTCAACTGCTCAAAGGCCTTGAAGCTGTCCGCAAGCGCCCAGGCATGTATATCGGCGGCACCGGCCCCGAGGGCCTTCATCACTTGGTGTGGGAACTGATCGACAATTCAGTAGATGAGGCAGCAGCAGGTTTTTCCAACCTGATCGAAGTCACCCTGCATCGAGATAACTCAGTAGAAGTTTCCGATAATGGCCGTGGTATCCCGATTGGAAAGAAGGACGGCAAGCGCACTGCACTCGAGGTGGTCTTTACCGAGCTTCATGCAGGTGGCAAGTTTGGCACCGGCGCGTACGCAGCCGCAGGTGGTCTGCACGGGGTTGGGGCCTCGGTAGTCAATGCGCTCGCTGCCAAACTCGTAGTCGAAGTCGACCTTGATGGCGCTACACATCGACTCAGCTTCGAGCACCAAGTCCCCGGCAAGTTCTCGGCAACGAACAAGTTCACCCCCGGGTCAACCCTAGAAGTCGTGCGAAAGATTCCCCCTCGCCGAACTGGCACACGAGTTCGTTTCTGGCCAGACCTCGACATTTTCGAGTCAAACCACTTATTCGACTACGAGATCATTCGAGATCATTGCGCTCAGGTTTGTTTCTTGGTGCCGGGCCTCAAGGTGCGCCTGATCGATAAGCGCGGTTCATCGCCACGAGAGCCCGAGGAGTTTGTTGCCAAAGGCGGCTTGGCTGACCTAGTAGAAACACTGTCCATCGGCGAGCCAATTACCGAGGTCATTACCCTGCACGGCCAAGGAACCTTTGAAGAGAACGTTTCCGTAGATGGCCGCATGCAGGTCGTAGAGCGAACCTGCACGGTGGACATCGCGATTCGCTGGGTCAAAGGGTTCGAAGCAGTCCTCAGCAGCTTTGTGAACACCATCCCCACAGTTGAGGGGGGCACGCACGTAGCTGGTTTTGAGCGTGCCATGACCAAGGTCTCGAACGACGTGCTGCTCGCCGGCACAAAAAAACTCGCTCGCTTTGCCAAGGTGGGTAAGGACCGCGCCGAGAAAGGCGACATCCAAGAAGGCATGGTCGCTGCAATCAAGGTGACCTTCCCCGAGCCCCAGTTCAAAGGGCAGACCAAGCAAGAACTCGGCACGCCCGCAATTCAGAGCATCGTGTACGAGGTCGTTCGAGACAATTTCACCAACTGGATTGAGGGCGGCGGGAAGAAGACCCACATAGCGGCGCTTCGAGACAAGATCACCCAGGCAGTCATTAACCGTGTGACCACCAAGGCCACGCTTGATGCTCGCCGAAAAGCCGCCAATCTCAGCTCGGGGTCAATGCCGGACAAGCTCGCTGACTGCCGGCGTCACGGCATTGACGCCGAGTTGCTCATCGTCGAGGGAGATTCAGCGGCAGGCCCAGCCAAAGCTGGCCGTAATGCCGAGTACATGGCAGTGCTGCCCCTTCGCGGAAAGGTAGTCAATGCTGGCAAATCCACACTCAAACAGGTCATTGAGAACGCCGAAGCTCAGGCGCTCTTTACTGCAGTTGGCGCCGGATCGGGGGCCGACTTCAACTTGGATCAGGCCAGATACGGCCGGATTATCATTCTGTGCGATGCAGATGTTGATGGCAGCCACATCCGGTGCCTCTTACTCACCCTGATCTATCACTACATGCGGCCGCTCCTTCAAGACGGCCGAGTTTTTGCAGCCCAACCACCGCTCTACACAGTCAAGGTGGGCGACAAGGTAGTGCATGCATTTTCTGATGCAGACAAAGACCGCCTCACTGCAGAACTCAGCAGTGGCAATAGAAAAGCCGAGAATCTGCAATGGGTGCGCTTTAAGGGCCTCGGAGAAATGGACGTAGAGGAACTCGCCGTGACCTGCCTCGATGCAGAGACTCGCATCCTGCGGCGCATCACCATGGATGATGCCAAGGCCCTCATTGACGCAGGCGACCTTTTCGAGACACTCATGGGAACCGACGTCGCTCGCCGCCGGCAATTTCTGCTCGATCACTCAGAACTCGTAGACCGCGACATACTTGACGTCTGAGCATGCTGCATCTTTGCTCTACGGCCGTATCCTGAGTACTTGCTTGGTCCTGAACAGCTGAGGGACCTGAAACAGCCGAGGGGCAGAACTTGTCTGTGGGGGTAACCGACAACCGATTGATCAATGTGGACGGGCCCAAGCTCGGCCACATTCCCGCCTTCGACGGTTTTCGCGGCCTGTTCGTGCTGCAGGTAGTGCTGTATCACGCGCTCGTGACTGACTTCTTGCGCGGCTCCCCCATCATCATCGACTGGTTTTTTGTTGCCAGCGGGTTCCTCATCACTACGCTGCTGATGGACGAACGCAAGTCGACCCAGACCAACGACTTGCGGCGGTTCTATCAGCGCCGTGCGCTCCGGTTATTCCCGGCGATGTACCTGATGATCTTCGTGTCAACTCTGATGATCATCTTTGCTATCAACTTCATCCCCGCAGCACAGGCTCGCCTGCACACTTGGTGGATCGAGCCACTCGCAGCAGCAACCTACTGCTACTACATCGTGGCAGCGTTCATGCCCGGCACGCTTGATGGAGTGCTCGGCCACACCTGGAGCCTGACCGTTGAAGAGCAGTTCTACTTCATCTGGCCACTCATCTTTTTTGCAGCCATGAGGCTGCGGCGGCGCAGTTCAGACCTCAAGCTCATCGTTGGTTCGGTGATCTTCATCGCTGTGGCGATGAGTACTCGCATGATCTTCCAATCCGAGATTGTCATTCTTGGCCCCGACGGGGTGACCTTCTCTGATGAGGGCGACCCCACCTGGCAGGGTGTGGTCTATCGCTTGGCCTCGGCTCGGCCCGACATGATTGTGTACGGCTGTCTGCTGGCGTTCTTTATTCGCTCCATTCCTCGCCCGATCACTGCGCAGTGGCGGCGCTGGATTGCCATCGGCGGCGCACTCGGGTGGATTGGATTCTTGGGGTTCATTGCTTTGGGAGACCGAGTTCGGGGCTTCGAGCTCTTTGGCGGACCGATGTATCAAGTCTGCTTGCTCCTGCTGGCACCGCTCATTTTGGACCTGTACCTGCGCCAGGAGAGCCTGATTTCACGGGGACTCGCCCATCGCCACCTGCAATGGTTAGGCCAGCGTTCCTATGGAATCTACCTCTGGCATATCCCTGTGCTCTACCCGTTCTTGGCCTTGATGGATGGCGTGTTTGGATTGAAGAAACTCATTTTGGGTTTAATTGGTGCCGCCCTTGGTGTGCTTGCGGGAATCGCCTCGTATCGTTTTATCGAACAACCATTCCTTCGCATTAAAGACACCCGATTCAAACGCCCGCAAGACAGCGAACCTGCCAGACCCACAGCCACATGACCACAGCCACATGACCACAGCCACATGACCACAGCCACATGACCACAGCCACATGACCACAGCCCCGAGTGCCGCTAGCCCCGGCTTTCTAGCCACCCTCAAGGGCCCGACTGAGCGCAAGCTTGGTTGGAACCCTGCCCTTGATGGCGCGCGCGGAGTCAGCGTGGTGCTCGTGATGTCATTTCACTTCATGGGGAGCAGGTACCTAGACGGCGCACCCATTTTGGTGGACATGTTCTTCATGCTCTCGGGATTTTTGATTACTACGTTGATGTTCGAAGAACGGGCCGCACGCGGCGCAATCTCGCTGCGCGACTTCTACCTGCGACGGGTGTTCAGGCTGTTCCCCGCGGTGTACACCCTGCTCGCAGTGTTCTTGGTATTCGCCCTGATCTTCGGTGGAGTGCACCGGCAGCAGTTGGTCGTTGAGTTCCTCGCGGCAGCGTTTTATGTCTACGACTTTCTGATCGCCTGGGTGGGAGTTCAGGGTCAAGTCCTGATACAGCTCTGGACGCTCTCTCTTGAGGAGCAGTTTTATTTTGTCTGGCCGCTGCTGTTGATTGCAGCAATGAAGGCCGGCAAGGCCCGCCGGATGAATGCCTTGCTCGTTGGCATGTTTGCCGTGGTCGTCATCATGCCAATCCTGCGCATGACGCTGACCCCGGAACTCGGAGGAAAGACCTTTGAATCTTTCCTCTTTGGCTTCTCGATTCTGCGACCGGACTCGCTGGTTTTGGGCTGCCTAGTGGCCATCTTCTTTCGCCTTGACCCCGCAAAGAACTCGCCAGCCCTGCAACGCTTTTTGCCCATTGGCGGCAACATCGCCCTGGTGATGTTTGCAATGACGCTCTGCCTCGGCGGGTTCACCCCCTTCGCCCCGTTTGTCAGTTTGTTCTACAACTTGACGGTGATTGCCATGGCGCTTTGGATTTTGGATGTGGTCCGTCGACCGCAAGCCAAGTTTGCAGCCTTGCTTGCTCACCCGCTGTGTCGTTGGTTTGGCAAGCGCTCCTACGGCATCTACATCTGGCACTTACTGATTTATTTCATCATCCTGAAATTCGTTGAGGGCGTGTTTGTGGGCCACGCCAAGCTGGCTCTGCTGGTCACCTTTCCGATTGCATTTGCCGTGACCATTGGAGTCTCGGTGCTGTCATGGAATTACGTCGAGACTCCAGCGCTGAAGTACAAAGAACGCTTTGCACGAATCTCTAAGTGAGCAAAGCAGTGAAACCCCTTTGGGAACTGACCCAACAACCCAGCCCCAGACGCGAAACGAACGGCCACAGAGACTGCGCCGTTCACTTCGCTAGTTATTCAGTTTTGCCTTCATCAACGCTGCTGCCTTAATCGACGCTGCTTATTGAGTCAGGGCCGATCGAGTCAGTGCTGCCGATCTAGTCAGGGCCAATTGAGTCAGGGCCGAATAGGGCTCAGGCTGCAGCCTTGGTGCGTACTGGACCGGACTTGCGGTCAAGCAACTGATCAGTGAGTGGCTGTGCTGCATTTGCTGCGCTGAGTGCCACTGCTTTGTTGGTAGTTACAAGCTTGGATGCAAACTTGGCTTGGTTGTTGATCAAGTCCTTGGGGGTGGGGAACTTCTCGGCGAACGGAACAGCCGGGATCTGCGGGATGTACTCGACCACAAAGTTGACGGCGGTTGTAATTGCGTCAGTGAGTGGTTCGTTCACACTGTTGATGGCCTTGATGACCTGATCCTGTACTTCTGTCATGCGTGTAATCACGGTTGTCATGTGTGCTCCTTCTTGTTGGGGGTACTGCTAACTGAGCTGCTAACTGTAGTTAGCAGTGCGCACTACGTCAACCCTTCTGCTAACAAAAGTTAGCAATTTCTCAGAAATCCCCCCGCTTTGACTTTTCCCTAAACCCGACTAACTTAGTCAACAATAGATTCTGAGGGATCAAGACGCCCACAGACAGACAGACAGACAGACAGAAAGACGACGCAGACTATGGCACTTCAACTTGGCGATACCGCACCCAACTTCACCGCCGCTACCACTGATGGCAAGATCGACTTCTACGATTGGAAGGGCGATAGCTGGGCGATCCTGTTCTCTCACCCCAAGGATTTCACCCCTGTGTGCACCACCGAACTTGGAGCCGTTGCCCGCCTCAAGCCCGAGTGGGACAAGCGCAACGTCAAAGTAGTGGGACTGTCGGTTGATGAACTCACGAATCATGCTGCTTGGTCAGCTGACATTGAAGAGACTCAGGGCGCAGCAGTGAACTTTCCGATCATTGCCGATACTGACCGCAAGGTGTCAGACCTGTACGACCTGATCCACCCGAATGCCAGCGACACCCTGACGGTGCGCTCGGTGTTCGTCCTTGGTCCAGACAACAAAGTCAAGCTGATCATCACGTACCCAGCATCAACTGGCCGAAATTTTGACGAGATTCTTCGAGTGGTTGATTCCCTTCAACTCACCGCAAAACATAAGGTCGCCACTCCGGTGAACTGGAAGCATGGCGAGGATGTCATCATCGCTGGTGCCGTGAGCGACGAGGACGCAAAGCTGCAGTATCCAGGTGGATGGAAGACAGTGAAGCCCTACCTCCGCCTAGTTCCCGCACCGACCGACTAAACAATGCGGTAGTGAACGGGGCAATTGCGAGTACCAAACCAGCAGCAGGTTCCTCTGGGTCTGCTGCTGACAACTACCCATATGTGTTGATACTCGCAGTTTGTTCTGCCCTAGCGGTCTTGATCTCGAACATCTCTGGCATCGCGTCTGGTGACGATGGAGTTGGATACCGAGCCATTGCAGACTCGCTGCTGCACGGGCAGGGATACGGCTACTTCTTGGAGCGGCCAGTCACGATTTGGCCGCCGATCTGGTCAACGTTGATGGCCGGGGTTGCATGGGTTACCCCGCTCAACACGATGGGTGCAGTGATCCTGCTCAATGCTGCAGTCGCGGCCGCAGTGGTGGTTGTTGGCAACCGCCTGCTGCGGCTGTTCGTCAGCAACTCCCGTTTGATTCTGTTGGGAACGCTGGTCCTGGCCTTCGGTCCGTCAACCATTGGCCTCGGCCATGTTCTGATGACTGATATGGCCTTTGCTCTGCTGGTCATGACCTGGATGCTGTCGCTGATGCGGTTTCGTCGCACGGGGTCACTTGCCACACTCGTTTTGTCGGGGCTGTTCGTTTGGGTTGGTTTCGGCCTGCGCTATATCGGCTTGGTGCTGATTGCTTTCGGCGGGCTGTGGCTGCTGCTCGACCAGAACCGCAGCTGGCTCATTCGACTACGAAACGGAGCAATTTACGGGGTTGTCTCGCTCATCGCACCAGGTTTATGGATGGCGCGTAACTACTCCATCGATGGCACCTTCACTGGCGAACGTCACCCATCGGCCCGAGGATTAGTAGATAACGGTTTTGATATTGCTGCCACCCTTGGCCGGTTCTTGCTACCCGGTCTTGGCAACGGACTGACCAAAATCTGGGCAGCAATCGGGCTGAGTGTGTTGGCTGTAGCCCTGTACCTTGCTTGGCGAATTCTGCGAGTGCCAAGTGCAGAAAATCCCGCAGCTGGGCGAACCCCCGCAGAGGAACTGCTCTCCGCGCGACAAGTGCTCCACCGCCTCATAGTGATTCCTGGAACAACCCTCGGACTGTTGTTGTTTTTCCCCGTGCTCTACATGCTCTACATGCTGTACGTGCGCACCACTACTGCACTGAATCAGTTAGACCTTCGACTGCTCTACCCCGCGTACTTTCCCCTCATGTTTTTGGCTCTCGCCCTGATCGACAGGTTGCCCCGCCTGAACACAACTTCGGATGCTGCAGATACGCCCAGCAACCGCTGGTGGAAGATCGGCTACGCGGGCGCTCACGTATGGGCCGTCGCCAATCTGGCTGCTGGTTGTTTTGCCATGGTCGCATTTGCCGCCGGGCACCCTTACTTCATTGGCAACTACGAAGCAGACGTGTTCGATCAGGTTCGCGTGAATCCGGCGCTCGAGGCATTGCCTGCTGACTGCAAGCTCTATTCAAATCTGCCCAACGGCCTCTATCCCAGCTACGAGGCACAATGGAGTCCGAAACGGCGGGCCTTGGAATCAAGCGAACAGATCCCCGACTTGCAACAGATCACGGCCACGCTCGCAACCACAAAATCCTGCTTGATTTGGATTGACGAACCACCGGTGTACGGCCACTTGTGGACGTTGGAACAACTCAAGACTCGGCTCAATCTCACTGAGTTACAAACAAGCGGAAACTTGAGCGTCTATCGCATGCAGCCCCCGACCAAACACGGCTGAGCATCACGTCCGGAATTCTCAGCAGCATCCGCCACATGCAGCCCGCTCTGATCAACAATTGAGCTGTGCATCCCCGCTTCAGTGTGGTGATACCTGTACAAAATCGAGCTGATGTAGTTGGTCGCGCCATCGCTAGCGTGGTGGCTCAAACATTTGCCGACTTTGAGCTCCTGCTCGTTGACGACGGTTCTACCGACGACAGCGTGGCGGCTGCCCGAGCGGTCGCTGATAGGCGCGTGCGTATTCTCCGACAAAAGCAGCAGGGAATCGAGGCCGCTCGCGCCGCTGGCATGCAACAGTCCAAAGGAACTTGGATTCTCTTCCTCGACCCCGATGATGAGGTTGCCCCAGCCTGGTTGGCCCGGCTTGGACGCCTGATTGACTCAACTGACGCCGCCCTAGTGAGTTGCGGAGGTGAACAGTTCTATCGCGACGGCACCCAGATCACCTTTCGTCCTGTGCTTCTCGAACCGCAGCCGGTTGATCCCCAAACTAAATGGCACCACCCGCTCGATCACGGTTACAAAGCCTGCTTCCGGTCAGGAACATTCGCTGCTAGCAGAGAACGCCTCGAACGAATTGGCGCATTCACCCCGGTCGCCACGCAGAACTCATCTCACCTGCTGGTATCGACGGTTCAGTCGGCTGGAGTGGGGCATCTCAGCGATGAAAACACCGCCCCGACAGCCTGTCTACGCCTCAGCCCAGATGCGTTCGATCCAGATCTTCAGCCCAGACCTGCAGCACTTCGAGCGCTCAGCCTGCTCGAAATTGGCAAGCGCGTGGCCGCTACGGTGATCGCCGATGGCCGGATTGTGAGCCACACTCCCGAGCCGCTGGTTCGATGGAACGAACCGCCCGAGGAGCCCTGCGCCGACGGGGATGCCCTCCGGTTGAGTTGGGCGCTTCAGGCACTCGACGCTATGGCCCGCACTCCCATTCCCGATGGCGTGCTGCTCGCTCGTTATGCGACGATCGGTGGAGTAGCAGCGGCGCGACTCCGCCACCACACCCAAGCACGCTCCATGTTCAAACTTGCTCGTCAAGCATCACCCGAGGTTCCCAAACATTGGGCTCGATGGGCAGCCTCGTGTATTTCGCCTCTCTCGAATCGAATCTGGGAACCCACTCCCGAACACGAGGCCGAATCTGCGGTTCCTGTACTTTCGGCAGAGGGATCGCTACTCAGTGATCCTGAAGTTTTCACTCAGACCATCAGCGCCGCCTAGCTCCGCCCTCGCTTTTGCCGCGCAGGGCAGCCGGACTCTTGCAGAGTAGGATCTCATCCTTCTCGTGCAGTTTCCGATGCATCAGAGCGGATCACATCCCCAAGAACGCGAAGGGCTACTCATCATGAGTTCAACAGTGACTGAAACTGCCGCAGCAGGATCAATTGAAGCCACCAAGATCTATGGAGAAGGCGACACAGAGATTCGCGCTCTTGATGGAGTCACCGTCAGTTTTGAACAAAGCCGTTTCACCGCGATTATGGGACCATCTGGATCAGGCAAGTCCACGTTGATGCATTGCCTCGCAGGTCTTGACCGACTGTCTGATGGCCGTGTCTTCATCGGCGATACCTACCTTGATGATCTGAGCGAAAGTCAACTCACGGAGCTCCGCAGAGACAAGATTGGTTTTGTTTTTCAGGCGTACAATCTCATTCCCACTCTGTCTGCTCTCGAGAACATCACCTTGCCAATGGACCTTGCCGGCAGAAAGCCGAACAAGGAGTGGATGGATACCGTGATCGATACGGTGGGCTTGCGACCACGGCTGAATCATCGACCCAGCGAACTTTCTGGCGGCCAACAACAGCGTGTTGCCGTCGCTCGTGCGCTTGCGAGTCAGCCGCAGATTGTGTTTGCAGATGAGCCCACCGGAAACTTGGATTCACGCTCTGGCACCGAACTGTTGGACTTCATGCGCCACGCAGTTTCTGACCTAGGCCAAACCATTGTGATGGTGACTCATGATCCGAGTGCCGCTGCCCATGCAGACCGCGTGATTTTCTTGGCCGATGGCAAAATTCGTGATGAGATGATTGAGCCAACGGCAGACCGAGTGCTCGACCTCATGAAGCAACTCGGAGACTGAGCACCCATGTTTAGGGTCGCCCTCAAAGACATCCTTGCGCGCAAGCGGCGGCTCGTTACCACCGGCTTAGCAATCATTTTGGGTATTGCTTTTTTAACTGGCACTCAGGTGCTCTCGGGGGTTCTGAAGGAGTCAATTGAATCCCTAGTCGGCACTGCCTATGAGGGCTTTGACGCTGTGGTTCGCTCACCTGAAGAACAAAAGCTGGGCTTGGGTCAAAAAATCCGTTCTCCCGTTCCCGAAATACTCGTTACCCAAGTTGATGCAGTCAGTGGAGTTCGCACTGCGCTCGGTGTGGTGGAAACCACCTCAGCACAGTTAGTTGGAACCAACGGCAAGATTGTTGGCTCCAATTTTGGTCCACCAACCTTGGTCTACAACTGGCTCGATGACCCACAGCTACAAGTGGGCAAGCTGACCGAGGGACGCAAACCTACTGCAGCAACCGAAATGGTTCTGGACTTCACCTCTGCCAAAGATGCCGGATACAAAGTTGGCGATCAGGTCACGATCTCTACGCAAATGGGTAGTGAGAAATTCAACCTGGTTGGGCTTATGGGTCTGGGCAAAGACGGCAATCTAGCTGGTGGGGCAAAGATGATGTTCTTTGTTACTCCCACTGCCCAACGCCTTGCTCAATTACCGGCACAATTCAATTACATAGCCGTTTCTGCTGAGGAGGGCACCAGCCAAGAAGTCCTCGCCAACGGCATCGCCGCGGCACTGCCCGCAGACCAAGTAGTAACGGGCGCGAAGTTCACCACCGAGAACCAGAAGTCGGTTTCGAAATTCGTAGATATCCTGACCACCTTCGTCTCGGTGTTTGGCTACGTCGCGCTCTTTGTTGCCTGCTTCATCATCTACAACACATTTTCTATTCTGGTGGCCCAACGCACCAGAGAAACTGCGTTATTGCGCGCAATTGGTGCCAAGCGAAAGCAGGTCCTGTTGTCGATTGTGCTCGAAGCCGTACTCGTAGGACTCGTGGCCTCGGTGCTTGGTCTTATCGGCGGCGTGTTATTGGCCTCGGCGCTCAAGGCCTTTGTCGGCAGAATTTTCACTGTGCAGTCGGGGCTACCAACGCTTACTGCGAGCGCCATAGCCACAGCATTCATCGTGGGGGTCGGTGTCACCGTTCTGTCTGGTCTCGTCCCTGCTTGGAGATCAACCAAGGTGCCCCCGATTGCAGCCTTGTCCGAGGTATCTGTAGACCGATCGAGCGTTTCACGCTCACGAATTATCTGGGGAACGCTCTTCCTACTGAGCGGAACTGCTCTGCTTGGCTTGGGCCTTGCAGACGCAGGACCAAACCCGCTCGTACTCTTCGGCCTAGGCGCAGTGCTGTTCTTGGTTTCGGTGGCAGTCATTCTGGGCCCATTAATTGCAGCGCCGTTTAGTCGCTTCCTGGTCTGGCCATTCACGCGTGGCACCGCTATTACTCCGCGCCTGGCCGGTGAGAACGCTGCACGCAACCCGCGGCGAACCGCTGCCACCGCTGCGGCGCTCACCATTGGTGTCACCCTCGTTACCCTGATCGCTGTTATGGCAAGCTCGATCAAGGCCAGCGTTGAGTCAGCAGTGAATTCAACGATCTCGGCAGATTTCGTGATCAACTCCAGCACGTTCTCGATCGGAACTGGAATCCCCACCACGGCCGTGGCTGAAGCTAGGCAGATTCCTGGTGTGGCATTGGCGACGCCGGTGCGCTTTGCCCCCTTCCGACTGACCGACACCTACTCCCAGCAGCAAGCGGCTGCACACCCAGAGAAGAACAACAAGAATCCGCTCGGTGCCGGAGATGCTGCGCCTCCGGGTGATGACAGCTTCCTGCTTGGGATTGAGCCCAAGGGCTACTTTCAAGTCAACGACGTAGGCAACACTCAGGGCAAACCAAAAGACATGGTGCCGGGCACCTTTGCTGCAGAACTCAAAGAGGCAGAGAAGCACGGGTGGAAGGTTGGCGACAAGGTGCCGGTCTACTTTGCCAAGACGGGGGTTCAGGAATTGAAACTGGCTATGACCTTCGATCAGAACTCCGGCGGCGGTAGCTACTTGTTGCCACTCGAAACCTTCGAGGCAAATTCGCTTGCGTTGTTCAACACCGACTTCATTGTCTACGTCAAGGCCGAACCCGGAGCCGACCTAGCTCAGGTTCGCAAACAACTCGACGCGATTGTTGCCGACTCGCCAGCAATCTCGGTGCAGGATCTCGGCGAGTACGCCGATGCGCAAACAGCACCCTTCGATACCTTCTTGGCAGTGGTCTATGGACTGCTGGGCCTTGCGGTGATCATTGCGTTAATTGGCATAGCCAACACCCTTTCGCTGTCGGTGCTTGAGCGCACCCGAGAGTTGGGCTTGCTACGCGCAGTCGGCATGTCTCGCAAACAGCTGCGACACACCGTTATCGGCGAATCGATGATCATCGCTGTGTTTGGAACCGCGATCGGGCTCACCATCGGCATCATCTTCTCGTTTGCCTTGTCAGTAGTGATCTCGGCTGATTCACCGGGAATTTTCAAATACACCCTCCCCTTCAGCCAGCTCGTGATCATTACCCTCGTGGCTGCACTCGCGGGAGTTCTTGCCGCCCTTGCACCAGCTTGGCGTGCATCTCGCCTAGATGTGCTCAAAGCAGTCTCGTCTGTGTAACCCACCGAGCATTCAGGAGTCCCCAAGCAATGTCTGTTGACCCCGCACATCTACCCGCAAGCACACTCGAGTTTCTTGCAGAGCGACACCTCGCAACGCTGACTACCCTGCGCGCCGATGGGTCGCCACATGTGGTGCCAGTGGGTTTTTCTTATGACATTGATGCACGCCTGGTGCGAATCATTACGTTTCCTGGTTCGGTCAAAGTTCGTAATGCCGAGCGCGGCGGTCGAGCAGTTGTGAGCCAAGTTGACGGTGGGCGCTGGCTGTCACTTGAGGGAACGATCACCGCTACGCAAGACCCCGAACGGGTTGCCGCCGCAGTAGAGGGATACAGCTACCGATACCAAGAACCGGGCGAGCGCACAGACCGTGTGGCGTTAGAGATTTCGGTAGACCGCATCCTCGGCCGAGCCTGAGTGCTAGCCGCTAACCAGACTCGTTGTTCTGCTCAGGCAGTGCTCGGACTGCTCTGAGGGCAACTACGGTGGCGACGGAGACTGCACTGAGCAGCACTACGAACCCGAGTGCGGCAACTCCAACTCCAACCACGTCTAACCCAGTCAACAGCACAGCCGCGCCACAGGCGGCCGCGATCCCCCCGCCAATACCGAGCGGAGCAGCTGCTGACTCGTGCGCCGTATACCAAGCTTCTTCAGAACTTCGAGTTGCTTCCAAGCGAATCCCCACCACCCCGTTGGGTGCCAGGCGGCGCTGAGATCCAAGCCAACAAACCCAAAGTTCTGCAGCACCCATCAGCAGAAGCAGTAGGCCAACTACGAGTCCAGACAAGATTCTGCTCAGTCAATCTGAGCAATATCGGTAGCAGTCCAGTAAGCCTTCATCTCGGTGACCAGACCTTCATCGTTAAACGTAAAGACATCAATGATATCGACTGCAAACTTCGCGCCGCCCATCGAGGTAATGGCACGAAGTGGCGCAGCAGCAAAGTGATCCACGGCTCGGATTGGGCCCGTCACCACTAACTCGAGCGACTCAGCAAACTCATGGGTGCCAGCAAAGAACTCGCGTACTGCTGCTCGGCCAACAAATGCGGGCTGGTCAACCGGGTCAGCCACCACTGCATCTTCGGCGAAAATCGCAGCGATGGCGTCGATATCGCCTGCAGTATGCGCAGCCGCATAGGCAACAACCGTGGCTTTCATCTGGTCGGTAGTGAGCTGAACAGTAGACATTGGTGAATGCTCCTCCACAAGGTTGGTTGGATGTCACCCTAGCGGTGATAAATCTGCGTCAAGATCTGTGACGTGCCCGCTCTGAAAACCGAGATTACCGAAATCATCACCGGCCTTGCCTTGCTCGGCGATGCCTCCCTTGAACAGGCACTCAGAAGCCACCCGCCAGCAACCCTGAGAAATGTGGACGAGGAGACTTGGACTCGGCTCTGTGTGGCCCACCAAGCTCGCAGTCACGAACAAGACTTTTTGGCCGCATGGAACAACGGGCGAGCCTTCTTGAACGCGCAGGAGGGGTTACGCGGTCGGCCGCCGCAACTTGTTGAGTGGAAGGGGCGCCATCGAGACCCAGGAGATCACGCCGTCCCGGCAGATCTGCGGATTGACCACGTGTATTTAGTGAGCTGCAAGTACCTGTCAAAAGTGCTGCACAACGCGTCACCTTGGGCATTGTTTGAACGGCTTTTAGGAGGATCTCAAGGGATTCGCTCGGACGGAGATTGGTTCGACGAAGTGGCCCCGGCTGAGCACCAGTTGCTTTACCAGACGGTGCGCTCAAGCTACGCGGCAGATCTTGATCTGCCTCAGGCCGTGCGGGCGCTCAGCAAATCCCAACGCAACGAGCTACGGCTGCGGATTCCAAAAGATTGGTCGGCTGAATCAGCTGGTGCATATGCCCAACTTGTTGTCTCCACAGCTGAACGATCAGCAACTCGATGGACTGAGGGTTTGGGCTCTGACCGCCTTCGAAGCACAATGTTGTGGCGCCTTCTTCGACTTGCTCCCGCCGCCTACTTCGTGTTGGGAACCGGACCGACTGAGTCCGTGCGTCTGCGGGTAGGAACACCTTGGGACTTTGCCCAAGCGTTTCGAGTACGCAGCTTTGTGCTCGCTGTGCAACCCGGCGGCCAGGCTCGGGTTGGGTGGACAGCCGAGGTCACCGAGATCGAATCCGGTCAGGAACGAATCGTTGCGGGCCACGTGGAAATTCGGTGGAGTCACGGTCGCTTCGCTGCGCCGCCCGAGGCGAAGGTGTACCTAGATACTCCACATCACCGTGTACCGGGATACTGGCCGTTGCAGTAGTTTCGGCGGCCTAACGAATTGGGCCTGTCCTTACTTCAGCAACGCGCCAGCATCAACGGGCAGCGTCACACCCGTGACGTAGCGAGCCTCATCTGAGCAGAGCCATAACAGTGCATCGGAAATATCTGCGGGCTCTACCCAGGGAATATCCATTGGCTGCTGCGTGCGAAGAAACTCGCCCGCATCCTCGATACTGGGATTGTCTAGATCCATGCGCACAAGACTGGGGAACACGTCGTTTTGAATCATCGGGGTTGCCACCGAGGTGGGATGAATGGTGTTGACCCGAATCTGGTTCGGAGCAAGCTCCAGAGCTAACGAGCGCATGAATCCCACCACGCCATGCTTGGCTGCGTTATAGGCCGGGCAGCCATAAAAGCCTTTGAGTCCCGCTGTTGAAGAGGTGATGACAATTGCTCCACCCTCGTTTTGCTGAATGATCTTTTTCATCGCGGATCGAACTGTGTTGAATACTCCAGTCAGGTTGATTCCAATGGTCTCGTCCCATTGCTCAGAGGTGAGGAACTGCGCGGGGTTTGGAGAGTAGGTGCCAGCATTGGCCACAATCACATCAAGTCGGCCGAAGCGTTCGTAGCCAGCATTCACCACTTCACGAAGGCGAGGTAGATCTCGCACATCACCTACTTCTGCATGCATGGCACCACCTGCAGACTCCACAAGTTTGACTGTTTCAGCAAGATCAGCTTCGGTAGCCAAGGGGTAGTAGCACTCGGGGAGATCTGAGCAAACGTCGACCCCGATGATCCTTGCTCCCTCTTGGGCAAAACGCACCGCATGTGAACGCCCTTGCCCGCGCGCCGCGCCGGTAATGAAAACTACTTTGCCCTCAAACCTGCGCGGACGTTCTGCCATGATCGTGTTCCCCCTAGTAGTGCTGCTGCAGCTGTATTCGCAGCGAGCTTAGGCCCCTTTACTCAGACCCTTATATCCCTCGGTGAACCCGGCTTTGCGTAGCGCATCAGCCCAAGGCGAGACGGCAGCTGACTCTCCATCGATACTCTCAATGCGCAGCCGACGAATCCGAGAGCGGCTCGCTGAGGAAGTTGCGCCGGGCGAAGTGCTCAGAATTGAGCCAAGCACCTGCGGCCAGAATTCGTACTCAGAGGCCGACTCAAAGGTGAACAGGCGCTTGCCGCCACGCTCAAGGTAGGCGCACGCGTGACCATTCACGAGCACCACATATGCGCCAATGGCCCGAGTAGGTCGACCGCCTGAAGCGGGCCACGGCACTGCTGCCCCATAAGGCTGGGCAGGGTCAGTAGCAGCAAGCACCCAAGAATCGAACCCTTCGCCATCAGCAACATTTGGCTCCTTGGCGTTGCGCGATTTATGCACCCCATCAGCCTCGGGACGAGAGGGCTCAAGGCTCAGCGAACGCAGCAAATCCACTGCTCCGGGCTTGGCGAACTGCGCGGCTCCTAACCCATCCACGAAATAGCCTCGCCGCACCTGACCTCGCTCCTCAAGCAGCTTGAGTACCGGGTACACCCCGGCGAATCCGCCCGCTACTCCTTCGGCAAGTGCCATCTCTCGGGTGAGGACGCCATAGCGTTCAAGCAACTGCACGGCCCGCTGGGTGACGAACTCCGTAGGGGTAGGGAGGGGCAGAAAAAGTGGTGCAGTCAAAGACCAGCGACCAGCACCTGCGGGCGGACCAAGGCGTGACACTCGAGAAGACCGCCGGGCTCTGCCCGCGCTTGGCCTGCGCGATGCTGCCCCTGATGCAGCTCGGGATCTTGCCCCAGCGGCCGTACGAGAGGAGCCTGCTGCGAGTTTCGATCTGAGCGGAGACAGCGAATCGTTCGTTACCTCTCCGGCCCACACCAAGTCCCAGAGTGATGCCAGAATCGTCTGCTCGTCGTAGGGCAAAGAAGCAACAGCTACGGCGCTCATGATGTCGGCCCAGAACGAAGCCCCGTGAGCCCTGAGGTGCTCCCGCATAACCTGATGATGCGGCTCATTCGTTGCTGACTCATCTGCCAGAAGCGGCGGGGCGAGTAACAGTGCCACCTGATCACGAAACATCAGCCGCACTCGGCCGTCATTCGCTCCTACTCCACCCGCGCCAAGCCACACCACTTCCCCGGTGGCACAGAGCAGGTCGAGATCAGCCGAAGAATAATTCTTGACTCGCTGAGACAGAACATCTGCCTCGAGCAGGGACCCGGGAAGGGCCGCTCCCTGCAGCAAGGCAACCGCCTCGGCCACCGCCTCGACTCCCGAGCGCCCTGAGCCGATCCCTTGCCACCTTGGCAAGAATCGAGCCAAGGCAGCTGCATCCACTGGCTCAACCTCTTTTCGAAGCGCCGCGAGTGACCGACGCCGCAACCTGCGAAGCACCTCGGCATCACAGAATTCTGCCCCTGTTCCAGCGGGAAGAAACTCGCCGGAAAGCAGTCTCGCAGTGCCAACGAGTTCGGCCAGCGCCAAGCGAGCCACCTCTGCCGAGATTCCCAAACGAGCTGCGAGCTGCGCCGAGCTGAACGGTCCGTGCGTGCGTGCGAAACGCTCTACGAGGTCTCGAAGCGGGCGCTCACCACTCTCTACGGAGGCCGAATCAGTAAATGCTGTTGGGAGACCCAGCGGGATGGCAACTCCGAGGGCATCCCGCAGGCGTGCGGCATCCTCGGCAGCTGCGTAGCGGAGTTCGCCCGCAATGCTGACCTGAATCACTCTGCGGCGCTCGACTAGATGGTCTAACCATTCCTGCAGCGTGACCACCGAGGCTGTCCCAACGCGAGCAGCAAGCTCAGTTTGCGTGAGCGGGCCAAGCACTCTCAACGCATCATGAAGTTCGTCCGTGTCACGAGCTGCCCGCTCAGGAGTGAGTCGCTGTAACTCCATCTCAACGAGATCAATCACCTCTGCGTCGAGCAGAGATCGAAGTTCCTCTGCCCCGAGCAGATCGCGAAGCAGGTCACGATCTAGCGAGAGCGCTGCCGCCCGGCGCTCCGCTAGTGGGGCGTCACCCTCGTACATAAACACGGCAATCCAACCAAAGAGCAATGAGCGCGCAAACGGTGAGGCCACCGGAGTTTCCACCTCAACCACGCTAATCTTTCGAGACCGCACCTCGGTCATGACTCGTCTCAGAGCTGGCAAGTCAAAAATGTCATTGCAGCACTCGCGGGTGGTCTCGAGCAGGATCGGAAAACTCGGATATTTCGAGGCTACAGAGAGTAAATCGGCCGCCCGTTGCCGTTGTTGCCACAGAGGAGTTCTCTGGCCCGGCCGACGCCGGGGAAGTAACAGCGCTCGCGCTGCTGCTTCTCGAAACCGAGCGGCGAATGCTGCAGTTCCGGGCAAGGCCGCAACCACCTCGGGCTCCACCTCGTCGGGGTCTGGCAGCAGAAGGTCGAGGGGCAGATCTTCTGCGGCCTCGGGTAGGCGAACAACGATGCCGTCATCTGACCACAACACCTCGGCCCCGAATCCGTCCCCCAGATCCTCGGCGAAATGCGCGTCAAGTCGCGTTCGAATGATGGTGGCCCAGGGCGCATGCACGCGGGAACCAAAGGGGGAATGAATACAGACTCGCCAATCTCCAATCTCGTCTCGAAAGCGTTCGATGACGAGCGTTCGATCAGAGGGAATCACTCCCGTGGCTTCGGCCTGCTCGTCAAGATAAGCCAAAAGTGTGCTCACTGCAGAGTCATCGAGAGCATTTCGGGTTCGTAACCGATCAGCCGCCTGCTCGCGAGGAACCGCAACGATCTCACGAAGGAACTCGCCGAGTGCTCGGCCGAGCTCTGCCTCACGACCGGGGCCATCACCATGCCAGAAGGGCATCTTGCCGGGCTGCCCGGGAGCGGGTGTCACAATCACTCGCTCAAAAGTGATCTCCTCGATCCGCCAAGTAGATGCACCGAGAAGGAAGGTCTCGCCAACTCGCGACTCATAGACCATCTCCTCATCGAGCTCGCCTACACGAGTGCCATCTGGCAAGAACACGCCAAACAGTCCCCTATCGGGAATCGTTCCGCCCGAGGTCACCGCCAAGCGTTGCGCACCGGCGCGACCGCGCACCGTGCCCTCGATTCGATCCCAGACCACTCGTGGGCGCAGCTCCGAAAACTCCTCGGCGGGGTAGCGGCCGGCCAACAAATCCAAGGTGTTCTCGAAGAGTTCCCAGGACAGCGTTGCGTAGTTTGCGGCGGAGCGACACAAGTCAAACAGTTCGGTGACCTGCCACTCGTCGAGAGCACAACACGCAACAACCTGCTGCGCTAGGACATCAAGGGGATTGACCGGAACCTTGGTGTGCTCAATCAGACCGTCTTGCATGCGCTGCGCAACCACCGCAGCCTCGAGGAGGTCGGCTCGGTGCTTCGGGAAGATCCGCCCTCGGCTCGCAACTCCCACCTGATGCCCAGCACGACCAATTCGTTGCATGCCCGATGCGACCGAACCGGGTGATGCCACTTGGATGACAAGATCAACCGCTCCCATGTCGATCCCGAGCTCGAGCGAACTCGTAGCTACAAGACCCTTCAGCTCGCCGCGTTTAAGCTCATCTTCCACAATCAGACGCCGCTCACGCGACAGCGAGCCGTGATGTGCCCTGACGAGTTCATCGCTCTCAGCAGGGTGGTCGGACTGCTCGAGTGCCAACTCGTTGAGTCGACTCGCAAGCCGTTCCGACATCCTTCTGGCATTCACAAACAAAAGCGTGGAGTGATTCTGTTCAATCAGCTGAAGCAACTCAGCGTCCATGGAAGGCCAAGCAGAACCATTTGCCGGGTTGAGTTCCTCAACGGGGACCACCACCGAGAGCTCAAGCTCTTTGCGCATGCCGGCATCAACGATAGTGACGGGCCGAGAAACCGGCTCGGGAGAACTCAGGCTGAAGCCGCCGAGGAAGGATGCGACTGCTTCGAGTGGACGCTGAGTTGCCGAGAGCCCAATGCGTTGAATCTTGCGGGGGGTTTGGGCTCGCTGTTCAATCAAGTGCTCCAAGCGTTCAAGGCTGAGACTGAGGTGTGCACCGCGTTTGGTGGGCGCCAACGCGTGGATTTCATCCACGATCACGCAGTCCACGCTTAGCAGAGATTCACGCGCCGCCGAGGTGAGCATGAGATACAGCGACTCGGGCGTAGTAATCAATATTTCTGGCGGGTTTCGCACCAAGTCCCGTCGCTCTTTTGCGCTGCTGTCTCCGGTTCGCACGCCAACCGTGGGTGCTACAAACTCAACCCCAAGTCGTTCTGCTGCGAGCGCCACACCTCGGAGGGGACTCTTCAGATTTTTCTCGACATCCACAGCCAAGGCTCGCATCGGTGAGATGTACAACACCCGCACACCCGAACCCTGCTGACTGGAACCGATCTGACGGTTTCTTCCGAGTGAATCAATAGCCCACAGGAACGCCGCCAGCGTCTTGCCAGAGCCAGTTGGAGCACACAACAACGTGTGTTCTCCGGCCGAAATTGGCAACCAAGCCATCGCTTGAGCGGGAGTCGGCGCAGGAAAACATGACTCAAACCACTCACGTGTTGCGCGTGAGAAGGGTGCGAGGGAATCGGCGGCCACAGAGTGACTGTACCGAGGGTATCGGACAGGGTTCCTGCAGACTGCTCAGAATCACCGTAGGAAAACCTGTAGGCAGGTCTGGGGTGTCTGACCTACGGTAGAGATATGGTCGGTCCGAGAGCGAAAGAGTTTCATCCTGCGTTTGAGGAATACTGCGAAGCAATCTGGGAGCTTCGCGAGGACGACATTGACGTGATCCAAGCGAGAATCGCTGATCGCCTTGAAGTTTCTCGGCCTGCAGTTTCCGAGATGATCCGGCGGATGGAACACGAGAAACTGCTCATCATTGATTCTGCGATCACGCTAACGAACAGCGGGCAGGCACTCGCTGAGCGGGTCGTGCGCCGCCATCGCTTAGCGGAACGATTCCTAACCGATATTTTGAATCTCTCTTGGGCCGACGCCCATCTTGAGGCGGGGAAGTGGGAGCACGTGATTTCTGAGTCTGTAGAGATTGCGCTCGCACGCGTGCTCGGCGATCCAACTACCTGCCCCCATGGAAATCCCATCCCCGGGGCCAACTATGAGGCCCCTGATTCGTATCCCTTGCGAGCAGTACCGGTGGGGTCGGCGTTTACCGTGAGTCGCATACCTGAGGAACTGGAATTCACGCCGGGTCTCTTAGACTTTTTGGAAGAAAACTCTCTGCTTCCTGGCCACTCGGGAGTCCTGACGGCTCTGTCCCCAGATGGCACTGCAACAGTCAAGATCGACGGACAGCACGTTGGAATCGGATCCTTCGCAGCGGAGCGAATCTTGGTGATTGCCTAGTCCAACAAGACTTCTGGTAGCTGCCCCGTGTGGATCACGGTGAGGCGTTTAGTGGAGCGAGTGAGTGCAACATAGAGGGATTGCGCCCCGCGAATCTGTTCCTCGAGCATGCGCTTCGGTTCAACCACCAGCACCGAGTCCAACTCGAGACCTTTGACAAGGTTCACGGGAACCACCGTCACCTGCTTCTCCAACCCCTGCCTTGTCGCTCGGCCGTAATCGATTCCTGCCCGAGTCAGAGCCGCGTCAATTTGTTCCGCCATCGACTCAGGGACGATCACACCGATATTTCCCGAGCCGATTGTCTTGAGCTCATAGCGGACTCGCTCAACTACCTCGGCTTCGAGTTCGCTACTCGCCACGCCCAAGATCAGCGGTGGCTCACCCGTGTGACGAATAGATTGAGGAGGAGCAATGCCCGGCGCAGCCAAGACCAACATTTTGGCGGCAAGTTCCATAATGGGACCTGGAACCCGGTAGCCGATTGTGAGATCAGCCCGCCGGGGCGGCCTGCGGTCCGGAAGGTATTCGAGGACTGATTCCCAACTCTGATGTGGCCAAGCACCAGTTGCCTGTGCGATGTCACCCACGATGGTCATTGAGCCATTCAGCGAGCGACGGTCCAGCATCCGCAACTCCATCGGTGACAGATCCTGTGCCTCGTCGACCACGATGTGACCAAAGGTGCGAACTGCGTCAGCCTCGAGGTGTTTTGGGCGGGGACCGAGTAATTCGAGCGCCTCATCAAGCAGCGGAACATCGTCTGCAGTAAAAATCAACTCAGCTGGAACATGACTGCGTTCCCGGTACAACAATGGCCACTCAGACTCCTTGAGTCGGCCGCTCCCGGCAGAACGCAAGAGTCCCCGCGAACCAAAGAGATCATTGAGCAACTCAGCTGGGGTGAGCACCGGCCACATGCGTTCAAGTGCCTCAATCACGAGCGGGTCACGTCGGATGCGATCGCGAATCACCTCAAAGGTGTCATCACTTCGGGAAGAAGCCGCGAGCCGCTCAAAGACCAACTGCTCGACATGGCGGCGACCCGCGTTATGGGTGCGTGAACGTCGGCGGGCCTTTTCGATAATCTCTACTGAATCTTCCCGAGTGAAAACCAAAAATTGCAACCCGTAGGGCACGCGGAGTTCTTCCCGGAGGGGGTGCTGACGATCTCGAACGGCTCGGCGAATAACGTTGATCATGCGGCTATCGCCCTTGACTCGGCCGACCTCGGTTGCGTCGTGGCCAGTCGCGCGGATTGCGGGCACCAAGTCGGCTAGCACTGCGATCTGGATTCCTGCCTCGCCTAATGAGGGCAGTACCTGCTCGATATAGGACAAGAACACACGATTTGGCCCAAGCACCAACACGCCTTGACCTTCGAGTGGAAATCGCTGTGAGTACAGCAAATAGGCCGCCCGATGCAGAGCAACAACCGTCTTACCTGTTCCCGGGCCTCCTTGAACTACCAACACGCCTTGCAGGGGGGACCGAATGATTCGATCCTGTTCGGTCTGAATCGTCCCAACGATGTCGGACAGTTTCCCTGATCGGGATTCTTCCAAAGCCGCAATCAGGGCACCATGGCCCTGCACCAACCCTTGATCGAGGGCCTGGGTGGCTGATCCAAAGAGTTCGTCATCGATCCCGAGCAAGGTCTGACCGCGGCTTGCAAAGTGGCGGCGGCGGCGCAGGCCCATGGGGTCAAGACCCGTAGCCCGATAGAAGGTTTCCGCTAGCGGTGCCCGCCAGTCAACAACCACGGCGTTGCTTTGGTCATCCGAGACCGCAATTCGGCCGATGTGAAAGCTATCGCCCTCTGGATCTTCTTCTGTGGGCTCTGTATCAACGCGACCAAAAATCAAGGATCGCTCGCCAAGTTCGAGTTGATGAAGACGCACACCAACTCGCTCCCAGACCACATCGCGCTCGTAACGGTTCTGAAAGGTGCCGCCTTGGCCGTCGACTACGTTCTCGCGCATTGCTTCGGCAAGCGCCCGAGCGCGATCCAACCAAAGGTAGGCATTGTCGATATATGCCTGCTCAAGTTCCATCTCGGGGTGAGTTGCCACGCGGTCTCCTGGGTGGGCAGGGGTGAATTGGGGGAGCGATAAGTTTACCCACTCTCCCGAGCATGAAAAGCCGAGTAACTCTCCGATGCCCCAGCCACTGACTCAGCTACTGCCCGGGCTCCTCACCAATCTCTCTGAGAGCCGAGCGCAGAGCTAGTCGCAGTCGGCGCGCCTGAGACGGATCAAGGTGTGCCACAAGGCCTGTTGCTGGGGCCCCGAACTCCTCGGTGGTCAGTTGAATTCGAGGGGTGGCATCGAGGTAGTCATCGCAGACTGATACTGCCCAGTTCAGGGGCAACATTTCGGCTGCATCCTCGGGGTCAACCGGTGGAACAGGAATTTGATCGTCGTCGATACTGCGGCGCATATGGCTCCCTGATGATTATGGCTCCCAAGAAGGTGGCTCCCAAGATGATTGATACAGATGATTATGGCCCCAGATGGGAGAACTCAGGGTACGCATGATTGACTTACACAAGATGACTCAAGCTCATGCGGACTCTCTTTTTATTCGTGCTTGCACTGGCCTAGCAACTGAGCGCCCTCCGGTCTGGTTTATGCGCCAGGCGGGACGTTCCCTTCCCGAGTACCGCGCTATTCGCGGCACGGGCACCATCCTTCGTGCAATCGCTGATCCCGATTTGGCCACAAAAATCACCCTGCAACCAGTGCAGCGTTACGGCACCGATGCAGCGATTCTGTACTCAGACATCATGACTCCCGTGCACGCAATTGGGTTCGGGGTAGACATCGCTCCGGGAATCGGGCCAGTGGTTGAGCACCCCTTTCGCTCGCGAGCGGACCTGCAGCGACTTCGTCCGCTCGACGCCGAGGCCGACACCCCCTATGTGGTGGAGACAGTTCGAAACTTAGTAAGCGAACTCTCGGTACCGCTCATTGCCTTCGCTGGAGCGCCGTTCACTGTTGCGAGCTATCTGCTCGAAGGTAAACCGTCTCGTACGTATGTCAAGACCAAGGCGCTCATGCATACCGACGAGGCGCTCTGGTTTGACCTGATGGATTCCCTAGCGGACTTGGCAATTGACTCGCTCCGATCGCAGATCAGTAACGGTGCTGCGGCAGCGCAACTCTTTGATTCCTGGGCCGGTGCACTCAGCCCGAGTGATTATGAAAAATTCGTGCTTCCAAGCTCAACCAAAGTCATGACTGCGGTTGCCGAACTTGGGGTGCCGCGAATTCACTTTGGTGTAAGTACTGCCGAGCTACTCGGACTAATGGCATCCGCAGGAGCAGAGGTAGTCGGCGTGGACTGGAGAACCCCGCTCGACGCCGCCCGCACCCGTGTGCCCGAATCGGTAGGCCTACAGGGAAACCTTGACCCAGCTCTGCCCGCTGCCGGATGGGGACCGACTGAGCCTGCTGTGCTTGATGTACTCGCTCGTGGCAAAGGAAACCCTGGGGGGCGCGGCGGTCACATCTTCAATCTGGGCCACGGTGTACTTCCTGAAACAAACCCAGAGGTCCTCGAGCGAGTGATCGAACTCATCCACTCCACAACTCCATAAAGGCCATAGAGATGACTCCAAACAGTTCAACTGACGCACTGCACATCGGCATTCTTGTCATGGCGTACGGCACTCCCTCAAGTCCCGAGAACATTCCCGAGTACTACACGCATATTCGCCGCGGTCGGCCACCTACTGATGAACAGCTGCAAGATCTGATCAGCAGATACGCGGCCATTGGCGGGATCTCTCCGTTGCGCGAACGAACCCAAGCTCAGCTCGATGCAGTTGAAGCAGCGCTCAAGGTCTTAGCCGGTGACTCCGCACACCCCGACTGCTTCTTGGTTCAACTCGGCCAAAAACATGCTGCTCCGTTCATTGAAGATGGGGTAGCTGCGCTGATTCAGGCCGGGGCGCAGCGCATTGTTGGCCTAGTCCTTGCACCGCATTATTCGGGTTTCAGCGTGGGGCAATACCAGGCGCGAGCCTCGAGTGCGGCAGAGGAGTTTGGTGTGCCCTTCGTGGGCCTTGACTCCTGGAGCCTAAACGAGGCGTATCTCACGCATCAGGCCAATTCGGTGCGGGAACAACTTCAGGGATTACCGACCAACACGCACGTCTTTTTCACTGCGCACTCACTGCCCGAACGAGTGCTGCTCGATGACCCCTACCCAGAGCAGCTTCTTGCTTCAGCAGAAGCAATCGCAGAGCGTGCTGGATTGACCGGCAGTAACCAAACCTCCAGCAGTAATCGAGCATGGAGCATCGGCTGGCAATCCGCCGGGCGAACACCTGAGCCTTGGCGGGGACCAGACATTTTGGACTGCATCAAAGAAGTCTCTGCCATTGGCTCGGCTGAGGGGGTCCTGGTGGTACCGCAGGGCTTTACCGCGGATCACCTCGAGGTGCTCTTCGACCTAGATATTGAAGCGGCTGACCTGGCTGCTCAACTCGGCTTGGCCTTTGCTCGAACCGAGGTAGTCAATGCTGACTCCGCAGTGATGGCTGCGCTCGCCTCGCTGCTGTTTGACCTCGCCGAGATATGAGCCAATTGCTCATCATCGGCGGCGGCATCACTGGTCTGGCTGCTGCTTGGGAAGCAGTTCAGTTTCCCAGAGTTGAAGTCACCCTGATTGATGCTCAGCCTCGGCTGGGTGGCAAAATTCTGGGCTCGGAAATCGCCATTGCGGATGAGCAGCCCTTAATGATCGACGAAGGGGCTGATGCCTTCTTGGCCCGTGTGCCAGACGCAGTTCAGCTCTGTACAGAACTTGGCCTAGAGGAAGAGTTCACTCACCCTGCAGTCAGCCGAGCCCAAGTCTTTCTGGGGGGTGAGCTTCGATTTCTACCCACTGACACGGTGCTGGGAGTGCCCGTAGATTTTGAGTCGCTCGCTGCGAGCGGACTGCTCTCGGTCGCGGCAATGGAGCGTGCTCGCTCAGAGGTTGATGTCGATTGGCCCGCGCCCACAGGTGATGTGTCCATTGGGGAATTCCTGACCGAGCGATACGGGCGCGAGCTAGTGGAACATGTGGTTGCTCCTTTGATTGGTGGCATCAATGCCGGGAACGTGGACAGGCTCAGCTTGCAGGCAGTCACCCCGCAACTCTTTGCAGCCGCTCGTGGCGGCGGCAGCTTGACCCTGGCACTGCGTAAACAGCAAGAACAGTCCCCTACCGATCCGACTGATCCTGTCTTTACTGCTCTGCTCGGTGGCACCTCAGTCCTAGTTGACGCGCTCCACGATGCCCTCGAAGCCAGAGGGGTCCAGATCCTGACTGAGTCCGAAGCAGTGAGTTGTTCGCAGTCAGACCAACAAAAGATCCTCACTGAGTTGAGCACCGGGACCATCTCCTCTGACGAGGTGCTGATCTGCGCTTCGGCCGCCAAGGCCGCTCAGCTACTTCGCAGCATCAGCCCAAACACAGCCAGGCTGCTTGAACAAATTTCCTATTCCTCAGTTGCGTTACTCACGTTCGTCTTTAGCAAGGAGTCGGTACCGGGCGAGCTACTTGCATCAGGGTTTTTGATTCCCCGGACGGCTCAGCTGCTCATGACTGCTGCCTCGGTGGGGTCAACCAAATGGGCTCATTGGGATGATGGGAAACACGTTGTGCTGCGAGTTTCTGCTGGCCACTCGGGTGATCTTCGAGGCGCCGAGCTGACAGACGAAGAACTCATCTTGGGCT
>Ga0194041_10000075_pt1 | contig 34945 bp, 33 predicted proteins | sample JunL449m_MetaG_FD_160082 | JGI IMG/M metagenome (GOLD analysis project Ga0194041, IMG submission 160082) | Anoxic zone freshwater microbial communities from boreal shield lake in IISD Experimental Lakes Area, Ontario, Canada - Jun2016-L442-9m | ecosystem: Environmental > Aquatic > Freshwater >...
AAATAAAGGAGTTTCTCTACCTGGGTTTCCCGGGCTGATTCCACCACCGTTGCGTGGATCATCAAATTGTCGTAGAGAAACTCAGCTGGCCTCGTCGAGTTCGCCATAATTCCGCCCACGGTCCCCGCTGCCAAAATCACATACTGAGGTTGTTTGGCCTGAAACCACTCGTTCACTGCCGACTGATCCCGAAGGTCAAGTTCCTCCCGACCTGCTACCAGAACCTCACTAAATCCGTCAGCCTGAAGTCGACGGACAAGCGCCGAGCCAACTAGGCCTCGGTGGCCCGCCACAAAGATTGGCGCCGACCGATCAATCGGTTCGGGGCTTGGTGCGTTCATTCAGGCTCCGGTGGTGCGATCCAAGAAGTGCAGGGGTTCTTCGATACTACTCCCCCGCCGCAGACTCCTTTACTCCAGTCTGGCCAGCTACCGGGGGCCGCCCAGAGCGCAACTCGTAGCGGTCCCTGACCCCAGAGCCAGAGCAGGCTCCTGCATTTGTGGTTGAAGCCTGTTCCAATTTACCGTCCAACAAGGGGTTCGCAGCGCTGAACACTCCCCAAGGACTCTCACACCCAGGGACCACCCAAGCGTGGCTCATCCATCCTTTTGAACCATCACTCTTTACTCCACCGATTGCTGCGCACTGTTCCGCAGTGAGCGTTGAATCGCCGATGACCCCAACACCCTCCTTGTTACACAGCCCAACATGGCGATGCGAATGGTCATTCGCCCCAGTAAAGCCTTGGCTGGGCTCGGCTTGGCCCGGCTGAATCATGTAGTAGCTCAGACCAACCACCCGTGCCTCGGGACTGATTCCGTCGTACAAAATCATCTCCGGCTGATCAATCTTGAACTTACCATCAACAACGCCGAACTTCATATAGTGCGCCGCAATACCCGGCACATAAAAAGTCACCCGCTCATATCCAGCGGCCATGGCATCGGCTGCAGTTGGGTACTTCAGGGCCGTTGCACGAGCAAGCGAAAGCTCAGCATCCAAGGTGTCGCACTGCTTCTGATCGACCATTGCCGTCCACGGTTGGGGGCCTGCATGGCCGCCGTGGCCACCGTTGTCGGATGGAGCAGCAACAGGAGTTACCGCCGCGCCATGGGCATGACCAGAGCTCGACGAACCCGCTGCGCCTGCAGCGGCCATTGTGCCCATCCAGTTGGTCCACGCGGCATAGTCTGTCTCCGTCGCATCTGAAAGGCTCACGATGAGACCCGCAGCGGCACCCTCGCCAACGGCACTCTCCGAGGTTGCTGCAATCAACTTATCGAGCCCTTCCGAACCACGGCCCTCGAGAGGATCTGCACCAGTCACAAGTTGATTCAACGTTGGCGCAGTAGCAACCTGCATCGTTCCACCACCGTAGATATCAACACCCATCTTGGTAGAATCTTCCCAATACGATTGTGGATTGAACCCCAAATCGCAGCGAGCAAGATCAATGGCGGCCATCTGTGCAACATGTTCTGTGCCGGTGGCGGCATCGACATGGCCGGTTGCGGTCCCAGCGGCAGTCGCGTGAGTGTGACCGCCATGAGAAGCTGCATCGGGACTCAGAATTGCCGAAGTTGCCAGCCCAAGAACGGCAACGGCTGCAACCGATGCGCCTAGCGCGCCGATTCGCAGCTTTGCTGGTGCGATGAGCATCGATCCGGCGACCAGGATTGCACCTAATTCAAGGCCTGCACAGATCTGATCCACAGGGCTTGCGGATTCAACGATTCCGGCATGCGCACCGAAGGGCAGGCCAATGGTTCGGCTCCATACCCACACCGCGATCACGGCAGCGCTTCCCACAATTACCGCTGAGTAAAGCCCGCGTGAGCCACGTTTCCGAACCAATGCCATTGCGGCCGCAATCTGAGCCCAGCCCACTATCGCAAAGGCAATTCCCTCAGCCCAAGACTCTCCGATGTGGGGCGGGATCATGACCAGGTGGATGAGCCCGGCTCCGCCAAGCAACCCAGCCAGCAAAAACCCTAAAGCGGGCTGGGGCTGAACGCCGCCCGAGACTCGCACGGCATCAGATTCTTCATGGTCAGCAACTTCTTCATGAGCGTCGATTTCAGACACAACAGACCCCCTGCGGTGCCCCTAAGCTACTACCTATATCGGCGACTCAAGCAAGGGCATACACGCCCTTGGCTATGAGGTAGAGGCCAATCACAAAAAACAACCAGAGCAGCACTTTCGGCCAGTGCTCAAGCAGGAGCGCCCGCCACTTCGCTAGTAGCGGCTCGGGATGCCGACTCGTCAATACCACTAGTAACGGAACAAGAACGTCTAGGGAGCCGACCAGCGTAAAAACTGCCATCGCTGCGTACTGCGCCGATGCATTGCTGTAATCCTTCAAGATGTTGTTTGCCCCGGCCACAGCAAGCGCGTACGGCGGCAGGAAGGCTCCAAGAATGAGCGCTGGCAGCGGCGGCATATTATCAAGTCGACTGAGCCACTTCGGCGTCTTCTTGCCGCCGTGTTGCTCTTGGCGTCGGACTCGAAAAGCCGCGAACAGGGCAGCGAAACCAAGCAAAATGTCGATCACCGCTGTGACCGTTGATGAAGCACTCCCCGACCCGCTATCCACCTGGCCTTCTAGGTACAGGGTTCCGAACCCAACAAAGGCGACTGCAGAAATCCAGCCGATTGCTAACGCAATTGCCTTGCGCGTTCCGTTTTCTGAACTCAGCAACAGCAGAGATGCAAGCGCAGCAAGCGGACTCAGGCCAATGGTGAACGCAAGCAGGACTGTGTTGGCGTTCATTGCTAAATAAGCTAGGACAGTTTGGGTGGTTTTACCTACACCTAGGGGCACACTGGATGGGTGTCACCGATCAAGCCATACCATCGAAACGTCATAGCAGTACTGAGTTTGATCAGCGTCTCGCTTATTCTAGCTTCCTGCGTGGTGCCTTCGGCTAGCAGACAGTCCAGCCAGTCCGTCTCCGCCCCGTATGTCTCTGCCGGTACCGTCGAGTACTCCCCAGGACTCACCGGCGACCTGTATCTTCCTCAAGCGGGCGGGAACCGGGGCATCATCGTGTTGGTTCACGCCGGCGGCTTTTACACCGGCTCACGCCATGAAGTGGCAGCGTACGCGACGCCCGTGATGGATCAGATCAATCGAGGCTTCGCTGTTCTCAACATCGACTATCGCCTCACAACTGCCACGCAGAATCAGTTTCCGGCAGCCGTAGCCGATGTCTCAGCTGCCATCGACTGGACGCGAAACAGTGGTCCAAATTACGGGGTGAACCCCGCCAAAGTCATTGTTGCAGGGCATTCTGCCGGGGGAACCCTAGCGGCGCTCATCGGTCTTGGGGCGAATAACCCCGGTAGCCCTCGTGGCAGCAGTTCACCCGTAGATGGGTGGATCGCCATCTCGGGCATCTACGACATGCGTGCTGAGGGAGTTGCTCAGCTTCAACAACGAGCTTGGCTGGGACCAAATGCAAGCCCCGAGGCAATCCAAGCGGCCTCTGCGGTCACCCTTGCAGATGCTGGAGATGCGCCCGGCTACATCGTGCACGGGGCGCAAGACCCACTCGTTTCCGTTGCTCAAGCCTTTGTCATGTTTGTTTCGAGTTGGCTCACAGGCCGCAACCCGTGGATGGATCTGGTTTCCTCAGCTGATTGCAACGGTCATATCCCAACTTGTGCAATGAACACCTCGTATCTGAACATGTGGGTTGACCGAATCGCCCCCTAGCCGCGAACGCTGAGATCCGGTAACCTGTGAGGATCAACTCTCAGGACGGGACTGGGCGATGGCACGACAATTCTCATCATCACAGGTCAGATCATCTGCATGCGGGTTTCGGCTCGCAACCGCAGCGGGTGCAATCCTTGCAGGCACGCTTCTTCTCGTTGCCTGCGTACCCCCGGTGTCCCCTGGGCCTGCCGTTCGGCCGCAGCCAGTCGACCGTGGAAAGGTGGCATCGGTCAGCGTTGCCCCTTCAGCGGGCTGCACTGCTACCACGTCGCGACCCCCCACCGGAAGGTCTGTCCTCAGCGTCACCACGCCGCACGGAACGCGCAATACTCTGATCGACGTACCTGCAGCTGCATCGGCAGCGAGTCCCACGCCACTTCCCGTCCTCATCAGCTTGCACCCCTTCACGCTGAATGCACGTGTCTGGGACCAGTACTCCCAACTTGCCGCAGCGGGCACCGCTCGCAACTACATCGTCCTCACCCCCTTGGGTAGTGAGCCCGGGCCGCGCTGGGCCGTTCCAGGTGGCCTCGAATATGGCGTGGATGACTTGGCTTACCTTTCTTCTGCCCTCGACACTGTTGAGGACTCGCTCTGCGTAAATCGCAATCGAGAGTTCGCTGCAGGGTTTTCTGCCGGGGCGGCCATGGCCCAAGCACTTTCTTGCACCATGCCTTGGCGAATGGCTGGTATTGCGGCTTCGGGTGGCTCGAACCTGACTGATCTCTGCCCGAACTCCGATGGAACCGACACCATGATTCTGCACGGCAGCGCAGACCCAATTGCTCCACTAGTAGGCAGCCAAGTGGTGTTCGCACCGCCACTCGGACTCTCTGTCGACGCAGTAGTTGCTGCGAATGCGGCTCGATCAAGTTGTGACCCTACTCCCGTCACTGAGCAGTTGTTCGCCTCGGTGATTGTTGAGAGCTATCAGGGCTGCACTGGCAACCGCCGGGTGCAGTATTGGCGCATGATCGGTGCCGGGCACACTTGGGCAGGAACGCAATCTCTTGTGGATTTTGTGGTTGGGCCAACAAATCACGAAATCTCTGCATCGGAGCGTGTGCTGGATTTCTTCGACGCTCATACTGCCTGAATCTGCACGGATACACCGATCGCCTCTACTGTTCTGCGAATGTCTCCTGGCGCTTCCCCTGATCGCGGCTCAAACGCAATCCGTTTTGTTGGCTGCGAGGCCGCTGTTGCCCCCCTTGGCGTGGGCACTTGGTCTTGGGGAGATCAGGACACCTGGGGAATGGGCGGTTACGACGCAACCTTGACCGAGGCTTCAATCGAACAAGCATGGGAAGCCTCAATCGCTGCTGGAGTAACGCTGTTTGACACTGCTGAGATCTACGGCAAAGGCGAAAGCGAGCGAATTATTGGCAAGCTGCTTGCAGCAGATCCAGACCGAAAGTCCTCGGTGTTGATCGCCACCAAGTTCATGCCGCTTCCCCATAAGCTCCGGCTCCGCACGGCCATGCGCGATGCAGTGCTGGGTTCTCTTGAACGATTAGGGATCGAGTGCATCGATCTCTACCAAATCCACGGTCCGATCAGCCTACGAACCCACGCAGCCATGGCGGACGCTCTTGCCACGATTCACGCCGAGGGACTGATTCGTGCCGTAGGAGTTTCGAACTATTCAGTGCGAGAAATGAGTTCTATCCAAGCCGCTCTAGCAGCACGAGGTTTGTCATTGGCCTCAAATCAAATTGAGTTCTCGCCACTGCGCAGGATGCCTGAAACCACCGGTTTGCTCCAGGCGTGTCGCGAGCTCGCGGTGATTCCGCTGGCCTACTCACCGATTGGTCAAGGTCGCCTGTCGGGAAAATATTCAGCAGCTGATCCTCCGCCGGGCAAACGCACTTTCTCGGCGCATCCCATGGAAGAAATCGACAAGATCGTCGCGAAGCTTCGCTCAATCGGACTGGCAAATGAGGGCCGCACCCCTAGCCAAGTTGCGCTGCAATGGATTATCGCAAAAGGTGCCGTACCCATTCCAGGGGCAAAAAACGCAGCCCAAGCAACCGAAAACGCTGGCGCACTCGGTTGGCGTCTTGGCGCTGACGAAATAGCCGCCATCGATGCTGTTGCACTCCCGGGCCAGCGATCCCTTCAGCACCGAATTTGGCAACACGGCTAGATCGCCAATTGGCATGGTCGGCCTTAAGTACGACAGAGCACAATGTGATCAGCAATGTGCAGTGCTTGGCTTCGTAACTCGGGAATTGCGGTGGTTTCAAACAGGGTGCCGCGGCGGGGCGGGCCAATGACAAGTATCTGATCCACAGTCTCACCGTTCTGGGCGATCAAGCACCCGTCTGCGGTGGTCATCAACCCGAGCCCATGCTGGTCAGGCTGAGCGAGCCCAAGCTTGATGAGAGCTGTCACCACAGGATTTTGTGGGGTGAGCCAACTTCGGCCTGGGCCAGTGCAGTTCACCACCGCATCTACTTTCGTGGTCTGACTCTGTCCATCAAGGTCGAGTTGCAGTTCAATTCCACCAATAGGCAAGCCGACCGCTGCCAGAACCTGCCCAACGTGCGTGGTCATCACGCCCGAGGTCATCAGCAGGTCAAGACGCTCCGCCGTCGGTGGCGACATCCGGTGACGGCGCACATCCCAGTTACGAAGCACCTGCGAAAGAAAAACCTGCTGCTGCTCAGTATCGAAACGGCGCCACAGAGCATTCGCGAAAGGTCGAATTGCGTCGATCACTTCACGCCAATTCTCATTTGGATACTCGGCACCTAGGCCGTCGCTGATTCGAGCGCGAATCTTTTCCTGGAGTGCCAACACATCTTGTGAATCCTCGGCCAAATTGATTACCTGAAGCGGGCGAGGTGGCTGCAGAAGCAAGTGACTCATCGGCAACATCCCGCTGCGGGACAGCGCCAACAATTGCAAGCTGTCGGACAGCCTGCTCCGGCGACTCAGTGTGACCGCCACATCAGCCATCGTCAATCCCGTGCCAACCAACATGATCCGCTTTTTGTCATCCAGCGACTCAAGCGCCCCGGGAGCCCAGGGGTCTGGCACCCAACTAGGTATCCCCTCCAAAGCCCTGAGCGAGTCTGGAATCCCCGGAGGGGGGTTTCCAATGGCGAGCACAACAAAATCAGCCGCTAGAACCTTCCCGGAACCGAGGCGAAGTGAGGGCGAACCGCTGAACATTTCTATTCCAATAACTTGATCCTGAAGGACCTCAAGAGTCCCGGCTGCGGCTTTGTCCGCAGCTTTTCGAAGATGCTCGCCCAGGTAGTTGCGGTACTCCCGGCGAGGGAGAAACGTGTCTGGTCCACCGAGGTTGCGCACTGCCATCCAGTCAACGAGATCACCCGGGTTCGAGGGATCAGCACTCATGCCCGATGCCCGCACGTTGAGTAAATGTTCGGGGTCATCGGTGCCGTAGGCAACCCCGGCAGCTAGACGCGCCGAAGGCTCCACAACGCTCACATGAACAGCCCGGGCAACACTGGCATCGAACAGCCGCGCTGCAAGGAGGACTCCCGACGCTCCTCCGCCCACAATCACCACTCGTGCGGCGTTGCTCACAGCATCCCGCGATTCAACCATCTCCTTCAGCATGCCAGAATCTACCCACACGTACGGGCCTGAGTTACTCCCGGCCTAGCCAGAGAAGTTCATCGAGGAAAGATGTCTGAAGTTATTCGCCATGAGTCCGTTGTGCTGATGCAGTTTGAGGCCGGAGAGAACCGTTTTAACAGCCACATTCTGGAGCAGATCGACCAAACCTTGTCCGCTGTAGAGGAACTCGCGCTGGGGGCTCACCCCGAACCTGTTGCGGTCGTCACCACCGGAACCGGAAAATTTTTCTCTAATGGCTTGGACCTGGACTGGTTGATGGCCAACAAAGACAAAGCATCAAGCAACGTGGCCCAGGTGCACTCGGTGTTCGCTCGTCTGCTGCGCCTACCTTGTGTCAGCGTGGCGGCCATAAACGGCCACGCCTTTGCAGGTGGTGCCATGTTGGCGCTGTCTCATGATTTTCGGATCATGCGAGCGGATCGCGGATATTTCTGCTTGCCTGAAGTCGACCTCGGACTGCCATTCACTGATGGGATGAGAGAACTGATCACCTCTCGGCTCAGCAAACAAGTTGCCCATGAGTCCATGGTGACGGGGCGACGCTACTCAGGTGAACAGGCAGCCGCTGCTGCAATCGTCGATCAAGCGCTGCCCGAATCAGAGGTACTGACTGCTGCGATTGCACTCGCCAACTCACTCGCTTCAAAAGCTGGGCCGACTCTGGGCAAGATCCGATCAGACATATATGCAGTTGCCCTTGATGCACTCGACGCTGACGCGACAAGCTGAGTACATGCCCAATTACCCTACTGAAGAGGTTTCTGCTGCACTCGCTGCCTACGTTGCGCTGCGCGACCAAATCGCTGCCGGTCAGGCAACTTGGACCGACCTTGCGGAGTTGTTCACAGAGGATGCCGTCTATATCGACCCAGCCTGGGGCCGTCTTCAAGGCAAGGAAAACCTGCTTGAGTTCTTCGACGAGAGCATGCGTGGCCTAGAGGGCTGGGAGTTCCCCATTGAGTTCACTGCAATCTCGGGCAACACCGTGGTCATCAAATGGACGCAGCAGCTTCCCACTCGACGAGCAGACGGCAGCCGCTATGAACAATCGGGAATCTCTACGCTTGTCTACGCTGGTGACGGCAAGTTCTGCTACGAGGAAGACATGTTGAACATGGCGCACGTGATCGAGGACCTCACCGCAAGCGGTTGGCGTCCAGGCGAGGGCTTTCTATCACCGCCAAAGAACCCCGACCGCAATTTCGCTCGGCCGTAGTCAGCTCACGATAAACCGCTTGGGTACCCAGTTCTGGTCCTCAATCGGCGGGCGCTGGTAAGCACGTTTTTGCCGATCGGACAAGACGAATTCCTGCGTGGGCAAATCCTCATACGGGATCTGCGACAAGAGATGAGAAATCAGGTTGAGGCGTGCTGTCTTTTTGTCCTCGGCATCCACCACAAACCAAGGTGCCTCTGCGATGTCGGTATGCAGCAGCATCTCGTCTTTGGCCTCGGCGTAGTCCACCCAGTGAGCACGAGCCTCTAAGTCCATCGGGCTGAGCTTCCATTGCTTCACCGGGTCCGTCATACGAGCACGGAACCTGCGCTCTTGTTCCTCATCACTAATCGACAGCCAATACTTGATGACCTGAATTCCCGAACGCACAAGTGCCCGTTCGATCTGCGGACAAGTAAAAAGAAACTCCTCATACTCAGCTTCGGTACAAAACCCCATGACCTTCTCTACTCCGGCCCGGTTATACCAACTCCGGTCAAAGAGCAGGATCTCGCCCGCAGAAGGCAATTGATTGACATACCTCTGGAAGTACCATTGAGAGCGTTCGCGATCAGAGGGAACTCCAAGTGCTACAACCCGGCAGTATCGGGGGTTGAGGGCCTCTGCGATTCGCCGGATAGACCCGCCCTTGCCGGCAGTGTCTCTACCCTCGAAAATCACCACAACGCGCTGCCCGCTAGATTGCACCCATTCCTGCAATTTGACGAGCTCAACCTGCAGTTTCTCGAGTTCCTTCTCATACTGCTTCTTGCTGATGACCTGCGGTGTCAGCCCGACTGAGTCCGGCACGAGATTCGCAGCCTTCTTCGATTTTTTCTGCTTCTTCGAGCCCTTGTGATGGGTGGACATTTCGGACGGCCCCTCCTAGTAAATTCAGCCTGCGCGTGAGCAGGATCCTCACCGTAGCGAGCTTTCTTCACAGAGGTCGAACAACTTAGAGTCCTGAGGTGTCCTCTGAGCCGAGCGCCCCTCGACCGATCACCTTTGGAGTGCAGTGCTCCTCACCGGGTTCGGCCACTTCCAAATCTTGGGCCGAGCTTGCTCGCAAGGTAGAAGACTTGGGCTTTGTTCGCTTGACCGTATCCGATCACCTTGATGAGCAACTTGCACCTGTGCCCGCCCTGATGGCAGCAGCTACTGCCACAAGTCGTCTCCGAATCGGCTCACTTGTTTTCTGTAACGACTACCGACACCCCGCAATGCTGGCCAAAGAGGCCGCAACTTTGGACCTGCTATCGGATGGTCGCTTGGACTTTGGTATCGGTGCGGGCTGGATGTCGGCCGACTACGAGCGTGCAGGAATTCCAATGGACACTCCGGGCGAACGAATCGACCGCTTAGAAGAGGCTGTTCAAGTGATTCTTGGGCTGTTCAGCGAAGGTCCATGCAACTTCCTTGGAGAGCACTATCGCATTGATGGCCTCAGTGGTCTCCCCAAACCACGGCAAACGCCCCGCCCACCGTTATTCATCGGTGGCGGTGGTAAACGAGTGCTGCAACTTGCGGCACGCTACGCAAACATCATTGGGCTCAACCCCAAATTGACTGCAGGCGTGATTGATTCTTCGGTTGGGGCTGACGCCACCGAGGCCGCAACGGATCGCAAACTCGCATGGATTGCTCAGGCCGCTGGGCCGAGATTCGCTGAACTAGAGATTCAGGTCCGCACCCAGATTGTCATCGTCACCAACGAACGGCATGCAGTTGCCGAGTCACTTGCGTCTGGCTTTGGGCTGACTGCAGAGGAGGCACTGAAGACTCCGCATGCGCTCGCTGGCACCTGCGAACAGATTGTTGAGGACTTGCTCTACCGCCGGGAGCGCTTTGGGATTACTTCTGTGGGGGTTGATATGGATGCCATCGATAGTCTCGGGCCAGTCATTTCGGCCCTTGAAGGCCGCTGAGAGGCAAGTCATGAGTACTACAGGATCATGAGTACTACAGGATCATGAGTACTAGCTGGGACGGCCAGGAGTATCAGCAAAGATTTGATGCTCTCGCAGCGAGTGGTAAGTCCATGCATGGCGAGGCAGATTTTGTCATGCGCTACGGCCCAGAGACCCTTCTTGATGCAGGGTGTGGCACTGGCAGAGTCGGTATTGAACTAGCCAACCGAGGGGTAACTGTCGTGGGTGTTGACCCGGACTCATCCATGCTGGCCACGGCACAAGCGCTTGCCCCAGATATTGAATGGCACTTGGAGTCAATGGTGGACTGCGATTTGCAGTCAACCTTTGATTGCGTGCTCATGGCAGGAAATGTTCCGCTCTTTACTCCCCTAGGAACCACTGCTGCATTGTTTGCCGGCTGCGCCCGCCACCTAGGTGAGGGAGGACTGCTGATCACAGGTTTTCAACTCGGCCGCAACTACAGCGCTGAACAACAAGACGCCGACTGCACCGCCGCTGGGCTGGATCTCGTGGAGCAGTTCTCTACCTGGCAAGCAGATGCGTTTGAAGCTGGCAGCAAGTACCGAGTCACGGTGCATGTTCGGGTCTAACAACCCGCTGCGCAGTGTTCGGCGGTTCATCCGGGCTCTGAATACGCGTGCAGAGAATGAGTAACGGCAGTGCACACAGGGCCACTCCTATGAGCACAAAGATGATGACCTGTGGCCCGAAACGAACAACGAGAAGCCCCATCAAGGCCGATACACAAGTCGCTGCCAAATTCGCCGTGAGGAGTTGCCAGCCGGAGACTTTGCCGGCAGCGGCGTGGCCCACTCGATCGGCAGTGGTTGACAACAACGTAGGAAAGATCCCAGCCAGCGCAAGGCCCAAAAAGACAAAGCCAAAGATGGCGAAGCGGGTTGGTGCCAGTGCAATGAGGACCAGAGTCACCAGAACGCTCAGGCCACCCACTGTCAGAATTCGGCTAGGTGGCCACGGAACTCTTCCCAAAAATAATCTGCCAAAAGTAATTCCCGCCCAAAATCCGCTAACACCCAAACTCGCTGCAACTGCTGAGGCCCCACGAGCACCTTCAAGGTAGGTAGCTGACCAGTTGGCACTCGTTGCCTCGAGTGCGCAGAAACCTGCCACAGCCAACAATGACAGCACCAAAGGAACAGTCCGAGTCGCTTCGGCAGGAACCTTGCGTTTATGGCGCGGTTCCATCAGCCCGGCTGGCCACTCAACCTGCGGTCTCACTGCGAGCAAAGCCGCTAACAGGGCAAGAAGAGCCGCCAGAACAAACCCGGCAGTCCAAGAAAAAATTGCAGACACGGCGGGACCAAGAGCAGCACCTAGGCCGTAGCACCCAAACATCAGGCCGGCGCTGCCAACATCGCGCACCAATGTTTGAAACCTTGCCCCGAGCGAATCCAATGCTCCCGTCAGTAAGCCAATGACTGCAAAGCAAACAATCAGCATCACAAAATTTCGGCCAAAGCCTGCAACGAGATCAGCTAGGACAAACAGCAGGCATAACCCGGTGTTCGCTACACGAATATGAACTCTGCGCAAAATTGGCAGGGCTGTAGCCGCAGTACTCAAACGCCCAATCCCATAAGCCAAAATGAGCAGACCGAGGGCTCCAGAGGACTGCCCAAACTGCTCTCGTTGCTGGGGCCAGGCAGCACCAAAAAGCCCCAGCGGGGTAGAGATAGCCAGATAAATCATGCACTCCACGAACAACGGAGAGCGGAGCCGAGCGCCTTGAGACATCGGCCCCAATCTAGGGGGTGCTCAGACCCCGCTGAGCGCCCTACTCTGGTGCACATGTCGAACAAGATGACCGGAGTTCGCATGGTCATCGTAGATGCCGACACCGTGGCTGGTTGGCGGCGCGTGACACCGTCACTTGCCCAGCTCGAGTCAGCTGTCAGCGACCTTCGAAGGTCCGCACCTGGCGCAGTGATTGTGATTCTTGGTGACCCATCTCTGAGATGGGCCTTGTCACCCGCAGATGCGGAGTTGTTAGATGATTGGATTAACCATCAACAGGTCGTCCTAGCTCCAGCGGGAACAATTGGTGGCCACGTCGGCTTTATTGCTGCTGCCTCTCGCAAAGCCAGCTTCTTAGGCATGGTGCCGGTGGTCATTACTGATCGAGCGGTGCCTGACTGCCCGATCGCTCGGATGCGGCGCGTTGGTGAGCGGTGGCTATTCGACCTAGAAAACGCGAGCGTCACTCAGGTGGTTCCTTCTACAGGGTCGCAGTATCAGCGTCGACGTAAGCCTGCTTGAACTGCAGCGGACTCGCCGACACCCTCCGCCAAGTCGGCAGCCGCGATGGGACTACCCCAGGTGGTCTCAAATGGCAGTTCCCCAGCCCAAATCGGAAGAGCAATATCCTCTGGCTCCTCCTCCGTTGGTCCCCCAGTTCGAATTTTGGCTGAGGCTTCTTCCATGCTCAGAGCCAGCACACAGGTCTGGCGTAGTTCAGTCTCGGACGGCTGACGGGATTCCTCCCACCGGCCAGGTAGCAAGTGGTCACTGATGACCTTGAGGGCATGAAGTTGCTCAGAGTCCTCCACTCGACGGGCTCGTCCAAAGATCACCACTGACCGATAATTCATGGAGTGCAAGAACGCTGAACGCGCAAGCACCAGACCATCTACGAGCGTGACTTCCACCGAACAATCCACCCCTGCTGCCAAAGTGCGTACCAGCCGACTCGCGACAGACCCGTGCAGATACAACACCTCGCCCTCTCTACCAAACAAGGTAGGAATCACCGTTGGCCGGCCGTCAGCGGCGATGATCCCAACGTGAGCCAAATATCCTGCGTCTAGAACTTGGTAGATGCTGTCGCGTGAGTAGTTGGCTAGATGTGCCTCCCGACGAACGGTGCTCCCAGCGGAATCAGGAGGGGTGACATTCGGTGGGCTGGCATTCGGTAAGCTAGCAGGGTCTGAGTTCTCTGACATAGCAAACGATACTGCTGCGATATCGCCGATGTGTTCGCAGAACAGTAAGTTCTGCGTCATGACTGCACCTTCTGCGAGCTCTGCTGAGTTCAGCCAAGAACGAACTGAGCTACTTCGCATCATCAAGAACAGAGCGTTGCTGCAGTTCGAAGAACCCCGTCAGCTGTCCTCGGGCGAGATGAGCCGAGACTTCATTGACGCGAAATATGGGCTTTCTCGCGGTGCCGATCTACAACTGGCTTGCAAAGTCATCGTGGATGAACTCGCCCGTACTGGAATTGAGTTTGATGCAATCGGCGGGCTGACATTGGGTGCCGATCAGTTTGCACACGGGGTAGTCACCCACCTTGGAGATGACCGCGAATGGTTTGTCGTGCGCAAACAAGCCAAGGGTCGCGGCACCAACCAATTAGTTGAAGGAGCCAAGCTGACTAGCAGCAGCAGGGTTGTATTAGTTGATGACATCGTCACAACTGGAGGCTCTATACAAAAGGCCTTCGAACAAGTTTGCGAAACCGGCGCTCAGGTTGTGGCTGCTGTCACCATGGTTGACCGCAGCGATGTTGCGGCGGCCTACTTTGCCGAGCGCTCGGTACCCTACCTTCCTGTATTTACCTATCATGATCTTGGAATTCTTCCAGTCGGCAAATCTTTCTGACCCACCCCCCACCCACCCCTTATATTTGGAGATTCACCATGCAGACTCAAGCCGCAATTCTTTGGGAACAAGGCAAGCCCTGGAGTGTTGAGACCATCACGTTGGACCCACCCAAGGCAGGCGAAGTGCTCGTCGAACTCACCGCCTCTGGGATGTGTCATTCCGATGATCACTGCCGCACTGGAGACCTGCCAGGGGTGACCCCACTCATCGGCGGCCACGAAGGTGCCGGGATTGTGATGGAGGTAGGAGAAGGTGTGACTCGTGTAGCGCCTGGAGATCACGTGGTCTTTAGCTTTGTGCCCGCATGCGGACACTGCCAGCCCTGTGCCGACGGCCATTCCAACCTGTGTGACAACGGCGCAGCCCTGCTTGTCGGAGCACAGCTTGATGGCACCACTCGCCATCACTCCGAGGACGGGACAGATCTGTGGACCATGGTCTGCTTGGGCACATTCTCGAAACACACCGTCGTCAACGAGATGTCCTGTGTCAAGATTGAAGATGACATCCCTCTGGAACTGGCCTGCCTAGTTGGCTGTGGCGTGACCACCGGTTGGGGATCCTCGGTGTATGCCGCAGAGGTCCGCCCAGGAGACACGGTTGCCGTAGTAGGCATCGGTGGAATCGGCGCCGCAGCCGTACAGGGCGCCCGCCTAGCCGGAGCTCGCTACATCATTGCGATTGATCCAATTGAGTTCAAGCGTGAACAAGCACTCAAATTTGGAGCAACGCATACTGCGAGCAGCATCGGCGAATCCTACGAACTCATCCAACAGCTCACCTGGGGTCGCATGTGCGAGAAGGTGATCTGCTGCATGGGTGTTGGAGATGGCGAACAGATCGCTCCCATCATGTCGCTCTGTGCCAAGCGCGGACGGGTTGTCGTGACCAACATCCACTCGGCTAACGAAGGACAGATCAACATTTCGCTCTGTGATCTGACGCTGATGGAAAAGCAGCTTGTTGGTTCAATCTTTGGTTCGGCCAATCCTCAGTCCGACATTCCCCGCCTGATGCAGTTGTACCGCAACGGCCAACTCGATCTTGCCGGCATGGTGACTCAGGAATACGCTCTCGAAGATATCAACCAAGGCTTCGCCGACATGATCGCTGGCAAAAACATCCGAGGGGTCTTGCGATACAAGTGATGCATAATCACTTCCAGATATGACCATGTCACCGCAGCGAAGAAGGGCAGTCATCTGGGTAACCGGCGGGCTGCTCTTTGCTGCGGTGATATCGGGACTGGTGCTAGCAACCAATTCAGCGCAGAACACGCCAAGCACTACCTCGACTCCCCCAGTTAGCACTGCTCAGACCGCGACTAGCACCGTCCCCAGAACAGTCCCCAGCACGACAACCAGCATTGTTGTTGAGTACCAAACCCTGCCACCCGGAACACACGAGGTGGCAACTGTTCGTAGCCAGTTCAATCAGGTGCAAGTGCAGTCAGAACAACCCGCTGGGTGGAATAAATCTCTTACTCCAGTCATCACCTCTGCTGACCCAGTCCCGCCTCGCAGCGGGCAAGACCTAGGCCGTGTCCTGATTCCATCTGCCGATATAGCCGTCTCCGGTCGAAGGGTGACACCAACAGGATGGATTTTTACGAACCCTGGCGCCTATCAGCCACCGCAACCACTGATATTTGGCGTTGTCTCTCGACAAGGTTCATGGACCGAGGTCCAACTTCCCGTGCGTCCCAACGGAACCACCGGGTGGATCAAAAGTGACTTACTTAGTGTATCCACGACTCAGAAGCAGGTGGTCGTCTCTCTCCCTGATCGATCATTGCGAGTGGTTGAGGCCGGCCAAGAACTCTTTGCCGCTCCGATCAGCGTTGGTCGCCCGAGCAGTCCCACACCAACAGGAGGCTTCTATGTGACAGACATCGTGCCCTCAGCAAATCCTGCAGGAGGCTATGGGCCAGTCGCTCTGGCACTGAATGGCTACTCAGAGGCAATGGATACATTCGGTGGCGAGAATGCAGAGGGCGCTCCTGACTCACTAGCTCCTGTTCTCGCAATCCATGGAACCAACAAACCCGCTTCTATTGGCCGGTCAGCGTCTAATGGCTGCCCAAGACTGTTCAATGAAGACATCTTGAAGCTTGCAACTCTCGTACCGGCTGGTACACCGGTTGAAATTTGGCCTTAGTTCGCTGACCACTCTGCGTTAGTGAACGTGGCGATCTGCTAACAGCAAGGCCTGATCAATAATCTCGAGGCCGAGCCGAGCATCCTCATCAGAGATCACCAGCGGTGGGGTCACATGCAGGCGATTGAAATGTGCAAACGGAGACAGCCCTGCTGCCTTGCAGGCGGTCACCACCTCGACCATCGGGGCAGCATCTGCTCCCGAGGCATTAAAGGGCACAAACATCTCTTTGGTCTCTCGGTTCTTCACCAATTCAATCGCCCAGAAGCAACCAATGCCGCGCACGTCCCCCACACTTGGGTGCTTAGCTTTCAGTTCCTCAAGGCCCGGGCCAAACACCTCGTTCCCGAGGTGCCGAGACCGCTCAAGAATCTGTTCCTCTTCGAAGATGTTCATCGAGGCAACGGCAGTCGCGCAGGCCAGTACATGACCCGAATAGGTCAGCCCCCCGGGGTAGACCCGGGTGTCGAAGGTTGCAGCGATCTCATCGCTGATTGCTACGCCACCAAGTGGCACGTAGCCAGAATTCACTCCCTTCGCAAAGGTGATCAGGTCAGGGGTGACCTCCCAGGCATCAACTGCAAACCATTCGCCGCATCGGCCGAACCCTGACATGACCTCATCGCAGACCATGACAATTCCGTTGGCATCGCAGAGTTCTCGCACCCCGGCCAAATACCCCGGTGGCGGAACTAAAATTCCATTCGTTCCAACAACTGGCTCCAACACGATCGCAGCAATCGTGTTTGGCCCCTCAAACATGATCACTTCACGGAGATGCTCTAAGGCACGCTCCGACTCTTGTTCGACTGAATCAGACCAGAACGATGATCGGTATGGGTAGGGACCGAAGAACTTGATGATCCCCGGCGGGACACTCGGCTCGGAGGGCCACCGGCGCGGGTCTCCAGTCAGGGCAATTGAGCCGCCAGTTGCTCCGTGATAGCTGCGATACATCGAGAGCACCTTGTGCCGGCCTGTGTGTAGGCGCGCCATGCGCATGGCGTTCTCGGTGGCCTCTGCTCCCCCATTGGTAAAGAAGATCTTGTTCAAGTCGCCCGGTGTTCGCTCGGCAATCATCCGTGCAGCAGTGGAACGGGCATCATTTGCCATTCCTGGCGCAATGGTCGCCAACTTCCCCGCCTGCTCTTGAATCGCGGCAATCATCTTTGGGTGCTGATGTCCCAGGTTCAAATTGATCAGCTGAGAGGAGAAGTCCAGAAACTTCTTGCCAGTCTCGTCAAAGAACCATGCGCCCTCTCCTCCGGTGACCACAAGCGGCTTGAGCGCAGCCTGAGCTGACCAAGAATGAAAGACGTGTGCTCGATCATCGAGATAGGTCTGGCTGAGCTGGATTTCTGGCGACTGAGATTCTGTAGCGGTCATGATTCTCTCACTTGTTGACTGGGCTCACTTGTTGACTGGGCTCACTTATGGACAGGCTTACTTATGGACAGGGCTCACTTGTGGACAGGGAAGCCTAGGTTGACGCTGCTCGTGGCCGGTTCTGGCCAACGAGAGGTCACTACTTTGTTGCGGGTATAAAACTTGACGCCGTCGGGTCCGTACATATGCAGGTCCCCAAACAACGAACTCTTCCAGCCACCAAACGAGTACGCCGCAACTGGAACCGGAATCGGAACATTGATCCCGACCATGCCGGCTTCAACCTCGAACTGGAAGCGGCGAGCAACTCCACCGTCTCGAGTAAATATCGCCGTGCCATTGCCATACGGATTGCTGTTTATCAAGGCCAAACCCTCTTCATAGGTGTCGACCCGCATGAGAGCTAGAACCGGGCCAAAAATCTCGTCCTGATACAGCTGCATCCCTGGGGTCACATTGTCGATCAGGGAAGCACCAAGGAAATACCCATCGCCTGGAAGCGATACGTCTCGGCCATCGACCAAAATGGTTGCTCCGGCCTTTTCGGCACCGTCGAGATAGCTCGTGACCTTGTCGCAATGCTGTCGAGTGATGAGTGGGCCCATCTCGGCTTTCGGGTCAGTGCCGGGACCCACCACAATTTTGGCAATTCGTTCGGTAAGAGCAGGGATGAGTTCATCAGCGACTGCGCCAACTGCGACGACCACCGAAATTGCCATGCAGCGCTCACCGGCTGACCCGTAGGCAGCAGAGACGGCGGCGTCTGCTGCGGCGTTGATATCTGCATCGGCCAACACGAGCATGTGGTTCTTTGCCCCGCCGAGTGCCTGTACCCGCTTGCCCTGAGCTGATCCGGTCTCGTATACGTAACGAGCAATTGGTGTGGAGCCCACAAAGCTCAGCGCCTTGACTTGGGGATGCTCTAACAGCCGATCTACTGCAACTTTGTCTCCTTGCAGCACGTTGAACACGCCGGGCGGTAGCCCAGCCTCGCTCAGGAGTTTGGCCATAAAGAGCGCCGCAGAGGGGTCCTTCTCGGAGGGCTTCAGAATGAAACAGTTTCCGCACATGATGGCGTTCGCAAACATCCACATGGGCACCATGGCCGGAAAGTTGAATGGCGTGATGCCGGCCACAACGCCGAGGGGTTGGCGCAATGAATACACATCAACTCCACCCGCGACCTGCTCGGAGTATTCGCCCTTCAGCAGTGCCGGAATTCCACAAGCGAATTCAACGTTCTCCATGCCGCGAGCAATCTCGCCAAGTGCATCAGAGGGAACCTTGCCGTGTTCACTACTCACCAGTTCTGCGAGCTCGCCTCGTGAGGCGTCCATGAGTTCGCGGAACTTGAACATGATGCCTGCTCGAGTGCTTAACGAACTACTGCGCCAGGACTCGAACGCTGTGACTGCAGAAGCAACCACGGCGTCCACATCGGCTATCGAGCCAAGTGCAACCTCTGCCTGCTGAGCGCCGGTGGCAGGATTAAACACTGGTGCCGACAACCCAGAGGTTCCTGGACTGAGCGCACCATCTATGTAATGACCGACTATGTAATGACCAATTGTTTGCACGGTGAGACCACTTTCTGCACGCGCTCAGTAAGAGAGCGGGCAGCATCAGTATTGTCTAGCAAGAGCTGTCGAAACCATCGCAGTGAGCTCGGATCGGCAATTCTCAGCCGCAGCAGGCGGTTCCCTCGGAACTCTCAGTCCCCCGATTGTGTAGCGACATCTGATTAGCGTCGCCAGTCTTGACGTACCACTCCCACTTGGCGCCATCGGGATCGGTTACCCAGGTCTCGGTTTTTTCTGCAAAGCAGCACACGGTGTCATCAACCCCAGTGGTTTCTAGGCCTGTTTCCGACAGACGGGTTTCTGCCTCAAGTACCTGCGCTGTGGTTTCAGTTTCAACTCCAAGATGATTCAGCGTGCCCCCCTCGGGGCCCTCAATCAGGACCAGCTTGAGAGGTGGTTCGGCAATCTCGAAGTTTGCATAACCTGGCTTGCGTTTGTTTACTTCGGTTGCAAACAACTTGGAATAGAAAATGACTGCAGAATCAAGATCGGTGACGTTGATGGCTAGTTGTACTCGTGACATGGTTGCTCCGTTAGCTAGTTACTGGTGAGTGGTGAGAGTTTCTGACGAACGGCCGCTACGAGGCCGCAGCGCTGAGTTCGGCCCAGAGTTCTTGAACCCGGCGCAGAATCTCATCGCGGATCGGTCGAACCGCAGCAACGCCCTGGCCGGCGGGGTCATCGAGTTTCCAGTCCAAGTAGCGCGTACCCGGATAGAAGGGGCATTCATCCCCACACCCCATAGTAATGACCACATCCGAAGCTTCTACGGCGGCATCTTCAAGTCGTTTCGGAGTCGCTCCCGAACTCAGCAAGTCGATATCAAGCTCGGCCATTGCTTTGATCACTGCCGGATTAATGGACTCGGCGGGAGCAGTACCCGCTGAGCGAACCACAACTCCGGATCCACCAACCTGTGCAAGAAACGCAGCCGCCATTTGTGACCGGCCAGCGTTATGGATGCACACAAACAAGACTTCGGGCAGTTTTTCAGACATCAGAAGATCCTTCGTCAGCGGGAGCAGTATGTGGATAGAACAAACGAATCAAGCCGAAGGCAATCACGGTTCCAATGAGTTGCATCAGAATGAACATCGGCACTGAGGACGGTGCGATACCAGCAAAACTGTCGGACAGCATGCGGGCGATCGTTACTGCGGGATTAGCAAAACTCGTGGACGAGGTGAACCAGTACGCACCAGCGATCCACGCACCAACGGCAAAGGGCACTACCGAGGCACGTCCGGTTCGCACACAGCCTTGAATCACTAACAACAGCCCGACCGTAGCGATCACTTCAGAAAGCCAGATACCGCCGCCTGATCTGATATGTGTCGAGACCTCTACTGCTGGCAGCGAAAACATCAAATTGGCGAGTACTGCTCCGCAGCATCCTCCAAAGATCTGTGCAATGACATACAACACGGTGTCGTTAGTAGAGGTGGATCCCAAAAAGCGATCCGTCAGGGTCACAACCGGGTTGAAATGTGCTCCCGAGACGGCACCGAACATCAGGATCAGCCCGATCAGCGCTGCCCCGGTAGCCGCAGCATTTTCTAACAACTGCAGACCAACATCGCTAGACAAATTCGTGGCCATGATGCCCGAGCCAATCACTGCAATGATTAGCAGCGCTGTGCCAAGTGCCTCGGCCGCCAAACGGCGAACCAAGTCCAGGCCGAGCGTTCCGGTGCCTGTTTCGGGCAGTACTGCTAGCTGAGCATCATCTGGGGGCATCTCTGTACTCATGCGGCCGAACCACCAGACTCAACTAGTGCCGACACGCGTCGAGTCAACTCATCGAGCGTGGAGTCAAAGGCACGGGCCGTGCCGAGTTTCACAGGATCGGGCACCGACCAATGCAACCAACTGCCGGCTCGCAGAGGTTGCACCTGATCAGCAAGTTCTTCATGAGCTAGTTCTTCATGAACGACATCACAGACGGTGATGACAAGCGTTGGACTCATGTTGATCTGACCAAGTCCTTTGGGAGCGCTGCCCACAAGTTGTAGTCCCCTGCGTTTTGCAGCGGTTACTGCTCGGCGATCAATTCGCTCAGCAGGTTCAGTTCCAGCAGATTCCGCTGCGCAACCTGAGATGTCTTCCCAGAGAGCCGCCGCTAGTTGGCTTCGAGCAGAGTTTCTGGTGCACAAGAACAGCGTTGGTCCAATCGGTACGCATTTTGTGGGAGCCAAGCCGCCGAGTGCCTCTGAGTTGAGGTGGATATAGCGTCGTCGGGCATCCCCGGCCGAAGTCGAGCGGTAAATCAGACCCACCTCTTCAAGAACATCAAGATGATGGGCCAACAGGTTTGAGGGCAAGCCGAACGCTGAGCGAAGTTCTACTGGCGAGCAGTCAGAGACAGTCAGTTCGTCAACAATGGCTAAGCGAACAGGATCACCGAGTGCGGCATGGCGGGCCGAGCGCAGATCATCCGGGATACTCATCTAACTAGTATGTAGCTCAGTTATTTATGAGTCAACTTTGATTGAGTGACTTTTCCTCTGCCTCAGGTGTTGCTGGAGCCTCCCGAGTCGGCGGTTTGGCCCAAGCGGCATCTCCGCGGCCTTCGCCCTGATCCAGCGTCAGGCCATGGTGGGTCTTTTCCCAATGTGAGGGATCCGTAACGAGTTGGATCATGGCGCGCAGAGCGGCGACTGCCATGAGTATCCAGTACAAGGGCGAGAGCAGTGCAGAGACCAACAACTCCGGCCGGCGGACTGCACGCAAGGTCAGAATCGACAGGTAGATAATCACCACATTGCCGAAGAACCACGAGAAGATTGCAAGGTAGTAGAGCGCTCCTGGGAAAAGCGCCTGAATAAATGAGGCCTTGGTCACAAACCACATCAGGGTCATGGCCCAGAACCACAGATTCAAAACCGCCAGAACTGGCGTGCTTCCCACAAATAAGCAGAAGTGCCCAAACCCAGCCCAACCCAAGTCGCGCACCATGCCGCGGGGGTCTCGCATGCCTACCAACCAGGTCTGCAAATATCCCTTGTACCAACGACTGCGTTGCTTGACCCAGTTAACGACATCAACATTTGGCTCTTCCATCGTCGAAGAATCCAGAACCCCAACGCGCCAGCCTTTTCGTTGCAGGCGAATTCCCAGATCACAATCCTCGGTCACGTTAAAGGCGTCCCAACAACCCACTTCCTCAAGTGCTTCACGACGGAAGTGATTTGACGTGCCACCAAGAGGGATGGGTGACTTGGTCGAAGCGAGCCCCGGCAAGTACAAGTTGAACCAAGTCAGGTACTCCGCCGTGAACCAGCGAGTCAGCAGGTTGGTGGTTCCCCCGTAGAACGAGAGTTTGCCTTGCAGGCATCCCACGTCATCGGCGCCGCGACTGAACGCAACCACGGCCCGGCGCAGTTGTAGTGGGTCAGGATGATCCTCTGCATCGTAGATAGTCACCAGAGAACCTCGCGCAAAGTACAGGCCAAAGTTCAGCGCTCTGGGCTTAGTCTGAGGCTCCCCTGCCGGTAACAGCAACACCTCAACGGGAAGGTCAGTCTCAATGGCACGAGCGGCCGCAATAGTCTCAGCGTCTCCCATCTCGAGCAGTAGCTTTACGTCGATTCGGTCCCGCGGGTATTCAATCCGATTCAAGGCGGCCACCAAGTCGGGAAGCACCTGCGGTTCGCCGTATGCGGGTACCAGCAGGGTATAGATCGGGAGTTCTTCATCGGGAACTGCCCGTGCATCCTCATCCGCTACCTGAATCGAAGAGTCATCTCCCAAGCCGATTCGAACCAGATAAATCCGATGACCCAGAGTAATCAGATACACCAAAGTGGCAGCAGTGGTCAGAACAATGAGGGTTCCAAGTGGGGCAAGAATCAGGCACAACACAACAGTTACTGCCATGCAGATCAGGCCAATTTTCTGACCCCGGTTGACCTGTGAGGCAGCGGTCATTCCTGGGTTCTTTGCCTCGACCCAACCTAAGGACTCAGCAAGAACCTCTTCGGCAAGGTCCTCTGGTATTTCACGAATCTTCATCCGCCAAACTCCACTGGCTCAGGCATTCGCGCCGATCGATCAGCCGAAGACTGAATCACTGTGCGTGCGAACTGTACGAGGAACGTCCGAAGTTCGTCCTGTCGTGCCGTCACATCACCACTTTGCGCACCACGCACTGCTTCATCGGCACGGATCCCAACTTGCCGGGCAATGGAGTCCTCAAGCGGTGGACTAGCTACACGGGCAGACTTGCTGTCATTGAGCAGCAAGACCACTCGTTCGTAGCGAAGGCCGTTGCCTTCACGAACTGCCCACAGCCAGTACACCGTGGTCCAAGCAAGGCCATCGGGATCGGCCCAATTCAACACTGTTCCCACCACGCCATTACCCAGGTCGACTCGTTTCACACCCTCGGTGCTGTAGCCGTGGAATCGGTAGCAGGCCTCAATCCCAAAATCACTAAACGCCTGAAGCTTGCCCGTGTTGATCACGTCGGCCAACACGGGAACCTCACTCCCTAATTGACTCGTACCGAGCGGCGAATACTGATATCGGACCCAGCTTGAATCCTCCCCAAAGAACCGCTTGCCGTTTTCGAAACTTCCTACGCGTTCGCCATTGAACCCATCTGGTTTCAACGAGACCTGCGAGAACTTCCCTACACGCGGATTACCGACAGAAGACGAGATTGGGTCATAGGCCGTCAGGTTGTGGTTGAACACCGACCCCAACAGCGCGATCACCACAATTCCCAACATGGCACGTCCAACAGTCGGAACAGCTGCAAGCACTGCTCGTGTCCGCGAAGGCCCACTGAATACAGGAAGGGACAGACCAAACCTTTGGGCCTGTAACACCATGATGAGCACCGCAATGTTGAAGGTGAACAGTCCAGCAACAGGGTGCAATATATCGATGGAAGCTTTTTCACCGAAGAGTTTTCCAACTGCCAAGATCGCAACAATTCGAATCACGTTGAACACCCACACAAGCGCAGTTCCAGCAACTAGCCAGCTGAACTTTGCTGACTTCGTTCCCCGAGCAACGAGTGTGAATGCAGAGGCAACTAACAAGAACCCCAACAAGCCGTTCGCACCCGAACAGGCAGACGCAACTTGAACCAGAAAGCTCCCCTGCGCACCACCGTGTGCCACCTGAAAGGTGATCCCGTCCCCTGCCGCCACCGTAGCTACGGGGATCACGCCCACGACCATGCGCACTGCGCCAGCAGTCAGGCCAGTCAGCGGCTCAAGGCCCAAGGTAACAAGTCCGCGAATAGGTATCGGCCAGGCCAGAAACAAAAAGAGAACTGCAGCCTTTGTACGCCACAGCATTCGAACCCCAAAAGCAAGCGCCACCACACCCGCCACAAATAGCGGCATTGTGAGCAGATCAATTCGGTACAGCCAGTACATCGTCGAGAGACGTGCCGGCAACAACACGAGAGAGGCAAACGCAGCAAGCACAAGGGGAACGCCGACTATGCGATCAATATGACGATCATGAATATTCGGCTCGTTGATGCTTGGCCTTGCCAGCGCGTAACCCAACACGGCCGCAATGATGGGGACAAGGCCCAAATATGCCAACGGAGTATCTACCGTGAGACCCCTCATCAGGGTCCAGAGCGAGGTGTGATAACACAGCAGGACAGCGAAAAGCGCTAGAGCTGTGCGGCCTGCCACCTTGCGGGTACCTTCGGACCAGCGGGGTTCTTGTTCAGCCTTCTCAATTGGATCAGCTGGTGGCGGATTTAGCAGCATGGCAGGACTCGTTCTTCTTTATCTTGATTGCAGACGAAAACCATTATTTGCTGGCCTGACTAGCCGACTGGTTCTGCCGGCGGCGCAGCACAAAGAACAGCCCAACCCCGAGCATGACGAGCGCGGAGAGCGGAAGCAGCAAAGCTAAGGGTGTCTCGCTCACTGCAGCCTGGGGCCCGGTCTGATCTTCTGGCACTGTGGTTGTGGGAGCCGGGTTCTCGACGGACACGCCCTCCACCTGCGACGGAACTGCACCGCCCGAGGCAGAGGCAGAGCCAGTCGGCGTGCCTCGACTCGCTCCCGTGCGGCTCACGCTTGCTCCAGCTACCTCAACATCTGCTTGATCTGCCCCTGCCCCTGTTGCATCTGCAGATAGGTCGGGCACGGTGCTTGGCACAGTGGCCGCCGGTGCGCCCACGGGTTCAGGCGGTGGTAGCGCATAGTTGGCCTGAGACTGGGCGTTCACCATAAAGGCGAGCACAGCAATTGGCGGCACGAGTAGCAACAGCAGGCTGCGATCGCGTGGAATCTTTGCGAGGAGGGCCTTCATCTTCCGAACTCCGGATCTGGTTTTGCTCGATTGGTTGGATCGGGGTCATTGACTTCAAAAAGTCGGTAATGAGTCTTTGGCGCTGACTTGTCTCCCCATTCAGCTACTTGCTTGGCAAAGCCGGCTCCGCCACCCTCCCAAAGGTCGGGAAACTGTGAAACGAGTTGATCCGCCCCAGAGGACTCCAACAGCAGCAAATACCGAACCCCGAAGTCTTGAGGGGCTGCAACTGCAGGAGCAAAGTCTCGGTCTGAAGGCACCACATACACATTTGGGCGTGGTGCAGCAGGCAAAACCCCGATTCCCGCCTGATCCATCAGAACAGTGCCAGGCTCGACATCTGCACGGGCATCAATCTCTTCGGCCACTCGCTGACCCATGATGGTCATTGATCTTGTAGCGGCTACCGAATTGCCTTTGATTCCACGCGACAGCGCATCTATGGCCTCGGTCTGATCGAACGAGGCGTACTGCTCAGCCCGGACCACTTGCAAGGTCCAGAAAATTCCTGGCACAAGCGCAAAGAGGGCAAACCCCGTGACCCAGGCCGAACGCTTGGGTGTTTCCGAAGCAATGACCATGGCTAGAGCGGCGGCGAGTACTACTGCAATCACGGTGTAGCGCAACCATGGAAAGGTTGAGCCTTTCGCTGCAAAGAGCAACTGCAACGCCAGCGGTGACCCGAGTACTGCAAGCGCAACAGTTGCTCGCAGGCAGGTTCGACGTGTTCCCCACAGCGCCGTGACGGCCAGCACGACGAGCAGCGGTGAGGCCACCAACATCTGACGAATGAAGAACCATGCCCTGCCAGCCGAGGCTGCGTCACCAATGAGTTCAATATTCGACGCCGCTGATCGCGCAACAAGGGCACTGTTGCCGTAGGCAGAGGTGAATTGTGGGAAGGGCTCTCCAATGATTGCCCAAGAAGCAACAGCCCAAGCAACCATGGTCACCACTACTGGGAAGGCCAGAATTGTCAGATCAACCACAGTGTCCCAGCGGCGATTTATCGCCGAACGGGGGGTTACTCCCTGAGCCGCGGAGCGGTTCCAGGTAACAAGACCAACCACAGGCAACACTGCTGCAAACACTGCGGCAGTTTCATACCGGGTCAGGTATCCAGCAGCGATTGCCGAACCGACCACTACAAGAGACCTCGTGTCGTCGGTTTCAATCCACCGAGCTAGGTGACGAGTGGCTAAGACTAAAAAGAACAGCCAGCAGGCCTCGCTCATTCCATTCCCGCCGTGGGTCCAGATCAGCGGCTGCGCCGCAACAAGCAACACAGCCGCAATGCGGAACCACTGCTTCGTTCCAGATTCAACACCCCAGGCCAAGAGTTGACTGAGCGTGCCTGCCATAAACAGCGCTGACACCACAATCGCTGCCATACCCGAGCTGGTAAAGGGCAGCCAGAATGCCCGAAGGGCAATGAAGGGCAGTTGAAACATGGTGGGGAACGGACCCCAAATAAAGCCAAGGGCCTCTAGATGCGGGTCACGGCTAAAGAGCACCGACTGACCGCTACCCACTCGAGACAGCGCGTCGCCGGGGATCATTCCACCTACGCGTGCAGAGACATAGCCAATTGCTATAAACAGCGCAGTAAAGCCAACAAAGGTAATTCGTCGCTCGATACGACCGGTCTCAGGCGCAGCACGAAGGGTGCGGCCCAACTTGATGCGTTGGTCAGCAAGAATCTGCTCTGCCTCGATGACTGCAGGGTGCTGCGCGTCAACAACCACTTCTTGTGCAGCAGTTAGATCCGGGACCTGATAGCCGCCTGCGTTAGCTAGGTCACCTAGCACGATGGAGATCTCGCTCAACCTACGATCCGCTTGAAGTCCTGTTACAAAGAGCGAATCCACCGAGGCAGAAAGCTGCTGTTCGCGTTCACTGAGCAGGGTAGATAACGCTGCGGCGGCAGCCCGCGCCGAAGCAGCAGAGTCTGCAGTAACAGGTTCAAAGACTTGGCCTTCGGATTCGTTGAACACGGGGGTAAGAGACATCAGGTTGATCTAGGTCTCTTTACTCAGCTCTTACGGCGAAAGCGGCTCAGCCCACGCGAGCGCGTTACTGGTCCTTCAGGTTCAGCTTGCACTGTTTCAGATTCGGGTTCACCTGCTGCGCTCGTGGTGACACCCGAGGCAATGCGATCCAACTCAGACACAATCTCACGCACCTCGGATCGCAACACACGCTGCAAGGTGGTGAGTTCGGCCATGACAGCAGCAAGTTCTTGCTGATGGCGGGCCACCATCGCCGCCACCTCGGCGGCAGTATGGGCAAGCTGATCCGCATCAACCACGGTGACTACGGCCTCTGGCGCCAAGTCCGACAGTTCGGTCGAGTCGGTCAGGTCGACAAGGTTGTCTCCCTCTTCAGTCTGTTCTACGTCTTCCATACTCTGTTCAATGTCTTCAACACTCTTGTGCATTGCAGCAGTCACGTTCTCGACTCCTCGCCTGTCGGTAGCCAACGATCAAAACGTACGCAGCAGGCCTGAACTCCACGTTGCCGGAATCTGACTTTGAGGTGAACCTCAAGCGCCGCGCCGGCCTCGACTTAGCGGAATCTCAGCCTCAGCCAGTAATAGCTACGCCAGCACCCGAGTCGGATCCAGCAAACTGAAGGGCCTCGGCATCATCCACGGTGCTCGTGCCGGCGGAAGCACCGCTCGATGAGCCAGAGCTTGGTAGCTGCGGTGGCGGCGGGCCAGCACTTGTCGTAGCTGATGTCCCTGGGTCCACCCGGCCGGAGCCCTCAAAGCGAATCGGAGTCTCCGAATCGTTATCCACGTTGAGTACAACGGTGTCAGTTACCCGGACAAAGCAAATGGTGTACTTGGTCACCCCTACGGGGGCCGTATCGGCCTCGGCGTAGCAACCCCAGGCTTCACCGGCGGGGTCTTGGCCCCGGAACACCTCAAGTTCAGCGCTCCCGTCGCCTGCGGCGGAACCATTTGGTGTGAGTCCCGAATATGCCCCGCAGTCCTCGGCAACCGTGAAACTGCTATCCGAGATGGACTTCTTACAGATATCAACAAACACCAATTGTCTTGACTCAAGACCAGACCAGCGCACCTGCACCAGTGCTACGGACTGCTCGGCTGTGACGGAAATCGAGTCGGGAGTGACACTGACAGAGGATTCTGCTGAGGCATTGCTGACGCCGAATAGCAGGGCCGCAGTCCCCAGCGACCAGATCAGCGCCCCGAACCCAACTCTGTTCAATCGCATTACTCAACTCCTCCATGAAAGACCAAGAGGGGCACGGCCGAAGCCATGCCCCTCGAGCCTGCAGAACTCAGACAGACGTTCTACATGTATAGATTCCAGAACCAATCAGGCTCCTGGGACCAACTTGCAAATACCGTTTGTCTGCTCAGCAGCAGGCACCCGGATGAATCCGGTTGCGCTGTAGATAGATGTGAGCTCTACATAGTTCGTCTTACCGGAGTAGTCATTGGCAATGTGTGAAGCAGCGGGCTTGCACAGGAACTCGGTGAGTTCCCGAACAGCACCAGCAGCACCGGTGTCAGCACCGGTGACCTCTGCAGAAGCAGCTGCTGCGGTTGCATCAGTCTTCTTGGTCACGTGGTAGATGAATCGCGTGATGGGGTAGGTGTTAGCAGCAATGGTTCCAGCAGTTGCGGCCTTGCCGTCCACGGTCCAGGACTGTGCAGTCTGACGCTTGTACGAGAATGCCTTGTACTCAGCAGCACTCATCCACCAGATCCCGTTATTTACCGAGATGTTGGCATCGGTCAAGAGTGGCTTGACGTCATTTTCGAATGGGTACGCTCCACCAGTCAAGGTCTTCTTGCAAGCACCGGAGTTAGCATCGAAACCAAGATAGGCATCGAATACAGCCTTGGTTCCTGAGGATGCATTCATTCCGACGGGATCAATGGTGCCGGCAGCTTGGCCGTCGATTGAGGACCAGTCAGTGATGGTGCAGTTGTAGATACCCTTAATCTGATCAGTGGTCAGGTTGCCAGGAGTCCGGTCACCGAAAGTAACCATGACCAAGCCGTCTTTGCCGTACGCCCAGAAGTTGAGTGCAGACTCACCCGAGGACTTTGGTCCACGTGAGGAGCGGGCATAGTCAACCTGAGAGTTCTTCAGTGCAGTAATTCCTGCGCCTGAGCCAGTTGGGTAGGTGCTAGCAAATACGTCATGATCCCAGTTGCCCTGAGTAGTCGTGGCAGTCTGAGCCACACCAGTCAAGCACTTACCTAGGGTGTACGTAGCTGGCGAAGCCGCTGGCGAAGCGTTATCGGTATCACAACCATTTGCTTGGTTGTAGAGCACCTCTCCGCGCTGCATAAAGTTGTAAGTCGTGTCTGATCCAGTGCCGACAACACGGTCGTTTGCGTCATCCCAGCCCGAGGGCTCTGGTGAGGCGCTGACCATGGAAGTCATTGCTGTTCCTGACAACAGGGTTCCTGCTACGAGAGCAGCCCCAATGAGTGATTTCAGTTTCATAATCAATTCTCCTTAGAAGTTGTTAAAGAAATCTCAGACCGAGACGGTCTGACGACGACGGATGAGGACAAAGCCACCGAGGGCAGCGAGCGTGCCGACTACTGGCAACAAGATGGTGAGCGGAGCTTCTGGGATGGCGCCACTTGATACCGAGAAAGTGAATGCCTGCTCGGAATCATTGTCATTGTTCGAAACAACGTTGTCAGTGACACGGACATAGCAGGTGGTGTACTTGGTTACTCCAGCAGGAGCAGTGTCGCCCGCTGCAAAGCATCCCCATGATTCACCAGCTGGATCTTGGCCACGGAAGACCTCGAGTACTGAGCTGTTTGCTCCGCTGACGTTGCCGTTTGGAGTGATACCTGAGTAGGCACCACAGTCAGCAGCAACGTCAAATGATGGATCAGCTATTGACTTCTTGCAGATATCAACAAACACCAAAGTCTTGTTGCCAAGGCCAGTCCAGTTGACCGTGACGTTTGCCGTGGTCTGGTTTGGAGTAACCGTGACCGGGTTGGGGGTCACATTGGTTGTAGAAGCAGCACCTGCTGGCACGGCGATCGCTACAGCGGTCCCCATCACCAAGAGAAGTCCTGCTACTGACTTCATAATAAATCGAGCCTTCACTATGTACGCCTTTCAATGTCATTGACTCTCCACAGCAGAGCGCCATGAGTGACTATGCATGGAGAAATCCCCAAGATCAAGACCTACGCACGAGTGTTTGTCACTTGTTACCTAGACGTTCACTTGCCCGCCAAGACAAGCCGAAAGAACAATAAGAATCAAACACAAGATGTCCCCAAAGTAAACAATAGATAAATTTAAATTTAACTATTTATCCTGCTAGTAGGTAGTTGGAACCACCATAGAAATGTTGAAGAGCAGCAGAATTACTCCTAAGGCTACTGAACTACCAGCCACCAACAGCACGGCTCCCCAGCCGTACCTCTTTCGCAGGTCAAACCCCACCAGAACGCCTACTGCGATCAGCCCAATTCCAGTGAGCAGCAGGACCGCTCCGCCAATTCCGCGAACGTCATAGGTTTGAATAGGTGCAGTGTCTTCCTCAGAAGCGGCACTAGGCACGGCGTCCTTTACTGCTGTTTCGACTGCATTCTCATTACTAGCCGACAAATCATCCGCAGCTGCAGTAACCACCACTCGCGAACCATCTAGCGGGCCGCCAGCACTCGAAACCAGAGTCAGTCGATTTGGCCCGGCGAATTCCAAGTACTTGACCTGATCACTTCCTACGGTGCGAACCTTTGTCACCTTGTACACGGTGACCTCGCCCGATCGACTGCGAAGGTAGATCGAATTTCCACCCTTCAGGTCTTTCAATTGGCCAAACGGCCCACCGAAACGAGTCTTGTGTCCTTGAATAACTGTGTTGCCAGAATCTCCGGGCTGTACGGAATCCAAACGGCGACCTGGACCACCCCGTAATTCGCTCGCAGACGCCCCCTCAACAACAACCTCATTTACTCCCAGCGCCGGTATCTGCAGCACAAAGGCAGCATCGCCAACTGCGAGTTCTTCGGTGGGGATCGCGAATTCTGCTGCTAGATGCCGTTGGTGCTCGGCATGCACTGCTGCGCCAATGACTGCATCGGCAGCAACTAAGACAACTAACGAGGCAATGACTGCAAGAATGATTCGACGCCTTTTCAGCGATGCGGCAGGGTCCGTGACCTCATCCTCCTGATCGGACTCAAGGGTCGACTCCTCTACAGAACTCGGTTCCGCTTCATCTGGATCTGGTCGCAGGTCAATAACGTCAGTCATGCAGAAATCAGTCCCGATCGTCTCATCAACGCTCTCACGCCCAAGAACATCAGGCCACCAAGGGCCAGAGTTGCTAATCGGTCAAAGCGCGGGTCCGAGCCCGGTAGGGGTAACGGCATGATTCGAGCAACCTTCACCGGCGGCAAACTCGCAGCGATACCACCCGTGGCAGTGTTTGCACTTTCAGTGGAGAGGTCTGCGCTACCCACGGTGGCGCTTGCTGATGAAGGAGTTGCCGAACTCGCCGAAAGAGGGCGGTTCGTCCCCGAAGTTGAACCAGACGAGGCGGATATCCCCGCCACCACGGGGACTACAGCCCCCGTAAACGGGTCCACTGCGGGCCCCTCATCGACAACAGGACTGCCATCGTAAGGAGTATCACACCAGAGGGTTTCGCCAAGCTCAGCCAAGGTTCCCGCAGGAGCAAACCGGGTGACGTCACTTGTGAGCACCGTCTTGAGTCCTGCAGCAGTGCAGTTGGAGCTGACGATTTTGTCAGCTGCGGAAAGGGCCCGCTTTACCAGTACATCGGGCACCTGTCCATCGCTCAGTTCCGCCGAACGCTGCCTTCCCACTGTTGACTGCCACCGAATAAGAGCCGCAACGGTGTTGGCCTCTACCCCGGTCAGGCCCGAATCCGGTGCATAGATTGAGTTCGCCCAAGACAATGGCCACCCGCCGGGCACGTTTTGCGTTGCCGCAAACAGAGGCGCACCCTGGCCTGCAGCCAGGGAAGTTGTTATGGCCGTGGGGGTGGGCGACAGCCATTCGCCGGCACCGTTCTTCATCTGTGCCACATACAAGTCGGTGTTCAGATTTGCTTCGCCCGTGGCATCAAATGGCGGTTCTTCTGCCTCAGCTTGAATGGCTTGGGCTGCAGCAAGTGGTGTGGTCATAGTCATGGCACCACTCTCGGCGGGGACATCCACTGCGGCCGAAGCCGTCTTCCACTGCCGAATTACGCCAACTGCGTCGGGCAGACCCTGCTTGGCAGGTGCTCGAGTAAAGGGCCAAGTCGCATCGGGTGCTGGCTCTGGATTGAGGAATAGGCCGGCCGAACGAGTTGACCACTTGGCTGGCTGGGTAGTTCTGAGATAAGTACCAAGGGCAAGGTTCGGCATCCCAGCATCGCTTCGTAGTACTGCCGAGGCCGGACGAAGTGGCGAAACCATCGAGAGTCCACCGGGTTGCAATTCGGCGAGTAGAGCTAAAAACCCGGGGTCTTGCCAATTGTTAACCGAGCTCTCTAGGAATACGTCGGCCAGATTTTCCGAGGTCAGTCGAAGGGGTCCCTCAAAGTCGCGGACCTTCAAACAATCCGGTGGCAGTTCATTCAACGGATCGTCCTCGATACTCTGCTCGACAAATTGACACAGGTCGATTCCCGTCGGGCGTGGCCCTGAAACCAGAAATGACATACCTACGGCTTGAATCGGAGCCTCAATCACTGACCGACCCGTAGCTTCCAGAGCCTTGGTCTCCGCCTCAGTAAATGGTGTACCACTCACGGCAATGTCTGCACCGCCTGTGATCAGCCGCTCTTTGGACTGTGCGTCGCCACCTGCAATCTGCCGTGCTGTCGTCGAGCCGGGAATATTCTTTACTGCGCCAAGCCAGGTAAGCGCCGGTGCAAGGGATTCGTGAGTGACTGCAACTCGCAACTCAACTGGTTCAGCCGGATCAGTTTGTGCTCCCGCTACAAACGGAGCAACGGCCCAGGCCAGAACCAACGCGGCGACGGCTGCAAGCATGCCCCGAGGCAGCAGACCGCTGCGAGCTCCAATTTTTTTGTTCTTCTTCATTGCCTGCCCTGCCTGCTGCATTGCGGTCGTATTACGGGTTACTACTTCTTTTGCCATGAGGTTCGAACTCCCTTCGACAGAAATACTCCGAGGCCTACTAACAGCGCTCCCTGAAGCAGAGTGAAGATCACTTCGCGGCCACCAGGACCGTTCGTTTGCACTGCGAGGATCTCGTCCGCTGCGGATTGATCAGCCGCTGCGGCCTCGGCGGCAGCTTTCGCTTGTGCTGCCACTACTTCCGCCGCTGCAGCAGCTGCCTTAGCTTGTTCGGGGGTGAGCACTGCTCCCGCTGCGCCTGCAATACCACCAGCCGCTCCTGCAGCCGCTCCAGCCACTCCGCCAGCACCCGCAGCACCCGCAGCACCGTTTGCTGCGATCGTTCCTCCGAGTACATCCGGCGGTGGAGGTGCACCAGCCAGATCAGTCGGGCGAGCCGGAGCGCCCGGAATTTGCTGCACCTTGTCCAGAGCCAGGTTTACGAGAACCGATGAGAGTCGGGAGTAACTCAGTTCTTCAACGTTGCGTTGCCCAGCGGTAACTGCGTAGTTCAGAAATGTTCCTAACACCTTGCCCTTGGCCGGATCGAATCCGGCGGTTTGGGCAATCACATAGGAATAGGTCGACGGGAAATAAGCGCCGGGGTCAGCGCCGTCATATCTCAAAGCGAATGTTCCATTCGCTCTGGCCTCAGCGTAGCCAAGCGCAATGGTTGCTCCTGCTGGGACTGGCTTCATATATACACCTGCGGCGTTCTCTACGCTTGCTACGGGTGAGGTCGCACCGTCAATAAAGGTAGTGATGGCCGTGGCAGCATCGACATAGGTAATCGTGTCCGGAGACAACTGAACAGTCTGAGCCACACCAGTCGAGGCTGTCGCTCCTGTTGCGCTGCCGATTCCCTGGGGCCAAGTTGAAACGGGACCACCCTCTCGAAGCGGGATTGAGTTTTGATCAGGATCGTTATTTGCGACATAGGTCTTGAAGGCATTCCAGACATCACCCGCCACGTTTATGCAGTACTCGCTCAGCACAAAACTTGTGCCCGATCCATCATTTCGGACAACTGGGCGGATCTTTTTATCCGGCAACGCAACCCCGGGGTTTGTTGCTTGAATCGAAGGATCGTTCCACTTGATATCTGCCTCAGTAAAAATTCTGCAGGCATCGCGACGGCTCAGACTCAGGTCGCTAATGCGACCTCCCGGGCCAGTCAGATTGAACATCAGCGCTAAGGGTCCAGCCGAGACCGGCACGTAGACAAAGTCCTTACGAGAGGAACTGTTAATCAAGTTCTGTTCATCGGGCTGGTATTCGATATCCGATGCCCCAAAGTCCACAGTCCCGTTCAGATAATTCAGT
>Ga0194041_10000076_pt1 | contig 34779 bp, 31 predicted proteins | sample JunL449m_MetaG_FD_160082 | JGI IMG/M metagenome (GOLD analysis project Ga0194041, IMG submission 160082) | Anoxic zone freshwater microbial communities from boreal shield lake in IISD Experimental Lakes Area, Ontario, Canada - Jun2016-L442-9m | ecosystem: Environmental > Aquatic > Freshwater >...
ACCACCAACACATGCCAAAACTGCATCCGGCAATCTTCCAGTTAATTCCAGCATCTGTGCGCGCGACTCAACACCGATTACCCGGTGAAAATCTCTAACCATGGTCGGAAATGGATGTGGTCCAGCAACTGTGCCTAATAGATAATGTGTAGTTGCAACATTTGTAACCCAGTCGCGCATCGCTTCATTGATCGCATCTTTCAAGGTGCGAGAACCTTGGGTAACTGGAACAACTTGCGCGCCTAATAATTTCATTCGTGCAACGTTTAGTGATTGGCGCTTGGTATCTTCTTCGCCCATATAAACAACACATTCAAGACCCATAAGCGCAGCTGCGGTGGCAGAAGCAACGCCGTGCTGTCCGGCGCCTGTTTCTGCAATTATTCGCTTCTTACCCATGCGCTTTGTTAACAGCGCTTGTCCGAGAACGTTATTTATCTTATGGCTGCCGGTGTGATTTAAATCTTCCCGCTTTAAGAATATTCTGGCGTTGCCGGCATGCTCGGCAAAACGCGGAGCTTCGGTCATGATGCTAGGTCTACCGGTATAAGTTCTGTGCAAATCACTTAAAGTTTTTTGGAATTCTGGATCATTCTTCGCAGATTCGTGCGCCGCGGTCAATTCATCCAACGCGCCAATTAACGCCTCGGGAACAAAGCGGCCGCCATAGGGACCAAAGTGGCCCACAAAATCTTCAATCATTTGCCAATACTACCGATACCTAAAGACCAAGGAGAGTCGAAATTCCAAGGGTCGGATCCCCCGCCTTAACCAAGGTTTCTCCAACCAAAATGGCGTTGCCACCGTGGGCTGCTATCGCTTCCACATCTGATCTCGATGAAATTCCTGATTCGGCAACCCGGATAACGCCATTTGGAATCAATGGCAGGTGCTTTTCAAATGCAAGTGGATCGATTTCTAAAGTTTTTAGATTTCTAGAATTGATGCCGATTATTTTAGGTCCAATTTTTAGGGCTCGTTCCAGCTCTTCTTCATTGTGAACTTCAATTAACGAATTCATTCTCATCTCAGCAGTCATCTGATAGAAATCTCGAAGCTGCGTATCACTTAGTGCTGCAACAATTAGTAATTGCAGGTCTGCGCCGATTGCTCTTGACTCGATAACTTGGTATTCAGTAACAATGAAGTCTTTACGCAAAAGTGGGATGTCTACCACTTCTCGAACTGCCTTGAAATCCGAAATCGATCCTTTAAATCGCCGTTCTTCGGTAAGAACGCTTATTACGCTGGCACCACCTTGAACATACTGAGTCGCAAGTTTTGCTGGATCTGCAATATCTGCCAGTACTCCCTTACTTGGCGAGGCCCGCTTGATTTCAGCAATCAAGTTAATTCCAAGTTTTGAAAGCGCAGCCCGGGCATCTCGAACCTTGGGTGCTTCTTCAATCTGTTCGGCTAGTTGTGCAGCGCTCACTCGCCTGGCAGCAACATCTTCTTTAACACCCTCAATAATTGATTCAAGAACAGTACTCATTGGGTTGGATCAACTCCGTCATTCAATGCGCTCCAAGGAGTTGTTGGGTGACGGTCGTATTTCTTAGAAGCGCCGTTGCGCACCATTCGAAAAAGTAAGTAACCGCTGGCAACCAAAACCACTAGCAAAAGAAAAACAATCTTCATTTTGTACTCAAAACATTCGCGGTAGCTATGGCTCCCAATACAGCCGCGGCTTTATTTAAACACTCTTGATTTTCTTGTGCCGGATCTGAATCGGCAACAATGCCAGCACCGGCTTGCACATAAGCAACGCCATCTTTAATGACGGCAGTTCTTATAGCGATACAGGTATCAATATTTCCAGTGAAATCAAAGTAGCCGATTGTTCCGCCGTAGATCCCTCTGCGGGTTGGTTCAAACTTTTCAATAATCTCCATGGCTCGTGGTTTTGGCGCACCAGATAACGTTCCGGCTGGGAAAACTGCAAAGAGCGCATCGACCGCCGTCTTTGCCTTCGCAAGTTTTCCAATTACCGTTGAAACAATATGCATAACATGTGAATACCGTTCAATGTGCATGAATTCAATAACTTCTACCGTTCCCGATTCGCAGACTCGGCCCAAATCATTTCTGCCGAGATCCACCAGCATTAGATGTTCAGCGCGCTCCTTTGGATCGGCAAGAAGTTCCTCACCAAGTGCAATATCTATCTCCGGATCGGAAGATCTACGCCTAGTACCAGCAATCGGATGAATCATCACTTCTCGATCAGTAACTTTAACTAAAGCCTCCGGGCTAGAACCAACAACATCAAGGCCGTTACTAAAGCGCAACAAATACATGTAAGGGCTTGGGTTGTGAAGTCGCAGTGTTCTATAAATATCAAGTGACTCTGCTTGGGCGGGCATAGAAAAACGTTGGGAAAGAACTACTTGAAATGCTTCACCCGATTTTATTTCTTCTTTAATTTTATTGACGTTCGCAAGGTAATCCGCGTCCGAAGTGTTTCGCTCAAAAACTGGTGTTACTGGCTCGATCAAATCGGAGATAGCGGCTTGCGTCGGTTGGGCAAGATCCGCCGCCATTTTCTCGATTCGAAGCAGCGCTGATTCATAAGCTTGCGATACTCGATCACCGCTTCCATCCCAATTAATTGCATTAGCAATTAAGGTGACGGTGCCCTCTTGATGGTCATAAACAGCAAGGTCTCCAGTGAGCATAAAACCAAGTTCTGGAATATCAACATCTCGATTTGCCAGGTTTGGAAGTTTCTCAAGACGACGTACAGCGTCATAACCCAGGTAACCAACTAATCCACCAGTGAGTGGCGGCAACCCAGGTAACTTTGGTGATTTCAAATGTGCAGCGCTTAAGGAAAGTGCTTCAAGTGGATCTATCCCGGATGGGGCGCCGGCAGGTTGCACGCCTTCCCAAATTGCCAAGCCATTATTCTCGGTAAGAGTTGCTTGACTATTTACGCCGATAAACGAGTAGCGCGACCAAACTCCACCATGCTCTGCTGATTCAAGTAAAAAAGTCCCAACACGGTTTCCAGCAAGTTTTCGATAGAGAGTTAATGGCGTTTCACTATCAGCAAGCAGTTTTCGCCAAACTGGAATTACATTGTGACTTTTAGCAATTTCCGCAAACTCATCAAGTGACATACCCATACTTAAGTCAACTTAATTTCTTGATGGAAACAACTGCGATCACCGGTATGACATGCCGCACCAATTTGTTCAACTTTCAACAGAACTGCATCAGCATCGCAATCAAATGAAATAGATTTAACATTTTGGAAGTGTCCTGAGGTTTCCCCTTTAACCCAAAGGGATGCTCGACTACGACTCCAATAAGTTGCCTGCTTGGTTTTTATGGTCAATTCCAGTGACTCTTTCGACATCCAGGCCAACATCAGAACTTCGCCACTAATTTCATCCTGAGCGATAGCGGCCACAAGATCACCGCGTGCAAATACCTCGCCAAGGTCGGCGGGTAGCGCAGATTCAAAAGTCATGGGTTTATTCTCCCCTATCCGCCCTTAAGCGCGCACCGAGAAGCCACGCGCAGCGAGGTCAGACTTAACGTCCTTGATAGAAACTTGCGCAAAATGAAAGACACTCGCAGCCAATACGGCATCGGCTCCTGCGGTAATCGCATCACCAAAATCACCAATTTTTCCCGCTCCGCCACTTGCGATTACCGGAACGCTTGAGATCGCACGAACTGCTCGGATCATTTCTAAATCAAAACCAGATTTTGTGCCATCTGCATCCATCGAGTTCAACAAAATTTCACCTACCCCCCGCGAGATTGCCGAGGTAACCCATTCAAGAGCATCAAGCCCAGCACTCTCTCGCCCGCCATGAGTTGTTACTTCAAAACCGGATTTTGTTGGCGCTCTTCGTGCATCAACCGAAAGAACGAGAACTTGGTTTCCAAAACGGTCGGAAATTTCATTTATCAAATCTGGCCGCAAGATCGCTGCAGTATTTATTGAAACTTTATCGGCGCCTGCGCGAAGTAGATCATTCACATCCGAGGCAGTTCGAATTCCACCCCCAACTGTTAAGGGAATAAATACTTGTTCTGCGGTAAGGCTAACGATGTCGAGCGTTGTGTTTCGCTCTTCGGTGCTTGCCGAAATATCCAAAAATGTTAACTCGTCAGCTCCCTCTTGGTCATAGCGTTTAGCTAGGTCTACTGGATCACCAGCATCTTTCAAATTTAAAAAGTTAACCCCTTTAACAACGCGACCGCCAGCAACATCCAGACAAGGAATGATTCGTTTAGCAAGGCTCATTTGCCAGCCGCTTCCAACGCCTCTTGAAGCGTAAAGGCTCCGGCGTAAAGTGCTTTACCTACGATCGCACCTTCAACTCCAATATCTGTTAAAGCTCGAATATCGCGCAGATCTTTTAGGCTAGACACGCCACCACTTGCTACAACTGGCTTAGAAGTTGCGGCACAAACTTCGCGAAGTAATTTCAAATTTGGTCCAGTCAGTGTTCCATCCTTGGCAACATCAGTAACGATATATCTGGCACAGCCATCACCATCTAGACGTTTAAGAGTTTCAAAGAGCTCGCCACCTTCACTTGTCCAACCTCGTGCAGCGAGTGTGTGACCACGAACATCAAGTCCTACCGCGATCCGATCGCCAAACTCGCGAATGACTTTCGATGTCCAAATTGGATCTTCAAGCGCCGCAGTTCCAAGATTTACTCGCGCACATCCAGTATCAAGTGCCCGGCGCAAAGATGCATCATCACGAATTCCACCAGAAAGCTCAACCTTAATTGAAACACTCGCGATAACTTGCGCAAGTAACTCGGCATTACTACCTATTCCAAAGGCCGCATCTAAATCCACTAAGTGAATCCATTCGGCTCCGGCAGCAACAAATTCTTGGGCAACTTCAAGAGGTTGGCCATACGCACTCTCTTTGCTCAGCTCGCCCTGAACAAGTCTTACGGCTCGGCCGTCTTTAACATCTATAGCCGGAAGTAACTCGAGTTTTGTAACAACATTCTCGGTCATAGCGCACCAACCCAATTTGAAATCAGTTTGGCCCCAGCAGCGCCACTCTTCTCTGGGTGGAACTGCGTGACGGTTACCGCATCTAATTCCACTGCAGCAAGAAAATTTTCACCATAGTTTGTGGTGGTATTTGCGGCGCCGGCAACCGAATTCTTAGCGGCATAAGAATGAACAAAGTAGAAAGAAGAATTTTCCACACCCGCAAAGAGTTTAGATTCACCTGGCGTGCTAACGGTGTTCCAACCGATATGCGGCAAGATCGGCGCATCTATTAGCGAAACTTCACCAGGAAGTACCCCTAGTCCTGCGGTCTTCACCTTTTCATCACTTTTCTCAAAAAATATTTGCATACCTACGCAGATTCCAAAGGTTGCTTTCCCGAGTTCAAGACGCCGAGAAATTATGTCATCGCCGCCCACTGCAAGGAGTTGATTCATGCATGCTGCAAAAGCTCCAACGCCCGGTACGACTAGTCCGTCAGCAGCAATACATAATTCTGGGTCGCTAGTGACGATAACTTTTGGATGGGCAAGTTCGAATGCACGTTGTGCCGACCGCAAGTTTCCTGACCCGTAGTCAAGAATTGCTATCAAAGAACGCCCTTGGTTGATGGAATTCCAGTAACTCTTGCATCGATAGCACAGGCATCTTTTAGGGCGCGAGCTACCGCTTTGAATTGCGCTTCAAAGACGTGGTGCGCATTGCGACCTTCGAGTACCCGAACGTGTAATGCAATTCGTGCTTCAGCAACAATAGATTCCCAGATGTGACGACCGAGGGTGGTATCGAATGTTCCAATTAATTCAACAATTTCTGGTTGCCGGTGTACCAAGTAAGGGCGACCCGAAAGATCTACCGCGGCCTGAACTAAAACTTCATCCAACGGGACCATCGCATCACCAAAACGACGAATGCCTGCTTTATCACCTAAGGCTTCACGTAGCGCCTGGCCAAATGCGAGCGAGGTATCTTCGACGGTGTGGTGCGAATCAACATCAACATCACCAGTTGTCTTGACGGTTAAATCAAACCCAGCATGCTTACCGAGTTGCGAGAGCATATGATCAAAAAACGGCACTCCAGTATCGATATCGATTGCGCCAGTTCCATCCAAGTTGATCTTGACATCAACCTCGGACTCCTTGGTCTTTCGATTTACATGTGCGCTTCTCATAAGTGCTCCTCTATTTTCCGATGCATCTAACTTGGGTAATTATGGCTTAAGTTTTGCTACTGCTGCCAAGAATTTCGTGTTCTCCTCTGGCGTCCCAACTGTTACGCGCAAATAGCCCGGAATTCCGATATCTCGGATCAAAACACCATCTGCAAGCAACGCCTTCCAATTGGCAGATGCATCGCCACCATGCGAGGTGAAACCAGTGAAAGCAAGAAAATTTGCCGAACTTGGCAATACTTCAAAGCCCAGCTGCGTCAAAGCAGCAGAGATCCGAACCCGTTCTGCTTTCAAAATTGTGACTTCACCTAATAGTTCCGTTGAGTGGGCAATTGCAATCCGAGCAATAGCCTGTGTCATCGCGCTTAGGTGATACGGAAGTCTGGTGACCAACATCGCCTCTGAAATCTCTTTCGAGCCGATGAGGTAGCCAACTCGTGCACCTGCAAAGGCAAAAGCTTTACTCATCGTGCGGACCACTACAACATTTGGGAAATTCTTCACAAGGCTCACGGCTGATTCTTCATCACTAAATTCTGCGTAAGCCTCATCGACGATCAATAGCCCTTGAATATTTCTGGTTGCAACGGCTAATTTTTCAATCTCAGCAATCGTTAGTGCTGTGCCAGTCGGGTTATTTGGGGTTGTAATAAAAGTTAGACCTGGCTTAATTTCAGCGATCTTGCTCATAGCGTCTGCAACGCTCAATGAGAAATCAGCGCTACGGGCTCCCGAAGTCCACTTGGAGCCAACGACTCGGGCGATGAGTGGATGCATGGAATATGAAGGCACAAATCCAAGTACTCCCCTATCACCAAAAGCCAACATCAACGTCTGCAAAATTTCATTAGAACCATTTGCTGCCCAGATATTTTCCACTTGAAAATTCGAGTTAGTTTGCGAATTTATATAGCCGGCAAGTGCCGCACGTAATTCGGTCGCATCTCGATCTGGATATCTATTGAGGTTTCCTAGGACTTCAGGTAACTGGCGCAACATATCTGCAACTAATTTTTCCGGCAGCGCAAATGGATTCTCATTCGTATTAAGTGAAACAACGCCACTTATCTGTGGGGCGCCGTAAGGTGATAGTCCGGCTAGATCCGCACGGATTGGCAACCAGTCTGGCCAACCTTGATTCTTATTTTCCATCTTGTTCCAACCTAGCGCTCATTGCTTCACCGTGCGCAGGTAGGTCTTCGGCAATTGCGAGGGTTATTACATTTGCCGCAATATCACGAAACGCTGCTTCGTTATATTCAATGAAACTGACACCTTTTAGGAAAGTTTGTACGGAAAGACCACTTGAGTGACAAGCACAGCCCCCAGTTGGTAGGACGTGATTTGAACCAGCTGAATAATCTCCAAGTGAAACCGGGGTAAAGCGGCCAAGAAATACTGCCCCAGCATTTCGGATGCGATCTGCTGCAAATTTGGTATCTCGCACAACTAATTCAAGGTGTTCGGCGCCATAAGCATTAACTACATCAATGCCTTGCTCCACGCTATCTACCAAAACAATTGCAGACTGTTGGCCACCGAGCGCGGTTCTAATACGTTCACCATGTTTGGTTTTGCTAACTCTTCGTTCAAGTTCTACTTCTACTTGGTCGGCCAGTTCAACGCAATCAGTTACGAGCACGGCAGCAGCTATAACGTCATGCTCAGCCTGGCTGATTAAATCTGCCGCAACCTCACCAGCGTTTGCACTTTCATCAGCCAGGACGGCAACTTCAGTAGGTCCAGCCTCCGAATCAATTCCAATGATTCCGCGTAGCGCGCGCTTGGCCGCTGCCACATAAATATTTCCCGGTCCGGTAACAATATTTACCGGCTCGCAAACGCCTGCAACTCCATAAGCAAACATGGCAATCGCTTGGGCGCCCCCAATCGCATAAACCTCTTCGATGCCAAGTAGCGCACACGTTGCCAAAATTGTTCCATTTGGCAAACCGTTATTATCTTTTTGCGGCGGCGAGGCCACGGCGATACTTGGGACTTTAGCAATTTGTGCTGGTACAACATTCATAATTACCGAACTTGGATAAACGGCACGACCACCTGGGACATAGAGTCCAACTCGATCAACCGGAATCCATTTTTGGGTAACCATTCCCCCGTCAACGACCTTGCTAGAAGTTGTGGTTCTAACTTGATCTTGGTGAACTTTTTGAATTCGCCGGATGGCTTCTTCAAGAGCGCTTCGAACTTTGGAGTCTAAGTTTGTTAATGCTCGTTCCAACTCAATTTTTGGAACTCTAATCATCTCTGGCGCAACCCCATCAAATTCAAGGGATAACTTAATTAACTCTGCTTCATTCCCGGTTTTAACACGTTCCAAGATTGGTGATACGGCTTTCATTGCACCATCTACATCTAACAGAGCTCTTGGAAGCTCGCTTTGATATTGCAATTTGCTGCGAGTCTGACCGCGAAAATCTACGCGTCTAACAACTCTGCTTTGGGATGAATTCACTGCCCAATTCTAGCGGTGCGCCTCTGGGGCGAGTGCGCGATTAAACCAGACAGTCTGGACCGAGAATTGCCTTTAGATCAGCGCTCAAACTTGGTGATGCAGTAACTCGCAACTCATCCCCAATCTTCATGGTCAGACTCTTGCGTCCATCATCCAACTTGAGATGCACTTCACGCTTTCCTGGGTGTGAGCGCAAAATTTCTTTAATGCGATCAACTATCGGTGGCGTACAACGAACGGTTTCCATACTTATTACTAGTGGTCCGGTTGGTGCCGCACTAATGTCAGGTGTTGAAAGATCCAACGCCATGACTTTTGGCTGCTCTTCTCTCTTATCAATCCGTCCACGGATTACAACGATACGATCTTCCACCAAGCTCATTGAGTGTGTTGTGTAGGAATTTGCAAAGAACATAACATCGACTGCGCCAGCGAGATCTTCGATAGTAACGATCGCCCATGAATCACCGCGCCTAGAAACCTTGCGCTGAACCTGCGTAATCAAGCCACCGATATTTACGATCTGTTCGTGACCAACGCTCTCTTCGGCGATCTGGCTAATAGGCATGTCAGTTACGGCTCGCAACAAATGCTCAACTCCAAGCAGCGGATGATCCGAAACATATAGACCGAGCATTTCTCGTTCATAACTGAGTAATAAAGATTTTTCCCATTCTTGGTTTGGAATCTCTATTTCAACGCCAGTAATTGATGTGGCAGTTGCGCCGGGTGCGCCACCAAAGAGATCAAATTGGCCAATTGATTCTGCGCGTTTTGCTTCCATTACAGAATCTATGGCTTCCAAGAAAATAAGTGTCAGGCCCTTGCGCGGATGGTTCAACGAATCAAAAGCGCCAGCCTTGATTAAAGACTCAATAGTTTTCTTGTTACAAACGACTGGATCAACTTTTGCAAGGAAATCTCCGAATGATTCGAACCGGCCCTTAACGACCCGTTGCAAAACGATCGATGCAACAACACCTTCGCCAACATTTCGGATGGCATTTAAACCAAAGCGAATATCGCCACCGAGTGGTGTGTAATCGCCAGTGGACTCATTTACATCTGGTGGTAAAACCTTAATTCCCATACGACGACATTCATTTAAATAAAGCGCGCTCTTATCCTTATCATCACGAACACTCGTCAAAAGCGCTGCCATATATTCAGTTGGATAATTTGCTTTGAGATATGCAGTCCAATATGAAACTAATCCATAGCCTGCGCTGTGGGCCCGGTTGAAGGCATAATCCGAGAATGGAATTAGCGTTTCCCACAATTTATCGATCGCAGATTTCGAGAACTTGTTCTCGGTCATGCCCCGTTCAAAGTTTAAGTATTCCTTATCAAGAATTAAGCGATCTTTCTTTCCCATCGCTTTACGCAATAGATCGGCTCGACCGAGACTAAATCCCGCAACTTTCTGCGCAATCGCCATTACTTGTTCTTGATAAACAATCAGACCGTAAGTATCGCCCAAGATATCGGCTAGGGCGTTCGTTAATTCTGGATGTATTGAATCCACTGCTTGTCGTTTGTTCTTGCGATCCGCGTAATCATTATGCGCATTAACACCCATAGGACCAGGACGATATAAAGCTATAACGGCAGATATATCCTCAAAAGAATCCGGATTCATCTGGCGCAACAATGCCCGCATTGGGCCACCATCTAGCTGGAACACTCCAAGTGTTTCACCCCGGCCGAGCAAGGCGAAAGTTTTTTTATCATCAAGAGTGAGCGTTGAAAGATCAACATCCTCGCCTTTGTTTGCCTTTATGTTAAGTAAACAATCATCTAAAACCGAAAGGTTGCGAAGCCCCAAAAAGTCCATCTTTAACAAGCCAATAGATTCGCAGGCACCCATATCGAATTGCGTAATAATTGCACCATCAGCATCGCGCCTATGAATAGGAATAACATCTAGAAGTGGTTCGCGGCTCAAGATAACTCCAGCGGCGTGCACTCCCCATTGTCGCTTCAAGCCTTCAAGGCCAAGGGCAGTATCAACAATTCGTTTTGAATCTGGATCAGTTTCATACAAAGTACGAAATTCGCTGGCCTCGCCATAACGTTCGTCATTGATGTTAAAAACGCCACTCAAAGTTATATCTTTACCCATAACTGAAGGTGGCAGCGCTTTAGTTAATTTATCCCCACTTGCATATGGATAACCAAGAACACGCGTCGAATCCTTTAGGGCTTGCTTCGATTTAATAGTTCCATAAGTAATTATCTGTGCCACCCGGTCTTCGCCATATTTAGTTGTGGCGTAAGCGATCATCTCGGAGCGACGTCTTTCATCAAAATCGAGATCAATATCTGGCATCGAGATACGTTCTGGGTTAAGGAAACGTTCAAACAAAAGTCCGTGCTTGATTGGATCTAGTGCAGTGATTCCTAGTGCATATGAAACTATTGAACCAGCAGCAGAACCTCGACCAGGGCCAACGCGAATTCCAACTTCGCGTGCATGAGAACAAAGATCAGCAACAACTAAGAAGTAACCAGGAAATCCCATCTTGATCATTACGCCTAATTCATAATCCAAGCGTTCTTGATATTCGGTTGAAATTTTGCCAGCTAACCGATCAGCAAGACCTCGGTTTGCCTCTTTGCGAAGCCAGACTTCTTCACTATCCCCATTAGGTACTGGGTACTTGGGGAGTAAATTCTCATTTTCTCGCATGGTGATGTTGCAACGTTCTGCAATCAGAAGAGTGTTATCGCAACTTTCTGGTATCTCAGAAAAAATCCTGCGCATTTCGCTAGCGCTCTTTAAGTAGAATTCGCTATTGTCGAATTTGAAGCGATTTGGATCAGCGAGTGTTGATCCTGATTGCACGCAGAGCAAGGCTTCGTGTGAAGGGGCATCGGCTAGATGTGTGTAATGAAGATCGTTCGTGGCTAGTAGAGGCAGGCCAAGTTCTTTCCCAAGTTTAAGTAGGTCACTCTTAACTCTGCTTTCGATTTCAATGCCATGATCCATTATTTCGAGATAGAAATTTTCTGCACCGAAAATATCCCGGAGTTCACTTGCTGCCGCTTTCGCCTCTTTGAAGGCACCCATGCGAAGTCTGGTTTGAACTTCACCACCAGGACATCCGGTTGTGGCAATAATTCCCTTTGCATATTTTGAAAGGAGTTCTCTATCCATTCGAGGTTTATAGTAATAACCCTCGAGGGAAGCTAACGAAGACAATTTAAATAGGTTGCTTAAACCTTCATTGTTTTCGGCAAGCAGCGTCATATGCGTGTAAGCGCCACCACCAGAGACATCATCTTCCCCGCCTTGCGCCCACTTGACCCGACGCTTATCAAAACGAGATTCCGGGGCAACATAAGCTTCGATACCGATGATTGGTTTGACGCCAGCTTTTAGCGCCTTCTTATTAAAATCATAGGCACCGAAAACATTTCCATGATCTGTAATAGCGATTGCTGGCATTTTTTGATTTGCAACTTCAGTTACTAATTCTTCAACGCGCGCCGCGCCATCGAGCATCGAATACTCGGTATGGACGTGGAGGTGGACGAATCCTTGCTGCGGCGACACTTAGGCGAGATTACACTTTCACTAATTTGATTGTTGGTTGGAGGCTAAAATTTCCAGCGAGCGTGTTAGATCTGCTGGGTACTCGGCGAAGAACTCCATGTTTTGTCCGGAGGCTGGGTGGCGGAATTTTAGCTCCCGAGCATGGAGCCAAGGCCGAGAGATTTCCAGCCGCTCTGAAATAGTGTGGTCCGCCCCATAAGTTAAATCCCCAACTAACGGATGGCGCAGCGCCGAGAAGTGCACTCTGATTTGATGCGTGCGACCGGTTTCCAATTCAATTTGGAGTAACGAGCACGCCGGGAAAAGCTCAAGTGCTGTGTAATGCGTAATGCTTGGCTTTCCATCCGCTACAACTGCGAATCGATAATCTTCCCGAGGATGACGTTCAATGGGAGCATCGATAGTGCCTTCAGATGGGTCCATATGACCTTGCACAAGTGCGTGGTAAACCTTTGTGACAGTGCGATCTCTAAATTGTTGTTTCAGGTCGCTGTAAGACTTTTCATTTTTAGCAATGACCATTAGTCCGGAAGTTCCGACGTCTAATCTGTGTACGACGCCTTGTCGCTCTGCCGCGCCACTTGTAGAAACTTGGTATCCCGCAGCAACAACGGCGCCAATCACGGTCGCACCACGCCACCCAGGGCTCGGATGAGCCGCAACACCAACCGGCTTATCAATAACAATTACATCTGAATCGTCATATACAACACGAAGTCCTTCGATGGGAGTTGGCTGCAACACCGCCTCACCTTTTTGCGCTGGCATCAAAATTTCTAAATAATCCCCAGTTAAAACTCGGTCTGACTTACTTACTGCCTTGCCACCTAAAGTTATCGCGCCCTCTTCGATCAAGGTAACGATAAGTGAGCGCGAGAGACCAAGTAACCTTGATAGCGCGGCATCTACCCGATCTTGGTGCAGGCCCTCTGGAATTGAAACCAGCTTAATTTCTCGATCTTGCGTCATTTAGTTTTTCCAGTTTTATTGTTCGTGTTTATTTCTTGTTTGGTGAAACGCAAATACGCAACCCCTAGTACGCCTATAACTATCGCACTATCTGCAATATTAAAGGTTGGCCAATGTGCAATCTTAATCCAATCAACAACTGCTCCTTGTAGGGCGCCTGGTGCCCGAAAAATTCGATCTGCCAGATTTCCGAGAATTCCACCCAGAACCAACCCTAAGAGCACTGCCCATACTGTGCGATCAATCTTGGTGGCAAAGTAAAAAATAGCGGCCGCAACAATTATCGCAAATGCACTCAGCAAGATTGTCCTACTTGTTGCAAGGCTAAAAGCCGCGCCAGTGTTGTATACAAGTTCCAGTTTCAAAAAAGATCCCAGAATATTCACTGGATGGTCAGTCAATTTTGCAACCGCTAAGGACTTGGAAAGGTAATCGAACAAGAAAACGCTAAAAGCGACTAGCGCTAACTTTTGCCGTATAACTACATTCAGCGTCGTTCCTCTTTTTGCTTGCAAGCCATACACATCGTTGCTCTTGGGAATACTTGTAGCCGGGCCTTGCCAATTGAATTTTCACACTCTTCACAACGTCCATATGTTTTCGAATCAATTCGCTCGAGTGCACGCTCGGTCTGTAGAACCATATCTTTAGCGTTGTAGACCAAGGACATCTCGTGCTCTCGCTCGAAAGTTTTTGTTCCCGCATCCGCTTGATCATCGCCAGCACCAACACCAGCTGCGCTTATTAAATCTTCCATGCCGCTTTCAACTTCAGCCAATTCGGCTCGAAGTCGAATTAATTCCTTAGCCAACTCACTACGCATTGCTTTCAATTCTGTGGCGGTCCAACTTTCGGTGCCCTCTTCGACGACAAGTGGCGTAGGTGCACCTTTAATCAACTTAAGGCCGGCACCCTTCTTAGTGACTTTGGTCGGACGAGGCGGCGGCGTCATAACTAGGCGGCGTTCTTCTACGACGACCTCTTTTATTGCAATCTCATGAGGTGTAACTGTGATGGTTGTTGAGTCACCCTTCGTGGTGCTCTGCAGTTTTGCTGGGAATGGTTTTCCCGGTGCTCGCTTGGCAAGGGTCGGCTTCACAATATTTGGCGAGCGAGTTGCAACCTTTTTTGTCGCCGCTTTTGCTGGAGCTTTCTTAGCGGGAGCCTTCTTTGCAACTGATTTTTTAGCCGGCGCCTTCTTGGCGGGCGCCTTTTTAGAAATAACTTTCTTCGCTACTTTTTTTGTAGTCTTCCCAGAATTAGAAGTGCTTTTCTTAACCACAGCTCCACCAGTCTAAATATTGAAAATCATCGAATTTCTTTGAGTACTGCTCGATTCCCACGCAACTATCGCAAACAAGCCGTTTACAACACGTCGGGCGCAAAGATTAGAACCTAGCGTGCATAAACGCCAACTTCGCCGCGCTAGAATACCCGCAGAAGTCCGGTCATTTGAGACTGGCTGGCCCGCTAGTAAGCGCAAATGGATGTGATTGGGAGTTAGATATGTCAAAGATCAACTCTCTTCCGCCGCAAATAGACCTACCGGCCATCGAACATAAAATTCTCTCATTTTGGGAAACCCAAGAAATATTTAAGAAATCGGTTAGCGCTCGAGATGGTGCGCCGACTTGGACTTTCTACGAAGGTCCACCTACTGCAAACGGTAAACCAGGAACCCACCACATCGAGGCTCGAGTTTTCAAAGATGCCTTCCCTCGTTATCAAACGATGAAGGGCAAGCAAGTAACTAGAAAGGCCGGCTGGGATTGTCATGGTCTTCCAGTTGAAATTGCAGTTGAGAAAGAGCTGGGATTTAACGGTAAAGGCGATATCGAAAAATATGGAATTGCTGCTTTTAATGACAAGTGTCGAGATTCAGTAACCGAACATGTAAGTGAATTCACTGGCATGACTAGGCGTATGGGCTTCTGGGTTGATTTTGATGAAGCGTATTGGACGATGTCTAGCGAGTATGTCGAAAGCGTCTGGTGGTCATTGCAGCAAATTTGGAAAAAAGGATTACTCGTTCAAGACCACCGAGTTGCTCCTTACTGTCCACGCTGTGGGACTGGGCTTTCAGATCACGAACTCGCACAAGGTTATGAAACTGTTACCGATCCTTCGGTCTACGTAAGGTTTGCGGCCACCTCAGGGGAGATCGCAAAACTTGGCGCAAGTTTCTTGGTTTGGACAACGACTCCTTGGACTTTGGTTTCCAATACTGCAATCGCGGTAAACCCGAAGGTTGAATATCAGGTTGTAGAAGTTATCAAGGAAGAGGGCAGTGAATGTTTAGTCATCGCTGCCAATTTAGCTCACATCCTTGGCGAAAATACCAAAGTGATTGCCACTTTTAAAGGTTCGGATCTAGAACGAACAACCTATAGCCGACCATTTGAACTTGTTGAAATTCCAGATTCACATTTCATCGTCCTAGCTGATTATGTAACTGTTGAGGATGGAACCGGATTAGTTCACCAATCCCCTGCATTCGGCGCTGATGACTTCCAGGTCTGTCGTAAATATGGTCTTCCCGTAGTAAACCCAGTTGCTCCGGACGGACACTTCCTTGCTGATGTACCACTTGTCGGTGGCGTCTTCTTCAAAGATGCGGACAAAGCGCTCGTAAAAGATTTGAAAGCTCGCGGTTTACTTTTCAAGCAGTTGCAATATGAGCACTCTTACCCGCATTGCTGGCGTTGCCACACAGTTCTAATTTATTACGCGCAACCTTCCTGGTATATCAAAACCACTTCAATCAAAGATGCTTTGCTCCGGGAAAACGCCAAAACCAATTGGCATCCCGAGACCATTAAGACTGGGCGTTATGGCGACTGGTTAAATAACAATATTGACTGGGCGATTTCCCGTAATAGATATTGGGGAACGCCGCTTCCAATCTGGCGCTGTGAAGATAAGCATGAGCATTGCGTTGGCTCGCTTGCAGAATTAGGGACACTATCTGGCAAAGATTTGTTGCAATCCGACCCACATCGCCCCTTCGTTGATGACATTACTTTTCCTTGTCCAAGTTGCCAGAAGGAAATGACACGAACTCCAGAAGTTATCGACTGTTGGTTTGATTCTGGTGCTATGCCATTTGCGCAATGGGGCTACCCACATAAAGAAGGTTCAAAAGAAAAATTCGAAGCTTCCTACCCTGCAGACTTTATTGCTGAAGCAATCGATCAAACTCGAGGCTGGTTCTATACCTTAATGACGATCGGAACTTTGGTTTTCGATGAAAGTTCATACAAGAGCGTTCTCTGCTTAGGCCATATCCTGGATAAGGATGGCCGCAAAATGAGTAAGCATCTTGGAAACGTTTTAGAACCAATTGCACTGATGGATCAACATGGCGCCGATGCTGTCCGCTGGTACATGCTTGCTGCTGGTTCACCATGGAGCGCACGTCGCGTAGGTCATGACGCAATCTCTGATGTTGTACGAAAAACCTTGCTCACCTACTGGAATACCGTCTCTTTCTTCACGTTATATGCCAAGGCATCGGAATTCACGGTAGCAAGTGCGGCCAATAAAGATTCCCAACTAAGTACATCCCAACTAAGCACGTCCCAACTAAGCACAATGGACCGCTGGATCCTCTCAGAACTCAATTCATTAATTTCTGGAGTGGATCGTGCTTACGCCGAATTTGATTCACAAAGCGCAGGAAATTTAATTGCAACTTTTATTGATGATCTATCGAACTGGTATGTCCGACGTTCTCGTCGTAAATTCTGGGATGGCGACCCGGCAGCTCTCGGAACTCTTTATACCTGCTTAAAAGAGTTAACACTTCTGATGGCGCCAATGGTTCCATTTATCACCGAACATGTTTGGCAAGAGTTGGTTCAAGTCGCCGAACCGCATTCCGCGCAATCTGTTCACTTGGCGAATTTTCCAATTGCAAACCTTGAAAAAATTGATCCGAAACTCTCGCAATCGGTGCGCCTATCTCGTCGTCTAGTTGAACTTGGCCGCGCGGCTCGAGCACAATCAAAAGTTAAAATTCGACAACCACTAGCAAGAGCTCTCGTAGCAGCCAATGGTTGGGAAGCAATGGATGCTGAAATTCGTTCTCATATTTCTGACGAACTAAATGTAATCAGCCTTGATGAGCTAGCTGCGGCTGGCGGCGAACTTGTGAGCATTTCTGTTAAGGCTAATTTCAAAACGTTGGGCGCTAAATTTGGGCCAAAAGTTCAAGAAATCTCTAAGGCGATCACGGCAAGTTCACCGCAGGATCAGGCAGATCTGGTTGCCAAACTTCGAGCCAACAGCACAGCGCAATTTTCGTATTTGGTTGCCGCAGAGTCCAACACAATCGAAATTGATCTTGATGATTTAGTTATTACTGAAACTCCAAAAGCAGGTTGGTCTGTTGCAAGTCACAGCGGGGAAAGTGTTGCCTTGGATCTAGAACTGACTCCAGAACTCATTGAAGCCGGAATCGTTCGTGAAGTTATTCGCGCCATCCAAGAGGAGCGCAAGCAAAGTGGTTTTGATATAAGTGATCGGATAACTGTTCGCTGGGGTGGCCACGAAGAAGTGGCACAGGCAGTTTCAAAGAATCTAGAAGTTATCGGAAGTGAAACGCTGGCGACTTCCCTTTTGTTTGAGGCCGGAAAAACTAACAGTGAGAACGAACTTGGTCTCTGGCTAGAACTAGTGAAAAACTAAAAAATACCCGCAATAAGTTGACCGAGTAATTGAGCAGCCACAAAAATAACAATGAATGAAAGATCAAGTGCTACTGGTCCAAGTCGTAATGGTGGTACAAATTTGCGAACAAAATTAATTACCGGATCAGTCACGGCATAGATAAACTCGGCAATTGCAAGAATAATCCCGCGTGGACGCCATGAGCTTGCGAAAATTCGAACGTAATCAAGAATCAAGCGGCCGATTAAAGCCATAGTGAATAGCCGAATTATCGTTGAAAGAATCGTGCCAATTATGCTCATGGTTTTATCCTAGGTTATTGGCTGATTTAAAAAAACTTGAGATTGTGATCAGCTCTGGTTAAAAAAACTTGCTTGAGCTGCCGCCGTTTTATCTTCATTACTAACCATCACATTTGGTGGAGTTAGTAGGAAAACTTTTGAAGTAACTCGTTCGATGCTGCCAAAATGACCGAATACCAGTCCGGATGCAAAATCAATAATGCGCTTTCGTTCTGACTCCTCCATGTCACTCAAATTCATGATTACAGGTTGGCCGCTGCGATAGTGCTCGCCGATGGTGCGCGCCTCGCTATACATTCTTGGATGAAGTGTGATTATGCGATCTACGACAGCGCCGCCCACTGGAGCTACAACCTTTGCGGGAGCAGAAGCAGGACGCAGGTAAGAAGGCGTTTCAGTAATTGATGGAGCGGAAGAGCGCATGCTGCGACGTGGTGTTTCTTCAACAACCGCAGGTGCTAGATCGCCATCTTGATCATCAACGAGACCAAGGAAATTTGCTGCTTTTCTAAATGCATTAGCCATGGCTCAATCTTAAGTTAGGCCTTAGCGAAGACCGAGGATTTGGCTGCCAATTCGGATGTGTGTCGCACCATGCAAAATAGCAGCCTCAAAGTCATTGCTCATCCCAGCAGATATTCGATTTACCGTTGGGAAATCGCTTCGAATTTCGGAAGATATTTGGAAGAGCTTTTCAAAGGCTAGATCGGGGCTCAAGTTAAGCGGCGCAACGGCCATTAGCCCGATTAAATCCAACGAAGGCAACTCTAGGATTTGCTCGGTCAAGGTTGCTAACTCGGATGGCCAGGCTCCCCCGCGCTCCGAGCTTGGATCTGACTTATTAGTATCTAGCGAAACCTGAATAAACACCTCTTTCGAACTCACTCCAAGGTCTGTACTCAGTGCGCTCAATTTTGAAGCGTGCGCAAAATTATCAATTGAATGTACAACGTCAGCCCAGGTAGCAATTGATTTTAATTTATTGCTCTGGATCTGACCCTGGAAGTGCCAATTGATATCACTTGGTAACTCGAGCGCCTTTACTGAGCCCTCTTGATCTCGGTTCTCACCAAATTCCCTTAGCCCTAATTCGTAGCAAATTTCCAAATCAGTCAGTGGAAAAGTCTTTGTAACTACAATCAGCTTCACATCACTTCGGAGTCGGCCCGCTTTAAGTACGGCTTTGGATATCCGACTTTCCACACTCGCAAGTGCTTCCGAGATCTCAGATTTTCTAGCGCTCATAAGGTGATTATGCCAACCTGTCGGCCGCTTGCTTTATCGCGTCGGTAAGAATAGAAATCCAGGTTCTCCTTTGTACAAAAACCATGGTGCGTGACATTTACACCAGCCGCTTCTAATTCAAAGGTTGCCATCTTTCCAATATCAAGAGCGTGCTTATCTTGGCTGGTAGCGCCGGCAGGAAACTTCGAAATGATTTCGTTATACATAACTTCTTCTACTTCATAGCACTGGCCACAGATTGCCGGGCCAATTAACGCTTGAAAATTTTCGCCACCTAACTCACGCATCTTAGAGACTGTGGCAGAGATGACACCGTTTGTTACTCCTTTTCGCCCAGCATGCACCGCGGCTACGACGAGTTCTGAACTAATCAGAATAGGCAAGCAATCAGCACTTCGAACCACAAGACCAATCCCCTTAACCGTAGTTACCAAAGCATCTGCGGTGGGTGTCTGGGTATTCTCACTGTCGACTACAGCAACGAAATTTCCATGAACTTGTTCCATAAACCTAATATCCGAAAGACTAGTTAAAGCCTTAAGTTCTTCAACTTGCGTTGGAACGAACCTGGATGTGAAAAGGGCACGAGGCAATTGATTACCTCATGAAGTCTGGAATATCTATGTCATCCTCAGAAACTAGTTCTTCAAAAGTTATTCTCTTACGCCCGGCGCTTACCCGAGCATCTTCACCAGAAAAACTTAAAGGTAGATCAAGTGCAACTGCCAATGGGTCATTAGCCGCGATTGGATCAGCGTTACCGGATAGTGAGGCGGCATTGATTACTGGAGTATGAACTCGCTTTGGAAGTCCGCCATCAAATCCAGCGGCAATAACAGTTACGCGAACTTCATCACCCAACGCATCGTCAATCACTGTGCCAAAAATAATGTTGGCATCTGGGTGAGCAGATTGTGCTACGAGTTCTGCTGCCTCGCTTAATTCAAATAATCCAATATCAGATCCACCAGCAATTGAAAGAAGAACTCCGTGAGCCCCATCTATTGAAGCTTCAAGCAATGGGCTAGAAATTGCTAGTTCTGCTGCCCGAGTAGCCCGAGCTTCTCCACGAGCCGAACCAATACCCATCAGGGCTGAACCTGCTCCGGCCATAACGCTCTTAACATCAGCGAAGTCCAAGTTGATAAGACCAGGTGTTGTAATTAAATCCGTGATTCCTTGTACACCCGATAATAGAACTTGGTCAGCACTTCTAAACGCTTCAAGTTGGCTTATCGAACGATCTGAAATCGCAAGTAAGCGATCATTTGGAATAACAATTAGCGTATCAACTTCTTCGCGTAGGAGTGCGATGCCTTCATCCGCTTGCGCAGTTCGTCGCTTACCTTCAAATGTAAATGGTTTTGTAACAACACCAACAGTTAGCGCACCTAAATCTTTTGCAATCTTTGCAACTATCGGTGCACCACCTGTACCAGTTCCGCCACCTTCTCCAGCAGTTACAAAAACCATATCTGCTCCGCGCAGCATCTCTTCGATTTCTTCGGTGTGATCAAGGGCAGCTTGACGACCAATTTCGGGAGCAGCACCTGCTCCGAGTCCGCGAGTTATTTTTCTGCCAATATCTAACTTAACATCTGCATCACTCATAATTAATTGCTGTGCATCTGTATTAATTGCAATGAACTCAACACCTTTGAGGCCCGCTTCAATCATTCTGTTAACAGCGTTAACTCCACCGCCACCAACTCCAACTACTTTGATGACTGCCAAATAATTTTGCGGTGTTGCCACAGTGTGCCTCTTTCTTTACCCTAAATCTCTACTTTAGAGTTACGGTGATGTGTTCTGGTTGGTAAAACTATGGTGCAAGGCAACATCAATCAACGACCGACACGAATTAAAAAGTTTTTTACTTAAAGTTATTTGACTACTGGAGCCCGCAAATTAGTTAGGTCAACAGTTGATATTTTTGCATTTTCGGGCATCGCAATCAGAGTGCGTAATACTTGAACTTTTGCGGGTATTTCCGCAGCGTTTTTAAAACTGCCCCAGTTGATTGTCAGTGCCTTCCCATCGATATCACTTTTCATGGTGATCTGATCTGGTCCGGCAACGAAGAGGCTGCGCATCGCAGCCAAAAGATCAGCGGGCATCATCCGGATAAATTTGCTGGCGGCAAGTCTGGTATCTCCAGCCTCGGATCCCAGTGTCACTTGCGCCAAACCAGTGAACGGTTGTGGTTCGCTAAATTCGAACCCAGTGGCATCGAGATACTTAACCTGCCCATCACTTGAAGTGATAGCAGCGACCGGTATACGAGTGGTTAAAGTTATTTTGATTTTACCTGTGAACCAATTACGCGAAATCGAACTTTTCTCAATCCAAGGAACAGATGCAATGCCTTTAGAAATGGCTGGCAAATTCAATCGGGCCATCGGTTCTCCGAGACGCAATTCTGGAACAATTTCGGTTACCTGCTTTGCAACTAGGTTACTTAAATAACTTTGTGGCGTTCCGGTGTAAGAAATTTCTTTAACTGTGAGGATGCTTGACCAACCCAAAATGAATGCAAGAAGCGCAGAGATGGTGAGCGCCAGAGTCCATCTAAAAATTGAGCGGCTTCGAGGGCTAGTTCGGCCGAATTTTGGCAGCTTTGCCACCCTAAACAATCTCACCAATTCAACTAAATCGTTCTGCTAATCCATCGACTATGACCGGGGCCAAAGAGTTCACATCGCCCGCGCCCATTAGAACAATTACATCGCCCGGTTTTGCAGTATTGATAACCTGGTTTGCAACTTCAATCATCGACGGCTCATATTGAACAAAATCATTTCCATCTTTATCCAGCTTTTGGGCAATCAAGAGCGATGACACACCAGGTATAGCAGCTTCACCGGCTGAATATATTTCAAGCAAATAGACCTGATCGGCGAGCTTTAAACTTTGCGCAAAATCATTTGCGAACCGCGCTGTTCTGGAATATCTATGTGGTTGAAATATCGTTATTACGCGCCCGGTGGTGGCAAACCTGCGAGCCGTTTCCAATGTCACCCGAAGTTCCGTTGGATGATGACCGTAATCATCAATAACTGTTATGCCGTTAACTGTTCCACGATTTTCAAAACGCCTGCGGGCCCCTGAAAATGTTGCTAAGCCTTTGAGCAATGCAATCGAATCGGACCCAACGGCCAATCCGGCGGCGTAAGCCGCAAGCGCATTCTCTAAGTTATGAGCCCCAGGAATAGCAAGTTCTAGCTCGCCCATTACCTTGCCCTTGCGAGTAACTCGAGCAGCGGCGCTCGTTGCAGCAAGACCCACATGAGATAACGAAAAGTGTGCATCTGCGCCGTAAGTAATAAGTGAAATATCAGTGCGATTTATTCGTGAAATTAGTTCTCGAACTCCTGGACTATCTACACCCAAAACTAAGAATCCCCCACTTTGGATTGATGAAACAAAGTCTTCAAAGAGGGAGAGGACAGCTTCGAGGTCTGGAAAATGATCTACGTGATCAAGTTCAATGTTTGTAATGATCGCACCGAAAGGTCGATAAGCAAGAAATGACCCATCAGACTCATCTGCTTCGGCAACAAAGATATTCCCAGTGCCAAGATGTGAATTTGTACCAGAACGATTAATCATCCCACCAATGGCAAACGAAGGATCCATCCCGGCGCCTTGAAGTGCAACGGTAAGCATGGAAGTTGTTGTGGTCTTTCCGTGCGTCCCGGCAACTGCGATTGCCTTAGATTCTGACATCAATAAGGCAAGTGCTTGCGCGCGAGTAAGAATTAATACGCCAGCATCTTTAGCGGCCACAAGTTCTGGATTGCTTTCTAAAACTGCGCTAGAGACGACTAACACCTCTGCGCCCGCAATCTGGGCGGCACTGTGGCCGACGAAAACTTTTGCGCCTAAAGTTTGCAAACCCGATAGCGTCGCTGAATCTTTGGCGTCAGAACCCGAAACACGTATTCCATGTGCCAACATAATCCGAGCAATTCCGCTCATTCCAGAACCGCCCATTCCGATGAAATGGACATGCTTGCTCATCAAATCTTGCAAATTTAAGGTACTCATTTTTTAGAACCCACAAGTAAAGATAACGCTATCTCGCCCAGTTGGGCTTGCGCATCCAGCTGGTTAGTAAAGGTATTGCCTTTTGCGCTGCGACTTTTCGCCACAGTCAAAAGGCGGGAAATGTTTGAACCCAACCAGTCGGAATTGAATTTCGTGTTTTCGCAAATTTCAGCCTGTTCGGATTGAACGAGGGTTACCGCATTGGCTACTTGTTCACCATTTCCGATCGGCAAGGGAACCAGTAACGCAAACTTCCCGGTAGCCATAAGTTCGGCACATGTAACCGCCCCACTTCTAGCAATAACTAGATCGCTAATTGCATAAAGCTCGGCCATGTTAGAAACGTAAGCCAAAGGGGCATAACCTTTCGTTGCTTTTGGTAGCAGGTTTGCCTTGCCAACAACATGAATCAAATTCATCCCAAGTTTGGTGAATTCATTGATTGAACCAGTAATTGCGGTATTCATAGCCCTCGAGCCAAGTGAGCCACCAAAGGCAAAAACAATTGGAGCCTGGGCATCCAAATTCAATTGTGTGCAGATCTTAGATTTCAACAACGCAACTTCGCCTTGTGGCATCAAAGCCACCGCTCGAATCTCTGCTCTCATAGGCATTCCAACAACTTCGGCATCCCGCCAATTGCGACCAGTACTCTGAGCACTCGCAAATGCGACCGTATTTTTCTTTGAAAATCTCGCCCCTAGGTTATTTGCCCACCCAGGTTTGGCATTGGCCTCATGAATAACTATTGGCACTCGAAGAATCCAACCAGCGATGTAAGCGGGAGCACTTACGTATCCACCGAAGCCGATAATCAGATCGAATCTCCTAATGAGCAAAAGTGATTGAAATACTGAAAGGAGTAATTTGATTGGCCATAAAAGAGCTGTCGCATTCAATTTACGAGGAAGTGGTGCTTTGGCGATCGTGTGCAATTTAAAGTCTGCGTTCGGAACTAATTCACGTTCTAGGCCAGAGCTCGTTCCAAGGAATTCACATTCAATTACTGCGGGCGAATTATTCTGCTCGCGCAACCATTTTCCTACGGCAAGTGCTGGCTCAACATGTCCAGCGGTGCCACCGCCAACAAGTAAGACACGGTATTTCATTTGGCTGCTCGCTTTGCAGCCAAACTTGCGCGCAACTCATTCTCTTGGCGCGCAACGTTGAGCACAAAAGCAATTCCTAAAAAGTTGGCTACCAGGGAGGAACCACCATAAGAAATAAATGGAAGTGTCACACCAATCACTGGAATGATTCCGACATCCGTTAAAAGATTTACCAAAATCTGAAGAATTAGCCAGCAACCAATTCCCGTAACAGCGTATTTAGAAAAGGAATCCTTAGTTTGGATTGCAACTCTAAATATTGCAAAGAGCAGTACGCCGTAAAGAATTAGTACAACCAATGTGCCGAGTAGTCCCATTTCTTCACCAATTACCGAAAATATGAAGTCAGTGTGGGCTTCTGAAAGGTTGGCCCACTTTTGCTTACTGGCGCCAATGCCAACGCCCAAAACTCCCCCACTAGCCAAACTCATAAGACTGTGTGCCGGTTGCCAGCCAGCAAATTTATAAACTGCAGGGTCAAATGGATTTAGAACTGCACGAAACCTATGCATCCGGCTTGGTTGTGAGATAGCAAGGGCAAAAGCGCCGGCTGACCCAAGGCCAACTAATGAGATTACATAGCGAAAAGGCGCACCAGAAATGAAAAGTAATCCGATAACGATGCCACCAACGATTATTGCAGTGCCTAAATCGCGTCCAGCCAGAATCAGAGCAACGAAACCAATTGCACCTGGTGCAACTAGGCCAAGTGCGTGTGATGAGATTGACTTGGCTAGTCGATCTTCATGGCGGCGTAGTTGACGTGCACAATAAAGAATCAGGGCGAGTTTTGCGAACTCACTTGGTTGAAGCATAAATGGCCCGAGTGGAATCCAGTTTTGGTTTCCGTTAATGCTCTGACCCACTCCTGGAATCACAGGAAGGACTAGCGCGATCAATCCACCGATTAGAGCGTATCTGGCCAACTTATCCCAGAGTTCAAATTTCATTTTTGCGCCAACATAAGACAGCGCCAATGCAATAACCAAAAAGAGAAACTGCTTTAGAAAAATAGAATAGGAATTTCCGGACTGCTCAAAGGCGGTAACTGACGAAGCCGATAAGACCATTAGTAATCCCAACCCAGAGAGTGCCCCCACCGTTGTCAAGATCATTAGATAGGAAGCTGTGGGTTTTGAAAGGAAATTTGCGTAAACCTCGGTTTGGGCGCGCATTCTGGCTCTCATTATTGAACCAACTTTCGCACTGAATTTGCGAAGTAATCGCCGCGCTGGGCGTACGAATTGAACTGATCCATTGATGCACATGCTGGCGCCAGTAAAACCGTATCGCCAGGTTTAGCAATCTTCTTTGCACATTCAACAACAGAATCCATCAACTGCGCACCATCTGCTGCCGTATCAACTCTGAAAATTTCAACTTGCGGTGCAAACTTGGCCAGTGCTTCGGCAATCAATTCCCTATCAGTGCCAATAAGAATTGCGGCTTTCATTCTTGGGGCACAGCGCTTAACTAAATCTTCCATTTGAGCACCTTTTGCCAGCCCGCCGGCAATCCAAATATTGGAGAGGTGAGACAACAGGGCGGCTGTCGCAGCGTGTGGGTTGGTCGCCTTGGAATCATTAACCCAAGAAATTTCATTCGAGTTCATCACAATCTCAAGTCGGTGATGATCTAACTTAAATTTACGGAACCCAGCTTTCACAACTGGATGGGCAATCCCCAAGGCTAGCGCCAAGCCAGCTGCGGCAAGGGCATTTGAAATGTTATGTGGAACTGTTGGCGAAATATCTGAAAGATCTGCAATAACCTCGGCAGAATCAGATTGAACTACAAATGCTCGGTCCACCAAAATCTCTTCAACCAGGCCCAACTCGCCAGTCTGTGGCGTATCTAGACCGAAAAATATCTTTCGCCCCGTCCAGTTGACGCTTTGCAAGATTATTTCTGGATCACCAAGATTTAAAATTGCACATTCACTCATTTCGAGCAACTTAATCTTTGCGGCCGAGTAGTTAGTAAAGCTTCCGTGCCAATCAATGTGGTCTTGCGCGATATTTAAAATCGCTACTGCTTCATATCTTGCTAGTTGGCTCCAGGCGATCTGAAATGAGGATAGCTCGAGGGCCAAAATTTCATACTTATTCGGATCGGTAACGGCTTCAACAACAGGAAGTCCGACATTCCCACAAGCAATTCCATTTAACTTCGAACTTGAAATAATAGATTCCAGCATTTGTACCGTAGTGGTCTTACCATTTGTGCCAGTTACCGCAACCCATCGTTGTTTCGGATTGAGTTCCTCTTTCAACAACCATGCGAAATCTAATTCCCCAATTATTTCAACACCTTGCGAGTGAAGTTCGCGAATCAACGGATGTTCTGGTTTCCAGCCGGGTGACACGATTGCCAGATTTGGCGCAAAACCAACTGGGACTTCGCTATAAATTTCTAGTCCAGCAATTTCCTTAATCTTCTCATCAATCACTCTAAAATCGATTTTTTGATCTGTTAGAAAATGAATCAGTGATTTTCCGGTGGTTCCTCCACCTATAACTAGAACCTTCTTTGCGGCGAGTTGCGTTAGGTAAGACATTATTGCGAAACAACCCATTGGCCGTAGAACAGACCCAATCCAGCTGCAACGCCCATGCCAGCGATAATCCAAAAACGAATAACGATTGTTACTTCGCCCCAGCCCAATAACTCAAAATGGTGATGAAGTGGTGCCATTTTAAAGACTCGCTTGCCACCAGAAATCTTGAAATATCCAGTTTGAATTATCACCGAAAGCGTTGTGATTAAGAATAAGCCGCCCAGCGCTGCAAGCAACATCTGCGTTCTTAGCGTTATGGCGAGACCGGAAATTGCGCCGCCAAGTGCGAGCGATCCAACATCTCCCATAAATATCTTGGCTGGCGATGCGTTCCACCAGAGAAAGCCTGCACATGCGCCAGCAAGTGCGGCGGCAAGAACTGCTAGATCCAGTGGATCTCGTACTTCATAACATTGCGATACCTGTTGCAGTGCACAGCTCTGTTTAAATTCCCAGACACCAATCACTATAAATGCTACGAAGGTCATAATTGCAGCGCCCGAAGCTAAACCATCTAGCCCATCAGTTAAATTAACACCATTACTTGTACCGAGAACTAGGAAAATAATCCAAATTATTATGAAAACCGCACCCAATTTAATTGAAGTTTCCCGGACCGTTGAAAGATGGTTGGAGATCGGTGTTAGGCCATAACTATCTCGAAAGTGTAATCCAACGTAACCAAATCCAATTGCAACAATCGCTTGACCAAGTAATTTCTGACGTGCTCGTAGACCTAGTGATTGCTTCTTAGCGATTTTAAGCCAATCATCAAGAAAACCGACTAACCCCATTCCGGCCATTAGTCCGAGTACTAGCAATGCAGAAACGCTAATTCCAGCTCCACTAAACAGATGGCTAACAAAGTAAGCAATAGTTGTTGATGCTATTAAAACTAGCCCACCCATTGTTGGCGTACCCAGCTTGGTGTGATGAGTTTTTGGGCCATCCTCGCGAATCATTTGCCCAAATCCGCGACGAGTAAAAAATCTAATTAATAATGGCGTAAAAATAAAACTTAATAACAGTGCAAGGGCGCCAGCGAAGAGAATGCCTTTCATGACGAAATTCCCTCCCATTTACTGATCAATTCAGCGGCCAAAACTTCAAAACCTTCCGAACGTGAAGCTTTCACCAAAACAACATCGCCTGGTGCAAAATGATTAACCATCTCGAGTGCAGCCAAATGTGTTGGGAAGGAATGCAATTCACTCTCCCCTTCTAAATCTGTCTGATATTCGTCGGTGCCAATCGTAACCAAGTGATCAATTCCGATCTCGGAAACGAGTCTGCCAATCTTCTCGTGCTCTACGGGCGATGACGCGCCGAGTTCATGCATCTTGCCCAAGAAGGCCCAGCTGGCCCCACCTCGCTCTTGCGCAATCAAAACCAGGGTGCGTAATGCAGCAGCCATGCTTTCTGGGTTTGCATTGTATGAATCGTTAATTACAAGCAACTCATTTGTATCAATTACTGCCATGCGCCATTTACTCGTAACCTCAGCCGTTGAAAGTGCAGCTGCAATTGAATCAATTGAGATATGTAGCGCAGTTGCTACCGCAGCGGCTGCTAGTGCATTTGGAATTTGATGTAAACCAAGTAATTGCAAGCTAACTGCGGCGCGACCATCAGGTGTAACTAGGTCGAAATGCGCGCGTCCTTCCCGCACTTCCACGTCGGCAGCGCGAACATCACAACCAGGCTTTTCGCCGAAGTTAATTACCGCAGCGCGCAAGTTTGCTGCCATAAGCGGGGTAAATTCATCGTAACTTCCAAGTATCGCTATGCCATCAGTTGGCAGCCCGCGCACAAGTTCAGATTTAGCCAATGCGATATTTTCGCGAGAGCCAAATTCTCCAACATGGGCCCGACCAACCGCCAAGACAACACCAATCTGGGGTTTTGCAATTGAAACCAAATGTGAAATGTCACCGATGTGCCTGGCGCCCATCTCAACAATGCAAAATTTAGTATTTTCATCACAGGCCAAAATTAGGAGTGGGACTCCTAATTCATTGTTATAGGACTCTGCGGCTGCAACAGTTTCACCAGAGATCGAAAGCAGGTGTCGTAATAAATCCTTAGTAGTTGTCTTGCCTTGCGAACCGGTGATTCCAATTACTTTTACCTTCGTCAGGCGGCTACGAACCTCGGTTGCTAATTTTGTTAGCGCGTCTAGCACATCGTTTACGCGAATCGATGGAGCGCTTGATGATTTACTAACTAGGGCAAATTCTGCGCCATTCGTGATTGCCTCTTTTACAAAATCATGCCCATCGTTATGTTCACCATTGAATGCCACAAAAAAGGTACCGGATTTGGCTTCTCTTGAATCAATAACTGGGACTGCGCTGGTTACTGTGCCAGCAGAAATATTTTCTAGCTCGCCACCAACGATATCTGCGATCTCTTGGAGAGTTAACTTAATCATGTTAACTCCTCGATGGCTCGGGCCAACTCTAGGCGGTCATCAAAGGGATGTTTTACGCCAGAAATCTCTTGGCCCGTTTCGTGACCCTTACCAAGTACAACAACGCAATCGCCAGGCTGAGCACTTGCTACCGCTAACGCAATAGCTTCTCTGCGATCAGATACGACATGGCTAGAAGTACTAAGTACTAAACCTTTAGTCATCTCATTAAGTATTTCGTCCGCTGATTCCGAGCGTGGATTATCACTTGTAAATATCGCGGTATCACTTCCTTCTTGGAGCGCCTTGCCCATGATCGGACGCTTACTGCGATCGCGATCACCTCCGCACCCAAGCACGGCAATTAGACGTCCTTTGGTACTTTTTCGAAGTGTTGCCAAAGTCCGCTCAACCGCATCTGGCGTGTGCGCATAATCAACAAGTGCCTTAAATTCTTGGCCAAGTTCAATGCGCTCGAGTCGTCCTGGCGCGCCAGTTAAATATCGGAAAGAGTTACCTATAACTATTGGGTCAACATCTGATTGGAATGCCATTGCCGTAGCCATCAGAAGGTTATCCAGGTTGTGATCACCAATCAGGCCAAGTTCGCCAGAGATTTGAATTCCACCTGTACCGCGCAAAGTAACAGAGTATCCATTTGAATTCATGTCGGCAGATTCAAAATACCATTCAGCTTTTGGGTTACTTCGCGAAAGTGAAATCATCGGAATATCACGCGCTGCGAAGAGCTCGGCGCCGTAAGAATCATCTATATTAACAAAGCCTAAATCTGCAAATTCAGAGGTAAATAATCTCCGCTTTGTAGCAAAGTAATTTGCCATATCTAAATGGAAATCTAGATGGTCTTGCGTCAAATTCGTGAATCCAACCATTCGAAAGCGGGCACTGTTGATACGATTCATTGCAATCGCATGGCTGCTGACTTCCATTGCGACATTTCTGACATGGCGCTCCTGCATTACTGCAAAGAGTGATTGTAAATCTGCTGCCTCAGGGGTTGTAAAAGATGTTGGTAATACTTCTGCGCCGATTTCAATTCCAACGGTACCAATGAGGCCGGTTTCCCGTTCGGCATATCGCCAGATTTGATTTAAGAGTGCAGTAGTAGTTGTTTTGCCGTTGGTCCCAGTGATACCAACGACTGAAATATTTTGCGATGGTGATCCATAAAACCACGAAGCGCAATCCCCCACCGCTCTACGGGGATCGGCAATTATGAGAGTGGGCAAAACCCCCGAAATGAACTGCGCGCCTTGCTTATCCGTTAGAACCGCAACCGCACCTGCTGCCTTTATCTCCACTACAAATGCCGCACCGTGAGATTTCGAGCCAGGCAAGGCAACGAATAGATCGCCGGGAATTATGCTGCGCGTATCTGAGACCACTCCATTAAAAATAATTTCAGCGTGGTTTTGATCTTCAATTTCAATTCCTAAGAAACGAGCAAGTTCTAACAGAGATTTAGCGTTGCTGGCTTCTGGACGAATCATTTTTTGAGCGCCACCTTGTTCAATTCAGATTCAGTAAGTGGATAGGGCTTAAATGTTGGAGGTGTTGGTGGGATATGTTTTGACTGCAACACGAAGCTCATGACTTGTTTGAAAACTGGACCGCCAAGAGATCCACCCCAATGCAGACCTTTCGGATCTTGAATCGTCACGCTAACAACATATTTAGGAGCATCTGCCGGAGCAAAACCAATGAAAGAAGCCGTGTAACCGCTGTAGCAGTGACACTTGTCGTTATATCGCATCGCAGTTCCAGTTTTACCAGCCACCCGATAACCCGGTATTGCCGCGGTCGGTGCAGTTCCATTTTCTGAAACAACACTTTCCAACATTGTTCTAATCCTTTGTGCAGTCTCAACACTCACTACGCGCTCACTCTTTTGTCCAGCAACAGGCGAATAGTTGCCACTGCTATCAGTTGTTCCGGCAACAACAGTCGGTGTAACTCGCACGCCATCATTTGCAATAGTTGCAAAGACACTCGTTGCCTGTAATGCAGTGACGGAATAACCCTGACCAAAGGCAATAGTTGGCTCTGAAGTTCCAGACCATTCGGAAACTGGATGCAAGATTCCAGCAGACTCACCAGGAAGGTGGGAACCAGTATTCTCTCCGATACCAAACTTTGTTAAATAGTCATACAAAGTTGTGCTTCCAAGTTTTTGGCCAACTTGAATTGCGCCAGTATTGCTTGAAATTGCCAATAAACCAGTTGTTGTTAACCGCTCAGTTTTATGTTTTTCATGGTCATGAAATGTAGTTGCGCCGACTTTGTATGCGTAAGGAATGGTAAATACTGTTGTGGGCGTAATTTTCTTCTCTTCTAGTCCAGCAGCTACGGTGATCACTTTTCCGGTTGATCCTGGCTCATAGACATCTTGGACCGCTGGATTTCTAATACTGTTCATGGTGATGGTCTTGGGATCTGCCGGATCGAATGTTGGCGCACTTGCTTGTGCAACTATTTCACCAGTCTTGGGATCCATCACAATAATTGTTCCAGACCTCGCGCCGTCCTTTTTAACAGCTTTACTAATTGCATCCTGGGCAGCCCATTGAATGTCACGATCAATTGTTAGTTTCACTGATGTACCAGGTTTTGCTTCAACTTGAATCTTTGCAGAGCCTGGAATTACAGTTCCGGCGCCGTTCTCGTAAACATATTGGCCATTTGTTCCAGCGAGTATTGGTTCCAGACTGCTCTCGACTCCTGCCGCACCCATACCGGCATCATTCGTAAATCCAATTAAAGATGCCGCTAATTTGCCTGTTGGATAACTTCTGACATATGCCCGCTCCGAGAAAAATCCAACTACACGTCTGGAGATTCCGCCTTTAGTCGCCATTACCTCTTTGTTGTATTGAGCTAATGCATCTTGTAGCTGAATCCAAATAGCTGGGGCCACGCGAATAGCTATCTTCTTATATAACAACTTTCCAGTTAAAAGTGGTTCTAAATCTGCCGTACTCATCTTTAAAATTGGTGCGGCAATTTGTGCGGCTTTTTTGGGATCAGTAATTTCAGTTTGATCAACAACGATAGTTACTGCCGCAACACTCGTGGCAAGTGATACGCCATTTATATCGGTAATTCCACCACGTGGTGCTGGCACTGTTGAAGTACTCATAAGTTCAGTTGCAGCCCGCTTACTTATGGCACCAGCCCGAACTACCTGGACCGAGAAAAGTTGAAGTGCGATCAATATGAAAACAACAGTTGTCCCAACTAATACCATCCGAATACGCGAGTGAATGACTGCGTGGTGGTTCATGGGGTTTTCGCCAAATCAATATATTTAATTTCTGGTGCTGGAACCATGCCCAACTTGAGTGCCGCTAGCGAAAGTTGATCCGGTGAATTCTTAAAATTCACTTGGGCGGCAATGGCATCTTTCTGATCCATCGCGATATTGCGATCATGTTTTAACTTTTGAAGTTCGAAGGCATCCTGAGTCATCAAAATATTAAGCCCAGCTACGACTAATATATTTAGGCTAACGACGCTGGCCATAAGCAAGAGAAATTTTCGAGAATTTAACCGAATTTCTAGCGCAGCTGCACCACCAGGAATTACCTTGAAATTAGAGTTTCTACGTTTTATTGCTGGGGTTGCAGTCGGATAATCGACTGGAATAATTGTTGGATTTATTGCGCTGATAGCCATTAGGCAGCCACTCTTTCGATTGCACGCAATCGCATTGAAGCTGAGCGCGCATTTGCCAATAGTTCGGAATCACTAGCGCCTTCACTTCCAGCAATAATCAATTTATAACTTGCAGCAGAATTTGGAAGATCTATGGGAAGTCCAAGTGGAGTTCTCGATTTGGAAACCTTTGCAAGCGCGCTCTTTACGATCTTGTCTTCAAGTGACTGATATGCCATTACTACCAACCGACCGCCAATGTTCAGGCAAGAAAGTGCTTTAGGCATCGCCCGCTCAAGCACTTCTAACTCCTGATTAACTTCAATTCGAAGCGCCTGGAAGGTCCGTTTTGCTGGGTTCCCGCCAGTGCGTCGGGCTGGAGCAGGAATGCTCTCCTTCACGATTTCGGCTAAATCTTTTGTTGTGTTTAACGAATTTGTTTCCCGAGCTTTAATAATGTTGTCAGCAATCTTCGGTGCAAATTTTTCCTCACCGTAAACCCGAAGGATTCGAATTAACGCACTTCGATCATAAGTATTTAGTACATCTTGCGCGCTTAGGCCACGACTTTGATCCATTCGCATATCGAGTGGTGCCTCCTGCGAATAAGCAAACCCGCGCTCGGCCATATCTAATTGCATCGATGAAACCCCTAGATCAAAGAGGATTCCATCGACTTTCGCTATTCCTAAGTTTTCCAGGACTGCATCAATTTCATCATAGATGGCGTGCACAATCACAATACGATTACTGACTTGAGATAAATTCTTGGTTGCAATATCGATCGCTGCAAGATCACGATCTAGGCCAATAATTTTTAAATTAGGAAATCTCAGAAGTAATTCTTTTGAATGGCCACCTAAGCCCAAGGTTGCATCAACAATGACTGCGTTAGTTTTATCAATAATTGAAGGGGTTAGCAGCGCGATGCAACGATCTAGCGCGACTGGAATATGTTCTTGCATCTGCTCCCCCTTCTTTCGGTTATAAGTGTTTACTGGTGGTTATTTGTATGTAGAACTTCTATTTCTCTGCTCTGGTCACCGCCGGCCGACGGATCTTGGGGGTTAACGGCGCCGGGGAAGGGGCGTCGTTATTGAGGTCGGCGATGGCCACAACATAGAAAATGTTTTATTTGAAGTCTCTAGAAGAGACCTGGTAGCACCTCCGATGAAACATCCGAGAAGCTCTTTTCACGATCTGCCAAATAACTTTCCCAAGAAGCGCTATCCCAAATTTCCAAACGGGTATTGGCACCGATAACAACGCAATCTTTTTCAAGACCGGCATATGTGCGTAGTCCGTTTGGGATGGTGACGCGACCTTGCTTATCTGGAACTTCATCGTGTGCGCCGGCAAACATCACGCGCATGTAATCGCGTGCTGCTTTTTCGGTGACGGGCGCCTGGCGCAAACGATCAGTAATTGCGGCAAATTCACCACTGGGAAATACGTAAAGGCAACGTTCCTGGCCCTTGGTAATAACGAGGCCGTTTGCTAATTCGTCACGGAATCTTGCGGGCAAGATAATCCGCCCTTTTTCATCAAGCTTGGGTTCGTGGGTACCGAGAAACACTTCGCCCCACCTCCTCTAAT
>Ga0194041_10000077_pt1 | contig 34745 bp, 28 predicted proteins | sample JunL449m_MetaG_FD_160082 | JGI IMG/M metagenome (GOLD analysis project Ga0194041, IMG submission 160082) | Anoxic zone freshwater microbial communities from boreal shield lake in IISD Experimental Lakes Area, Ontario, Canada - Jun2016-L442-9m | ecosystem: Environmental > Aquatic > Freshwater >...
GTGCAAGCCCCGTTACACGTTCGCTGCCGCTGCCCCCGAATTGCGTCACTTGCTGAGTGGAAGTTGAGGGCAAGGGTGCGCACCAAGCGTCGCTCGTTGTTTGAGTTGTTGAGTCACCCAGTCCGCCGCCGCTCGCTCCGCCAGAAGTCGAACCAAGCAGGCCAGTGGTTGAGCCGCAGGCTAAGGAGGTTTTTCCTGCGGCGGCCACACCGGCTGCAGACTCATCTGCCGCGGTACCGAATTGGTCAGTTGATTTGAGTGCTCCGGCGGAGTCAACGCTGACGCTCAAGATGTCAGTGCCCCCAACTACGGGTTGTCCGATTCCTTGACTCGTTGACCCAACAGCGAGCACCGAGTTTTGACTTCCAGTCACCGCGTTCAAGAGATCCTCACCTGGCCCGCCAACCTGCACTGCCCAAGCCAATTTCGGTGGAGCTTCCTCTGCGCTCCTTGCGCCTTGGTTGGGCGGCACGCTCGACGAGGTAGTTGAGGTGGTGGTGCCATGTTCGGGCAGCGTTACCGTGGCGGGCTCCTCTGAGTTGAACGAGCATGCGCTCAGGCCAAGGAATGCAACCGCGGCAACAACGATCATGAACAGCTGCAGCCCGGACCTTGACTTGCGGCCGAGGAATCGCACAGGTTGGGACTCAGTTCGCTTTGCTCTCACTGAATTGAATTCCTCTCAGCGTTTGGGACTCTCTGCGGAAGGTGGCGCTTTGCTTGCAAGAAGGTTACTTCGCCAGGCTGAGCATTATCCTTGCCGCTTGTTGGCCACTGATGTTGGCGCTCTGCTGAAACGAATTGGGATTGCTGAGGAAATCCGTAGGCAATCCCTCGCATCATTGGGCCGCATTGTGCGAAGCTGATTCGATGAGCAGCCTGCCACCACTTGAAGATCCCGTTGCCTACGTAGTAGTTGGCCCGAATGACCAACGGGGGCCGTACACCATCGAACTCCTCGTGAGCGAGGTTGCTGCTGGCAGGCTCGCCGCTTCTACTCCGGTGTGGTGGCCCGGGCTCGCCGACTGGACAACTCTGGAGATGCACCCAGAAACTGCAGTATTAATTGCCGTTCGCAGTCAGCCTGCTCCGGCTCCGGGATGGGCTCAGCCCGCACCGCAACCAGCACCGCAGCCCGCACCCGCATCGCAGCCCGCACCCGCACCGCAACCAGCACCCGCTGCGAATGCCTTTGCTGTACCCGCGCCGGCACCAGCACCCGAGCCACTGGCTGAACCCGCCACAGCCCAGGTGTACGAAGTTGCTGAAACCGTTGCTGTCGGTGAGCTTGTCACTGAAGATGGCACGGTGGTGACCGAGATTGTTGACGTCACTGACTTCCTTGCCGAAGACGGAACACTCGTTGCCGAGATTGTTGATGTCACCGAGATTGTAGAGGTGGACCCGCAAACTCTGGCCGATTATGAGGCACTCGTTGCTCGCAGTTCACAGCGAGCCAAGCTTCATGAGCGAGTCGAATCCGCTGACGAGTCTCTGGTTCTTGCGGTGATTGGTGCTGCTGCTGAGCTTGGATTCGGTCTTGATGACCGCACTGACTTGGAGCGCGGCCACGAGATGCGCTTTGGTGAGGCCGGTGGTGACTTGCTCGAAATTGAACTCGGCCGAGTCAACGCAGATCGCCCCGAGGATGTTCGCTACGCGCACGTGCCGCTCATGGTCTCGTACCGATCTGGATCATTCCAAGGTGAAGCAGACCCAGGTGATGGGTCACACGGCGAGGTCACCGTTTCTGCCGATGAGTGGACGGGGCAGTCAGCGAGCACAACCTCACTCTTCTTGGATTTGCACACCTATTTCAGCGATGAACTCATCGTGGACGCTGCGGCAGTGCAGCGCGACCTGGGGGCAACCATTGCCGTGGTGCGCGGAAAGCTCAGCTAAATCCGCCAACCTGTCAGCCTCTGCCCGAGGATTCTTTGGGATATCGGGTAGGGTAGGATACAGCAAATGGGCTTTGGCCCTTTGGAGGGGAGTACCTCTCAGCGTTGGCATCGTCAGCACGGTTAACTCGTTCAGTTGAACGATAAAGACCCGGTGTCATCGGTCGGTCCGATTTGTTCGGATTGGCGAGGAAGACCTCCGCCGCAGAACGTGGCTTTTCGCGCCGCCGAACCGACGGAGACAACCTCATGCTTCAGCAACAGCCGAGTACCGAAACGGAGTGGTTTCGACTCCCCGTCGAGCAGGTCACTGACCTACTGAACGTCGACCCGTTCAGCGGGCTCAGCAGCACACAAGTGGAGCAACTTGAAGTTGCCTACGGAAAGAATCAGCTGGACGACCCGCCGCGCACACCTGCATGGAAGCGATTCCTCGGGCAATTTCGAAATCTGATGGTCTACATCTTGATTGGTGCTGCCGTGGTTTCCGCAGCCGTCGGCGACTACAAAGACCCAATAGTGATTGGGATTGTGTTGCTCGTGAATGCAGTCATGGGGTTCATTCAGGAGAACCGGGCAGACAATGCCCTTGCGGCACTTCAGGGCATGCTGCTCACTATTGTGCGAGTGCGAAGAGATGGCGAGGTTCAAGAACTTCCGGCGGCCGATTTGGTACCAGGTGACATGGTGCTCCTCGAGGCCGGGGATCGCATCCCCGCAGATGGCAGGTTTTTGATGACTGCCGCCACAGCGGTTGATGAGTCGATGCTGACGGGGGAGTCGACAGCTGTTGATAAGCAATCCGGCGAGGTGCTGACTGGTCCGGACGGCTTGGGTGAGATTGCAGTGGCAGATCGCGTCTGCATGGGGTACATGAACTCCACGCTGGTGCGGGGTCGCGCCGAACTCGTCGTCACGGAGATCGGCATGCAGACTCAGGTGGGCCGTCTAGCGGACCTGCTGAGCGCAGCCGAGGAAAAGCCAACTCCGTTGCAGGAGCAGATTGATCAGCTCGGCAAACGTCTCGCAGCGATTGCCATCTTTGCAGTGCTAGTGCTTTTTGCCATCGCCCTCTGGCAGAGTCGGCCGCTCACCTCGGACGATGTGAGCGAAGCGATGCTCAACGCAGTTGCGCTTGCCGTAGCAGCAATTCCTGAAGGCCTTCCCGCCGTGGTGACGGTCACCTTGGCCATCGGCGTGAGCCGGATGGCCAAACGAAACGCAATCGTCAAACGCTTGGCATCGGCCGAGACGCTCGGATCGACCAGTGTCATCTGTTCTGACAAGACGGGAACGCTCACGCTCAATCAGATGACTGCGACTCATTTGCTTGCCGATGGGAAACGCTTTGAGGTGTCGGGACTTGGCTATGAGCCCGTCGGTGAGATTGTTCCTCAGGCAATGGTGGCTGAGTCAGATCTGACTGAGGAGGACCAGACTGAGCAGGACCAGACTGAGCACGCCCTAGCTGAGCACGCCCAAACTGAGTCGGCTGGAATCAGTCCGGCACTTCTCGCAGGACTGCTCTGCAACGACGCCCACCTGCGAGTTGAGAACGGCTTGACGCATCTTGTGGGGGACCCGACCGAGGGAGCCTTACTCGTGCTCGCCGCCAAGGGTGGCTTTGACCCCGAGAAAATGCGACAGGAGTTACCTCGGGTTGAAGAAGTCCCGTTTGATTCCAGCAGCAAGTTTATGGCCACGCTGCATCCTCACCCAGAGGATCGAAACAAGTCGTTGCTCGTGGTGAAGGGCGCACCCGATGTTCTCATTGCGCGATGCTCAACCTCTTCAGTCACCGCTGCTGCAGGCGTCATGTCCCCTGCAGATCAGACCTCGTTTGCACCCGGAAACACGGCGGTGATCGACGAACAGACCCGAACAGCACTCTTGCAATTGAACGAGGGCCTTGGAGCACAAGGCCTGCGGGTGCTCGCCCTCGCAACACTTGAACTGCCCGTGGCCCCTGGAGATTATGACGGTGATCTGGTAACCGAGGTTGCTGACCTGCACCTGGTGGGTCTTGTTGGAATTCTCGACCCGCCTCGGCCTGAAGCAATTGCTGCAGTGGCACAGTGTGGCACTGCAGGCATAGGCGTGAAGATGATTACGGGAGATCACGCCTCTACTGCTGCTGCGATCGCTGCCGTGCTTGGGATTGAGGGCCGGGTAATAACAGGAACTGAACTCGACGGCATCTCTGATGCGGATCTTTCCACCCAGATCGACGAGATTGGGGTGTGTGCTCGGGTCTCACCCGAACACAAGGTGCGTGTGGTGAAAGCCCTGCAGTCCACCGGCAAGATTGTTGCCATGACTGGTGATGGAGTGAATGACGCTGCATCACTGAAAGAAGCCGAGATTGGCGTGGCCATGGGCATCACCGGCACCGAGGTGACCAAAGAGGCCGGCGACATGGTGCTTACGGATGACAATTTTGCCACCATTGTTGTTGCCATCGAAGGTGGCCGAGCGATCTACGACAACATCTTGACCTTCGTTCGCTTTCAACTCACCACAAACATTTCGGCAATCTTTGTGATCCTCGGTGCGCAGCTTGTTGGTATTGGCGCCATCTTCAATGCCATTCAGATTCTGTTTGTCAACATCATCGCTGACGGTCCACCGGCAATTGCCTTGGGGGTTGATCCGCCAAAGGACGGCATCATGAAGCGCAAACCGCGGGAGCGTAATGAGGTGATTCTGAATCGGCAGAGACTTATTCGGGTTGTCTTTTCCTCGGTAGTCATCATGGCTGGCACGCTCGGTCTGTTTTATTTCTTCAGGAAACAAGATCAGGCTTTCACGATGGCGTTCACCACCTTCGTCTTTTTTCAGTTCGTGAACTCATTTTGTGTGCGCACTGGCCATGACACGGTGTTCTCTCGCTACACCTTCTCCAACCGTCCGCTGCTCTACGCACTCGCTGGGGTGCTGGTCATTCAGATCATGGTGGTGCAACTGCCGTTCCTGCAGAAGGTCTTTGAGACGGTCCCGCTGAGCTTGCAGCAGTGGGCTTGGGTGCTGGTCACCCCGCTGCTGTTGCTCCTCGTTGAAGAGATTCGTAAAGCGATTTGGCGCGGCCGGCAGAACCAGGTCGGGTAGGTACACAGCGAGCCTGTAGGGTCCGCAGCACCTTTGCAGCGATCCCCGAGGAGCAGTCTGATGCGTGCAGCTTTATTTTCCCAGGTGGGAGTTCCGCTCGAGGTTGTTGACGATGTGCACCTTGATTCCCCCCGCGCAGGAGAAGTGCGCGTGCGTGTGGTGGCCTGCGGAGTCTGCCATTCAGACCTGAGTGTGATCTCGGGAACATTCCCCTCGATGGGGCCGACTGTGCTTGGTCATGAAGCAGCAGGGGTTGTGCTCGAACTCGGTGAAGGCGTCACCACATTAGAGGTAGGTGACCACGTGATTCTCACCCCAAACGCGGCATGTGGAACCTGTACCTATTGCATCAGAGGACTGCAGAGCGTGTGTGCGAGCTCAATGGTCATTGCAACTTCCATGTTGCCCGACGGCACATCACGATTGTCTCGCAAGGGTGAAACGGTTTTTCACGGCCTCGGCGTGGCAGCTTGGGCTGATGAGATTGTGGTGCATGCAAACGGTGCGATCCGCATTGATCAGGACCTGCCGCTTGACGTGGCTTGCGTGATTGGCTGCGCCGTGCAAACCGGTGTGGGAGCCGCTCTGAACACCGCCGACATTTCACCGGGGGATTCGGTACTCGTACTCGGCGCTGGCGGAGTGGGTATCTGCATCGTGCAGGGCGCAGTCATCGCTGGCGCAGCACAGATCATTGTTTCTGATCCTTCTGAGTCGCGCCGCGAACAGGCCATGCGCTTTGGTGCAACACATCTGATTGACCCGACCGAGCAAGATGTTGTTTCGGCCACCATGGGATTGACCGGTGTGGGCGCAGATGTTGCCTTTGAAGCGGTCGGGTCAGCGGCGCTCGTCGAGACCGGGATTGCTGCGGTGCGAAGTGGTGGCACGACGGTAATGGTGGGTGCAGCACCAGTGGATGAGACGGTGGCGTTCAGCCCCGTGTTGGCTATGTTCTCGGAGAAGAAGCTTGTTGGATCGCTCCTCGGTTCATGTTGGGGTCCGCGAGACATCCCGCGCCTTGTGGCGCTGTGGAGAGCAGGCAAACTCGATCTGGATGCCATGGTTACCTCTCGCCGCCCCCTAGAAGAAGTGAACGAGGCGTTAGCTGACCTTGAAGCTGGCAACGGTCTGCGCACCGTGCTCGTGCTGAGTTGACACGCGCAGTCGTCACTGCGAGCCGCAACACGCTGCGAGCCACAACAGGCTGCGAGCCGCAACACGGTTGGGTCTGAAGCTTTGGTTAGTTCAGCGCTGAGGTGATTGCTGCAACGATTGCCGGGTCGTCAGGAACTACCTGAGGTGCAAATCTTGCGATGACTTGACCATCGGCAGCAACCAGGAATTTTTCGAAGTTCCACTGGATATCTCCGTCGCGGCCTTCCGAATCGGCCACAACTGTGAGTTCTTCGTAGAGCGGGTGACGGCCATCGCCGTTCACTTCGATTTTCTCGGACAAGGGAAAACTCACACCATAGGTCTCGGAGCAGAAGGTTTGGATCTCTTCAGCCGAGCCTGGTTCTTGTTCCATGAACTGATTGCACGGAACCCCCAACACGCTAAACCCTTGGTCGCCGTAGGTTCCTTGCAGTTCCTCGAGCTGTGTGTACTGCGGGGTAAGGCCACAGTTGGAGGCCACATTGACGACCAAGGTGACCTTTCCGTCAAGGTCGGCAAGAACGCCTGGAGTTCCATCAAGTGCGGCAAGGTCAGTTTGGTAAATAGACATATCGGGAATGTAGTTGATACTGGGCTTGCCAAGAAACTGCTCAGGCAATGCCCGATGAGTTATTGCGGCGACCGCCGGCACCGGTACAGTCATTCACGCTATGGACGTAGATACCATCACACTCTTTTTCGCGATGCTGGCAGTCCTCGGCATCGGATTCCTTCTGGTGTGTTTGGTGTTTTTTGTTATCGCTTTGATTCACGGCGCACGAACCCCGGGTACGCGATTGGCACTGCCTGACTCGCTAGCCCCTCTGCGCGCCGGGGTAGGCCAGGTGGCGCTTCCGCTTGCATTTGCTGTGGCACTCACGTCCATGTTGGGCAGTCTCTACCTGTCCGAAGTTGCCAAGTTTCCTCCCTGTGAGCTGTGTTGGTTTCAGCGGATCGCCATGTACCCACAGGTGTTGATTCTGGGAATCGCGGCGCTCCGTCGTGATGTGTTGGTGAAGTGGTATTCGGTGCCACTCGTACTGATCGGTCTGGGAATATCGATCTACCACTATCTCGTCGAGCGCTTCCCGGCCACGGTCACCTTTTCCTGCACCGGAGACATCCCGTGTTCCACAGTGTGGGTCTGGAAATTTCACTTTCTGTCGATTCCTGCCATGGCTGGAATTGGATTTTCCCTGATTGCTGTGCTGGTCATGCTTGCCCGCACTGAACAGTTGCCTACCAAGAGCGAAGCAGTGCTTGCTAGCCAGACACCCAAAAGCCAGAATGAGGACTCATGAACGAACCGAAACACGAGGGCGCTGACCCCTACGCAAATCTGTCCAACCGAACCACTGGTCACCGACCAAAAACTGGGCTGATGATTATTGGGGCAACGGTTGCGGTGGTTATTCTCCTTGGCCTGGTTGCTTTCTTTGTCACGCGCAGCGAGAACAACTCCGATACCGAAGCAATCTCTAAAGACACCGGCGCCGAAGCTGCACAGAACGCACAGCAGGAGCAAGCCTCGGTGACCGTGATCGGTCAGCCGCTGCCCGAATACCCAAAGACCACGTCAATGGTTGCTCCACCGGCAGAAGATCCTGCCGTCGGCCAGACCCCGCCCGTGCTCGAAGGGTTTAGTTTCGATGGAACTCCCGTCAAGATCGACCCCGCTGATGGCCGGGCCAAAGTAGTGATGTTTGTTGCACATTGGTGCCCACATTGCCAAGCCGAGGTTCCGCTGATTCAGAAGTGGATTGACGAGGGCAACAAGCCAAAGAACGTCGACTTCTATGCGGTGAGCACCTCAGTGAAGGCAGATCAGGCGAACTACCCGCCATCGAAGTGGATGATCAAGGTGGGGTTTAGCCCCAAGGTGATGCTCGATAATCCGTCGGGTTCTGCTGCGCAGGCTTACGGACTGCCAGGGTTCCCCTATTTCGTCATGATGGATTCTGCCGGCAAAGTCACCCAGCGTGCATCTGGAGAGGTGCCAATTGATCAGTTCGGCACGCTCGTCATTTCACTCGGTTCTCAGCCGGCCACCCCGTAGCTCCGAAGGCCTGATTGGCAGTTCTTGGTCAGCTGCTCAAGCAGGCTTTGCCGACAAGTCGCCGATCAAGCAAATCCCGTAACGCCGTTGACGCTTCGGCTAAGGGATACAAATGCGGCTCGATTGGGGTAATCGATCCATCTTCTACTGCTGCGATGACCTCGCCGAGCAGCGTTGCGTTCTCGCCCGGATTGGTCATGGCCCATGCGCCCCAGTCAACCCCGATCACGTGACGGTTGCGAAGCAGAATCTGATTGGCTGGCAGGTCTGGAATGACACCCGAGGCAAACCCGATCACTAAGTAGCGGCCGTTCTCGCGTAGCGCTCGCAACGCTAACTCTGCAAGCGAACCGCCTACGGGGTCGATCACAATGTCTGCTCCGCCTTCGGTCAATTCGCGTATTCGCGTCTTGACGTCTTCGGTAGATGAGTCGATGACCCCGTGCGCCCCGCGCTCAATGCACAGTTGCAGCTTTTCACTTGTTGAAGCAACGGCTATGACTTTGGCGCCATGTGCTCGAGCAACGTCGATCATCGCTAGCCCCACACCGCCACCGGCGCCGAGCACTACCACCCACTCCTCGGGCAGTAACTGCGTTCGCTGCGTGAGTGAGTACCAAGCTGTTGCGTAGCTCTGCGTCATGGTTGCGGCCTGAGCAAAACTCAGCCGATCTGGGATGGGAATGATCTGGGAAGGGCTGAGGACTACCTCGTCAGCAAATCCGCCAATGCCGATTGAAGCAAACACTCGGTTACCTACGGTGAAACCCTGCACCTGCTCACCGAGTTCAGTAATTTCGCCTGCAATCTCGGATCCTGGAATAAAGGGCAACTGCGGACGAATCTGATACTTGCCCTGGACGAAGAGCGCATCCACGTAGTTCAGTCCGCTGGCCCAGATATGAACGCGAACGCGATCGGGGGGGCAAGGTTCTGTGTCGAGTTGCTCAAGAAGCAGCAACTCGGGCTCCCCTAATTCTCGACACATCACAGCACGCATTGCCACAGTTTAGGCTGTGGTGACTCATGGACTCCACGAAGGCACTTGCCCACAACGCACTCAAGCAGTCTCATGGCTCGGTCCTGTGGCTCGACAATGCCGATCGTCCGGAGCTAACAGAGGAATTCTTGGGCTCCGATCAGGCTGATCTTGTGGTAGTCGGGGCTGGGTTTACGGGGCTGTGGGCAGCGCTGCAGGCCAAAGAAGAAAACCCTTCGCTTGAGGTCGTGGTGATTGACTCTGGCCGAATCGGCGAGCAGGCCTCAAGCAGAAACGGCGGGTTTTTGTCGGCCACCCTGACGCATGGCTTGGCAAACGGAGTTGTCAGATTTCCAGAGCAGATCGATCAGTTGGTGAATCTGGGTCAAGAGAATCTGGATGGATTGGTAACCAGTCTGCAGACACACCAGATTGACGCTCGTCTTGAGATGACCGGAAATCTGATTGTGGCCGATGCGCCATGGCAGGTTGATGCGATCTCGGATTTTGTAGACCTGCTGAGGGCCCACGGGGAGCAGGCTGAACTGCTCGACCGCCAACAAACTCGAGCAGAACTCAATTCGCCAACCTATTTAGCAGGGGCTCAAGTTCGCTCCGGGGAAGGGCTCGTCGACCCGGCTCGCTTGGCCTGGGGTTTAGCAGTCACCTGTCGCAAACTGGGCGTGCGGATCTACGAAAACACCAAGATGTTGAGTCTGAAACGCAGCGGAGCAGGTGTCTCGGTGATGGCTCAGACTGCCGCTGCACCCAGTTCAGAGATCCGAACGAACGCAGTGCTTCTCGGCACGGGCGCCTTCGCTAGCCCAGTCAAAGCAATCAATCGGCGCGTGATCCCGGTCTATGACTATGTGCTCGCCACGGAACCGCTGAGCGGTGAACAGATGGACTCCATTGGCTGGAGGGATCGCCAAGGTGTTGCTGATTCCTCGAATCAATTCCACTATTACCGACTCACCCAAGACAACCGAATTGTGTGGGGAGGATATGACGCTGTGTTTCATAACTGGGGCAAGCTTGACCCGAAACTCGATCAGCGCCCCGAGTCGCATCAGCGTTTGGCTGAACATTTTTTTCGGACCTTTCCTCAACTCGAAGGCGTTCAGTTCACGCATCGGTGGGGGGGAGTGATCGACACCTCAACGCGATTCTCGGTTGGCTTTGGTACTGCACTCGATGGTCGGGTGGCCTACGCAGTTGGCTATACAGGTCTCGGGGTTGGTGCCACCCGGTTTGGCGCCCGCGTGTGTCTGGATCTGCTGTTTCACCCAGATTCGGAACTGCTCAAGCTGGATCTGGTTGGCAAGAAGTTGTTGCCGTTCCCGCCGGAGCCCATCCGAACCGCAGGAATCCAGTACACGCGTCGAGCAATAGCCAAAGCCGATGCCCGTAACGGCCGTCGGGGAGTCTGGTTGCGAACCCTTGATGCCCTCGGACTCGGATTCGATAGCTGAAGCTTGGCAAACTATGGGCTGAGCGAATTGCTCAGCGGAGCTATCGCTCCGTAACGTCAGACCGTTCCCTTCGCCGAACCTACTGTTCGCCTTCTAGGAGATGCTCATGCGTAATGCCAAAGATTTCTTTAAGCCGCTCGCTGCTGGTGCGCCCGAGCCACTCCGAGAGATTCCATTTCGTCCCTCGCGGATGATTCATTTCTTCCCGCCTCACCTTGAGAAGGTCACGGCAAAACTCCCAGAGATTGCGCCCACAGTCGACGTGCTTTTGGGAAACCTAGAAGATGCCATCCCCATGGACGCAAAAGAGGCCGCACGTGATGGACTCGTGCAGGTGGCAAAAACTGTCCCGATGGGGGACACACAGCTGTGGACCAGAGTGAACAGCTTGGACTCTCCCTGGGTACTTGATGACCTTGAGGTACTTGTTGGCGAAGTGGGCGACAAGCTCGACGTCATCATGATTCCCAAAGTAGAAGGCCCCGAAGATATTCACTACGTGGACCGCCTCCTTGCCCAACTTGAAGCTAAGGCTGGCCTGACCCGGCCGCTCATGGTTCATGCAATCCTAGAAACAGCTCGCGGGGTAGCCAATGTTGAAGAAATCTGTGCGGCCTCTCCGCGCATGCAAGGGTTATCGCTCGGGCCGGCAGACCTAGCTGCGAATCGCCGGATGAAAACAACGCGAGTGGGAGGCGGTCACCCCGGATACTTGGTGCGAGAGGATCCGCGTGCAGATGAAGGGCCCCGAACGACCTATCAGCAGGACTTATGGCACTACACGATTGCGCGCATGGTGGATGCCTGCGCAGCGAATGGGATCCTGCCGTATTACGGCCCCTTTGGCGATATTAAAGATGTACTCGCCTGCGAGGATCAATTCCGTAACGCCTACTTACTTGGTTGCGTTGGCGCGTGGTCGCTACATCCCGTGCAGATTGCGATTGCTAAAAAGGTGTTCTCTCCAGAGCCATCCGAGGTGGATCACGCCCGAGCGGTCATTGATGCGATGGGTGACGGTACCGGCGCCATCATGTTGGATGGGAAGATGGAAGACGATGCATCTGTCAAGCAGTGCCATGTTGTGGTCGAGCTAGCCCGTCAACTGTCCGAGCGTGACCCTGAACTAGCAGCTAGTTACGGCTTCTAGTCCTACCTCAATCCATCTGAAGAAACGAGAATTGCCTTGAGTGAGTACCGTCCACGCCGAAGCGTCCTGTACATGCCAGGTGCGAATGACAAAGCCCTAGAGAAGGCCAAGACCCTTCCCACCGACGCGATCATCTTTGATACCGAGGATTCAGTTGCTCCCGATATGAAAGCTGTTGCCAGAGAAAAGGTGGCTGCCGCTGTTGCGAGCGGAGAGTATGGCCAGCGTGAATTGACGATTCGCGTGAACTCACTCGACACGCAGTGGCATGAGGCAGATATGCGCTCTGCTGCCGCTGCGGGACCATCGGGAATCGTGGTTCCAAAGATCAATAGCGCAGCAGATGTTGCTGCCGTCGAAGCCCTGATGGAGTCAGCGGGGGCACCCGATCACACCACCATCTGGGCGATGCTCGAAACTCCAGCGGCAATCGAGAACGCACTCGAGATTGCCAGGTGTTCTGAGCGGCTTACCGTGCTGATTATGGGCACCAACGATCTGGCCAAGGAGTTGCGTGCCGCTTTGGTTCCCGGGCGCCAGCCGCTACTTTGGGGGCTAGCTCGTGCCGTCAATGCCGCTCGCTACGCAGACAAAGTGATTCTGGACGGGGTGTATAACGAGGTTCGCAACCCTGAGGGGTTTGCTATTGAGGCAGAGCAGGCTGCTCAGATGGGCTTTGACGGCAAGACGCTCGTGCACCCCACGCAGGTTGAGCCAGCGAACGCAGCGTTTGCTCCGAGCGAAGAAGAGATCGAGTACTCGCGACGAGTGATTGAGGCTTTCGAAACAGGAATTGCGCAGGGCCTTGGCGTGGTAACGGTGGATGGAAAGATGATCGAGAACCTCCATGTTGATAATGCCCGCCGCGCTGTTGCTATCGATGTGGCAATTCAAGCGCTGAACGAGTAATCGAGGCACGGCTCACGCTGGTTCCCTCGGGTGAGTTCAAGCGGGCCTGAGGAGCGGCGAGACTCTAGGGTGTGAAACTGTGACCAATCATGACGCGCCCGAGATAGTAGAAGACCTAGTACTTGAAGGTGCTTCTCTGCTCGTAGACGGAACCCACACGGAGCAACCAACTTGGCAGCAGATTCGTTCTGCCATGGACTCCAACAACCTCATGTGGCTGGACTGCAAGACCCCAGACCCCGGGGACTTGCACCGAATGGTGCACTTGTTTGGGATTGATGAAGAGATGATCTCTGACTCTGGGGACTTCAATCAGCGAACCCGAATGGCCGAGTACGACAACTACGTGCTGCTCGTGGCCTATGGGGTTGCAACCGACGCGCGAACCATGATGGAAGTACACGTCTACGTCATGCAGCATCACGTGATCACTGTTCGGAACGGGCCGTGCCCGCCGGTGGAGCAGCTTCACGACAGAGCCGGAAAAATGATGACTCCAACGACCACGGTGCCGGCCGTGCTGTCTCGGATCCTGTCAGTTTTGGTTGGCACTTTTGCCGATGCACTCGACACGGTCGATGAGGAACTCACTGATCTAGAAACGAGCATCCTTCACGAGGACCCGAGCACCAAGCAGCTGGAACGACTGCTCGATCTGCGCAAGCGCGTCAACACGTTTCGTCGAGCAGTCGACCCCGCTCGCGACTTGGTCGGCGCCGGCCGGTTTGTGATTATCGATGCGCTTGAGGATGTGTCTGAGGATGCCCGGCGCCACCTGCGAGACCTTGCTGTTGACTTGGCTCACGTGGGGGATCAGGTTGAAAGTGAGCGCGATCGCTTGTCGGCGGTGATGGATATTTACATGAACCAAGTCAACTACCGCCAGAACGACATCATGAAGAAGTTGGCCACTGTGTCCACCGTCTTTTTGCCATTGATGTTCATTACCGGTTTCTTTGGAATGAACTTTGCCTTCCTAGTTCGCTCAGTGAACTCATCAGCGGCGTTTCTTGTTCTTGGAATTGGATTGAATCTCGTCACGGTGGTCGTGTCGCTCGTGGTTATGAAGCGCCGGGGTTGGTGGTGATTCAGTTGCGTGGAATGATCGTCGGATACGTCTAAGGAGTCTGAGTATGGAATCGATGAGCAGTATGAACTTCATGAATGGCGAGTTTTTGCCAGCCCAATCAGGCCTGACTGATCAGGTGCTTGACCCTGCTACCGGGCAAGTCATCGCGCAGGTTGCAAGCTCTGATGCCGCTGATGTTGATGCTGCTGTGCGTGCAGCCGCTGCAGCGTTTGTCACCTGGTCAGAGACCACGCCGCGCGAGCGCTTCGAGATGCTCTCTGCCCTTGCCGATGCCATTGAAGGCGACCTCGACAGGCTCAAGCAGCTCGAGGCGCTCAATGTTGGCAAGCCGCTGTCGATTATCGACTTCGAGTTTGACCTGACCGTCGACAACTTCCGCTTCTTTGCTGCTGCAGCGCGCTTCCTTGACGGCCGGGCAGCAGGGGAGTACATGGCTGATCACACCTCGTTTCTGCGGCGCGATCCACTCGGTGTGATTGCATCTATTGCCCCATGGAACTATCCGCTGAACATGGCAACTTGGAAGATCGGTCCGGCCCTTGCTACTGGCAATACCGTGGTGCTCAAGCCTTCGGAACTGACGCCACTGACTGCCATACGACTTGCAGAACTCGCAGCAGGGATCTTTCCTCCGGGAGTGTTTAACCTGATTCTGGGTCAAGGCGAAACCGCAGGGGCTGCGCTCGTGGCGCACCCCGATGTTGCAATGGTGTCGGTAACGGGAGACGTCGGTACGGGCAAGCTCATTGCCAAGTCGGCATCAGACAATCTCAAGCGAGTGCACCTTGAGCTCGGAGGTAAGGCTCCGGTGATTGTTTTTGACGATGCAGATATCGAGGCAGTGGTTTCGACACTTGCCGAGGCCAGTTACTACAACTCGGGCCAAGACTGCACCGCACCCTGCCGAGTGATTGCAGGCCCTGGGGTGTTTGAGGATCTAGCAGAACGCCTAACTGCCGCTGTTGCAGCGCTCAAGGTGGGTGACCCCTTCGACCCAGATGTTGCAGTCGGGCCCGTGATCTCTGCAGATCAGCAGGCGCGAGTGGCCGGCATGGTGGAGCGCGCCGTTGCCGCCGGAGCCGAGCTGACCACCGGTGGTGCAGTGCGGCCTGGAGCCGGATTCTTCTATGAGCCCACTGTGTTGGTGAACCCAGCACAAGATGCCGAGATTGTGCAGCGTGAAGTGTTTGGCCCGGTGGTGAGTCTTCAACGCTTCAGCGATGAAGCTCAGGCCTTGGCATGGGCGAATGACGTTGACTTCGGGTTGGCAGCATCGGTCTGGACCAGCGATGTTGGCCGAGCCATGCGGATGTCAAAGCGGCTTCAGTTCGGAACAGTCTGGGTGAACGATCACATCCCGATCGTGTCCGAAATGCCGCACGGCGGCTTTAAGCAGTCAGGGTACGGAAAAGATATGTCGGTATATGCCCTTGAGCATTACACCGAACTCAAACATGTGATGATCAAGTTTTAGACTCAGCGTTCGCAGTTCTTGCGAGCGGTCTAGCGCGACGCCCCGAAACGCGGGCCTAGCTGGCGTGAGTCTCGGCGTGACGGGCAACTAATTGCTTGGCGATCACCTTGAGGCACAGGGTCTCGTCTGCGCCTTCGAAGATAGACAGCACTCGGGCGTCTACAAAGAGTCGGCTAACGGTGTACTCCTCGGCGTATCCCATGCCGCCATGAATCTGCATTGCTTCTCGCGTGACCCACTCTGCTGCCTTGCACACGTAGGCCTTAATCATGGAGGCCTCGAGTGCGCCCTCGCCCTTTGCCATCATGCGAGCAACCTCATAGGCAAACTGTCGAGCACCTTGAATGGTGATGGCCATGCGGCCAAGCTTGGCTTGAATGAGCTGATAGTTGTGGATGGGCTCACCAAACACGGAGCGATCAAGCGAATACTGCCGGGCCTCTTCGAGAGCAGATTGCATGACGCCAAGAGCGCGCGCTGCAGTTTGCAAGCGACCGTTTTCGAATCCGGCCATCTGGTAATAGAAGCCCTTACCGATGCCGCTCTCTTCCCCGATCAGGTTCTCATCGGGGACAAACCAGTTCTCTAGGGCAATTTCATAGGAGTGCATGCCGCGATACCCGATGGTATCGATTGGGCGGCCCTCCATCTTGCCCGTGCCATGGGCGCTATCGGACGTGAGCTCAAACCCGTGGGCATCACCGCGCTCCTTGGGAAGAATGAACATGGACAGTCCGCGGTGCCCAATGGAGCGGTCGGGGTTGGTGCGAGCAAGCACCATTAACACGTCCGCTCGAGCGCCGAATGTGCACCAGGTCTTGACACCGTTGATCAGGTAACCGCCGTCAACCTTGGTAGCGGTGGTCTTGACCCCGGCAACGTCTGACCCATAGTCAGGCTCAGTGACGGCTACTGCATTCATCACTTCTGCGCTCGCGAGAAGGGGCAGCCAGTGCTGCTTCTGAGCCTCGGTGCCCCCGGCCTCGAGTGCTCGAGCCAGAATCTCTGGCCGGGTAACGAGGGAACCTCCCGCTCCAAGGGAGCCTCGAGAGAGTTCCTCAGTTGAAACCACCATGCCGATGTAATCCGACTCATCGCCCGAGGCAAAGCCGCCGTACTCCTGTGAGATGGAGAGCCCGAAAGCGCCCATTTCAGCCAAACTGCTGATGATTTCTTCGGGGATGTCGGAGTTGTCTCGGTGGATGTGCTCTGCGATCGGCGTCAGTTTCTCTTCGGCGTATCGCCGGAAGGTGTCTTGCACCATCTCGAAGTCGCCAGTCAGGTGCCGTGGACCATCGGTGTCGGCCAGCGCTGCCAGAAACTCTGGTGATCGGTACTCAGAAACGAAGTGCCGGACACCGTCTAGGGCGTCATCGTCAACGTTCCATTCCGCCTCGCGTCCGAATACTTTGCCTGCAAGATCTGCAAGCACGTCGGCTATGAACGCACAACAGACGCGTGCTTCGGTTTCGCCGAGCGCACCGTATGACAACAAGCCGCGTGCCGACATGACAGCCGCAGCAGCATGGGCGACGTCATAGGCCAAGACCTGGTTCTCGTCGATGCCATCCGCCGCGAGTCTGCCAATACCAGCGTCAAGCACTTTCTGGGCGGTGTCGAGTACAGCAGCGGCAGCAGTCAGGTCAATGGTGGTCTCCATCTAGATATGTTACCGAGCAGTAATGAATTCGACCAAGCAGCTACTCATTCTGTTCGATTCGGCGGGCTGTGCCGCTTCGAAGTACCTTGAGAAGGGTTATGCACCACGTGCAGACAAGATTATTTGGAGGATCAGATGACTATCTACGACCGCCCCTTTGGCAGGTATCTCGAGGATTTTGTGCCCGGTGACATCTATCGGCACTGGCCGGGCAAGACCATCACCGAGGCCGATGATCACTTGTTTTGCATGATCACGATGAATCATCATCCTCTGCATACCAATGCGTGGTTTGCAGAAAACGAGACAGTGCACGGCAAGAATGTGGTGGTTGGCAACCTGGTGTATTCACTCATTTTGGGTATGAGCGTGCCAGATGTGTCGGGTGCTGCAATTGCGAATCTCGAGGTTGAGACGCTGAAGCACAAGAACCCCACCTTTCACGGAGACACGATCTACGCCGAGACGCATGTGCTCGAGACTCGCGAGTCCTCTAAAGGGGATCGCGGCATCGTCACCGTCGAGACAAAGGGCTTTAATCAGCACGGCGTCGAGGTCTGTTACTTCCGTCGCAAAGTCATGGTGTGGAAAGCCCAATCGGCACCTGTTCGCAAGCGCCCTTATGGCGAAGGTATCTGGCAAGACTGACTGCATCCCGAGCGGGAAGGGGGACTCGAATGGGCGTGTCAGCGACTGCTGGAGGCTTTTCTTCAGCAGCAGGGAACTCCATTCGACAGACTCCGTTTTTTGCGCGGGCCGCAGTGGGACGCTTAGCGGAACTCGCCCGATTCGGCGAGGGTCAAAAAGCTGCGCGAGTGCTGAATGTCGAAGCAGGCAGCGGGATCCTGACTGGACAACTCGCACGAGCGGGCCTGCGCTGTTGGGCCCTGGACTCGCGTTTTGCTATGGCTCAAGAACTTCGGCGTTGCCTTCCCCAGGTTGCGGTGTGTTCAGCCACGGCATTGGCGATCCCCTTGAGGAGCAGCAGTATCGACATGTTCTGTGTGGGATTCGCAGACGACTCGCTTCCGACGCAGTTTGATCCAGCGGAGGCCCATCGGGTATTGCGAACGGGGGGCGCGTGGGTGCAGGTATGGAATGAGTTAGATGAAAGCGTGCCGTGGGTGCAGGAATGGCTCGCTTTGTTGGCTGACAGCCCAACGGTTGCAGAGCGGTCGTCGCGAGTTTTGAATCAGCCCGAGGGTTTTTCTGATCCGGCCGAGGAGTCATTTGCAAATCCTCTCCGAAGCTCGGTCGAGGATGCTATCGAGAAGTTCAGAGGTGGCGCTGAGGTGTCAGTCATGCCTGTTGCGACACAAACTGCACTGCTGCGCAAGGCCAATGAGTTGCTCGTTTCCCAAGTTGATGCTCAAGCAGTTTTACAACTCCCGCTGCAGACTTCGTTGAGCTACTCGCGGGCAATCTGACCCATGCCTGCAGAACCGACGCGTGAACAAATAAGGGTTTTGAACTGGGCCGACTCGGAAAGACGCGATCTGCCTTGGCGGCACACGCGAGATCCATGGGCTGTGTTGGTGGCCGAGGTGATGCTGCAGCAGACCCAAGTAGAGCGAGCAAAGCAGCGCTGGGCAACTTTTCTCGCAAGGTTTCCCAGCACTGCTGCCTGCGCTGCGGCGCCATTGGCAGACGTCTTGGAAGAATGGTCGGGCCTTGGCTACCCGCGCCGCGCACGCAATCTGCACTTGACCGCAATCGCAGTCGAGAGTGAAGGCGGAACAATCCCAAATAACCTCGAAGCTCTTCTTGAGTTTCCAGGAATTGGGCCGTACACAGCACGGGCCGTTCTGGCGTTCGCATTCGAACAAGATGCTGCCGTTGTCGACACAAACCTGGGTCGGATTTTGGCTCGCCGAGCAGGCCGAAAACTGGGTCGGGCTGAGGCTCAATCTGCAGCTGATGCATGGCTCCCGTCAGGGAAGAGTTGGGCTTGGAATCAAGGACTGCTCGATCTAGGAGCATTGCGTTGTCGGCCGCAAGCTCCGGCATGCAAAGGTTGCCCCGTCAGGCGCAGTTGCGCTTGGGCTCGTGAGGGTTGGCCGGCACCCGACCCGGCCACGGGCTCGGCTGCGGTGTCGACACGTCAACCGCGATTTGAGGGATCAGCCCGCCAAGCAAGAGGTCGCCTTCTTCGGGCCGCTCAGCAGGGGCCAGTTTCATCAGCGGGGCTAGCAGCGGCTGTTGGCTGGAAGGGCCAAGCTGACTCGGGCCCTCGTTCTCGAGAGATCGCAGACTCACTCGTTCGCGATGGACTCCTGCAACGAGATGCAACGGGTCGCTGGGTCGTTACGGGGACCATCACTCACTGAAGAGCCTCAGGCTTCGTTCATCGCGTCAAGCATGTTGAGCCGGGTGGCTCGGCGAGCGGGAAGAATGGAGGCAATCACGCCCACCAGAATGCCAACCAAGAAGATCAAGCCAACGCGCGCCCAGTTGAATGACAGGCCAATCGCACCGTTCGCGATACTCGAAATCACCACCCAGCTGAGCAGGATCCCAGCGCCCATGCCCACCAATGTGCCGAGCAAGCCAATCAACACGGCCTCGAAGCGAACCATTCGGCCGACTTGTTGGCGGGTCATGCCTAATGCCCGCACCATCCCGAGCTCACGGCGACGTTCAAAGATCGACAGCGTCATGGTGTTGACGATGCCGACGAGGGCAACGATCACACTCATGGCGAGTAACGCGTTGACGGTTGCAATGAGAAAATCGAATATGGAGCCCACGATCTGCCCAATAAAGTTCCCAGGCTGAACTTCAACCCCGGTGTAGCCCTGCAGTACCTTCTCGAGGCGTTGGCCGACCGCATCGGCCTGCCCCGGCTCAGCCCTGACAAATACCTGAGTTACGGGCTTGTCGCCAACCACTGTTTTGAAGGTCTCGGCGTTCATGACATTTCCGACCAAACTTTCCAAACTGCCCTCGTATACGGCAACGATTGGCAGAATCAGGTCTTGGCCGTCCACGGTGCGTAGCGAGACCGAGTCGCCGAGTCCCGCTGATGCGACAGAACCTGGACCCGATAAGGCACCGCCACCGAAATTCGAAAAGTCGGGGATGGCAATTCCGCTGCCACTCGCTACGGCTTCGGCGGAGCCTGCAGTGACCTTCAGCCCTGCTGATTTGGTGAGCTGATCAAGGCTTGCGTCGGCAACAAAGGTGGACTGCCCGGTGGACTCAACGGCAACGGAACTCTTGACCGCTGCGATGTTGGTGACTCCTTCGGTCTTGTTGATGCTCGATACCAGCTTTGGGTCGATTGCACCCTGAGAGCTGACGATGAAATCGGGCGAGGATGCGCTGCTGAGTTGATCAACAAGCGCAGTCTTCATGGCCTCACCCGAGACCGTTACCAGAGTCACCAAGAAGAGTCCGATGACGAGGGCATTGGCCGTTGTAGCGGTGCGCTTTGGGTTACGCACAGCGTTGTCTGCTGCGAGGCGACCTGTCATTCCGAACAGGCCCATGACGGGCCGCACCAGAATTGCAAAGACTCGAGCGAGCAGAGGTCCGCCGATAAAGAGCCCAACAAAAAGGAACAGTGCGCCGAAGCTGAGATAGAACCACTTCACTCCAATAAAGCGATTCGCTAGCAGTAGGGCGACCGAACCGAGCAGGAAGATGGCGCCGAACACGGCCCGAACCCGAGAGGAGCCCGAGTTGTCAATTGCCGAGGCTCGCATAGCCTCTACGGGTTTGGTGCGACCTGCGCGGAAGGCGGGGACGATCACCGACAGCGTAGTGACGAGAACCCCGATGATCATGCAGAGCACCACGGTGTAGGTAGAGACCTTGACGCCAGCCCCAGGAATCTCCATGTCGAACTGCCGCAGGAGCGTCTGGAGACCGATGGCCAAAACTGCACCGGCCACAATGCCGAGCGCGCTTGCGATCACACCGATTGCCATTCCCTCAAAAATGAGTGATCGGCGAACTTGGGCAGGTGTGCCACCAACCGCTCGAATCAAAGCGAGCTCGCGAAAGCGTTGGGTCACAACAACCGAGAACGTATTGAAGATCACGAACGCAGCAACAAACATCGACAGATAGGCAAAGCCCTGAAGGACTGGTCGAAGCAAACTGACAAAAACCGAGGCTGAATCGGCAGCGGCCGAGACAAACTGCTCTCCGGTTTGAAGTTCTACAGAAGGTGGTAGCTCTTCTTGTAGCGCGGCCTGCACCGCTGCGGGGTCGCCGGAACTGCGCAGAATGATGTCAGTAAATCCGGGTGTTCCCGCATTGAGAACCTCAACAGCAGTCTTTTCAGAAAAGGAGATTGTTCCGCCGTCATCAAGTGCGTCTTGGCGACCGAACGAGGATATCCCCGAGACTTTGAATTGCTTGGTGCCTACCGGGGTTTGCACCGAGACGGTGTCGCCCACTCCGAGGTTGGCCTCACTGGCCAGCTTGCGGTCAAGAACCACTTGATCGGCACCCTTCGGGGCAACGCCTTCGTCCAATGTCAACGGATTCAGCTCTGTGTCCGCAATCCATGCCCGGCCTTGAGATCGCAGGTTGGCAGTCGTTCCATCTGCACGCAGGACGCGGGCATCTGCTTGAATCTCTCCTGCTGCAGCCTCTACGCCAGGTGTGCTTCGTGCAGTAGCGAGCACGGAAGCCGGGACGGTGAGTTGAAAGTCCATTCCGCCGCTTTGGCTCGAACCTGCAGTGGCCGTGATCGCAAAGTCCACGTTCTGGTATTGCTCCTCAACATCGCCCGTTAGGCCTGAGCGCATTGCATCGGTGAGCATGAGGCCTGCTGCCAAAAATCCGATTCCAAGAATCACGGCGAGTGCAGTGGCGATGAGTCGAGTGAGGTTTGCCCGAAGGCTCTTGAGTGCGTAGCGAAACATGGGTCAGTCCGCTCAGTCGCCCAGATTGCGCATGCGGTCCAGAATGGAATCTCGCGTGGGGGCCATGAGTTCATCCACGATGCGCCCGTCAGCAAGAAACAGCACGCGGCTGGCATGCGAAGCGGCCACTGGATCGTGGGTCACCATGACGACGGTTTGACCGAACTCCCTGACCGCACTTTCCATAAACGAAAGAATCTCTGCCGAGGAGGTGGAGTCGAGGTTGCCAGTCGGTTCATCAGCGAAAATGATTTCTGGCTGCTCCACAAGGGCCCGGGCCACGGCAACGCGCTGCTGCTGCCCTCCGGAAAGTTCTGAGGGCTTGTGATTCAGTCGATCAGAAAGGCCCACGGTGTTGACTACATGGGTCATCCACGCAGGATCTGGCTTGCGACCGGCAAGGTCAAGGGGGAAGGTGATGTTCTCTTGAGCAGTCAAGGTGGGCAACAGGTTGAACTGTTGAAAGATGAATCCCACTTTGTCTCGCCGCAGAAGGGTGAGCGCTTTTTCGCCCAGCTTGGTGATGTCGACATCACCAATAAACGCTGTTCCGGCGGTGAGTCGGTCAAGGCCTGCAGCGCACTGCATCAGTGTGGACTTGCCAGATCCCGATGGCCCCATGATTGCCGTGAACGCGCCTTTTTCAAACCCAACCGTCACGTGGTCAAGCGCTCTCACTTCGTTCTCGCCGCTGCCATAAATCTTGGCGGCGCCATGAACCTGCGCCGCCCAGGTTGTTTGTGCTGCGTTACTCACTAGCCCTCCGTCAGTCGGTAATACAAGATCCAAAAATTTCTTCGCTCGTAGTCGGTTTCACGAGACTAGGCGGGAGACTTCTTCCACGTAATCTCCACATGCTCAAAGCCAGCCGCTCCCAAGAACGTGGTGAGCCAGTCCTCTGTGTTCTGCCTGCCCTGTTCCACAAGGTCGGATTTACTTGCCGCGGCACCCACCTTTTTCTCGGCGGCCTGATACAGCGGTGCGTCATCAGTCGGGTTGGAAGAGAAGAAATCGTCAACGCGATCAACGAGGCCGCGGTTTCTCGAGACAATCCGAGCAGAGGATTCATCAATATCGGCATCGCTGAGCACCGGGTCGGGCAAGGTCAACCGGATCGTGTTGGTGGACTCATCGACCTGAATGGCGCCGGCGTCGAGTTCGGCAAAATTCACGGTTGCCCGTACCGTCCCGGTCACGAGGGCCGTGACCCGTTCGCCTTTCAGAAAACTGGGTAGGTACTTCGCGTCCGTCTCTAAGTCGACATCTTGGGTAAAGGTGCCCTCGGCCGCAGTGAACTCCTCAAGCTTTTTGATCTGCTGCAGCACGGTCGGGCCTGAGCGATCCACGGATTGTGTGCCAAAGGGTTTGACGAGTAAAAAGATTCCGACCACCAGTAGGCCGAGCAGACACAGCGCTATTGCGCCAAGAAGCACGGTGGCAGTAGCCCCGATCTTCACGCGCTGCTTTTGAAGAGTTCCCACCCAACCAAGTTACTGCTCAGCCTCTCGGCTTCTGTGTTTCGGTCAGTTGTTTACTATGGCAGCGCTCAGACTTGGGTGATTCTGGACTGCTGGCGCGTACCCTGTGCACGTGGTGCTAGAGGATACGCCGAGTGATGACCAAGAGTGGGAGCAGGTTCAGCAGAATCTGCTGGATCGGATGATTGACCGCGTTGATGCTTGGCATCGAGGTGTGCCGGCGCTTGCTGTCACCTTTGGCGTGGCAAAAAAGTTTGGTGACGATAAGGGCGGGCAGTTGGCAATGTTGCTCGCCTATAAAGGCTTCTTTTCGCTCTTTCCGCTCATGCTTGCGTTTGTCAATGCGCTTGGTTTGATCCTGCGCAATAACGAGGATCTGAAGAACAGCCTGATTGATTCGGTACTGGGAAATATCCCCGTCATTGGTACAGAGATGTCCAAGGAGACTTCATCGATTGGTGGCAGCGTGACTGTTCTGGTGGTTTCTCTTTTGGTGTCGATCTGGGCTGGACTCGGTCTGCTAGATATGTTGCAGGAGTCCCTGAACACTATGTGGGAGGTGCCTCAGTTCGATCGCCCACCTTGGCTACTGCGGCGACTGCGAGACCTTCCAGGTGCGCTGCTCATTGTTGTGTGCGCAGTGCTGTCTGGGGCTGGCCGATGGATTCTTGGCAGCGATGCCGCACAAATCATGCAATGGGTGGTGTCTGCAGCCTTGGCCATTCTGGCCGGCGCAGTTGGTTTCCTTGGCCTTCATTGGGTGCTTTGTGCCCGCCGAGTACCCTTGCAGAACCAACTCCCGGGTGCTCTCGCTACTGGGCTTGGCTGGTGGGCACTGGAGTCACTAGGCGGGTTCTACGTGACCCGAATCGTGAGTCAGTCAAGCGACACGTATGGGGTGTTCGCGTTGGTGCTTGGATTGTTGTCCTGGAGCTATCTGCTGGGCACGCTGTATTTGTACAGCGTGGAACTTTCAGCGGTGCTCTCTGACAAGCGCTGGCCTCGAAGCTTGTCGGGTAGAGACCTCACCGATCAGGATCAAGCAGCCTTTGAAGCGCTCTCGCACCGAGAGGTCAGGGTTCGCGGTACCCAGATGAAGATCGAGGTACCGCGTAACCCTGAGTAACTCAGTTCACTTCATTAAGAAAGCTCTGCCGTTAAGAAAGCTCTGCCGTTAAGAAAGCTCTGCCGTTCCGAAAGCTTTGCCCTGTGGTCCTTGATACTCGGCCGAACCAAAGGCAAGCATCGGGAAGAAGATGAATGGCAAGAAGATGAGTCCGAGGGTGTAGCCCACTCCCTTACCAAACAGCTTTGAGAGCTCGTTCAAGAGAATGATTTGGAAAATAATTTGAATGCAGGGAACCACGGTCAGGAGTCCCCACCACCAGTCTTTGCCAGATTTCTTAGCAATCACGCAGTAGTTAAAGATGGGAATGATTCCGTACCATCCGGGTTGGGTCATCTTGGTGAAGATCTTCCACCATGAGGCCAAGATCAATACGCCGAGGCCGATGGCCACGATAAACAACACAAACAAAAAGGCACCGCCTGCGGCGCCACCTGAGCTTGAGTTTTGAGCTATTAGAGACAACATAAATTCTTCCCCCTTGTTGATGAAAATCTGGTTGTATCAATGCCGAGACTACTGAAAACCTGAGAAAATTCTTGGGATGCTTGAAAATTGCAAGAACGACTACAAAAATCTGGCTCGGTCAGCTGCAATCGCAAGTATGGCCGCGGCACGATTACTCCATTCGCCAACAACACTTGCCTTGCCCGGTTCGAGGTCTTTGTAGACTTTAAAGAACTGCTGGATTTCTGCGAGCTGGTGCTTGGGAACATCGCCCACATCTTGTAGAAAATCCCACCTTGGGTCACCGGAAGGAACACAGAGCACCTTCAGGTCTCGGCCAGCCTCATCGGTCATCTCGAGCACTGCAATAGGCCGGGCGCGAATGTGGCAACCAGGAAAGGTTGCTTCTTCGAGCAGTACGAGTGCATCGAGCGGGTCTCCATCCTCGGCCAAGGTATTTGGAAAGAACCCATACTCAGTGGGGTACACAGTGGTGGAGAAGAGGTGACGATCTAGCCACGCCTCGCCATGTTCGTGGTCGATCTCGTACTTGTTGCGCGACCCTTTGGGGATTTCAACAACAACCTCATACCAGTCTGAGCCGTTTCCCTCGCGCTGGCCTTGGCTGGATTCTGCAGTCATCTTGTAAGTACCTGTCTGTACATCTTGTAAGTACCTGTCTGTAGTTGTGTGGATGCTGGTGTTCTTTGCGGGCTGCGGTGTGACGAGAAAAGTGTTCTGCTCGTAATCAGTTCTGGCTGCGAATGCCGCGCATGCCAGACCAGGCAAGCTGTGAGAGTTGTTCGGCCAAGAGGTTCACCTGAGGCTCGCGTTGATGCGACAGCCAATATCGAGTCGCTGCCTCCGTCATGCCCACAATGCTGTGAGCTAGCAAGTAGCGGTGCGCCACGGGCTCACCCTCGACCATGATCAAATCCGCAATGCTTTCAGCAATGGAGATTTCTACTCCAAGGGCAAAGGAAGCGAACTCCGGGTCGCGTCGAGCACCGGCACCAAAGAGAACTTTGAATGCATCGGTTTGTTCGCTCGCAAACCCGAAATACGCCCTGAACCCGTTCTCGATCTGCTGCCGAGGCCCGGCCGCCTCTGCGGTTGCTTTCGAGATGATCTCTTGCAACTCAGCGCCAATATCGGTGAGCAACTCAATAAACAGCTCACGCTTGGAAGCAAAGTGTTGGTACAGAACTGGCTTGGTCACCCCAGCGGCCTCTGCCACCTCGTTCATCGAGGTGGCGTGGTACCCGTGGTCGGCAAAGACAGACACGGCAGTGTGCAGCAGTTGTTCTCGGCGTTCAGCAGCAGGAAGTCTCATAGCAAGTTGCTGAAGGTTACCCGCGCTCGGCATCCGGGGCCTCTGCTGAATGTTGGCCAGCAACGTTCAACTCGGACCTAGAGTGCAGGATCATGCTGCCCTTGGTCGAATTAGCAGTCACTCCTGAGCGTTGCTCACCTTTTCGGCAAGGCTTCGATGCAGATCCGATCGGCTCGGCTGGTGCCTACGATGCATTTCTCTGCATCGAGGTTCCGCTTCCTTGGCAAAAAGACATCTCGCTGAGTGAACCGTTCGTTTCTCTGGGCGATCGGCGAAAGCCCTTTGCGAGTCTGCGCGGCCGAGATGGCCGCGTCTGGAGACCACAGGGGCTCGTCCCAGGAGCAGTTGGTCCTTCGGGTGCTGGCACCACTTCTGAACTCCAGCCAAACGCGGTGCGAGTCATTGCCTTTGAGAAGGAATTCTCTTTGCAGGCTGAGCCGGCAAATGAGCAGAGTCTTCGAGCAGAGCAGGCAGCACCGTTTACCCGGCGCGAATGGTTACTGTCCACGGGTGAGGTTCTGCCGCTGGCTCAGGCACTACTCAACGCTGACGAAACCGGAATTGCAACCTACGAGCAGTTCCGCGTACAGGTTCCTGCAACCGTTATCGACCTCCTGATCTGCACCCACGGCAAACGTGACGTCTGCTGCGGGCAATCCGGAATGGCGCTCTATTCCGAGGTAGCGTCCCGACTCGCCGAGGTAACAGCGAGCGCGGCGCCTGCTGTACACGGGGGAGCGGCCGAGGTCAGAGTCTGGAGGGCCTCGCATACGGGAGGCCACCGCTTTGCTCCCACGGCACTGACCTTTCCCGATGGCTACGCGTGGGCCTACCTCGACGCGAAGATCACCGAACAGATCCTGCAGAGATCAACCGGGCTGAGCGAGCCCGGCCTGCTTGGCGGTCGCGGGCCTGGCACGAGCAGCGACCTGTCGGTTGCCGCGCAGCATTGTCGAGGCCTCTCAACACTGACTGCTGGGCCAGCACAGGCGGCTGATCGGGCTGGGCTCCTCAAGGTGGGTTGGGCCTGGGCGACTGCGCATCGAACGGTGCAGATTCTTGGTTTTGATCGTCAGTCGTTGGCCACAACCTTGCAAATCACGGGCAGAATTCCGGACGGCCAAACTCGATCCTTTCGAGTGGAGGTAGAGCTGGAGCGACATATTCCGCAGATCACCTGCGGGGCGATTGATGCTCCCGAATACCAAGTCGAAGCAGTTTGGAAGGTGGCCTCCGCTACTGAGGTCTGAGGTTCTCTACGTCCCCTCCGATCGGCGAGAAATCCAGGATCGCGGAGTTGGAAGGGGTCGATCTGGAAGTCTCTAGTAGCCGAACTTCTCTCCGCGATCCTCTGCATCTGCGGCTTTTACCCCGTAGCCGAACACAATCGCGGGAAGCAGGGTGATCGACCCAAGAATCATCGCGGCGATAATGACGGTCACGATCCATGAGGGGAAGTCGGCAACAAAGGCCACAACAAACAGCAGCATTGCTGCTCCAAAACATGAGTACCCAATTTTGGAACCAAGCTCGCAGAGCTTGCGGATGCGCTCCCGCTTTGCCAGCACGGGGTCAGCCATGGCCGGGGCGTCCTCATTGCAGTCCTTCGGGGTCATGGAAGCCATTCTGCGCTCTCCAGGAGTTGATGCAACGAGTTGCGCATTCTTCCTAGCGAGAAGTTCTCGCTCGCGACGCGCTCGTTGCCGTTCAGCATCTTGATGACCGCTTCGGACTCCGGTGAAGCCAGCGCGGCTGCGATGCCGCGCTCGTCGCTTGGGTCGAACCAGTCGAACCCAAATGCTCGAAGTTCTTCGGCCACTGGATAGTTGCCCACGCTCACGCTGCGACGGTAGAGAGCCGCCTCGATTGGCGGATTGCCAAACCCTTCCCAGGTGGAGGGAAACGCGATGTGGTCCGCAGCAGCGTAAATCCCCTCAACATCGGTCCACTCATGATGCACAACTTTGCATCTAGCTGAGCTCAGCAGACGGTCGAGTTCATCGCTGTACCCCTCCTCGGCTGGGCCAAGGAGCCAATATGTTGCCCCCACTGCTTCTGCTAAGGCGATTGCGGCCGGAATGTTCTTGCGTTCGATTGCTCGCACCGGATGTGCCACGACGAGTTCCTCTGCACTGATGCCCACCGAACGACGCACCTCGCGTCGAAGTTGCTCAGATTCTGTGCGACTGCGCCGCACGGGAGTGGGAAACCCGTTGTAAATAATCGAAGCGGTAATCCCTCTTTCGGCAAGTTCGTCGCGCAGGATTCGATTAATTGCGACGTGCCGCCAGGCAGGGTTAGTGGCTGGCAACTCGGTGATGTGTGCAAAGCGGTCCCGATGCCAAGGTGGGTCATGGTGATGAAGTAAAGCTGGTCGGCCGGCAAGTACCTTCGCTGCTGCTCGTGATGCAGCGAGGTTCATCGGGATGGTCAACAAGTTCTCCACCACGACTAGGTCTGCATCTACAAGTGCTTCGGTCAAAGCAATTTCGAGCGCTGTTTCAGAAGGTGTCGGGGGTACGGCAGGGGTACCGACTCCAGCGTGAATCTCGGCGTTGCTGGGTAGCCCAAGTCCGGGCACTGTTCGGTCCGCAGTCACCTCGCCCGTGACGGTGAGCACCTCAAAGCCGAATTCCTCGAACGCATCCATCCACGTGCGCGCAACCACAGAGACACCGTCGGTCAGGCCGAATCGAAACGACAGGAAGGCTGCACGCGTTGCCATGATTGCCACAGGTTAGGGTCACAGAGATGCAGTTAGGGATTCGCGGATGATTTCTGAACGTGCACGCGAGGTGCTCGCCGCTCAGTGGCGCGAGCCTGGCTTCACCTGTCCGAACAGCGAAACATACCCGTGGCTTTGGCTGTGGGACTCCTGCTTCCATTCCATTGTCTGGGCGCAGCTCGGCAGGGCAGATCTTGCGCTCAGCGAACTCACCCTTGCCCTCTCCGCACAAGATGCAGATGGGTTTGTTCCCCATGTGCTCTATCTCGACGGGTCAAGCGAATATGAGGCGTTCTGGGGACGGCCGAACACTTCATCAATTACCCAACCTCCCATTTATGGCCATGCCATCGCAGAGCTCACGCGGCGCGGAGTGAATGTGCCAGCCGACTTGTTGGCTCGCGCCACAGCGGGGCTTAACTTTTTGTTTGAGTCGCGTCGTCGCAGCGCCGCTGGCCTGATTGAACTCGTACACCCTTGGGAATCGGGGTGCGACCACAGCCCCCGTTGGGATGACCTTGTTCTGGGCTCTGCTGGTTTCGACGAGCAAACTTGGTTTTCTCGTAAAGGGGAATTGTTGCAAGGGATTGAGCGATTGCCCGGAGGTGCACCAATTGGCAACGATGCGTTCGCAGTGGGTTCCGTGGCCTTCAGCGCGATGGCAGCGTTTTGTGCAACGGAACTCGCCGGGGTGACCGGTGACGCTGGGCTCTACCGCCATGCCGCAGAGATCTCTGATTCGTTGACTGACCGTTGGGAACCTGGGCTCCGCACTTGGGTAGATGACGGGCCCGCTGCTTTCGGCTCAGGTCGGGTGCGCACCGCCGAAGCGTTGCTGCCGCTGCTGACGTTGCCGTCTCAAGATTCACGAGCTAGGTCTGCCAGCGAGGGCGGCAGGACAACCGATGCACGCTCTGGTGCAGGCGCTGATGCACAAGCCGCTGCAGTAGCGGCGGAGTTGACCGATGCTCAGGCATTCGCGGGCGAGTACGGGGCGCGGCAGGTCCACCTTCAAGAACCCACCTATTTGCCTCGCACATACTGGCGCGGACCGAGCTGGCCGCAGCTGAATTACTTGCTGTGGATTGGGCTGCAGCGTGTTGGAAAGTATGCCGAAGCATCGGTGCTGGCGGAGACAAGCCGGCGTGGCGCGGTTGAGTCTGGCTGGGCTGAGTACTGGGACGGTGATACCGGCCAAGCGGGCGGGGCGCGCCCACAGTCATGGACCACGCTGGCAGTGTGCATGGAGCCTTGACGGGAACGCGAGTGAGGAATCTAAAAAGACATGAGATGTACTGAAAGTATCTATACTCGCCGCCATGACTCGAACAGCCCACAACTCAACAGCCCACAACCCAACAGCCCACAACCCAACAGCCCACAACCCAACAGGCAGGTTGTATCTAGAGTTCTGTGGGGAGGATCACACCCTCAATCCGGGTGAGTCGCTCACCTTTGGCCGCTCGGCAGAGCTCGTGATTGACGAGAACCCCTATATGCATCGCATCTTGGGTCGCTTCGTCGAGCAGGGTCACCACTGGTGCATACAGAACCTTGGCAGAAGCATCAGTTTCACGGTGAAAGATTCAGTGGGGATGAGCTCTGCGCTCGTCGCACCCAACTCCTCAGCTGCGCTGCTGCACGGAGAGTTCACCTGCGGATTTGTTGCAGGCCCCACTCGATATGAGCTCTCGGGTGGACTTGAAGGATTCGAGTGGGACACGGACTTATTGGGTGAGGAGGGGGTGCAGGGCACACAGACCATGGACTGGGGTCGGGTTGAGTTAAACGATGATCAACGACTCTTGTTGCTCGCAATGTGTGAGCAACGTTTGCTTGACCCTCGAACTGATCACACTCAGCCCCCTTCGAACCGTCAGGGTGCTGCCCGGCTTGGCTGGTCGCTCACCAAGTTCAACCGCAAGCTTGATCACCTCTGCGAGAAATTGCATCGAGCGGGCATCCCCAACATGCATGGGGCAATGGGCGCAAACGCAATGGATCGCCGAGGGCATCTGATTGATCACGCCCTTCACGTCCAACTCGTCACGGCTAGTGAATTACACCTGATTGATCGACAGCGCCCGGCTGCCTAGCCGCTGCAGCTTGGTCGGCCACGGGGGTCAGAGTCGCGAGCACCGTTATGGATGGGCGATCTGAACTGCCTGTGCAGTTGATGGAGCAATCAGCCAGCCTCGACCGGCGCAGTGCAACAACTCAGATCGAACGGGGAGAGCGGTATGGAACAAAGATCCGTGAAGGTCGGGGTCGCCACTGAGCAAAAGGCCAGTACGAGCAGAACGAAGCTGAATAATGAGATCGCTATAGGAACGCTGCAGTGAGTCGACATCACCGCTCAGGAGGAGTCTGATGGAATGGGTTCTGGCAAGGTCTACTAACGCCAGCAGCTCAGCTTCGATCTGTTCGCCTCCGGGCAGTTCGATGAGGCTGCAGATGTCATCCACTGCGAGAAGTGTGCAGGCCCCTGAACGTGCGGCGTCGGCTGCCGTCTGTAGAAGGTGCACAGAATCCTGAGCTGAGTTTGGCTCAATGAGCGCCGAGTCCCAGTGCCCCGAGTCCCAGTGCCCCGAGTCCCAGTGCTTTGGGTCATGGGCATCTGAGCCATATGCGGCGAGCAAGTAGGTAGCTGTTTGGATGTTCGCAGCGGGACGCAGCCTCAGGGCAAGACAAAGAGTGTTGAGCGCCGTAGACTTTCCGCTGCGGGGCGCCCCGGCGATCAGTCCGTGATGGTGTGCCAGGTCAAGTGCGGCGACTGATAACTGTTCTGCCTCGATACCGCAGGGTATCGAGGTCCATGGCGCAATCAGCGCAGGTGCAAGGCCCGATGGATCAGTTGCGAACAGTTCGGTAACTCGAAGCAACCTCGGCAGCGCTCCAACCGATTCAGCATGACCAGGTTGTTGCATCGCAACTTGAGAACTCAGGTCATCGGGCTCAGCAATCTGGATGGCCTCGCCTTGGTGAGACCCGCGGCCAGGGGGAACCTCCTTGGCTGCCGATTCTGCGTCTAGCCCCAACATGAGCGCCTCATCAACCGTTGAACTCCGCAGATAAATCTGACATCCTAAAAGACTGCTGATTGAAGGCGGAACTTCGCTGCGGCGGTGTGCTGCGAGCATGAGGTGAGTCCCGACGGAGCGTCCATCTCGGGCAATTCTTGTCAGTAGATCGAGGCCCTCACCACGGTTGAGTCGCTCGTAGATCTCTTCGAATGCGCCGAATCCGTCAAGCAGTAGAAGGCGCGGAGTGCAGGCTGACCCGCTGTTGCTGGACTGGGTTTGTGACTGCACGTGGGCCGCGAGGCGGCGAAGTAATCGCAGCACGCGCTCTACATCATCCACCGGGAGAACCTCTCCGACTTGGGCGAAGGAACGGAGTGCTCGCAGTCCGCGCCCGGAGTCAATCCCAAAGAGATGGACCCGCCCGCGATAGTGAATGATTGCTGCTTGAGCACAACTCTTGAGCGTGGTGGTTCGACCCGAGCCACTTGCGCCTAAAACGAGCACGCCGCCGTCGCGATCAAGGTTGAGTTCAAGCGCCGAACGTCTCTGCTGGTCCGGCAGGTCAGTCCAGCCAATTGCAAGACCCTGACCTGCCTCTAGCACCTGCGACAGCTTGACCTGCATTGGTAAAGCATCAAGCCAAGGCGGCCGAGGCGTTGCGAACTTCCCAAGCGTTGCTGCTGCACGGGCTGAGCTGACTGCGGACTCTAATTCGGTGTGTGAGATACCCGGTACCTGAGGTGGAATCTGTGGCGGGGGATTCCCGAGGGGCCAAGACTGCACTCGTGGCCGAGCAGACTCAGAGGTGCCGCTATAGGCAAACTGCACCGCAGCGCACCGGCCTGGACCGCTGCGCAGGATGGCCCTGCCTGGAACCTCACGCGGCAGTAGTGCAGCCTGAGCAAGCTCGACCACGTCACGGCTGTCATCCTCGTCTGCTACTCGCAGGGCGATTCGCAAGGCTGTATTTGCTCGGATCGCGTCGGTAATCACGCCAGCAGGTCGTTGTGTGGCCAGCACGAGGTGCATCCCAAGGCTTCGGCCTCGTTGGGATAAGTCAACGAGGCCATCAACAAACTCGGGCAGCTCTCGGGATAGGGCGGCGAACTCATCAACAACAACAACGAGAGCGGGCGGAACTTTTGCTGACGAATCAAGCGGTGCTTCGGCGAGATCAGCAACCCCTAGCTGTGCAAGCTGAGATTCCCGGTAGCGGACCTCGGCTCGCAACGAGATAAGCGCTCGTTTGGCAAGCAGCGGCGAGAGATCGGTGATGAGTCCGACGGTATGTGGCAATGAGCTGAGCGAACGAAAGGCGGCTCCACCTTTGTAGTCAATGAGCAAGAAACTCAGGCGATCGGGGCTGTGATGAAGGGCAAGTGAAGCCACAAGCGAACGGAGCAGCTCACTTTTTCCAGAGCCGGTGGTCCCAGCGATGAGGGCATGCGGGCCATCGGCTCTCAGATCAAGGTGCAGTACCCCGTTTGCCACTCGCCCTAGCGGGGCTCCAAGTCCACTCGAATGCGCAGAACGCTCCCATTGATTGAGCACAGCCTTGGGTTGCAGCAACATCTGCTCCTCGGCGAGTACCTCTTGTAGCCGAAGTTGAACCGGCAGATGCGAAGTGGGAAGGAGGCGCTGCGCAGGCGATTCGCTGCGAGCGCTCGAACCGTTGCTGAGCTCAACAGCCGAGCGCTCGGGGATGAGGGGAGCAAGACTTCTTGCGAGCGGCACGGCCTCGTCCTCGGTGAGGTCCTCGATAGCCAGGTTTACAACTCGGCGGCTCTCTGAGTTTTTCAGGGAAGGATCATCACGCGGGATCGCGTCGAGATATAGGCGCGGCTGCTGCGACAAATCAACGATGGCCCCGAGCCCAGATGGAAGGCCTGCGCGCAGTGCTGATAGCCAGAGCACTCTGGTCGTCGAGGCGCCGTGTCGGTCGATGGCTGCGCTCACTAGTTCATCTTCGGCATTATCAACGACGAACAGCGTGCGCGGACTCACACCTTGCACGCGGCAATGCGGCAGCCATGCGCACCACCTCCAGATATCAAGGCGATCCTCGCTCGCGAGCACCTTGATGCTGAGGTCTTGCGCAGTGAGTGCGATTGATAATTGCAGCACCAGACTTCGAGCTAAGGAGGTTGCGAGTTCGTCTCGACCAACGATTCCAAGACCGCAGGTTTGGTCAAGATCGACGATTGCTGGTAGCTCCGCTAGTTCGTACTGTTCGGCGAGACGGCTGAGTTCCTCGCGCAAGTCGGCTCGGCCTTGGGTAGGAACCTCGAGGCCATCCTGTGGGGTGATCTGCGCGGTTCCTAACCGCACGCGCATCGGCATCGTTGCTGCATCGTTGACGCTGCGAGACCAGAGCTGTTCGGACCGGTCAGCGAGGATTCCAACAAGACGACGAGCAGCGGGAACTTGCTGATCGAGTCGCTTGAACTCCAGTTGGCGCAGCTCCGAAATCCTCGTGACAGCTTCAGTGAGATCCGAGCGGAATTCTGCCAGACGGAAGGCCTGTTCAGCCCGAGATTCGCGTCGCGCCTCAAGCCCGGACGCCACAACAAACACAAAACTAAACAAAACGAACAGAGCGGAGGCAAGCGATTTTGTTGCTACCCAGAGCGCTGCCCCCATGAGTAATGGAACAATGGCAGACAGCACGGGAAAGCCCGGTAGCCGCTGCAGTGATGGCGGAGTGGGAAGGGTGATCGTAACGGGAGAGTGCAAGGCGTGATGGGAACTGCTGATCTTGTGCGTCTGCGTAGGGCCTGGACGCGCT
>Ga0194041_10000078_pt1 | contig 34730 bp, 25 predicted proteins | sample JunL449m_MetaG_FD_160082 | JGI IMG/M metagenome (GOLD analysis project Ga0194041, IMG submission 160082) | Anoxic zone freshwater microbial communities from boreal shield lake in IISD Experimental Lakes Area, Ontario, Canada - Jun2016-L442-9m | ecosystem: Environmental > Aquatic > Freshwater >...
TTCAGCGCCGGCTGCCGATCGCCTTGCATTTGCCAGTCGTGGATTCGCTGCTGTGGCACCGCTGCTAGCTGGCTCGCTTGCAGCAGCACTGTTTGCATTGCGCGTTGGTCCGCCGGTCGCACTGATGGCCCTGTTCCTTGGGCTTTGGGGTGTAAATGTGCGCAGGCTATATCTGCTGGCCCTTGCAGCGATGGCGCTCGTGCCGATCGGCTACCTCGCCTTCATGCCAAAGAACGGCGGAGGCGGAAACTTCTTCTACGCAGTTCAGCTGATCGGAGCGCATTGGTTTGCCACAGCGGCAATTATTTTGGCTGCCTCCGGTGCGACATTGACGGCCCTGCGAATCCGCTGGTCAACGCACCCTCGCGCCGGACGGATCAGCGTCAGGAAGGTAGTCAGGAAGCTTCGCCTGGGCGCACGACGCGCCGCAGGTGGATAACGCAGTTCCACGAGAACACCTCGCGAACTCCAGGAATCCGGCTGATGAAAGCCAGCTTCGGCCAGTAGCGGGGTTCGACGCGATCAATGATCAGATTCGGGTTTGACTCAACCCGCTTAAGGATCGTCCCAATATGAACTGGCCAGAGGCCATCGTTGATCACATTCTTCTCTGGAACGCCGTGGATTCGATCATGCAGCCAGGGACCAAGACGTGCACCAAGGTAGTGATACGGCGCGTAGAGGTGGCCGCCCCACGGTGAATACCAGTTAGTCCAGGAGACATAAGCCCAACCGCCCGGCTTTAGGACCCGAGCGATCTCATCAATTACCTCGGGAGCGCGGGGACAGTGCTCAAGCAGGTTTGAGCAGAGAATCGCATCAACGCTCGCATCGGGAAGCGGCATGTCGGCTGCGTCTGCCACCAGCGCGCCCTCAGGTGGAGCGCCTGCAAGCGCCAGCTCACCGGGATCGAGGTCAACCGGCAGCGCGTCCGCACCGCGCGCGCGAAGCTCCGCCGTGTACCAGCCCGGACCGCAGCCAAGATCAATAATTCGCAGCCCATCTACCTTGCCGTGACGGGCCTCAAGTGCATCCGCGGTATCGGAGGCCATCCTGCGATAGAAGGTCTCAGGGTCGCTCTGCTCATTGCGCCAGAGCGTCCAATACTCCCGAAACCGCTGTAGCCCGGAAGTTCGGCTGCTGTACGAGGGTGTTGTCTGGGGCTGGTTCATCACACTTGTCTTTGGCTTGTAAGACTTCCGACCGGCAGGCCGCCAGCCTCCTCCTGAAGGATGTTTAGCAGCAATCGGGCCGAGCCATTCCACGAGAATTCCTCGGCCCGGGCCTGAGCCGCCCTGCCCATCATCAAGCGGCCGGCCGAATCGGCAACCAATCCTTGGATTGCGTCCGCTAGTTGTTCGGGTGTGTCTGCGAGCAGGCCGGTTGAATCGTGGACAACTGCCTCGCGTAAACCACCGACAGCCATCGCTACCGTTGGAGTGCCGCAGGCTGCCGCTTCCAACGCGACCAGCGACCATCCCTCAACGGATGATGCGGTGACATTTAGCCATGCGCTCTGTAGAAGCCGAAGCTTCTCCTCCTCACCCACGAACCCGTGCAGAACTACTCGATCGGAGAGTCCGCGGTCAGCTATCTCGCGTTCGATGTCCGGGCGGTGATCGCCATCGCCGGCAATATCGAGTCGGACGCCAGGCATTCGCTCAACAGCAGCGAGCAACATCTCGATTCGCTTGTAGCGCTTCAGCCGACCGAGATAAAGAAGGGTTGGCAGATCGCTACGGATACCGGGAACAAACAGGTCGGTGTCAACACCATTGTGGGCAACTGAAATACGGTTGCGTGGCACCCCAAGCTCGGCTACTTCAGAAGCAGTTGAATCGGAAACCGTTACGAAACGGGTGTCTCGGTAGAGCGCCTTCAGCGGGAGAGTCTCAAGTGCTGCCGCGGCAACGCGCCCAACCTGCCCCATCTCCCGCACATAGTGCTCCTTGTGAACATGATGGACGAGAGCGACCCTTGGCGTGCGGAGCCAGAGCGGAGTCAGGAAGGTGATCCCATTGACAATTTCGATCGTCACATCGATATCGGCAGGCAATGCCCTCTGGCCGCGGAGAATCGTTCGCGGGAATACAGTGGCGCGGCTTCCTGAACGGCGTATCTCAAGGTTGCCATGCTGCTCGCGAGCAACCGACCCCGGGTAACCGCCGGCGACCATCGTTACCCGATGCCCCCATTTGGTCCAACGGCGAACATTCTCATGTAGGTGCGTACCCGTACCGCCACCCTGCGGGTGAGTCCAGTCACGATCGGTAAGGACGAGAATGTGCAGGCGCCGATCCGACTCAACCGAGCCATCGCCGTTCGACTCAGTGTTGATCATCTGAGTTTCGCTCATTTTTCCAGCCCTGCTGCCGGTCGTTGCCTGCTGCCAAGACGACCTACTCGACCACGAATCGATTCAAAGCCAGCGATTGCGCCGCCGATTGCTAGCAGTGCGCCAAGTAGACCGAGCCAAGGAACGCTGATTCGACCTGCCCGAGCCCTAGAGGCGGCATCGGTTGGGCCAACGTAACGCTTAGCGGCTGCCTTGCCGGAAACTCCATAACGTCCATCGTCACCATTAGCTCCGAAAAACCAGTGGCCACTTAGATCGGTTTTCAGCGCCCAATCACCGACAGAGCCAACGATTACACGATTCGAAACCGATGCGCCGGTCTGGACCCAAGCTCCGACGCTCATTTCGCTCGCTGAAAGACCCTCAATTGGAGGGGTCACAATTGTTCCAAAGCCCTTGAGCGCGACTGAGCCACCATCACCGTCACCAGGCGCAATGCGCGCTCGCGACTGCGCGACCTGACCAACATTGCGACCCTGGATTCCGGTAACGGCGTCGCGAGCGCCGGTCGCCACATCACCCAATGGAAACCAACCTACGAGACCGGGAGTGTCGCCAACAACGATCCCGAGGCCGCCGGCCTGCGTTCCAAGTCCGGCTCGATATTGGGCAATCAGCTCGTTTTGCGTGATTGGGCGATTGTAGATTGAGACCGCATCGACTGCGCCAACCCAGCCGCGATTGCCCCCAAGGCTTCCAATCATGATCGGGTGCCGCAAACCACTAGCCGCGCGAGGACCCTGCCCCTTCGCGACGAGCTTGCCATTTACGTAGAGCCGAAGTGTCCCCTTTGAAGATGTGCCTGCGATGAAAGCCCGCGAAGCGACGTTGCTAGTCAGAGGGGTTGACGCAGTAGACACTCTCAATAGTGCTGGAACTGCAGCAAAGACAAGCGCGATAACGCCAACCGCAAGCAGCAGACCTATCGCCGGCCTAGGACGTCCAACCGGAACCAACACGGCAGCGAATAGGGCTCCACCCGCGACCGCGAGTACGGCATCAATAAATACGTATCCGGTGCCGGTGATTCCCACAGCAACCATCAGCACTGCCGCGATTGCAAGGGCGATACGTGATGCCTGTGGCAAGACGGCCCGATCCGGAGAGAGCAGTGGAACTCGCTTTAGTGCGTTGATTGGCCGCTCGATGAAGTGCCAGCTGATCGCGGCCACGACCACCACCGCGAGCAGTTCGGCGATCAGGATCAGGCCGTAGGAAAGAATGTTGGTTGAGCCAGGAAGAGCCAAGCCACGGCCGGAGAGAGTGTGCAGTACGACTGGATGAAAGAGGTAGATGCCGTAAGAAATGACTCCGAGCCACAGGAACGGTGGGAAGCCAAGCGCTCGCCTCAGTGCGCCCTTCCGCTGGTCGCCAAAGATGATTGGCAGGATCAGGAAAACTCCCATTGCCGTGGCGAGAATGTGCCTGCTCCAAGCCTCGGCAACCGTGGCCGCCTCAAGGGAGGAGGTTTTTGAACCGGTTCCCCAAGCGAGCACCATGAAGCAAAGCACCCCCGCTGCCCACGAAACCCCTGGGTACTGATCAAGCCAACTAAGCGATCTTGGTAGTGGCCTGCCTTCCAGCCTGACTGACAGGAAGGCGAGCAGCATCCCGATCGCAAAGAGATCGAGATATCCGAACAGTGAAACAGTCGTGAGCGGGCCGGACTCACCGGTGAGGATCAGCCGCAGCAAAACCCCTGTAGCTAGCAGCGCTACAAGCGAACCGAACTCACGCCGAACACGATTGGCTGCCGACTTCGCGGGGATTTGAGCTACGAACCACGCCCAGATCGGAAGAAACAGATAGAGCGTCGCCTCAATACAGAGCGACCATGCAACTGAGAGGCCGCCCTGCTGGTTACCCGGACTGTAGATCTGGGCGAATCCGTAGTAGAGAAATCCATCCGAACCAAATACCTCGCTTTTGCCAACAAAGGCAGCCGTAACGGTAAGCGCTAGAACATAGGCAGGCACGATCCGCAGAAAGCGGCGCTTCCCATAAGAAACAAAGCCCGGCAGCCGCTCTCCTGCAAGGTTCGCTTTGACGAACGGACGGTAGATAAGGAATCCCGAGATGACAAAGAAAACGAGTACGCCGTTGCCAAGGCGGATCATCATCGGCTGCAGGAAGTTCAGGCCGTCTGGTAGGTGTACCCAGCCGTTGAAATGCGAGAGAACGACACTTAGCGCAGCGCCGGCACGCAAGGTATCCATGTAGGGGAAGCGACCCTTATGGATCTCAGGCTGGCGTAGGAACGGAAGCCGGCTAAGGCGACTGGATTTGCTAGCGGACATCGAAATTCATTGTCCCACCAGCAGACACAGACCGCCACGATGGAATCAACCCACCCAGACCAAAAGCAACTCCCACGAGGACCATGGCCAGCCCGGTCCGGCCTTGCTTCGCTAACGACCGGCCGTTAGGCGAATCGCCTCGTTGATAAGCCCAAGAGCTTGGGCATCATTGCCGGCGAGCCTTGCGAGATGTTCAATGCCGGGCCGGATCACCAGGCCACGGCCAAATCGCCATGCGGCGCTGGCGGGATCGCCCTGCTTGGCGCCAGCAGCTGAGCGCAACTTGCCTGGCGCTTCAACAGTTAGCGAAGCGATCGAGCCCGGTGGCGCTATCAACAGGCCGCCTGTCTGAGAGAAGAGGCCAAGTGAGTCCCTCCAGACCAGCAGTTCGGACGGATCGCTTACTGGTCTCCCAAGGACGGCGCCAAAAGCATCAGCCTTCCGAGCCGGTGATGGATTCGATGCGACAGTGCCACGGATCTCAACCGTCCGCCTAAGCGAATCATTTCCAAGGTTGAGCAGATGCCCACCTCGCTTGACCCAGCCACGCAAGGCCTCAAGCGTTCGTGATGGAAGCCAGCTCTCCTCACCAGCGAGAATTACCCCCCTAAATGCCGACAGGCGCGGTCCGCGACCTGTGGCTAAGGCAATATCGGTCGTAATCACAGTCGGCGTCTTAGATTGCGAGAGCCTCCCGAGTAGCGGCACAACGTCACTCTGCAGGCCGGCGAGCCCGCCGCTAATCGGAGGCAGTACCCGATCGAGGTGAACTGAGCCACCGCGAGTCAGCATGTCCGGCAGCCCATCACCGGACTGATCAACCCTCGCTACGCCCTGCCAGCGAATCGCCGGCAACACAACCAGCGTCGGAGCGCGATGACCAATGACTGCAACCGGAACCTCAGCGCGGCGTCCGTTGCCGACGACCGCGAGTTTGAGCAGACCGTGGGTCCTTGCCGGTATCCGTACACGCAGCCGCGCAGCGCGAGTTGACCCGCGAGCGAGTGGCGGACCGTCGGAGAGGTTGCGTAACGCCCAGTCGTACTTCTTCCCGCGTGGATCGACGCTGACGGTTACAAGCGAGCCCGCCTTTGCCGGCAAAGCCGGTGGTGAAACCCCAAGCCGCCGAACCGTTACTCCTGGGCGTCCGCGAACCGGCCCAGGGATCGGTTCGAGTCGCGGTGGGAAACTGCCCTTGTTGCCAGCTTGATCGGTCTCGATGATGCCGAGCATGTAGACGCCATCAGCGGCTGGCTGACCATCTACGAGCCCATCCCAGGGAAACTTCCTGGCGACGTGCGGGAGCAACCTGCGCTCAACAACCTTCGCCGGAACGATGTCCGTTCGAATTACTAGACCACTGACATCCCTACCGAGCGTTCCACCAATGATTCCAATTGGTGAGCGTGCAGCCGGCAACAGGAAAGGCCCAGGCGGATGGCCTGGGATAACACGGACGACTCGCGGTTGTGCTGGCGCCGTGTCGAGCTGCACCGAATAGGGAATCGTCACCGACCGTCCCTGGCGAGTCAGTCCGACCCTAAATCGGTAGCTCCCATCCTCGGCCCGACGCCCATCTGCCCCTGTACCGAACCAAACAAACCGGACTCGCTTGCGTGCGGGCACATCACGACCGTTGGCGATCTTGCGGACAAGGTCTCCGCGGCTGTCAACAATTGAGACTGCAACTGTGTCACCGCGCTTCAGATAGAACGACACTGCTGCCGCTCGCGGCCCAGAACCAACAGGCGAAAAAGCCACCGTTCGCTTCGCACCAAGAACAACGGGATCGCTGCGTCTAAGCCGCTGGGCAAATAGCAGTGAAACACCGACTGCCACGACGAACACAAGGAAGGCAACCTGTCCGGAACGCCTCACAGTCTGACCAGCCCACAGTTCGGAACATGCCACTTGTGGAACCCGTCGAGTCCCTCATTCGCCTGTTGGCAGAGGGCGGTTCGGATGCTGCCGCCATGACAGATTACGAGCGTTGAGCGGCCGCTAGCGGTTATCTGGTCGAGAGCTTCGGTGACCCGCTGCTGATGCTCAAGCAGTGACTCACCATCTGGGAATCGGAAGCTACCCCCAGCCGATCGCCATTCCTCAAAGAGTTCAGGTTCCTGCTCGGCAACATCGTTCATCACCAGCCCCTCCCAACGCCCACGATTGCCCTCGGAGAGGCGGGGGTCAACGGTTGGTTCAACACCAATCCGATCAGCAATCGGTTTCGCTGTCTGGATGGCCCGCTGCAAGTCACTCGTCCAAATCTCCTCAAAAGCAAGTCCAGCGACCGTATCTGCGAGTTGCTCAGACTGCCTTAGCCCCCGAGCGTTGAGCGGCGTATCGGTGCGCCCCTGGAAGCGGAGCGGCTCAAGATTGTCGTCGGTCTCACCGTGGCGGGCGAGAATCACGATCGGCAGCGATTGCGAGACCCTCCGGAGATCTCCGGCAGCAACCATCAGGATCAGCGAGTGCGGTCGGACCCGACGGTCACAACCACTTCAGCGGTACAGGCTGCAGGTGGCGGGCAAGCAATAGACAACGCGTTGTCGTCGACAGGTTCAACCGGCGCCTTGATACCCAGCTTTGCCGCAACTGCTTCAGCATCACTCTTGTGTCCGGGTAGGTACGAGACAAGCGTCGCCGCCCGAAGCTGATCCGGCGCATTTGTAACAACACCCTTCTTGAAGCCGGCTGTGGCAAGCGTGTCAGCGACCTGGCCCGCCAAGCCGCTGACCGGGGTGCCGTTCAGTACGGCGACAATCGCTCCAACTCCGGATGAGCCCGTAGTGCTGGCAGGTGGCTTTGTCTTGGTTGCCGTGCTTCCCCCATCAAGCTGGGATACAAGGAACGCTCCAGCGCCGATCACAATAATCGTCGCCAGAACGGCCGGGAACAGGTTGCGACGACGCTTCTGCGGTGGAGCCGGCGGGCGAGGCGTTCGAGCTGCTGCTGCGGTGCTGGGCGCAGCGATCGACCGCTCCGCGGCATGGGTCGCAACTGGAACGGCGGAGCCTGCCGGCGCTGGAGCCGGAACGACTACCGGAGCAGCAAGCGGCGCAGGCTCTGGAGTAGCTGCCACGGCCGCCTTGGCTTGTACCAAGCTCAGCGCCGGTGAAGGCGTTGCGGAGCCAATCGCCGGTGCGGCCATCCCAACTGGCAGCAGCGCCTTCAAGGTCAGCTTGGTAGTTGCGGGAGCCGGCGAAGCTGCTGCGACCGCAGCCTTGCTGACTGGCCCAGTCCGAACGACGCTGCTCGCGACCGACTGACTTGCCACCAAGGCTGACTCAGCGGCATGAGCGCGATCCCCCTGCTGCTCAGCCTCAATGCGAAGACGCTTCAATTCCTGGCCCTGCGAGAAGACAAGAATCGCGATCACGGCGACCGCGATCGCGGCCGCTATCGCGACGATTGTGCCCAGATTCCCAAACAGGCCGGTGACAGTTACGGCTACAACCGGGTTCATTGACGCTTGAGTCTAAGAGGTAGCGCGGGCGGTCGCCGTCGCGGCGAGCTCGGTTACTCGAGCTGCCAGCCTCGCAGCGTCACCTTCCAGCGTTAGCAAGTTGATTTCCTCGAACGACCTCTCAACCCATTCCGGCTCCAGCTGTGGCCTTTCGGCACGCAGGATCTTTTCGGCTGCGGTTGGAATCGGGTTTTCGTCAGGGTTGAAAAGTTCCTCGTGCAACTTCTCTCCTCCTCGCCTACCGATTACCTCAATTGCTATATCCCGACCGGGCTCAAGACCGGAAAGCCGGATCATCGCCTCGGCAAGATCGACGATCTTGACCGGATCGCCCATGTTGAGAACGTAGACGGCCCCGCTACGACCGCTCAGTGATCCGGCTCGAATAACTAGCTGAACAGCCTCGGGAATCGTCATGAAGAACCGCGTCATCCGTTCATCGGTGACGGTGATCGGGCCACCCGCCGCGATCTGTCGCCTGAAGATCGGGACAACTGATCCCGATGATCCCAGCACATTGCCGAATCTAACTGAGGAATATGAGGTTGCTGGATGGCGACCGGCGGCAGCCTCAACCGCCCACTCGGCGAGCGCCTTAGAGGCGCCCATTACGGTGGCAGGCTGCACCGCCTTGTCGGTCGAGACAAGCACAAAGGTTTTTACGCCAATCTCACCGGCAATCCGTGCAACAAGCCTCGTTGCAAGCGCGTTGTTTCGGACCGCTTCAATCGGATTGCGCTCCATCATGCCGACGTGTTTGTAAGCGGCCGCATGGAACACCACCGTTGGTCGGTGCTCCTCCATTACCTCGCGCATCCGCTCCTCTTCACGGCAGTCGGCGAGCACTGCGGACGCAACATTTACATGGCGCTCATCCTCCAGTTCGCGAAGGATCTCAAAGAGGTTGTCCTCAGCGTGATCGACGAGGACCAGCGAGCTCGGACCAACCCTCGCGATCTGACGGCAAAGCTCACCACCAATCGAACCGCCCGCACCCGTAACCATCACCACCTTGCCCGCAAGGTAGGCGCCAACACGATCAAGGTCCATTCGCACCGGTTCGCGTCCAAGCACATCCTCAACGCGCACCTCTCTGATCTGACGAACCAGCCCTTCCCCCGTTTTCAACAGCTCAAAGACCGTTGGCAGAGTCCGGACCGGAATACCACGCTCACGACAGGCTCCAACGACTCTCGCGCGCAACTGCCCTGGCGCTGAGGGGATAGCGATCATCACCTCATCGGGTTCAGTCTCATCAAGGAGACGCGGTAGGTCCTCGGTGCCACCAAGTACACGGAGGCCATATTCGTCCTTCTCGCCGCGTTTACGTGGATCGTCATCAACAAATCCGATTGGGCGAAGTCCGAGCTGTGGGTTGCGCGCGATTTCTCGGACGACTAGGCGCCCGCCATCTCCGCCGCCAACTATCAGCACATCGCGAGAACCGCGGCTCGCTCGGACGCCGCGCAACCGTCGCTCGAAGAAGATATGGACGCTGATTCGCGCAATCATCAGGAGGAAAAGCGCGAGCAGTAGGAACAGCGCCATGACCCCGGCCGGCACACCAACGGCAACGCGAGTTCCGCCCGCAGCAGCAATGACGACTGGGTGCAGCAGCGCAACCGAGCCCATCGTGATCACCGTTGCAATGACTACCCCTCGCAACAGTGCCTCGTAATCACGGCGGCTTGTAAAGCGAGTTTCGCGCCGGTAGACGCCGGAAAGGATCAGCACCAAGGATGTACCGCCAACAACCCAAGGGACCGTCACCTCCAATAGCTGCTCGTAGCGAATCGGTGTTCCCGCGTCGAAGCGGAGCCTGAAGGCGAGCAGGTAGGCAACACCGACAAGCACGGCGTCAACAGCTATTTGGGGAATAGCGTGACCGTGAACCGGCCATTTACGACGGGTACCGCTCATGCGGCCGATGCTATCCGCCCGCGATCTTTTCGGCGATTGGCGCAAGCATCAGCCCGAGAAACAGTTCCGGGTCGCGACGGACTCGCTCCGGCCGAACTCGGTCTGGATCACGAACCGGGATTGCCTGCTCGGGGTCGGTCAACTGGCCCAGTCGCCCCTCAGCCATCAGCTGCTCATCAACTGCGCCAAGTCGACCTGCGAACACAGTCCTGACCGGGGTCCCAAGTGCAACAGCCTCCCGGTTCATTGTGCCTCCAGCCGAAACGACTAGATCGGCATATGCAATCAGCGACTGCGCATCAACCGCTCCCTCCGGAACGGTCAGCCCATCTACCTGAGCGAGCTGTTCGCGCTGCTCTGGTGTCCGCGGAAGAACGACCGCCTGGTGATCAACGAGCCGCTCAAGTGCGAGCCCAAACAGATCATTTTCAAAGCGGTGATAGAGCGACACCTCGGGTGGAGTCCTGACGACGACGAACGGCCTGCTTATGTCAATCCCAAGCTCTTGCGGAACCGAAGGATTCGGCTCGAAGTCTGCGAGGTAGTACTCCTCCTTTAGCCCCGGGTATTGGATTAACCGATCGCCGACTCCGTAGCGATTGAAGCGTTCGGCTGGAATCGCATCCGGCACGACGACCGCGCTGGCGAGTCGGCAGTTGACCTGATGCTGGAGATTTGCCCACTCATAGTCAAAGGTCGTTGTAACCGGCAACCCCTGAAGCTTTGCCACGACCGTAATGTCATTTGACCCATGACCGATGGCGATGTCGAATCGTCGGCCCTTAGACCACTTCCTAAGCGCAAGCGATCGTGAAACAAGTCCCGATGCTTTTGCCAAGCGTCCGCCGCCACGGTGATGGCCGATCACTTCGTGGTCGATCTCGAACCGTTCAAGCAGCCCAATCGTCTGCGCGAAGTCTCGCGCTGTTACTTCGACATCCCACCCCTTCGCCTGCAGCCGCTCAATCACAGGCCTTAGGACCAGTACATGCGGGCTGTTTGTCAGGTCAATCCAAGCTCGCATGTTCGCCTCTCAAGCAAGCCCGTCAATCACGGCACGGAGTGCCGCGACGACTTCGCCAGCCTGGGATTGCGTCAGCACAGGACTGATCGGCAGCGCGAGATTTGTCCGCGCCAGCTCATCAGTTGCTGGTAGGTCAACGCCCTGCGTCCACTCGCTCATTGCTGGCTGGCGGTGAACGGGTGTTCTGTAATAACCGCGAGCCTCGATTCCCAGATCAACTAAGCCAGCGGCGATTTCGTCAGCACGTTCGTGGCAAACGACGAAAAGGTGCCAAGCCGGTTGAGCTCCAGTCACCGTCTCGATTGGCTTTACTAGGTCGGCGAGGCCAGCCTCCAGGTAGTAGTCCGCCGCCGCCCGACGGCCCTCAGCCCAACTGCCAACCAGCGGCAACTCAACCCTGAGAATCGCCGCTTGAAGCTCATCCAACCTGCTGTTACGTCCAATTTCCTCGAAGGAGCGTTTGTCTCGCGAGCCATGGAAGCGCAGAGTGCGGGCTCGCTCAGCCACGGCTTGATCGTCGCTGACGATTGCCCCACCGTCGCCAAATGCCCCAAGGTTCTTTGACGGGAAGAACGAGAAGGTCGCCGCGCTGCCGAGTGATCCGGCTGGCCGACCATCGAGCGTTGCTCCCGCAGCCTGGGCGGCATCCTCCAATACGGGCAGGCCAAGCTCGGCAATCATCGGAATCGGCGCCGGATTACCAAACAGGTCAACCGCAATCACGGCCTTGGTCTTAGGCGTTAGTGCCGCCCTGACCGTTTCGGCGGTGACACAGCCGGTGTCTGGATCAACATCGCAGAAGACTGGTCGTGCGCCTGTTGGGGGGATCGCTTCGGCTGACGCAAAGAATGTGAACGAGGGAACTACGACATCGTCGCCTGGCCCGACTCCAAGCCCTCGCAGTGCTATTTCAAGTGCATCAGTGCCATTTGCCACACCGACCGCATGCTCTGCTCCACAGGCGCTGGCGAACTCCTCTTCGAAGGCTGAAACTTCAGGGCCGAGAATGAAGCGACCACCATCAACTACCCGCTCAATAGCCTCGCGGATCTGACCGCGGATCGGTTCAAGAGGGGTCGCTGTGTCAAAAAGTGGAACTGCCATCGTCTACTGCTCCACGGTAGAGCCGAACGCGGCGCATCGCCTCGGCAATTGACCTGAGTAATCTGTGCCGCGTGCCCGTGACACCAATTATCGCCTCGCTGACTGAGCCACTGATCCAGTTTGCCGTCAATGTTGTTGGCGACCTCGGGCTTGCAGGGATTTTCGGCCTGATGCTGCTCGAGAGCGCCTGTATTCCGATTCCGTCTGAAGCGACAATGCTGTTTGCCGGATTCGCGGTCGACAACGGCGACTACGCGCTCTGGGCGGCCGTCCTTGCCGGAACCGCCGGAAACGTTGTCGGTTCATGGATCGCATGGTGGATTGGCCGAGTTGGACGAATTGACCTGATTGAGAAGCACGGCGGCAAGATCGGCATACGCAAACACCACCTTGACCTCGCCGACCGCTGGTTTGAGCGTCACGGCGAAGCGACAGTGTTCTTCGCGCGGTTGCTGCCGATAGTGAGGACGTTCATCTCGCTACCAGCAGGGGTTGCGAGGATGCCATTCTGGCGCTTCACCATTTACACGGCCCTCGGCTGCCTGCCGTGGGTATTCGCTCTTACGTGGGCTGGCAAACAGGCTGGCAGCAACTGGACTGAGATCAAGGGCGCCCTCGAATATGTTGACTACGTTGTTGCCGCGGGGATAATCGCCACAGCAATCATCATCTTCTTCCGAGTACGTAGAAACCGGGCGGCTGGCGAAGGCAATACGCCCGACCCCGATGAGCTTGGCAGCTGAGGCTGAAGCCCCTAGGCCACGGCTGCGCGACGCGCTGCTGCTCGGCGTCATGCATGGGCCAGCTGAACTGCTGCCAATCTCATCCTCAGGCCACACGACTCTCGTCCCTTGGCTGCTTGGGCTTGAGTACTCGGAACTCAGCGCGTCTGATCGCAAACCGATTGAGATTGCGCTGCACGCGGGCACCGCTGCGGCACTGACCATCAGCCCACCGCCTTCGCCAATAACTACAGCTCGCGGCGCTCGCGGTGCGGCGCTAGCCGCAACCACACTGCTGCCAACATCGCTGATCGGCCTGGCCGCTCGCAAGTTCGTGCGCACTCGGCTCGGAACGCCGATGACGGTGGTGATCGGCCTAGTCGCTGGATCAGCTGCACTGATTGCCGCAGACCGCTCAAGCGGCAGCCGTCAAGCCGACTCTGAGACCCTCACTGACGCATTGCTACTCGGAGTAGCGCAATCGGCGGCACTTTGGCCAGGCGTCAGCCGCTCAACTTCAATGCTCTGTTCGGCGCGTGCGCTTGGGTTCGAAGCAGGAGACGCTGCACGAATCGCCCGCGCCGGCCTAATCCCAGCTGCCGCGGCAGCGACCACATTGGAAACGGTTGAAATCGCGCGCTCAGGCATCACCACTCAAGAAGCAGCGGTGATTGCGGTCGCAGCGGGATCATCATTCGCATCAACAATGCTTGCCCGACCGCTCGTCCGGGTGCTCGAATCCGGCGGGACACTAAAGCCATGGGCTGCTTGGCGATTGCTGGTGGCGGCCGCCACAATCCTGCGCATCCGCTCGCTCGGCAAAGATAGACCGCGATGAGTAACTCCTACGCCCGTTCCGGCGTTGATACCACCGACGCAGATGCTGGCGTTGAAGCGATCGTTTCCGTCCTCGGGCGGATAAATACCGGTGCGCCTTCAAGGGTCATCCCGCTGCCAGGCCACTTCGCTGCTGTCCTGCGGATCGCCGACGGTCTTGGCCTTGCCTTTTGTACCGATGGCGTTGGCTCGAAGCTGCTGGTTGCCGAACAGACCGGACGACTCGAAACCGTCGGAATTGACTGTGTTGCGATGAACGTCAACGACCTTGTTTGTGTCGGCGCCGAACCGATTGCGCTTGTTGACTACATCGCCGTCGAGGAATCGAACCCTGAGCGCCTCGCCGCGCTTGCAGAGGGATTGCGAGCCGGAGCTGAGTTGGCGGGAATTGAGATTCCTGGCGGAGAGCTCGCGCAGGTTCCTGAGCTGATTCGCGGCCACCCCTCCCCTAACGGATTTGACCTCTGCGCCTCAGCTATTGGCACCGTCGGACTCGATTCGATTATCGATGGCACGTCAATAGCGCCAGGCAACGCGATCATCGGCTTACCATCAAGCGGCCTCCATTCAAACGGGTTGACCCTTGCTCGCTCCGTACTGCTCGGAGAGGGAACACTTGACGAGAAACCTGACCTTCTAAATGGACAGAGCGTCGCTGATGTCCTGCTTGAACCAACCGAAATCTACGTGCGATCAGCGCTCGAGCTAATTCGCTCCGACATCGTGGTAACTGGCCTCTTCCACCTAACGGGCGGCGGCTTACTGAATCTGCTTCGGCTTGGCCGCGAGTCTGGCTATCGGATCGATTCGCCACTCCCAACGCAACCTGTTTTTGAACTTATTGCTTCGCGCGGCAACATCCCAGTTGAGGAGATGTACGAGGTTTTCAACATGGGCTGCGGCTTCGCTGTAACAGTCGCTGCCGAGGATGCTGATCGAGCGACCGCACTGCTCGCAGCACACCACGAAGGCACGCGCATAATCGGCGAAGTCACTCCCGAGGCAGGAACTGTCAGCGTCCCTAACTTGGGGATCACCGGCACCGCCGCGGGGCTCGCAGCGGTCTGAGGTAGTCGGTGAGCCTGAACGACGGAACGCTGATCGGCGGTCGCTATCGGCTTGAAACTAAGGTCGGAAGTGGCGGAATGTCAACCGTTCACCGGGCGCTTGACGAGAAGCTGAATCGGCCAGTTGCCGTCAAGCTAATGCACCGCACTTCGGCAGCAGATGCTGACCAGCTTGAACGCTTCAGGCGCGAGGCACGCGCGGTTGCCAACCTCAGTCACCCGCACCTTGTTGGCGTTATCGACGCTGGCGAGGACGACGGTCGACCATTCATCGTCTTCGAGTATGTAGCTGGCGAAACCCTCAAGGCTCGCATTGTTCGCAATGGGCGACTGGAGCTCGCCGAAGCTGTCGCCTATGCAATTGAGATCGCTCGTGGGCTTTCGGTTGCCCACCAGAACGGAATAGTCCACCGTGATGTCAAACCACAGAACGTCCTGATTGACGAGGACGGTCGTGCGAAGCTGACCGACTTTGGCATCGCTCGCAGTCTTGACGAGGATGGCCTGACCGCGGACGGGCGCGTGCTGGGGACTACCGACTATGTATCGCCCGAACAGGCGCTTGGGCAACCAACAGGCCCCCAATCGGACATCTACGCGCTGGGCGTAGTGCTGTTCGAGATGCTCACCGGTCAAGTTCCGTTCAAGGCAGAAAGTCCGGTTGGGGTAGCGATGTGCCACGTCCGCGACCCGATGCCGGACCTGCGGAGCCTGCGGCCTGACGCCTCAGCAACACTTGCCGCGATCGTTGACCGCTGCACTGCCAAAGAGCCTGCCGATCGATACCCCGACTGCACGAGTCTCGTCGCCGATCTTGAGCAGGCGCTCGCACTTGAGGCATCACGCGCTGGCGAGGCGACTGGCGAGGCGACAAGCGTACTGAGCACGTTGCCAGCGGCCAGCAAGGAGCGTCTGCCAAGACGAGTCTGGTCACCCCGTCGCAGGTACTTAATCGCCTTCTTGGCAGCTATTGCCGCTCTCGGTGTAATCGCTTTTGTCGCTACCAGCATTCAGCGCGGCACCGGCGTTCGTGGCACGACGCCGGTTGGGCTCCAGCAGGTTCCGCTTTCCGCGAATGCAGCGATTCCATACGACCCATTTGGCGATGGGGAGGAACACGGCGCTGAGAGCGCAAGGGTTCTTGACGGTGACCGGTCAACGAGCTGGGAGTCGGAGACCTACTACTCAGGCCTCCAAAAGCCGGGCGTAGGACTAATGATTGACGCGGCACCAAGCGTCAAGGCACGCGCAGTCGGACTCCATACCTCAACGCCTGGTTTCACTATCTCCGTTTGGGGAGCAAACGGCGCGCAGCCAGAGGGCAAAGTCTCCGGCGCTGGGCCGGCAGGTGGAACTCCCGCAGCTGGCCCGCCCGCTGGTTGGACAAGCCTCAGCGGTGAGTACAAGGCGACCACTCGGACCCTGATCAAGCTCAAATCGCCGCCGCAGGCCTACCGCTGGTACCTACTCTGGATCAATAGCCTCGCTCCGGGCGAGCGCACCGTCTCGCTCTCGGAAGTAACGCTGCTTCGTTAGAAGCTGTAGCCGGCTTCCCGTTCAAAGAGTGCAAGTGCGGTCCGGACAAGCTCGTCGAGCAGGTCCGGGTATGTAACACCGTCACTAGCGAATAACTGCGCAAAGACACTTGTTGAGGTGAACCCAGGTGCGGTGTTGATCTCATTAATCAGGATGCGATCGCCATCCACAAAGCAGTCAACACGCGCATAGCCGCTGCACCCCGTGGCCGCAAAGGCCTCCGCGGCCGTGCTGCGAACCGCTTCGCTCGTACCCTCATCAAGTTCGGCTGGAACGCGGAGCTGCATGCCACCAGCCTCGTACTTACGCTCATAGTCGTACCAATCGTCTGGGCCAGCTCCCGGCAGTGCAATCTCGCCTGGCGGGGAGGTGACTAGCTCGAAGGTTCCACTCTGGCTGAGCCGCTCGATAACCGAAACCTCAATCTCACGGCCTGGTGAGCTCTGCTCAACAATCACTCGCGGGTCGTAGGCTAGGGCAGCTGCGATTGCCTCACCAAGCTTCACGGCTGAATCAACACGACTGATACCAACCGAAGAGCCCAGCCTCGCTGGCTTGACCCACACCGGCCAGCCAATCGCCGCGATCTTCTGCTCCAAGTCATCTCGCCCTGATGACCAGTCGGAGTCTGTTACCTGAACCGACGCAACCTGATCGAAGCCAGCGACAGTAAGCAGCTGCTTAGTCCTCAATTTGTCATTACAGAGCGCCGAGGCGAATACGCCTGATCCGACATACGGCACGCCAAGTGCCTCAAGCAAGCCCTGGGCGATCCCATCCTCTCCGAACGGTCCGTGCAGCACCGGGAACGCGATGTCAAAGCCACCGATGCCTGTCCCCGGGGTGAGAGTCAATGCCTGACCGTCCTGCCGCCAGACCCCTTTGCGATCAACCTCAATCAACGTCGGTTGATGCCCTGCTTCAGCTAGGCCTGCGACAACCGCCGCTCCCGAAGCCAACGAAACATCATGTTCCGATGAGCGCCCACCGGCAAGGACGGCTACCGAGAGCCCGCCCATCAGGGAAGCGGCGCCCAGACTGTGATCGAGATTGTCGTGCCGCTTGCGACCTTGTTTCCGCCAATTGGATCCTGGCTGAAAACCGTGTCCTGATTTGTTGCGTCAGAGGGAGTTTTGTCAGGGTTGGTCTTGACGTTGAAGCCCGCGGCTTGAATCGCCTTGATCGCGTCGGCACGGGGCTGGCCAACTACATCGGGCACCGCGACCGTGGCTGGCGCAGCTGCGACGACCAGTGAGACGGTGCTGCCCTTAGCCACCGATTCGCCGCCGCTCGGCGTCTGCCCTAGAACTTCGCCTTCCGGCGCCGTTGTGGATGGCTGCTTTGTTGTCACAACAACAAACCCGGCAGCCTGCAACTGACTTCTAGCGTCATCAATAGGGCTACCAACCACGTTCGGCACGGAGACCTTTTCAACGCCGTTCGAAACGATGAGCGTTACCTGGCTGCCCGCGTCAACCGAGATTCCCCCGACGGGATCGGTTGCGATCGCCGTCCCTGCAGGAATCGTCGGATCCGCCTTCATACGAATCACGACCTTGAAGCCAGCCTTCTTGAGCAATGCCTCAGCTTCAGCCTGCTTGAGCCCATCAACAGATGGAATCTGGGTAGTGCCTGGTCCGTCGGAGACCACCAAGGTCACAGAAGTTCCATCACCGACTTTCGCGTAGGCGAGTGGGTTCTGGCCAATTACGACGTCGCGCGGCTTATCGCTCTGTACTCGCTGAATTGACGGCGACTGCTTGAAGCCCGCGTTGGCTATCGAGGTTGTGGCCAGCTGAAGCTTCTTGCCTACAACCAGTGGCATCGTTACCTGCGGCTGCTTCGGTGAGAAGACATCGGTAAAGGCAAACAGACCGCCAACTATCAGCAGCGAAACACCTGCAACAGCGGCTGCTATCCACCAGCGCTTGCGCCTTGCGGCCGCAGGGTCAACTGGCGGCTCTCCGTCAGGCGGGACGGTGCCCGTAGCCGCGGCCGCAGCAGCGGCTGTGCCGGCCGCAACGGCGCCTGCCGTTGGGATCGCAAATGCGACCGTAGCCGAGGTTGCAGCACCATCTTGAAGTCTCAGGACTACCGCATCAAGGCCAGCTATGAACGCCGCCGCATCAGCTGGCCTGTCGGCTTCTGACTTGCGAAGCGCCCAGAGATCGAGCGCCTCAAGATCTGCGGGAATGCCAGGCTGAAGTGCACTTGGCGGCTGCGGCTCCTGCGAGATCTGCTTAACAGCTATGGCAACTGGCGACTCAGCATCAAACGGCAGCTGCCCGGTCAGCATCTCGTAGAGAACGACTCCAACGGAATAGATATCTGAGGCCGGCCCAACCTCACGACCCTCAGCCTGCTCGGGTGACACGTAGTGCGCCGACCCCATGATTGAGCCAACCTCTGTAATACCTGAGGCGCCTGCTCGGGCAATCCCAAAGTCAGTCACCTTTACGCGATCAGCTGCATCAACCATCACATTTTGGGGCTTAAGATCACGGTGAATAACGCCTCCCGCATGAGCGAAACTCGCCGCCTCCATGATCTGCTTTGCGATCCCAGCCGCACGCAGCGGATCGAGTGGAGCCTCAGCGAGGATTAAATCCTTGAGCGTGCGACCGTCGAGGTACTCCATGGAAATGTATGTCGTCCCGTCAGCCTCGCCACGGTCATATATCGAGACGATGTTCGGATGCGTTAGACCTGCGGCCGCCTGTGCCTCGCGCCGGAAGCGCTCAACAAACTGCGGGTCACCGGCAAACCTGCGGTGCAGCACCTTGAGGGCAACATTGCGTCCGAGCTGACGATCCTCCGCCAGATAGACATCGCCCATTCCGCCCGAACCAAGCGGTCGGACGATCCGATAGCGGTTGGCAACCTCTGTTCCTGGAGTCAGTTCACTCATCAATTCCTCATTGTCGCGCAAATGGCAGTTGTCATCTCAACAGAGCCTCAAGAACATCTCGCGCAATCGGCGCGGCGACCGTCCCGCCAAAGCCACCGAAGCTGCGCTCAACTGTGACTGCGATTGCAACCTGGGGGTTATCTGCTGGAGCAAAAGCGATAAACCACGGCTGCGTCAGGTTCTGAGTTGGATCGATCTGAGCGGTACCGGTCTTACCCGCGACGCTTACGCCGTCAAGCGACGCAGCTGTTCCCGTGCCCTCGTCAACAACGCGCTGCATCATCAGATTCACTTCAGCGGCAGTCTTCTCCGACATCACCCGGCTCTGCTCGGCAGGTGCGATCCGTTGCATGGTGCGACCATCCTGGTCGAGAATTCGATCGGCGATCCTTGGCTTCATAAGCACACCCTTGTTGGCCACCGCAGCTGCAACTTCAGCCATCTGCAGTGGCGTAACGACGAGCTTGTCCTGACCGATTCCCAACCGTGCTACATCAATCCGATCGTCCGTTGGTGAGATTCCACTACCAGCTATTTTCGCGCCGGACGAGGTCATCTGGCGTGACGGGTAGTCAAGCTGCGGCAAGCTTCCGAACCCGAATCTACGCATGTACTTTGCGATCGTCGGCCGACCAACATCAACGGCAACATTCGCCCATGCGGTATTGACGGAGTTTGTTAGCGCCGTAGTCAGGTCAACCGGGCCGTAGTTGATTCCATCATCGTTGTTGAGCGGAGTCGAAGAAAAGTCTTGGGGGCTCGAGCCATCAACAGTCGATTGAGGCGTGTACTTACCACTATCGATCGCAGCTACAGCCGTTACTACCTTGAAGGTCGATCCTGGTGGGTACTGCCCCTGCGTCGCCCGATTAAGCAGTGGCGAGCCAGGCGCCGTTCGGGCCGCATTTAAGTCACTCGGCAGAAAGTCGGGCACACTTGCCATCACTCGAACTGCGCCAGTTCGTGGATCAAGCGCCACAACTGAACCGGGCCGGCCAGCAAGATCCCTGACTGCAACCGCTTGGGCAACGCTGTCAAGGTGAGTTTGGACTGAATTGCCGGTGTGTCGTTTTCCTGTCAAGCGACCGATTGCAGTTGAAATTGAGTCGCTCTTGCCAAGCAGGGCGTCGCGTCGATAAAGCTCCGTACCGGTATCCGGAATGCCTCTCGCCGGGAACGACCAGCCGACTGTTTGTACGAACAAAGGACCGGTTGGATAGACCCGCCTGAAGGTTCCGGCAGCCGCCTTAACCGACTTTGCCAGCACAGTCTTTCCGTCGGAGGCAAGAATCTGGCCGCGATCAACACGCAGCTCTTCGAGCAGTGCTCGACGGTTGAAGGGTTCAGCACGCAATTGTGGCGCTTCGAAATAAGTCCAACGCGAAGTGAACGCAACTAGAACCGCGAAGAGGACCACGAACAGGGCAAACAGCCGTGTGATTGGGCGCGTCACGCTGGACGCCTAGCGCGATCAGAGACAAGCAACAGCAGGGCGGTCAGCACGAAGTTGGCTACAAGTGACGAACCGCCATAAGAGATGAACGGCAGCGTGACGCCCGTAAGTGGAATTACTCGCGTTACACCACCAACAATCACGAAGACCTGCAATGCAAATACCGACGTGAGGCCAGCTGCCAACAACGTTGAGAAGGAATCGCGGGCCAGAGTCGCGATCTTGAAGCCGCGGGCGACGAACAGCAGGTAACAAACGAGGACGCCGCAGGCACCAACAAGTCCCAGCTCATTTGTAATCACCGCATAGATCAGGTCGGTCTGAGGTGCGGGAACGAGCGTTCCACCCCCAGGTAACGCGAGAATCGATGCGCCCAAACCCTGTCCCAGCAACCCTCCATCAGCCTGAGCAAAGAGCGACTGTGCCAGCTGGTAGCTACCGCCAGGCTTGGCGTAGAGAGCGGGATTGAGGGGATCTATCCAGGCCTCGACACGGTCATGAACGTGTCCAACCTGGCTTGCGAGAAGGTAGGCGCCAAGCGCAAAGAGCAGCAGTCCAACAACTGGATAGGTGAGGCGATCGGTCGCTACATAGAGAACAGCGAGGAATCCGCCAAAGAACATCAGCGAAGAGCCAAGATCACGGATAAAGATCAGCATCAACATCGCCACTCCCCAAATCAGAAGCAGCGGCCCAAGGTGCTTAAGCCGTGGGATCGTGATGCCGAGGAAGCTGCGCGCCCCTTGAACCAGTACCTGCCGCGTATCGCGCAGATAGCTGGCGAGGAAGATGACGATCCCGATCTTTGCGAATTCGGTTGGTTGGAAGACAATTCCACCCGGCAGACGAACACCAAGATAGGCTCCGTTGACCTGCTCGCCGATCCCCGGAACCCGGGGCAGCAAAAGCAGTGCCAGTGAAGCGGCCGCGATCGTGTACCGGTAACGCTCAAGCTTGCGGTAATCGTGCAGAAAGATAATCGTCGCCGCGAAGCAGATCAGAGCGATGACAAACCACTGCCCCTGTTGGCGCGCCAGCTGTTCATCAATTCTGTAGATAACGACCAGTCCGATTGACGACAGCACCGCAACGAGCGGAAAGACATAGGGATCGGCATTCGGCAGTGTTAACCGGATTACGACGTGGCCAGCTAGGCAGAGCCCAAGGAAAACCGCCGCATAGCTAAGCGAAAGATCGCTAAGCCGCGCCTGCTGCTGAATGAAGACAGCGGCGAAGCCTCCAGCTAAGAGCAGTGATGCCGGAATCAGGGCGAAAAGCTCCCGGTTGCGGGGCTTCACCTGCGAAGGTCTCCCCGCTCAAGGCTGACAGCCAAGTCGCTGATGTCACGCTTGCTTCTGAGGCGATGATCGAGCAGAGCCTTGCGCTGTGCGGGACTCAGCGATGAAGCTGGCACACCGCTTGCGAACCACTCGTCATACAAGTCAATCCCACCGGGCAACTCATAGGGAAGGCCTTGGTAGACGGTTAGAGCTCCGGCAGAGTTAGTGCCGAGGAAGAAGACTCCGCGCGATGCTCGCCAGGCGCCCGCAGCAAGCAACAACAGGATGATGCTGACGGCAGCAATCGCGGCAAGCCCCCTGCGGTTGCCGCGGCGCTGGGCTACTGCCGCGCCTCCAGTCTTGCCGCGCGAACCAACCGTCATCGACGGTGCCAGCGAGGCAGCTCCGCTTCCGACCTTGAAAAGAACAACCGTGATGTTGTCACGGCCACCGGCTTCATTCGCCTTGCGAATCAATGTGCGGGCAGCACCATTCAGCGAACGGTTCTCGTCAAGAGCATTCTCAATCTCAGGCTCACTGACCATTCCGGTCAGCCCATCGCTACAAAGCAGGAGAACATCGCCGTTCAGTAGGTCAAAGTTAGCCGTATCAACTTCTACCTGTGGCTCTGGTCCGAGCGCTCGAGTGATAATTGACCGCTGCGGATGAACAGCAGCTTCCTCCTCGGTCAACTGCCCCTGCCGGACCAGTTCGTCGACGAGCGTGTGGTCCTCTGTCAACCGCTCGATCCGACCATCGCGGAACCGATAAGCGCGCGAATCACCGACATGGGCAATCACAACCTGATCGCCTTCGATCATGGCTGCAGTCAGCGTTGTGCCCATCCCCTGACGGGATTGGTCAACCTGAGCCTGTTCGTGAATGCGCTGATTAGCAACCCTGACAACTTCGGCTAGCCGGTCGCTCGTCTGGCCTCCAGAGGGAAGTCCGGCAGCGAAAGTCTCGACTGCAAGTCGCGAGGCAACCTCTCCTGCGCTGGCTCCCCCCATGCCATCGGCAACCACAAATAGCGGCGGTCTAGCTAGGAACGAATCCTCATTGGCCGGCCTGACTCGACCCGTATCGGAGCGTTGAGCATGCTCAACGATTCGTAGCGTCATGGCTCAAACCTGAACTCACTGTCGCCAATCCGGATTCGGTCACCGGCGTGAAGCGGCGTTGGACCTTCGAGTGGGTGGTCGTTCAACCATGTCCCGTTTGTTGATCCAAGATCCTCAACGATTAGCGCGCCACCCTCGCGCACTACGCGGGCGTGGCGGCTGGAAGCAAACCTGTCGTCGAGCCGGATATCTACATCTCCTCGCCCAAGAGTTGCCGCGCTACCGATCTCGTAACTCCAACCACTCTCGTGTCCAGGCGCCTCAACAACAACGAGTCGCGCATCATCGCCGGCAGCCGGGAGCGAAATCGAGTCGACCGCAGCGTGGAGGCCGGTCGCATCAGGGTCACCAATCGCTGCCGGAGCCCCGCTGCGCGAAACATCGCGAAGTGCGCTGGTTGCCACCCAGAGCAGGAATAGGTAGAGAACCACGAGGAATCCAACCTGCAATGCAAGCGAGACTGGCTCAAGCACGGTTTCCACCCTGTTCGTAGCTGAGCTCGGTTCGGCCGAGCGAAACAACATCGCCGGGGCTCAGAAGGCACTGTCCTGAGATCCGTGTTCCGTTAACAGAAACCCCGTTTGTCGAGCCAAGGTCTTCGACCGCCCAACCGCCGGCCGCCGGACGAACCGCCGCGTGTCGTCGCGAGGCATTTGTGTCTTCAAGCACAACATCGCAGCTGCGACTCCTTCCCAGCACTATCCCTGAGCCGGTCAGCTCAATGCGCTGTCCGGCAGCAACAAGTGCCGCGCTGGCCGGCCCAACAACCGCCGGTTGTGCGACCTGTTCAGCTGCGGCTGAGACTGGCAGTGGTGCTGGCACGGCTGGTGCAGGCGCTGAGGGTTCAGGGCGTTCCCTGCGTGGCTCACGCTTTCTGTCAGAGCCTGGCGACGGGCGATTTGCCAACGCCCCTCGGTCAAGCTCTTCAACCTTGATTCCAAACTCACCAAGGCCAAGCCGCTCATCGGTCACGAAGCTGATGCGGGGACGCTCAATCAACACAAGCCGCTCACTGCGCGCATGCTCAAGTAGGTATGCCGACAACTCAGCGATCATCTCCTGCTCGGCTCCCGCAAATCGCTCTCGGTCTTCTAGACCGAGGTAGACCTCGTAGCCACTCGGCACGTAGACGCGTGAAACCGAGGGCGTTCGGTGCTGGTCCATTTCTCGCGCGAGCCGACGCGCGATTTCGACCGGTCGTACCTCTGACCTGAAGGCGCGCGAGAACGTCCCCTCGACGAGGCCGGCGATCTTGCTTTCGAGGCTTCGCAGGACGCTCATCAGTGATGGCCAGACGGCTTACTCATCCTACGAGGTCTCGCCGCTATAGCCGCGGGCCATTTCCGAATTGCCCCGCCAGCCGCGGGTTGCAACCACTAAGGCGGCCCCAGCGAGCGCCCCAGCGAGCGCCCCTCTGGCAACTCCACCCGAAACCGCTGCGGTAGCAAAACCGGTCGCTAACGCCCATCCAGCGGCCGCTAGCGCGTCAATAACCGCTGATCGACCACGGACGATAAGCGGAAGAACAACTGCCGCTACAGCCCAAACTCCCGCCACAGCCAGCGTTGATCCCGATACCAGCGGAATAACAGCATCATCGAACGCGAGCTGCGGATTGTCTCGCCAGAGCGCCTCACTACCGGCGCCAGGTCCATCGCTAAGTAGTGAGCGTCCGACTAGCAACTCCGCACACCCAATCTGCCAAGCTCCGATCGCACCCGCCGCCGCTCGCGCAGGGATTGTTCGGCCAAAGGACGCAACTGCCGGCCAGCCGCCCGCAAAGCCAGGTACTCCCAGCAGCGGCGCCAGCCAAGTTGCCGACCACCACTCGGGACTGCGCCAGAGCAATATAGGGCTGGGAAGCAGCGCAACGCTGAGAACAACAGCCGTGCCGGACTCTCCAGTTACAGCTAGGCAGACGACTGAGGCAAGCGCGGCCATTAGCCAGCCGAGTCGTGGAAGCAGGCCAACAAGCAGTCCAGCGCCCGCTGCCAAAATCCATTTCTGTGAAGCAATCTCGGTCGGCGCGAGCACAGCCGACCAGCCAAACGTCAATGCTGCAGCAGCAACAGCAGCCATCAGCCGATCCCGCCACCAGCTGCCAGGCGCGCTGATTGGGCTCGAGTCCGTGATCCGGGCGGGCTGCTCCGAATCGATCCTTGAGCGCGCAAGAGTCTGTGGCGCTAAACCATCCTCTTGACGGTCAACCGAATCAGTCGTCTGCCTTCGGCTAATTCGGATTGATGTCTTTGAACGAGATCGGCGGCGCACGGCCGGAGCAATGCTGCCCGGATCATCATCGAGCTCGGCAACGCAGGCACTTAGCGCCCTGCCTAAATCAGCAAGCGAGCCGCGGTCACGTGGATCCTCCTCAAGCGCATCGTCGACAGCCTCAATTAGCTCCGCCGGAAGGTCGGCGCGCTCCTCGCTCAGTGAGCAGGGCGAGCCCTCTCCAAGATTCCGTGCGGTCTCCGCTGGCGTCGCGCCTCGAATCGGGTTCTGACCTGCGAATCCCTCATAGACGATCAATGCAAGTGCCCAAAGATCTGCTTCGGGGCCAGCTGCCCTGCCTGCGGCCTGCTCGGGTGCCATGTAGGCGAGTGTTCCAACAATGTCACCTGTGCGCGTCAGGGAGGATTCGCCCGCCAGCAGAGCGATCCCAAAGTCAGCCAATTTGACAATCCCCGCCTCTGAACGGGGGGCATCCGGAATAAGAATGTTGCCTGGCTTGACATCGCGGTGAACAACTCCATGGCCATGCGCGTGGTCGATCGCACCAGCGAGAGCAGCGCCTATTCGGGCTACGTCCCGATCGGAGCATTCGCCATCCGCAAACAGCTGAGCAAGCGTTGCACCTCGAACAAACTCGGAAACGATGTAAGTGTGTGTCGAGTCGGCCGCAGCCTCATGCAGTGTCACGACTCCGGGGTGCGCGAGTCGAGCCGCTGCCTTGATCTCTCGCTCAGCGCGCTCACCAGCCAGCTCCGATGGAATCGCTTTGACCGCAACCTCCCGATCGAGCCGTTCATCAACGGCGCGCCAGACCGTGCCGAAAGCTCCCGAGCCAATTGCTTCCTCGAGCCGGTAGCGACCCATAACGACCGCAGTCGGGGGTGGCGCAGGTTCCCGTGTTCGGGCCATTCGGCCTATCTTCGCCAGCAATTGGCCAGAACCTGCCCGTTAGGGACGCTTAATTGCGCGAATTTCGCGATGCGTAGCCTCCAATCGCCGCCTGAGTGGGCATACTTACAGTCCGCGAGTCCAATAAACACGCGAATTCGACTATGTCGTTCTTCGACGACGAACCAACAGACACCGGCATCCCCGAAAGAGATCGGGATTTAACCTCTGGCACCAGCCAAGGAGGCGGTCAGTCCGTGGTCACTCGCAGACTGATCGCGGCAGGCATTGGTGCAGTCGTCTTGATTGTTCTGGCGGTACTCATCAAGGGCTGTCTCGATGATCGGAGTTCGACCCAGCTGAAAGAGTTCAACACCAAGACCTCACAGCTGATCACTGACTCTGACAGTCAGGTAAGCGTTCCCTTCTTCAAGGAGCTTCAGGGAGCCGCCTCCAAGCCACCGACCGACCTCCAGGACAAAGTCAATCAGCTTGGAATCGTTGCCAGCGAAGAGGTCAAGCAGGCTGAAAAGCTTGAAGCGCCAGATGAGCTCAAGGCCGCGCAGGCAAGTCTCGTCCAGACAATGAAACTCCGTCGCGACGGCGTACAGTCGATCGCCAAGGATCTCCAAACAGCCGTATCAAGGAATGCTGGTGATAGCCAGCGAGCTGTTACTGCGATCGCCGGGCAGATGCGCGCCTTTGACGCCTCCGACGTGCTCTACACGCTCTATGTCGCACCAGCAATCGCCAAGGCACTTGACGACGCTGGGATAGCCGTCGGTGCAGGTGGCGAACAGATCGCCCAGACCCACTTCCTCCCGGACATCAAGTGGCTTGATCCTTCGTATGTATCGTCGCAGCTGACGGGCACTTCGAGCGCATCCGGCACCGCTACACCGGGCACTCATGGGCATGTCCTTGACAGCGTCTCGGCCGGTGGTCAACAGTTGACAACCGACGCAGATAACAGCGTCCCGGGAAGCCCGCCGCCAGCATTCGCAGTTACTTTCACCAATGGTGGCTCCGTTGACGAGTCAAATGTGACAATCACCGTCAAGGTTGAGGGCGGTCCGAATCCGATCACCGCAACGAAAGTTGTTGCTCGCACAACTGCCGGGCAACAGCAAACCGTTCAGGTACCACTCGCGAGCGCCCCGCCGATTGGCCAGCCAGTCACTGTGACGGTAACCGTAGGTGTTGTAGCCGGCGAATCGAACGGCGACAACAACACACAGAGCTTCAACGTCACCTTCTCCTGAGCCACCTGCGGTGAGTCTCCGGATCGCATGTCTTGGCCCCGAGGGGACAGTCAGCCATGAGGCGCTCCTAACTGTCGCCGACGCCCAAGAGGTTGAGGTAATGCTCGAGCCGTCAATCCATCGAGCGGTTTCCTCAGTCAGAGCGGGCGAGTCAGATTTCGCGCTTGTACCACTCGAAAACTCGTTGGAGGGCGGTGTCGCTGAAACACTCGACGAGCTCCTCGCTGGCGCCGGCGTACTTCCGATTGCCGGCGAGCTCCTGCACCCTGTTCGCCACAATCTGATCGCTACTACTCAGCTTCCCCTCAATTCAATCACTGCCGTTCACTCGAAGCCCGAGGCGTTAGCCCAGTGCTCCCACTTCCTTCGCGAGAGACTGCCCGGCGCCCGCAAAGTCGCCGCAGCATCCACATCCGACGCAGTCAGGTCTCTATCCGCCAGCAACGAGCCGATAGCTGCGATTGGGACGCACCTAGCTGCCGATATTTACGGAGCAGTAATCCTTGAGGAAGATGTAGGCCGGCCGGACAACCTGACCCGATTCATTTGGTTGGCCGCCGAGCAAAGCGAGGCGCTGCCACCAGGCTGCGACCCAGCGCAGCCGATGCGAACCTCAATTATTTTTTGGGGATCAGGCACGAATGAGCCTGGTTGGCTAGTCGACTGCCTCGCAGAGTTCGGGGATCGAGGAGTCAACCTGACACGGATTGAGTCTCGCCCAAGACGTGATGGACTTGGTAGCTACGTCTTCTTTGCGGACCTTGAAGGATCTGCTGATTCACCCCAAGTATCTGATGCACTTGCCGGGCTTCGAACCCGTACAGACGAGCTCCGCCTGCTCGGGAGCTACCCGTCTTCGCCACGCCCTACGGCTAGCTGACCTTCCCGATCTAGAAGAAAAGAGGGGGCGCCTTTCGACGCCCCCTCACTCACATCTCGGCTATCACGGCCGCTCGCTTTAACTCTGCCGGTGGGACTAACCCCAGCTTGGCTGAGCGGCGGGTGTCACGGTTGGATTCCACCGTGTGGAGCCGTTGCCACGATCAGCGGCCGGACACCTCCAGAGTCCCTTCACTACTTGAACTTGACACTTTTAGGACCACCTCCTTTCTCTGGTACGCGCAGAGTAGCGGAGAGGCCGGAAGATCAACGCAACTTCAAATAGGTTGCCTGCAAGACCACCGAAGTGGCCACTCAGCTGTCGTCAGCGTCAACTTCCTCAGCTGAGTCGTCAGCATCCGTATCCACCTCTGGCTCAGTGTCCTCGCCGCCTGGAGAAACACCAACGATCTCCTCGTCACCTGGCTCGAGCTCACCTTGCGCATCAGACTCCTTGGCAGCCTCTTCGGCTATCAAGGCGATTGCGGCGACCGTATCGTCGTCGCGAATGTTCATAACTCGAACGCCCTGCGTTGACCGGCCCTGGCGGCTGATTCCGCGGACTCCAGTCCGCTGAATCAAACCACTCTGCGATACGAAGACGAGCTCCTGGTGCTCGCGAACGACAAGAGCTCCGGCGAGTCCGCCGCGCCCCTCAGTCAACTTGATTGTGCGAACGCCCATAGCTCCACGCTTCGTCTCGCGGTACTGGTCGATCGGGGTTCGCTTTCCGTAACCATTCTCGGTGACAACTAGGAGTTCGCGCCCGGGCTCTGCGACATCCATGGCTAGTACTTCGTTGTCCTTCTGGGTGACATTCATCCCTCGCACGCCGCTTGTTCCGCGGCCCATTGAGCGGACTCCCGACTCGTTGAAGCGGACCGCCATGCCAGCCTTCGAGATCAGCAGCATCTCGTCCTCGCCCGATGTTCTCCGTACCTCGACCAGCTCGTCATCTGGGCGGATCTTGATCGCGATGATCCCATCGGCCTTAATCGGAGTGTTGTAGGCGAGGAACTCAGTCTTCTTAACCATTCCCTTGCGGGTTGCGAACACGAGGTACTTACCTTCGGTGAAGTCACGGGTTGAGAGAACCGACTTGACTGTCTCGCCCTCCCTAAGCGGAAGGATGTTTACGAGCGCGCGACCCTTTGAGGTCCTCGCACCTTCCGGAAGCTCGTAAACCTTGGTTCGATAAACCTTGCCGCGATTGGTGAAGAACAGCAGGTAGTCGTGGGTTGAACAGACGAATAGATGCTGGATCCAATCGCCCTCCTTTGTACCCATGCCCGCAACACCAACACCGCCTCGCTTCTGCCGACGATAGGTATCAAGCGGAACCGTCTTGATGTAACCGCTCGCTGTGATCGAAACGACCATCTGCCTGTTCTGGATTAGATCCTCGATGTCGAGGTCATCTTCAGATGGAGTGATGTCCGTACGGCGATCGTCGCCGTACGTCTCAGCGATCTCGGCGAGTTCCTCCTTGATCATGCTGAGGACCATCGCCTCCGAGCCAAGAATCGTCCGCAGTTCGCCGATTCGCTCCATGATGTCCGCGTGCTCGCCACGAATCTTGTCTGACTCAAGCGCTGTCAGTCGCTGAAGTCGCAGGTCAAGAATCGCCTGGGCTTGCACACGAGTCAGATCGAAGCCGGTGATCAGCCCTTCACGCGCGACATCCGGGTCCGAGGATGCCCTGATCGTTTCAATCACATCATCAAGCCGATCGAGCGCTACGAGCAACCCCTCGAGGATGTGTGCTCGGGCCTCCTTCTGCCGCAGCTCAAACTTGACGCGGCGGACGACAACTTCACGCTGGTGATCAACGTAATGACCGATAATTTCCCTAAGCGAAAGCGTCTTCGGGACGTTGTCGACAAGCGCAACCATGTTGATGCCGAAGGTGTTCTGCATCGGCGTGTGCTTGTAGAGCTTGTTGAGAACAACACGCGGATTAGCGTCACGCTTAAGTTCAATCACCAAGCGCATTCCTTGGCGGTCGGACTCGTCACGCACATCGCTGATCTCGGGGATCTTCTTGTCAGAAACTAGCTCGGCGATCTTGACGATCAGGCCTCCGTCGCCACCCTTACGCACCTGGTATGGAAGCTCGCTAACAATGATTGCCTCGCGGTTCTGACCAATTGGTTCAATCCCGGCCCGCGCCTGGATCCGAACCCGCCCTCGCCCTGTTTCGTATGCCTCACGAATACCGGTAATGCCAAGAATCGTCCCTGCTGTCGGGAAGTCAGGCCCACTGATATGTGCCATCAAGCCATCAACGGTGATCGAAGGATCGTCGATGTAAGCGATTGTCGCCCCAATTACTTCACGCAGATTGTGGGGCGGGATGTTCGTCGCCATTCCGACAGCGATTCCTGACGACCCATTGACAAGCAGGTTCGGGAACCGGGCCGGCAGAACGAGTGGCTCTTGGCGCGATGAGTCGTAGGTGGCAGCGAAGTCAACGGTGTCGGAGTCAAGGTCACGGAGCAGCTCAGTAGCGAGCTTTTCTAGCCGCGCCTCGGTGTACCGCATTGCGGCTGCCGAGTAACCGTCGACATTTCCGAAGTTACCCTGACCATCAACGAGCGGCTGCCGCATCGAGAAGTCTTGGGCGAGACGAACCAGCGTGTCGTAGATTGCGCTGTCGCCGTGTGGGTGGTACTTGCCCATTACCTCTCCGACGATCAGGGCGCTCTTCACGTAACGACGGTTAGGCTGGAGGCCAAGTTCATTCATCACATAGATGACGCGCCGATGGACCGGCTTAAGGCCATCGCGGACATCTGGCAGCGCCCGGCCGACGATCACGGACATCGCGTAATCGAGATACGCGGCGCGCATCTCCTCTTCGATTGGACGCAACTCGATGTTGCCGCCGCTCAGTTGATCAACACCCATACCGATCTCCTAGACGTCGAGGTTTGCCACAAGTCGGGCGTTGTCTTCGATGAACTTGCGGCGGTGCTCAACCACATCGCCCATCAGCATGGAAAAGATTCTTGAGGCATCAACCGCATCCTCAAGTGTTACCTGCATGAGTGTGCGAGTTTCCGGATCCATTGTTGTGTCGCGCAATTGATCAGGGTTCATTTCGCCAAGGCCCTTGAACCGTGAAATTTCAATCCCCTTCTGGGCGATCTCCATCACCTTTTCGCGAAGCTCACCGTGCGACTCAGCCTCCTCTTGAACATCTCCAAGGCTGACTGCATACGGTGGCGATCCAAACGTACTTTGAAGCTTTGAGAGAACCTCGGAAAGCTTGCGGTATTCAGTTGATGCAAACAGGCCGATTGGAACGCTGGTTGTGCGCGTCAATCCGGTCGACCGCTCGGTGGCAACCACCTGAACCGCAGCAGGGTCCTCGTTTCCAAGTTTGATCTCCCACGGACGATCCTCGGGAGTGTCAGCGTTGAGAACCGCGATTAGAGACTTCGCATCCTTAACTCCCTCATCGAAGATGTGGGTACTAGCGAGTAGGTTCGCCACCTCAACACCAAAGTCGGAGCGCAACCTCGCTGTCCAAGCCTCGTTCTCGCGGAGCAGCTTCGAGAGCGTCGCCCAGCGGGCATCGGTCAACTTGACCGACTTGCCGCCCGATCCCTCAACAACAAAGCGCTCAAGCTTGTCTTGCAGAAGAACCTCCTCGAGCTCTGAATCAAGCTCGATGTAACGCTCCTGACGACCCATCTTGATCTTATAAAGCGGTGGTTTGGCGATGTAGACGTAACCGGCATCGATCAGCGGCTGCATCTGACGGAAGAGCAGCGTCAACGCGAGGGTGCGAATGTGGGCTCCATCAACATCGGCATCGGTCATCAAAACAATCTTGTGGTACCGAGCATTCTCGAGGTTGAACTCCTCGCCGATCCCGGTTCCAATCGCCTGGATTAGAGCCTGAATTTCATTGTTCTGAAGGATCTTGTCAATCCTGCTCTTCTCGACATTGAGAATTTTTCCGCGCAGCGGCAGAATCGCTTGTGTGTGCCTGTCTCGAGCACTAACGGCCGAACCACCAGCTGAATCACCCTCGACGATAAATATCTCGGCTAGAGCCGGGTCCTTGACGGCGCAGTCGGCAAGCTTCCCGGGCAGCGTTCCTGATTCAAGTGCTGACTTTCTGCGGGTCAGGTCACGAGCCTTGCGGGCAGCCTCCCTAGCGCGTGAGGCAGCAAGTGACTTATTGACGATTGCCTTTGCCTCTGAAGGATGCTCTTCAAGGAACTCGGCCAACCCCTGGTTGACGATCTTCTCTACGAAGCCCTGCATTCCAGGGTTTCCAAGCTTGGTTTTGGTCTGACCCTCAAACTGGGGATCGCTGAGTTTCACGGACACAACAGCGGTTAACCCTTCGCGTACATCCTCCCCCGAAAGGTTGTCGTCCTTCTCCTTGAGCAGGCCCTTTTCGCGTGAATAGCTGTTGAGCGTTCTCGTTAGCGCCGAGCGCAGACCGGAAAGGTGTGAGCCACCTTCGTGGGTATTGATGTTGTTGGCAAAGGAGAAAATTGCCTCTTGGTAGGTGCCGTTCCACTGCATCGCTACCTCGACGGCCCCCTCCTCTCCTTCGCCCTCGAAGGCTGCGACCTTGCGGTGAACGACCTCCTTGCCTTCGTTCAAATATCGAACGAAGTCCTCGATCCCTCCCTCGTACTGGAACTCTACGCGGCGGGCGTTTCCTGCTTCGTCACGCTCGCGCTCGTCGGTAAGTGTGATCGCTAACCCGCGCGTGAGGAAAGCTGTTTCACGCAGGCGCTCCTCAAGTGTTGGGTAGTCGAAGTCGAGCGTTTCGAAGATCTCTGTATCGGGCAGGAACGTGATCGTCGTGCCCGTCTCCTTGGTTGCTTCACCCTTCTCAAGCTTGCCGAGCACATCACCGCGGCCGTAGTGCTGTGTCCAGAGAAATCCATCGCGGCGAATTTCGACCTTAAGCTGCTCTGAGAGCGCGTTAACTACCGAGATTCCAACGCCGTGAAGTCCGCCTGAAACCTTGTAACCGCCTCCGTCTCCGAACTTGCCTCCGGAGTGAAGGACTGTCAGAACGACTTCAACAGCAGGACGTTTCTCGGTCTTGTGCTCGGCGACTGGAATACCACGTCCGTTATCAATGACAGTTACGGAAAAGTCATCGTGGATCGTTACGTCAACTTTTGTGCAATGACCAGCAAGTGCCTCGTCGACTGAGTTGTCAACAACCTCATATACGAGGTGGTGAAGACCGCGTGGCCCGGTTGAGCCGATGTACATGCCGGGCCGCTTACGGACAGCGGAGAGCCCCTCGAGGACTGTGATGTCCTGCGCGTCGTAGCTGCCTTCGGCAGTCTGTGTCTTGTTTTTGTCAGCCACGTTTATTGGTGTCCCGTAGGGGATTGCGAATCCGCCAGTCGACCGCTGTCGACGGTATGCGGAAGCGCTCCTCGGGAGCTTCTCTAGGGTACCACAGGAGCCCCCCGCCAGACCTGCCAACTAGGGGCAATTTCCCCTAATTCTTGGGGAATTTCTGCGTAATGTGGTGGGAATCTAGCGGTTAGCGCCAACGACGCAGCGCAGCCTTTGTGCCGGTGAGTTTCCGAACTCATCAGCGAGGCGCTCTAAAACCTTTCGAGAGAGCAAATCCAACTCTTGAGCCCAGACCGAAGAGCTGCAAGTGATCGTCAATATGCCGCCTCTGAGCGAGCTTGGGTACGTCTCTTTTGCGATTAAATCGCCGACGACTTTCGGCCAGGCCATTCTGATGAGCGTGACTGGATCCTGAGGCGCAATCTCAGCTACAAGTCTCTGAATCGCTCCACTAATTTTGCGCTCTCGCCCCCGACTCATGCGATCTTCAATCTCTGAGAGTTACTTTCCGGTCCGATCGGAATCCTGACAACCGAGGTTCCGTCTGTAGCGGGAACATGCTCGAACTCGGTTGCTGTGACGACACACTGTCCGGACTCTGAGATCCGCCTAACAAGTAAAGCTCGGCGCTCAGCATCAAGTTCGCTCATAACGTCGTCAAGCAACAACAGCGGTGTTGACCCTCGAACCGAGCCGATCACTTGACGTTCAGCTAGCAGCAGAGAAAGCAGCGCAATTCGCTTCTCTCCTTGGGACCCGGCGATCTTTAGCTCTTGACCATCGCGCTTGATTCGTAACTCGTCGCGATGTGGACCAGCAATGGTGAATCCGCGCTCGATGTCTGCGGTCCGTTTCTCCTGCAACTCAGCTATGTATTGATCTCTATTGGCAGCCTTGCTGTAACGGTAAGAGATATCGAGGGCGCCAAGTAGACCCAACTCTTCGGCCACATCAGCGGCGACGGTCTGCACCGCTGCGACAGCATCATCACGTGCTTCAGTCAACTGCTCGGCGATAGTCGCTAATTCGTTGTCC
>Ga0194041_10000080_pt1 | contig 34208 bp, 25 predicted proteins | sample JunL449m_MetaG_FD_160082 | JGI IMG/M metagenome (GOLD analysis project Ga0194041, IMG submission 160082) | Anoxic zone freshwater microbial communities from boreal shield lake in IISD Experimental Lakes Area, Ontario, Canada - Jun2016-L442-9m | ecosystem: Environmental > Aquatic > Freshwater >...
TACCTACGAAGAGTACTTGCGGAGCCAAGCCATTACCGGCTAAGTTAAGCAGTCTTTGATCTTTTAGTGGGATAGCTTCATATGGCCGCTATCGGCCAAGAGCAGCCATTAGGTAATTTGGGGGGTTAACAATAGATCTAAGGGAGTAAAACACTTTTGTGTTTTAAAATCTCAAAATAATGAATTTCCGAAATCGCAAACTCGTTCATTGGATTGCTGCCGCAGCTATCGCACTGAGTGCGCTTGCACCAGCAATTTCTCAGGCCGTATCGCTTGTAAAGGGCGGTCATGGCTTCTCGATGGAAATTTGTTCCGTTGATGGAAGCAAAATGCGGGTTACTGTTCAGGCTAATGATCAGACCCATCAAGTTGATACCACTCAACCTTGCCCATATTGCTTAGCACATAGCAGCATTACCCCAGTATTCGACTCTAATCTTACTTTCAAAGCACCGCAAACCTTTGCGATGCTCCCAAGACTTTTCTATCAATCACCCAAACCACTCAGCGTTTGGATAACTCCACCTTCAGCAGCGCCTCCAGCACAAGCCTAAAAATTCTTAGGGCATAGCCTAGCTATGTAATTGGCAACTACGTTGCTGCATTGTTATTTGGAGAAGTAATTGTCTTTAACTAAAAAAATATTTCCAATAGCTTTGAGCGTATCTCTAATGGTATCTCAAGCCTATGCTCAGATAGCACCTCCGCCAGACTATGATCAGCGGTTAGCTAATGTAATTGTGAATGCCACTCGTTCTGGAACGCCTCTAGATGAGATTCCATTAAATACTACCGTCTTAACTAAAGAGGCCATAGAGTCATCACCAGATCAGACTATTGATCAGGTATTAAAAAATACTCCTGGTGTTTTGCTAAATGATGTTCCTTATTACCAGAAGGATCCCACAGGACAAAGTATTAACGTTCGCGGCCTTGGTAATTCAAGAACTTTAGTAATGGTAGATGGCGTTCCATTGAATGATGCTTTCTATGGAACGATACAGTGGAATCTTGTGCCACTATCTTCAATTGATACCGTGGAATTTATACGAGGAGGCGTTTCTAGTTTGTGGGGAAACTATGGAATGGGCGGTGTCATTAACGTCAACACAAAAAACCCTAAGAATAGTCAGCAGGACATTTCTGCCAGCTATGGTGCATTTGGCACCGGCAATGTTTCGGCCTCAAAAGACATCATCGCATCAGACTCGCTTCAGTTACGATTTTCAGCCGATTATTTTGGGACTGAGGGCTATCAAAATATAGCCACAATTTATCCCGCCTCTCCTGCAAATATTAGTTCTGGACAAAATTCCTCTTGGTCTAAAAATTCCAATATTCGACTACAAGGTAACTTTAAGGCTTCTCAGGGCACTGATGGTTTTTTTAGAATGGGATATCACACAATGCAAGATATCTCCAGCAACTATGGATTCGCTACTAATCTTAAGCAAGATTCAAATTTTGCAGGCGGAACCACCACTCGCATAGACGATAGCTCTAAAGTTCAAGCAAATCTATATTATGAAAACACTATTTTTAATAAACAAAATGGTTCAGCCGCCGCAGTTAGCACTTCGCTTAATCCTGCACGGATTGCTACGGGAACTGGATACATCAGTGCTAATTATCAAAATCCGTATTCGACCTTAGGTGGATCAGTGCAATACACCAAAGAAGCAAAAGGTTTAATTGATCAGTATGTGGCGGCAGTTGATGTTAGAACTGTTTCTGGTTCCAACATGGGGAACAATTTGACCACCACTGGCGGTTTGAGCACTACTAATTATGCAAAAGGGCAACAAAACTTTAGCGGCTTAATGGGGCAGGTTAAATCAAAAAGTGAAGCAATTCCGCTGGAAACCACTCTTGCTGCTCGTGTGGATTACTGGACTAGTCAAACGCCTAGTTACTACAACACTGGTGCAAATGGTTCAAATCCGTCTTACCAAAATATTCCAAATCAAAGCAAGACTCAATTAAGCCCAACCTTAGGACTTCTCTATAAGCTTTCTAAGGACTGGGACTTGAGGTCTGCCGCATATCAAGCTTTCCATGCGCCAGGAATGAACAATACGCTTAGGTCATATGCCTCATCGAGCGGAGGAAATTTTTTTGCAAATCCCTACTTAACACCAGAGACAATGACTGGTTATGAATTTGGTTCTGACTATCGCTGGAAACAAGGTTTTTTTCAGGCTACTGCATTTAATAATTTTGTGAGAAATGCTGTTGCAACATATAGTCTTAGCTCTACAAGTGCATCAGATGTAGCTTTGGCACAAAGTCTCTGCGGCGTTACTAATGGCGCAAATCCTCTTTCTGCTGCTGCGGGCAACTGCGTGTCAAAGTCTATTAGTTATTACACAAATAACCAGAATTTACAGAGTCAAGGCGTGGAATTACAGTTTCATCATGATTTAAATTCGAAGTGGGCGTTTGACGCAGGTTATGCGTACACAAGAACTTGGTTAACCTATACGACTACGAGTGATGCCCCCTATGTTGGAAATCAAGTGGGCGGGGTACCAGCAAATATTGGTAATGCTGGAATAACATACTATCCCATTCCAAAAGCAAGTCTTACGGCTAATGTTCGCTATGTTGGAAATTCTTGGATGAATACGAGCCATAGCTTGCCAGTGCCTGCTTATGCCGTGGTTGGCATGAGGGCAAATTATGAGTTAACTCAACAAGCTTCTATTTTTGCATCAGTTGTTAACTTGTTTAATCGTAATTACATTACTTTCAATTCGGCTACACAATCTACAAGTTATCAGGCTGGTATGCCGCAAGCTATTACTATTGGTGCGCGTATCATCTTCTAATGATGAATAAATATCATCACCTCAATCTCAAGACACTCTTATTGGGCGTTTTGGGATTGCTCGCGCTTAATTCTGCATTTTCTCAAATGGATCACCCTGCCCATATGTCAAAGATGAGCATGGGTAAACCTCCTGCTTGCGAGGGAAGCGGCCTAGATTGTGCAAATGCTGCAACCCCATTTCTAAGGGCTGATGGCAAGCTATTGTTGGCTTGGACTTCAGGTGGAAAAGTATCTGTTGCTCAATCAGTGGATATGGGCAAAACATTTTCTTTGCCAACAGTTGTGGCAGAGCATGGCAAGTCTTTAGATGCTGGTGGAGACGCTCGCCCACAAATCGTTTCTGATGCCAAAGGAAATGTATTTCTCGCATATGCTTTTTTCAAAGACTCTAGGTGGAACGCACAAATTAATACGGCTCGATCTACCGATAGCGGCACCACTTTTTCTGTTCCTGAATCACTGGTTGTGAATGGCTCCAGCGAGAGATTTCCTTCGGTCTTAATGCGTCCAGACGGAAACATTTTTATTGCATGGATTGATAAACGCCTAGTAGCTGCCTCAAACAAGAGTGGACAAAAGAAATTAGGTGGTTCAATTGCCTATTCAAACTCTCTTGATAGTGGCAGAACTTTTCAAACTGAGCGCATTGCCAATGAAGATAGTTGCGAGTGCTGTCGAATTGGGGTTAGTTTGAATCAAAAGAATCAACCAGTCATCATCTATAGGGCGATATTTCCGGGCGGCGTTCGAGACCATGCTTCCCAAATTATTTCAAGCAATGGTCCTGACAAGATTAGGCGTATTGCTAATGATGGATGGAAAACAGATGCTTGCCCACATCATGGCCCTGCCATAGCAGTTTCTAGCCAAGGAACTATTCACACGGCATGGTTCACACAGGGTGCTAATAGAGCCGGCGTGTTTTATGCAAACTCCCATAATGAAGGCGCATCCTATTCTGAGCCTATGCGCTTGGGAAAGGTAGATGCAAGCACATCCAGACCATATCTTCTGGCATTGGGAAAGAATGTATGGCTTGTGTGGAAAGAGTTTGATGGTCACGATACAGTAGTGGTGATGAAACAATCAGGTGATGATGGAAAAACTTGGTCAAAAGAAGCGATACTTTCTAAAACTGCTGATTATTCTGATCATCCTCTTTTGATTTCACAAGGTAACCAAGTATTTTTATCTTGGCTTACTAGGGCTGACGGTTATCAGCTAACTAAGATTGGACAGATTGAGTGAAAAAGATTCTGACTGTATTTGCTACTTTATTATGCATATCTACTTATGTGAATGCAGATGAGATTTCGCTCAAGCCTTATCAAAAAGGTGACTGGAGCTCTATATTGAATTTAGCTAATGGAAAACCAATGGCTGTTCATTTCTGGGGCGTTACTTGTGCCCCTTGTGTCAAAGAGATGCCGCAATGGAGTAAATTTTTGTTGTCTGATAAAGATGCTAAGGTTGTTTTTATTCAGGTAGATGATGTTTCGCCTGAGATGATTCGCAAGATGTTGAGGCAATCTAATTTAGGTAATGCAAATAATTACTACATAACCAGTAGCTTTGATGAGCGTTTGCGCTATGAGATCGACCCCAAATGGAGAGGGGAGACGCCAATTACTATTTTCATAGATAAAGCTGGCAAGAAAGAGATCACAGTTGGATCTGTAAATTTTCAGTCGGTTAAATCGTGGTTTAAGAAGAATAGCTAACCCTATAAAAGTTTCTAAATTTAAGTCAACTCTGTTAGTTTTACTGCCTACGATCGACCGTTTTGGGTCGGTAGCTGCCATTACAAGGACGGTTCTGCATCAAGAGGGCTCTGCACTTAATAAGTCACAGCCCTAATTTTAATTATTTAGTCAGCAGTGCCTCTAGCTTTTCGGTATCAATACAGAAATTACGAATTCCTTCCGCCAGCTTCTCAGTGGCCATCGCATCATTATTCAATTGCAGGCGGAAACTCGACTCATCTAGCTTTAATGGGACGATAGTTTCGCTATGCGTATTGCTTACATCGAGTTTTTTACTCACTGTGCCCGTGCCGCTTTGTAACTCAGCTAATAGCTCTGGACTAATGGTTAATAAATCACAGCCTGCCAGCTCCAGAATCTGACTGGTATTGCGAAAGCTAGCACCCATGATCTCTGTAGAGATGCCGAAGTGCTTGTAATAAGTAAATATTTTCTTTACTGAAGTGACGCCAGGATCGTTTGCACCACCATGGCTCGCATCATTCCAATTGGCACCCAACTTTGCTTTATTCCAATCAGTAATGCGACCCACAAATGGAGAAATTAATCTTGCGTTTGCAGCGCCACAAGCGGCAGCCTGTATTAAAGAGAAGAGTAAAGTGATATTGCAATGAATGCCGTCAGCTTCGAGGTCTTTTGCGGCAGCGATACCTTCCCAAGTACCTGCAAGTTTAATTAAGATACGCTTACGATCAATGCCCTGTGATTCATATAAGGAGATTAGGTGCTTAGCCTTGGTAACGGTCGCTTTAGTATCGAAAGAAAGCCTTGCATCGACTTCAGTAGATACTCTGCCAGGAATGATTTTGAGAATCTCCAAGCCAAATGCCACCAGAATGTAGTCCACCAAGTCAGTAGGGTTCATGCCGGGATGGGCATTCTTAACCGACTGCACCAGGCTTTGATAATTACTTTGCTGAGCCGCCTTAAGAATGAGCGATGGATTAGTCGTCGCATCCTGCGGTTGGAACTCTTGCATGCGTTCAAAGTCGCCTGTATCGGCAACGACCGTTGTGAGCTTTTTGAGTTGCTCTAGTTGGTTATGGGCTTTAGAGGTGCTATTCATGGCTAGATTGGTCTAAATAAGGTGTCTGCTGCAGTGGGTTTCTTGTAGATATCATATGATAGATGTATTCATTACTCAGTTCCAGTTAAGGCATAAGGGCGTTGCGCAGGCATATGAACCAAGATCAACTCAAACAAATGGTAGGCGAGGCAGCGCGAGATGAAGTTTTAAAGCTGCCAGCAGGGCAAATTTTAGGGATTGGTACCGGCTCAACCGCTAATTGTTTTATTGATGCCTTAGCTCCCCATAAAGATCATTTTTCAGGAACGGTATCGAGTTCGAATGCGACCACAGAGCGCTTACTAAAACATGGCTTTCAGGTTCTAGATCCCAATGATGTCCTAAGCTTACCTGCCTATGTGGATGGCGCCGATGAGATCGATCCATCAGGTCACATGATTAAAGGTGGGGGCGGGGCGCTCACCCGTGAAAAAATTGTTGCCTCTATGGCAAAGCAATTTATCTGCATTTGCGATTCATCCAAGCAAGTTCTCATCCTTGGCAACTTTGCGCTTCCAGTAGAAATCATCCCCTTAGCAAAAGGCGTAGTGAGTAGAGAGTTAGAAAAACTGGGCGGCAAGGTAACCCTGCGCCTGGCTAAAAATACGCGTGCAGATTTAAATCAAACGCCAAGCGAGCCTTTTGTCACAGATAACGGTGGCTGGATTTTGGATGTGGCAGGTTTAAAGATTAGCGACCCCATCAAAATCGAAGTACAAATCAATCAAATTGCGGGCGTGATCACGGTTGGACTCTTTGCTAAAGAAAAAGCCAACATCCTGTTAGTCAGCAATGCTGCTGGCGTAGAAAGAATCGTCCTCTAAAAATAAAAAAACCCGACGGGGCTTCCCCATCGGGTTGTTTGCCATGGATTGCATGGCGCAGGCGCTCGGAAGGTATTTAGTTCCTTAGCCTATGAGCATATAGATATGCTCATTCTTAAGTGGCTTTCGCCAATGTAGCGGGGCACTATATCTGCCTCACTACGATTACATCCTATGCCTGAGTATTTAGAGTGTCAACCCTTGAGAACAAGTTTTAGGCATTTATTTATGTTGTATCGCAATACCCAAGATAACCCCTTTTTATTCTGCTGGCGGGGTGTAACCCTCTGCCATATCTGCACCACCTTCAAAGAAGTACTTCTCAACCTGCTTTAGAAGGTACTGGCGAGCACGTGGGTCAGCCATATTGAGGCGGTTTTCATTAATGAGCATAGTTTGATGCTTTAACCATGCAGCCCAAGCCTCTTTAGATACTTGATTCCAAATCTTTTTGCCAAGATCACCAGGAAGTGGAGCGAAATCCATTCCTTCACCCTCTTTGTTAAGTTTGATGCATTGAACCATGCGTGCCATCTGTAATACCTTTCTTATTGTTCTTATAGATCTTTAGTTAAAACCATGGACTTACGATCCCAGTTATAAATTTGTTTTCTTTCTTCAGGCAAGTCTTCTACCGTTGCCCGCTTAAAGCCGCGCTTTAAGAACCAATGCTCTGTTCTGGTAGTGAGAACGAATAATTTCTTGATGCCTTCTTGTTTGGCGCGCATTTCAACACGCTTGAGAAGACGCTCACCATCGCCTGAGCCTTGCACATCAGGATCGACTGCAAGGCAAGCAAGTTCCCCAACGCCGTTAGGGAAAGGAAAGAGGGCGGCACAACCAAATAAAACACGGTCATGCTCAATGACGGAGAAGCGCTGAATGTCTCGCTCAATCACGTCTTGTCCCCGAGCTGCCAAGATGCCTTCATCTTCAAGCGGCATCGTCAATTGCAAAATACCACCAACATCATCTTGATTGGCTTCGCGCAGGTTCTCAATATCGGAGGAGGCGAGCATCATGCCAATACCATCGTGGGTAAAGAGTTCTTCAAGTAATGCACCATCTTGATTGCATGGCAAGAAGTGAACACGACTCACTCCAGATTTAATAGCTCTACCGGCAATATTGAGCAAACTCTTCATACCAATATCGATATCCTTACTCTCGGCCATATAGTCTTGGAGTTGAGGTAGGGATAGCTCAGTAATCAAATCACCTTCTGCATCATGGAGCCCTTCGTAAGGGCTTAAGAAAATCAACTTATCGGCTTTCAGTGCAGCAGCAGTAGAGGCAGCGACATCTTCATAGGCTAGATTGAATGCTTGACCAGTAGGTGAGAAGCCCAATGGGGAGAGCAAAACAATTTTGTTGCTATCTAAAGAGAGCCTAATAGATGCGGAGTCCACTTTACGCACTAATCCTGTATGGATATAATCAGTTCCCTCAACAACACCTATTGGCATCGCGGTAATAAAGTTTCCGGAGATCACAGAAATACGTGATCCTGCCATCGGGGTATTCGGTAAGCCACGACTAAAAGCGGCTTCGATATCAAGACGCAATTCACCGGCAGCCTCTTTAACGCACTCTAGTGCAGCCGCATCAGTAATTCGATAGCTTTGCATTGCAGTCTTGCCAAACTTACTCTTAATCTTACGTAAGGTCAGTTGCTCTTCAATCTGCGGACGAATGCCGTGGACCAAAACAATACGCATACCCATGGCATGCAACATGGCGATGTCTTCAATTAGATTCTCAAGACCAATTTCTTGGACAAGCTCACCAGCAAAAGCAATCACAAAGGTTTTTTCACGGAAGCTATGAATGTAGGGCGCAACGTCGCGCAACCACCCTACAAAGGGGAAGTTGGGGGTAGATTCTTCGGCACTTGAGGCCTGATTCGGTGCATTTGTTGGCATAGTGAGAAAATTATAGGGTGCAAGAGCCCATAAACCAACAAAAACCCAAAGCAATGCCAAAGCCTGTGCCTGCTTCCAACACCTCACGCAGGCTAGAGATCCGTTTTCCGGAAGAATTGCCTGTCTCTGGTCAAAGGCAAATCATCAAGGATGCCTTGCAGAACCACCAGGTAGTGATTGTTTGTGGAGAGACAGGCTCTGGTAAGACTACCCAGTTACCCAAGATCTGTTTGGACCTCGGGAGAGGCACCATTAACGGCGGTAAGCTGATTGGCCATACCCAACCTCGCCGGATAGCTGCTACTGCCACAGCCAAGAGAATTGCCCAAGAGCTAGGCTCACCGATTGGTCAGGATGTAGGCTATCAAGTACGCTTCGCAGACAAGACTAGTCAAACCGCCTCGATCAAGCTGATGACCGATGGCATCTTATTGGCGGAGACCCAACGTGATCCGCAGCTCAAAGCCTATGACACGCTCATCATCGATGAGGCGCACGAACGTAGTCTGAATATTGATTTTTTATTAGGCTATCTCAAACAGCTCCTGCCAAAGAGGCCTGATCTCAAGCTCATCATCACTTCAGCCACAATTGACGCCCAGCGTTTTGCAGAGCACTTCACAATCAACGGTAAAGTCGCCCCCGTGATTGAAGTGAGCGGTCGTCTCTTTCCCGTAGAGCAGCGGTATTCTCCCCTAGAGCCAGACTCTAAGCCCGATGGCAAAAAAGAATCTAAGGCCGCCAAAGAAATCCCCGAAACAGTTACAGAAGAAATTTCCAATGTTTGGCGTGAGGGCGCATCCGGTGCTGGGGATGTATTGGTATTTTTACCAGGCGAGCGAGAGATTCGGGATTGTGCAGAGGCTCTGCGTAAGGATCATGAACTGCAACAACGCTTTCATCCAGAAATTCTTAGCCTGTTTGCACGTCAATCCGTTGCCGAGCAAGAAAGAGTCTTTAGCCCGGGTAATGGCCGTCGCATTATTCTGACAACGAACGTTGCCGAGACGTCTTTAACGGTTCCTAATATTCGTTATGTGATTGATAGTGGTTTGGCTAGAGTAAAGCGCTACTCTTATCGTAATAAGGTAGAGCAATTACAGATTGAGCCCATTTCACAAGCAGCGGCAAACCAAAGGGCAGGCCGTTGCGGCCGGGTATCGGATGGTATTTGCATCCGCTTATATAGCGAGCTCGATTATCAAAGCCGCCCCAAGTTTACTGATCCAGAAATTCTCCGTAGTTCATTAGCAGCAGTGTTGTTGCGTATGAGCTCGCTGCACTTACCAAAGATTCAGCATTTCCCATTTATTGACAAGCCGCTTGGCAGAGCTATTACAGACGGTGTGCAATTACTAGATGAGTTAGGTGCAATTGAGTTTGATGAGTCTAATGCTGCCGATGCCACCGATAGCAAAGATATTAACAATAGCTTTAAGCTCACGGCAATTGGTAAGCAGTTAGCTGACTTACCGCTTGATCCGCGGATTGGCAGAATGTTGTTAGCAGCTAAAGAGCAGAATGCTCTAAAGGAAGTCACCATTATTGCTACCGCTTTGGCAACCCAAGATCCTCGTGAGCGACCTATGGATCAGGGTGCTGCGGCTGACCAAGCGCATCTCCAGTTTGCAGATGAGCGCTCTGAGTTTCTTAGTTTTGTAAAGCTCTGGAATTGGTATCAAGATGCCTTGCAACATAAGCATAGCAATCGCCAATTAGAAAATTTATGCAAAAGTAAATTCTTATCTCCACGTCGCTTACGTGAGTGGCGAGATGTATATGTGCAATTGCACAGCATGCTGAGTGAAAAGGGCTGGAAAGAAAATGGCCTCGCAGCGAGTTACGAGCAAGTCCATTTATCTTTACTGACAGGTCTGCTGGGTTATGTGGCCAAAAAAGAGGAAGATGAAAAGTCTCAAGACCGCAATAGCAAGACAGGCGGCTATGTGGGTGCCCGGGGCATCCGTCCCTTCATCTGGCCAGGCTCAACGATTGGTAAAAAGGCTGGCGCTTGGATATTGGCAGGGGAGCTACAAGAAACCAGTCGTATGTATGCTCGCACGATTGCGAAGATTGAACCGCAGTGGGTTGAGAAGGTTGCAGCCCATCGTCTGATTAAATCGCTGAGCGACCCCTTCTGGGATAACCGTCAGGGTGAAGTGCTGGCCTTTGAACGCGGCACCTTGTATGGCTTACCTATTTATCACGGCCGACGAGTACGCTATGAGCCGCATAACGCAGAAGAAGCCAGAAACTTATTTATTAGCCAAGCCTTAGTTCAAGAAGAAATGTTTGGCCGTATGGATACACCTGCTCTGTATCGTGAGACCGAGGCTGATGCCAAGAAAAAATATCCTGAGCTGTTTGGATTCTTCTGGCATAACTGTCGCCTCATTAAAGAAATCGAAGCGCTAGAGCATCGCTCACGTCGTCCTGACGTCTTGGTAGATGATGATTTACTCTTTGCTTTCTACGAGTCACGCATTCCGAAAGAGATCTGTAATCGCGAAGATCTTAAGGCCTATTTCAAGAAGGAGCCTGATCTAGACCATCAGCTAAGACTAGAAAAAGCAGACTTAATGCGTCATGAGGCTGCAGGCATTACGGTCGATCGTTATCCTAAGAAAATGATGGTAGGTGGTGCGGAGCTAGACCTTACTTACCACTTTGAACCCGGCAGTCCAAAAGATGGCGTCACTTTGGTGGTGCCGCTCACGCAACTCAATCAAGTGGATAGCCGTCGTTGCGAATGGTTAGTACCCGGTATGTGTGAGGAAAAGGTACTACTACTACTCAAATCCTTGCCGCAAAAACTACGCCGTCATTGCGTGCCACTACCAGACTATGCAAAGTCATTCTTAGAGCGCAAGCTTGAAGAAAAACAATTTGGCATAGGCGACTTCCTAGATAGCTTGATGAGTGATATTCGTAAAGAACGTGGCTTAGAAATTAAACGGACTGACTTCAGGCCTGAGTCATTGCCCCTGCATTCATTCATGAACTTTAGGCTGATTGATGAGCATGGTCGTCAACTAGAGGTAGAAAGAAATCTCGCCCGCCTGCGCTCTGAATATGGAGAAACTGCCCGGAGTGCCTTCCAAGCCATTGCCCAAGAGACTGCGCAAGCGGAGCTAGGAGTTGACTCTCCTAAAGTAGGAGGCACTCAATCTACACAGAAGGCTCGCTCAGTTGAGCAGGGAGGCTACCGCTCCTGGGAGTTCGGGGAGTTACCAGAAACTCTAGAGATTCAAAAAGGGAATAAAACCTTGTTTGGTTACCCCGCATTGGTTGACCGAGGTGACTACTGTGACCTAGAAGTCTTTGATGATCTGCTCGAAGCCAGAAAACAGCATCAACTAGGCTTGCGCCGACTATTTTCACTCAGTAATAAAGATACGCTCAAAGCGTTGCAAAAACAATTACCAGGTATTCGGGAGCTGGGATTACTTTTTATTAATATTGGTTCAGTAGATGGACTAATCGAGCAGATTCTGAATCTAGCATTGGAACGTGCCTTTATGGGCGAGCCACTACCAATCAATACGGAACAATTTATAGAGCGCTTGCAAGCTGGTAAACCCCGATTGGCGCTCATCGCTCAAGAGATCTCACGTCATGCGCTCAATGCATTGCAAGCCCATGCTGATCTACAGAAAAAGATGGCTAGTGCAAAAGCGTCTTCACCCGCAGCCTATGTAGATATGCAAAGCCAAATGCAAGCCTTGATCTTTCCTAATTTTGTGGCCCAAATTCCATATGGGCAGCTTGTTCACTTACCGCGCTACTTAAAAGCGATTGCCATGCGGATTGATAAGTTACGCTCTAACCCCAGTCGTGATGCGCAATGTCAAAAAGATTGGGAGTCAGTTGCCAGGCCTTGGCAAAAGTTGTTGCAAGGAAGTAAAGGCTCCGCCGCCTATGCTATGACTGAGGATCAAGCCCTGCAGGATTTTCGGTGGCAGTTAGAGGAGTTGAGGGTGGCTTTATATGCCCAAGAGCTTAAAACACCAACCCCAATGTCCTTAAAACGACTTGAAAAGGTTTTACTGAGCTTGCGCTAAGTCAAATCCATCAGGTTTTAGAGGTCTTTAATTAGCACTTCATTGCTTACAATAGAGGCATGTACACATTTATCACGATTAGAGGTTTTCGTAGTATTGCGACCAGCTCTATATTGGCCCTCATTTCAGCAAATCACTTTGCCATTGCGCAAACTACTGCTATACCAAATTCAGTATCAGCGACCAATCAACCAAAGATAGCGGTGATTCTCAACTCAGGTGAAGCATCGGTGAGTTTGATTGATATGCCAAGTCGCCAGGTGATCAAAACCATTCCTGTTGGCAAAGAGCCTCATCACTTGATGATGACCCCAGATGAGAAAACATTATTGATTGCCAATGCTGCTGGTAATGATGTTGTCTTGATGAACCCAAGTACTGGTGAATTAACAGGCAGAATCCCAAATATCATTGATCCCTATCAAATTGGCTACTCACCTAATCACAAATGGTTTGTTGCAAATGGCAATCGTTTAGACCGTGTGGATATTTATGCTGTCAATGGCGCCGATCTGAAGCTGGCTAAAACAGTGAAGTTAGCAAAGACACCAAGCCATATTGCATTTACAGCGGACAGCAAAATTGCTTTTATCACACTGCAAGACTCCAATGAACTTGCAGCAATTGATCTAGAAACGCAAAACATATTGTGGGTGATGCCTATAGGTAAAGTTCCTGCTGGCTTATGGATGACTCCAGGAGATCAGTATCTATTGGTTGGCATTACTGGCGAGGATTACGTTCAGGTGATCGATTGGAAAACGCGTAAGGAAGTCAAGCGTATTCCAACCGGTAAGGGCGCCCATAACTTCCGCCCCTTAGGCGATAAGAAACATGTATTTGTCAGTAACCGCATTGCATCCTCTATTAGCCTTATTAATATGCAAAGCTTAGAGAAGGTGGGTGATATCACTGGCTTGCCAGCTGGTCCCGACGATATGGAAATTACCCCTGATGGTAAAACTTTGTGGGTCACTCTACGTTTTGCTAAAAAAGTCGGCGTGATTGATATTCCTTCCATGAAACTCATGACAGTGATTCCAGTGGGCAAATCACCGCATGGCGTGTTCTTTTACCCTAGAGCTTCCTGGGAATAAACCCCGCTATGAAGTACAAACAACTTATTCATCTCATAGCCGCACTAGTGCTGAGCAGCCTGACCTTTAGCGCCACCGCCCAAACTGCTAGCTGCAATAAAACGGTTTACCTCACATTTGATACTGGCAATATGTCAGTTGCTCAAACAGTTGCTGAGATTCTCAAGCATCAAGAGGTCAAAGCTACCTTTTTCCTATCCAATGAGAAGACTTTCCGAGGTGACTTTGCTTTGGATGATTCTTGGAAAGCCTATTGGCAAGCGCGCGCTAAAGAAGGACAACACTTTGGTAGCCATACTTATGACCATACCTATTTTGTAAAAGACGGGCCTAAAGGCGAAGTCTTTGTGAAGTCGCAATTTGGTCCCAAAGCTGGAATGACAATGCTTTATAACGAAGCAATGATGTGTAAGGAAATTCGCAAGGTAGATCTTCGCTTCGAAGAGTTAACAGGTCAGCCATTGCAAAAGATCTGGCGTGCTCCTGGCGGTAAAACCTCATCAAATTTAATTCGGATGGGGGATATGTGCGGCTATCAACATTTTGGCTGGGCACCAACCGGTTTTTTGGGTGATGAGCTGAACTCCGATAAGCACCCAAATAGCGTCCTTTTAGAGAAAGCGAGCCGTGAGATCAAAGATGGCGATATCACTATGGGCCATCTCGGCATTTGGTCTAGAAAGGATCCTTGGGCTCCGGCGGTATTGGAGCAATTAATCATTAATCTAAAGGATCGCGGCTTTTGCTTTGGTTTATTGCCTAAGATGCACAAAAATTCCCCAAATCAGTCAAAATAAAGCATGGATTTGAACTCTATCACTTCAATCATCTCAGACGCTTATGGCAGTGTTCAGGAGTTTCTGTTTGCCAAAATTATCGGGCCATTGCTATATCAATTTGATTTAATGGCTTGGGCAGAAGATGTCTTTGATGGTGTCGATTGGTTTTTGTTTGGCTGCATTCAAATTATTCTGATTATGCTTGTCCTCAGAACTTGGGAGCGCTTAGCCCCTGCAGAGACGCAAGAGCGTTTCTCAAAAGCAAGCACGGCAGATGTTTTCTATACCTTGTTTCATCGCCTAGGTATTTTTCATGGGCTCATTTTTATTGCGCTATCGGGATTCTTTTTTCAAATCGATTCCATCTTGCATGATTTTCGTTTCGATCGTTTTAATGTCGAATCTTGGTGGCCCGGAGTTAGCTCAGTTCCAGTAGTAAGCTTTTTAGTGTATTTGGTGCTCCTTGATCTTGTAGAGTATCTCTACCATCGCGCATGCCACACTTTTAGCTGGTGGTGGCAATTACATTCATTGCACCATAGTCAAACGGTAATGACTGCATGGTCTGATAATCGTAATCATATTTTGGATGACACCATGCGCGCAGTAGTGCTGGCCTTTTTTGCACTTCTATTTGGTGTATCTCCAGGACAATTCATTATCCTGATTGTATTAAGTCAATTTATTCAAAGCTGGCAGCATGCTAATATCAAAGTGCATCTGGGCAAAGGCCAATACTTTTTGGTATCGCCGATGTTTCATCGCATGCATCATGCAGTGGGTTATGGTCATGAGGCGATAGGCAGACCTGGTGTCTTGGGCGGTTGCAATTTTGGTATTTTGTTTCCTTGGTGGGATATCGCATTTAAAACCGCCATCTTCCCGAAAGAGGTCTATCCTACAGGGGTAAGAAATTTAGCTGTGCCACACAATCTCTTCACTCAGCAATGGCAGGGCTTATTGCGTGCAGTGAAAGAATTCAAGCCAAAGTAAATCAATGAAGTAGGGCATACGCAGTGGTATGCAATAGGAGTTTTATGGTCGGACTGCCGCAAGTATTTAAATCATTTGGATTAGCCCTCGTGGGGACGATGCATCCAAGAATGCTGTGGTTGAGCTTACGGCCATTCTTGATCGTATCGATTCTCTGGGGTTGTCTGATTTGGCTTACATGGACGCCCGCGCTCGCAGTGCTTAGTGAATTTCTGACTAACTCTATGTTTACCAACTGGATTCAAGAAGGCTTGATCTGGGCTGGATTTGAAAACGCTAGGGCATGGATTGCACCCTTATTTTTTGTGATGCTCATTATTCCGCTGATCACCATTAGTTTGCTAGTCTTTATTGCCTTTTCAACTGTACCCACGATTGTGAAAATTGTTGTCAGGCAGGCGCACTATCAAGATTTAGATTACAAGCGGGGCGGTGGTTTATTTGGTAGTCTGATTTACACCTTATGGTCGGCGCTCATCTGCCTTGCATTAGTCATGTTGACATTGCCAGTATGGTGGGTGCCGCCGCTGGTAGCAGTCCTGCCGCCATTGCTTTGGGGATGGCTAACGATGCGCTTGATGTCTTATGACGTGCTAGCTCAGCATGCTAGCGCAGACGAGCGTGATCAGCTATTAGAAAAATTTCGCTGGCCCTTGCTTTGTATGGGTATCGCTTCTGGGATGCTTGGTGCTGTACCAACGTTCTTCTGGGCTACATCAGCATTAGCCTTAGTATTATTTCCGCTAGTAAGCTTTGTTGCTCTCTGGATTTATTCTTTGATCTTTGTGTTTGCGGCCCTTTGGTTTAGCCACTTCTTACTAGATGCTTTACAAGAATTACGGCAAGAGGAATTGGATAAAGCGTTAACAGTGCAATCACGTGTAGTTGAAATGGAACTTCCCTATCATGGCTAATGAGATGGTTGATGCAATAAAAAAAGTTGAAATAGACCTACCTGCTAAAGCGCAGCGCCGCTTTGGTTTGATTGTGATTGGTGATGAGATTTTATCCGGTCGTCGCCAAGATAAACATATGGCTACATTAATTGAGCTTCTCAACGGGCGCGGCTTAAGTCTTGCATGGGCCAAGTATGTGGCCGATGATCCTGCGCAAATTACTGCAATGCTGAAAGCAAGTTTTGCCAGTGGTGATGTGGTTTTTAGTACTGGTGGTATTGGTGCGACACCAGATGACCACACGCGTCAATGTGCGGCATTGGCACTAGGCACCAAAACGCAATTACACCCAAGCGCACAAGAACTCATTGCGGGGCGCATTCAGTCAACGGCTGAAGGTGATCCCATCAAAGCAGACCTAAATACACCCGAGAATCAACATCGCTTCAAGATGGGGGAGTTCCCGATTGGTAGCGACATCATTCCCAATCCTTATAACCAGATTCCGGGCTTTCGGATAAAAGAGCATCACTTTGTTCCTGGCTTTCCAGTCATGGCTGCCCCCATGATGGCTTGGTGTTTAGATACCTACTATAAGGATCTCTTTCATCAAGAGAACTGGGCAGAGCAGAGCTTCATTGTTCCCAAGGGGATTGAGTCGACCTTGACTCCTCTAATGGAGCGGATAGAAGCTAATTTTCCTGGGGTGAAGGTGTTTAGCCTACCTTCAGTTGGAGACGCCAAGAAGGAAGGTATTTATGCCCATCGTCATATTGAATTGGGCATTAAGGGCAACGCCAATCTTTTGGAGAGCGCCTGGATTGCCCTCAGGGCCGGCACCCAAGAGCTAGGCTACGAAATTCAAGATATCTCCTGAGAAGCAAACCATACTATTTGCACCAAATAAGTGCAAATAGCGGACTTTTAGACTCCCCAAGGGAGAATCAAGCACTTAATTAGTGCAATAATGAAGGTTCCCATTTGTTTGCTTCAGTAAATTACATACATCCATTAGGCATGTTTGGTGCCTGGAATAAACAAGGGTGTATGCCTTATTTAAATTCCGAATTTAGTTCATAGAGGAGATTTGCATGACGAAGACCGTCGCTGATGTGATGAAGTTAGTTAAAGAGAAAGAATGTACTTTCGTTGATTTCCGCTTTGTAGATACAAAGGGTAAAGAACAGCACACGACCGTTCCTATTTCTGCTTTTGATGAAGATAAATTCGAGAGCGGTCATGCATTTGACGGTTCTTCTATCGCCGGCTGGAAAGGGATTGAAGCTTCCGATATGTTGTTGATGCCAGATCCAACAGCTTGCTATATCGACCCATTTTATGAAGAGCCTACGCTAGTAATCACCTGTGATGTGATCGAGCCTTCAGACGGCAAAGGTTACGACCGTGATCCACGTTCTATTGCAAAGCGTGCTGAAGCATATTTGAAGAGCTCCGGTTTAGGTGATACGGCTTACTTTGGTCCAGAGCCTGAGTTCTTTATTTTCGACGGCGTTCGTTGGGGTGCCGACATGCAAGGTTGCTTCGTGAAGATTGATTCCGAAGAAGCTCCATGGTCATCTGGTCTCGAAATGGAAGGCGGCAATCCTGGTCACCGTCCTGGTAAAAAAGGTGGTTACTTCCCAGTTGCTCCAGTTGATACTTTCCAGGACATGCGTTCTGAAATGTGTTTGATTCTTGAATCACTGGGAATTCCAGTTGAAGTTCATCACCATGAAGTTGCTGGTCAAGGCCAAAATGAATTGGGTACCAAGTTCAGCACATTGACACAGCGTGCTGACTGGACTATCTGGCAGAAATACGTTGTACAAAACGTGGCTCATGCTTATGGCAAGACAGCAACCTTTATGCCTAAGCCAGTAGTTGGCGATAACGGCTCTGGTATGCACGTTCACCAATCGGTTTGGAAGAATGGCGAGAACTTATTTGCTGGTAATGGTTATGCTGGTTTGTCAGAGTTTGCTTTGTTCTACATCGGCGGCATCATTAAGCACGCTAGAGCACTCAATGCCATTACTAACCCAGGTACAAACTCTTACAAGCGTTTAGTACCAGGTTTTGAGGCGCCAGTGAAATTGGCATACTCAGCCCGTAACCGTTCTGCCTCTATCCGTATTCCACATGTACCAAATCCTAAGGGTCGTCGTATCGAAACGCGCTTCCCAGATCCATTGGCTAACCCATACTTGGCGTTCTCTGCCTTATTGATGGCTGGTTTAGATGGTGTCCAGAATAAGATTCATCCGGGTGAAGCTGCTAATAAGAACTTGTATGACTTGCCACCAGAAGAAGATGCAAAGATCCCAACGGTTTGCGCAAGCTTGGAAGAAGCATTAGATGCATTAAAACAAGATCACGAGTTCTTAACTCGCGGTGGAGTATTTACTGAGTCTATGCTTGATGCCTATATCAATTTGAAGATGGAAGATGTCACGCGTTTCCGTATGACAACCCATCCTATCGAATTTGATATGTACTATTCCCTGTAAGCGAAGGAGAGAACTTGAGCGCAGGTCTGTTGCGCAATTCGTTCAAGGGGGCAGCTACGGCTGCTCCTTTTTTTCCGACATTGCTTGATCAGATGCCCAATGCCATCATGGTATTTGAGGCAGAGAGCCAACAATTGGTTTATGTGAACCCAGCTGCAGAGTCAGCGCTGGATCTATCCCGTAAATCACTTGAGGGACAGTCTGTGCATGATTTATTTGGGGGTAATGAAGCTCTCAATAAAATGATCACTGAAGTAAAGCTTGGCCATGTTGTCGCTCAGCGCCAAGAGTTAGTTTTACATTCCTTGCCAGGCAGTATTCATCAAGAGTTAATCCAGGCACACATCGTAGTTGCTGCACTTGAAGATCCTGACCTACTATTAATGGAGTGGTTTCCAATCGATCAACAGTTGCGTAGTACGCGCGATGAACGTGTGACGCAACAGGTGGAATCAAACAAGCAACTCATGCGCAACTTAGCGCATGAGATCAAAAACCCATTAGGTGGAATACGTGGCGCAGCTCAGCTATTAGAGTTTGAATTGCCTGAACAAGGTTTACGTGAATATACGCAAGTCATTATTAAAGAGTCTGATCGTTTGCAGACCCTAGTGGATCGGCTGCTGGCACCACATCGTAAGGCTCATGTTATTGAGGCATTCAATGTGCATGAAGCGCTCGAGCGAGTACGTAGTCTCGTATTGGCAGAGTTTCCGAAGGGCTTAAAAATTATTCGTAATTACGACACCAGCCTTCCAGATGTGATGGGTGATCGTGAACAATTAATTCAGGCGACCCTCAATATTGTGCATAACGCAGCCCAAGCACTCTCCGAAGAGATTAGCACTGGTGTTGCCCAAATCGAACTCAAAACCCGCGTAGCGCGTTCGGTCACGATTGCAAAGCAACGCTATAAATTAGCGATGGATTTACACGTAATCGATAACGGACCCGGTATTCCAGAAGAAATGATGGAGCGTATCTTCTTTCCCTTGGTATCCGGAAGAGAGGGTGGTAGCGGCTTAGGCCTCACCCTGGCACAAACCTTTGTACAACAACATCAGGGCTTTATTGCTTGCGATAGCCGCCCTGGACGTACCGATTTCCATATTCAAATTCCATACCGTAGGCAGGAGAGAGCATCATGAAACCAATTTGGATCGTCGACGATGACCAATCAATTCGCTGGGTTCTAGAGAAAGCTTTGGCACGCGAGAATATTCCGCATAAGAGCTTCTCTAATCCAAATGATGTGCTCAACGCGCTAGAGAAAGAATCTCCTCAGGTTCTGATCTCAGATATTCGTATGCCTCGCGGTAATGGCTTAGATTTATTGCAGCATGTTAAAGCAAGCCATCCAAATCTCCCTGTCATCATCATGACAGCCTATTCAGATCTTGACTCTGCAGTCTCATCCTTTCAGGGTGGGGCCTTTGAATATCTCACCAAACCGTTTGATGTGGAAAAAGCGGTTGAGTTAATTCATCGGGCGGTAGAACAGAGTATCCGTAATGATTCAGGCGCCAAAGAATTGACTGCGTGGAGACAGGATGCTACTGAGATTATTGGCCAAGCGCCTGCGATGCAAGAAATCTTTCGTGCAATTGGTCGCTTAGCTCAATCTCATGCAACTGTGCTGATTACTGGCGAGTCTGGTACTGGTAAGGAGTTGGTAGCGCATGCGCTGCATAGGCATAGTCCAAGAGCGAAAGGCCCATTTGTATCCCTGAGCACTTCAGCGGTTCCTAAAGACCTGCTCGAATCAGAATTATTTGGTCATGAGCGTGGTGCTTTCCCGGGAGCGCAGACTTTACGTCGAGGTCGCTTTGAGCAAGCAGATGGTGGTACTTTATTCTTAGGTGAGATTGGCGATCTCCCATTCGACTTGCAAACTCGACTCTTACGCGTTTTATCTGATGGGCACTTCTATCGTATTGGCGGCCAAGATCCAATCAAGGCCAATGTACGTATTATTGCTTCGACCCACCAAAATCTGGATACACGAGTAGCAGCGGGCTTCTTTCGTGAAGATTTATTACATCGTTTGAATGTGATTCGCTTACGCATGCCTGCATTACGCGAACGTAGTGAAGATATTCCGATGTTGGCAAGACACTTTATGCTCAGTTGCGCTAAGTCACTAGGCGTTGAGCCTAAGAAGCTTTCCGATGAGGTACTAAAAGAGATCACAGCGATGCCGTTTCCAGGCAATGTTCGTCAATTAGAGAATCTGTGTCATTGGCTCACAGTCATGACGCCTGCCAACATTATTGGCATCAGTGATCTGCCCGCCGACATCATGGCAGAAGCGCAAGAACAGCCTGTCATATTGCGCGGCGAATCATCCCCGACAAACCCAGCGTCCACAAAAGGGACTGCAGGTGATTGGGAAAGTGGGCTTGGGCGTTTAGCTGCCAAAATGCTGCAAGATGGCGATAAAGAGGTTTACGATGCACTAAATGCTCGGTTTGAAAAAGCAGTATTACAAGCAGCGCTAGAAGTAACGCGTGGCCGCAGAGTAGAGGCAGCACAACGGCTTGGCATTGGACGTAATACGATTACGCGTAAATTGCAGGAACTGGGTATAGATGACTGATTCAATTCGAATTGCGGCGTGGAATGTCAATTCCTTAAAGGTTCGTCTTCCACACGTACTTCGTTGGTTGCAAGATCAGGAAAAGAAAAAGCAAGCTATTGACGCCTTGTGCTTACAAGAACTTAAGCTCACAGATGATAAGTACCCCCATCAAGAGCTAGAAGCAGCGGGCTATATCAGCATAGCCGCAGGGCAAAAGACCTATAACGGCGTTGCTATCATCGTGCGTAAAGCGGCTTTAGCAGCGATTGCCTCTGATGCGGCCACTACCTTTCTAAAGCCCATTAGAAACATCCCAGGAAATGATGATGAGCAGCAGCGCATCCTGGCAGCCACCATTCCATTTGCAGGAACAAAACCTATTAGATTAGTCTCAGCCTATTTTCCGAACGGACAATCGCCGGAGAGCGATAAGTTTGTTTACAAATTGAACTGGTTAAACAAGTTGCAAACTTGGCTAACAGAAGAGCTCGAGCAAAATCAACGCTTAGCACTTCTGGGGGACTTCAATATTGCACCAGCTGATCAAGATGTGCATGATCCCAAAGCATGGGAAGGGCAAAATCTCGTTTCAGCGCCAGAAAGAAATGCATTCCAAGAACTATTAAAGCTTGGGCTTAATGATTCATTCAGAATGTTTGAGCAAGCGCCTAAAACCTACAGTTGGTGGGACTATCGCATGATGGGTTTCAGAAGAAATGCCGGCATGCGTATTGACCACATCCTACTAAGTGAAGCGCTCAAAGAAAAATGTAGTGCAAGCATAGTCGATAAAGAGCCTAGGACTTGGGAGCAGCCCTCAGACCATGCTCCAGTAATTGCTGAGATCAATAAGGATCAGTAATATTTAAAATAGGGCTCTGTAAAGTTGATTTGGTGATAACCCTCGGTATTGATGAGATATCCTAAAAATCATTTGACCCATATCAAATTGCTTGGCATTCTGTATTCCACAAGACTATTGGAGGTGTGTAATGAAATTCAATCAATTAATTGCTGTTGTCGGCTTTGTTTCTACTATGGGGCTGACTGCAACGCAATCGCTGGCACTGACGCATGTCGACGGCGCTGTCGCCTATGAAGATATTGAGGCTACAGAAATCTTAATAGCACAATCGCCCAAAACCATCTTGGGACAAGATTTTAAATATCCGACAGGGCAACCTCTCATAAAAGCCTTTCTGATTGATATACCAGTTGGCAAACAAACCTCTTTACACAAGCACGCTGTTCCATTATTTGTTTATGTGCTCTCTGGAGAGTTAGAAGTAGATTATGGCAGTAAGGGTAAGAAAACTTTTAAATCGGGCACATCATACGTAGAAGCGATTGAATGGTGCCATCTTGGTAAGGCTTCTGGAAAATTACCTGTGAAGATTATTGGCGTTTATCTCGGTCAAGAAAAACCCGATCAAATTAAACCCGAGGCTTGTACTAAACCCAATTAATTTTTTTATTGCCCCTATAGGAATTAGATATGAATTTTAAAAGTTTTCAGTTCAAAGCATTTTTTCGTCTATTTGTCGGAAGTATTTTTCTATTGTTCACGGGTCTAGTTTGTGCCCAAACTGTCATTACGGTAACTCATCCTGAGGTTCCCGCTCCAACTCTGCTTGACCATGGGTCAAAAGGTCAATCTGTTGGCGATGTGCGTTTATGGCATTTCAAAGCAAAAGCTAGCAATAGCACTGAAGTCATGACTGATTGGATTATGACAACGACCAGCGTGAGCGAAGAGCCGGGTGGCATGGAATCTAGAATTACCAGCGCAGTTTTTTCATTCGGCTCAGGTTCAAAAGACCAAATCATTATTCAGGGTGTTGCTTCATACCCCGGTATTAAGGCAACCCTAGTTGAGTCATCTCCGACTGCCCGTGCGATTACCGGTGGGACAGGAAAGTTTGCTGGTGTTGGTGGCTGGGTAGAAACTACGCATCTTACTGATGGCTCATGGCAACACGTACTTCGCATTAAGTAATAGCACGAATGGCTTTAACAAAAACTATCCCGCTTGCGAGTAGGATTTTTGTTTACGAACGCCTTGATTAATTCGAAATGAGAATTTAATAGCTCTCTTAATCTAAGGAACTACGCTAAACCACCATGTCTTAGTAAGGCATCAATACTGGGCTCACGTCCACGGAAGGCTTTAAAGGATTCAGCAGCAGGGCGACTTCCACCTACCTCCAGAATTTCTTCTCGGTATCGCCTTCCAGTCTTGGCATCCAATACACTGCCAGTTAGTTTTGCCGCTTCCTCAAAGGCAGAGTAAGCATCTGCAGATAGCACCTCAGCCCATTTATAACTGTAGTAACCAGCAGCGTAGCCGCCAGCAAAGATATGACTAAAAGAATTAATCCAACGAGAGATCTCAGGCTGCGGAATGATGTTGTAGTCATCAGCAATACTCCTAGAAACATCGAGCACTGCATGACCTTTGGCAGCTTTAGCATCAAAGCGTGAATGTAAGCGCCAGTCAGTTAAGGACATCACAATTTGACGCAAAGTTGCTAAACCATTCTGGAAATTCTTGGCAGCCAGTATTTTTTCAAAGAGCTCGCGTGGTAATGGTTTATCAGTTTGCGCATGCGCTGTCATTTTCTCGAGGACTTCCCATTCCCAGCAGAAGTTCTCCATAAACTGACTTGGCAATTCCACTGCATCCCATTCGACACCATTAATGCCTGAGACGCCTAAGGCACTCACCTGTGTCAGCAGGTGATGTAAACCATGGCCGCTTTCATGGAAAAGGGTAATGACATCATCATGAGTAATAGTGGGTTGGCGCAATACCCCATTGATAGTTACTGGAGGAGCAAAGTTACACACGAGATAGGCTACTGGTATTTGGATCTCTCCGTTGGCTAGCTCTCTGCGACCACGAGCGTCATCCATCCAAGCGCCGCCACGCTTACCAGGGCGGGCATAGGGATCTAAATAGAAATAAGCTCGTATTTTTCCGGCAAGGTCTTTGACGGCAAAAGATTGCACATTCGCATGCCAAGAAGGTAAGTCTGCAGCTTCAATCTTGACGCCAAAGAGTGTCTGAATGACCTGAAATAAACCATCCAATACTTTGGGCAATGGGAAGTATTGCTTGAGTTCATTCTCAGAGAAAGAATAGCGCGCTTGTTTTAAGCGTTCTGCAGCAAAAGGGATATCCCAAGGCTCAAGCCCTTCTACAAATCCAAGCTCCGCCTTGGCATACTCGCAAAGTTCTTCCCAATCCTTCTGGGCGAATGGTTTTGATTTAATGGCAAAGTTCGTTAAGAAGAGATCTACTTCATCAACGGTATTGGCCATCTTGGGGGCCAAACTAAGTGCTGCATAATTGGCAAATCCCAACATGCACGCTTCTTCATCGCGCAGGCGCAATTGCTCCAGCATATTCTGAGCGTTATCCCAAGCGAGCTTACCTTTGGCATACTCAGGCGCCAAGTCTGATGAGCGCGTGACATAGGCTTGATACATCAGGCGACGCAGCTCTCGATTTTCGGAATACTGCATGACTGGATAGTAAGAGGGGAAGTGCAAGGTGAAGGCCCAGCCTTGCAGACCCTTTTTCTGCGCGGTATCAGTCGCTGCAGCGACAGCATCTTCTGGTAAGCCAGCAAGATCTGCTTTATTTGTTGCCAGATGAACAAAGCCATCAGTAGCATCTAAGACATGATCGGAGAATGCTTTACCCAGAATCGCTTGCTCATCCTGAATGGCAGAAAAGCGTGGTTTGTCAGCATCACTGAGTTCAGCGCCACCCAGACGAAAATCTCTCAGCGAGTTTTCAATCACTTTCTGTTGTGCGCGATTGAGCTTTACAAAGTCAGGACTATTTTTGAGATCTTTAAACTTCTTGTAGAGTGCTAAGTTTTGCCCAAGACTAGAAAAGAAAGCAGTAACCTCTGGCAGCATCTCTCCATAAGCGGCTCTTAACTCAGGTGTATCGGCAACACTATTAAGGTGGGAGATAACGCCCCAAGATCTTCCTAGCGCCTCTGTCGCATCCTCTAAGGGTTCAGCCAGCTTATCCCAGCTCGATGGCGTCCTCACATCAGTTGCTGTATCTACAGCAGTTTGTGCATGCCCTAGCAGGAACTGAATGGCAGGAGCAATGTGCTCAGGCTTAACTTCTGGATAGGCGGCAATGCCGCGACCAAAAGTCAGAAGAGGATTATTTTGTAAAGCGGGGGGTAGAGTAAAGAGAGATGTAGTCATACCCTCTAGCTTAATGGATCTAGAGTTTTGATGCCTTTTCAGCTGCTTCTAAAGTATTCATGAGCAGCATGGTGATGGTCATCGGGCCGACGCCACCCGGTACAGGGGTGATCCAGCCAGCGATATATTTAGCTGCATCAAAATCAACATCACCACAAAGCTTGCCATCTGGCATGCGGTTGATGCCTACATCGATCACGACAGCACCATTTTTCACCATATCGCCAGAAATCATCTTCGGCTTACCGGTAGCAACTACCAAGATATCCGCATCTTTGGTGTGATGGGCTAAATCACGTGTTTTGCTATTACAAATAGTCACTGTTGCGCCAGCTTGCAGGAGTAGCATTGCCATGGGCTTACCCACAATATTGGAGGCTCCAACAATCACAGCTCTGGCACCACGAATGGGATAGTCAATGCTCTCCAAAATCTTCATGCAACCATAAGGAGTGCAGGGCTTAAATTCTGGTTGACCAACCATCAAGGCGCCAGCATTAGCTACGTGAAAGCCATCGACATCTTTTTCAGGAGCAATGGCTTCAAGAACACGCTCAGCAGCAATATGTTCTGGCAAGGGCAATTGCACCAAGATGCCATGAATCGATGGGTCTGCATTGAGAGTCGCAATGCGAGCGAGCAATTCTTCTTCACCCAGCTCAGCAGAGTAGCGCTCTAATACCGAATGAAAGCCTACATCCTCACAAGCCTTCACTTTATTACGGACATACACTTGGCTAGCAGGATTTTCACCAAGCACAATGACTGCTAACCCAGGCCTAACTCCTTTGGCAGTAACAATCGTGCCACGGGCAGCTATTTCAGCACGTAGTTTTTTGGAGAGCGCGTTACCGTCTAGTAATTGGGCGGGCATTGCAAGTGTATTAATTGGGCTGGGGATCAGATAAAGCTAAGCGGAGTAGGTCGGCTACGGTATTGACGTTCAACTTTTCCATAATATTAGCGCGGTGAGCTTCAACTGTCTTAATAGAGATGCCAAGATCATCCGCGATTTGCTTATTGAGACGACCAGCAACGATGCGCTCCAATACTTGACGCTCACGACCAGTAAGCTTGCTTAGTAAGCTCTGAGTAATTTTGCGTTGGCTTGCTTGCGAGTAATCCACTCTTGCTTTAGAAAACATACGATCAACTAAACCGCAGAGATCATTTTCTTTAAAGGGCTTCTCAATAAAATCTACTGCACCACGTTTCATGGTGGAGACTGCCATCGAGACATCGCCGTGACCAGTAATGAAGGCCACTGGCATTGGAAAGTTTTCACTAATTAAGCGTTCTTGCAATTCAAGGCCAGACATCCCAGGCATCCGAACATCGAGGATTGCACAAGAGATAGTAGACTTATCCGTACTTTGTAAAGACTGCAAGAAACGTTCAGCGCTAGCATGACAGCGAACAACGTAACCATTACTCTCTAAAAGCCAAGTTAGAGAATCACGCACAGCTTCATCATCGTCAACTACATAAACGACTTCAGCTTGGTTTGGTTTGGCAACAGCTATGTTCATATTCGGTCTCACAAGGTCAATCTAAAAGTTGGATATTTATCCATTGTCCTTCGAATCAGGAGATTCTAGGGGTAGAAGTATTGTAAAGGTGCAGCCGGCCAGTTTAGTGCGTTCGGAGTCCATCATATTGGAGGCCCAAAGCCGCCCATGATGGGATTCGATAATGGAGCGGCAAATATTGAGCCCCATGCCCATTCCATCTACCTTAGTGCTAAAAAATGGCTCAAACATACGTTCTATGACCGATTCAGCAATACCACCCCCAGAATCCGTCACCCGGATCCGCATCATAGCTGGGAAGGTGCTGGTATCTAAATCGGCGCTAATGTTGACGGGCGGGGCTGACCAACGGGAAGAAAGGGGGTAAGCCTCACGCACGCTATCAAGGGCATTTTTTAGGAGGTTAACTAGGACCTGCAAGATCAGAACGGGGTCTACATTGACCTCGGGCAAATTGTCTGCAAGCGAAGAGGTGATGCTTAAGCGATGGCGATTCGCTTCAATCTCCAAAAGACCAACCGCATCATTAATGATTTCAGTCATGGATGAAAATTTGCGCTGAGGCTCACTACGCTTCACAAATCCGCGGATACGCTGAATGATGGTACCTGCACGATGTGCTTGTTCAGACGCTTTTTCTAAAGCAGGCAAAATTTCTTTCTTTAAATCTGGGTCAATATTTCCTTCTAAGCGTTTTGCAACGCCCATGCAGTAGTTAGAGATGGCCGAAAGAGGTTGATTTAACTCGTGCGCAAGAGAGGATGCCATTTCACCCATGGTGGTAAGGCGGCTTGTAAATTGCATACGCTCTTCTTGTTGGCGCACCAGATCATCTGCTTCTTTGCGGATCGTAATGTCAGTGGTAATCAAGAGTTGGGCCAAATGACCATCTACCCATGGAATAAAACGACGACGTACTTCGTACCATTTATTGCTACCATCATCTAATTGCACTTCTTCAGACTCTGATTCTTGATATAATAAAGAAGTTGGAATACCAGGAGGAGACTCTTGCAAATCTTCGGCAACATCATGAAGGGTTTCAAGATTATTACTATTGCCAGATAATTTAAAATGGCCTTTAGCATCATCGCCAAAATTCTCTCGATAGAAGCGATTCGCAAATAGAAGTTTGTCATTCTCAAGATCCACAACCGATACCGCTGCATCAAGTCCTTCAAGTACAGTAATGAAGCGCTCTTGTGAAACGGCCAGTTCCTCACGAATCTTTTTTGGCTCAGAGATATCAATTAATGAAGTAACCCAACCAGTTTGCTTACCCTTTTCATTGATCAGTGGAGCAATAAAGGTACGCGTCTGGATTTGTGATCCATCATGACGCAAAATGACACCCTCAATACCTGTTTTTGATACGACCTCAGATTGCAGCGCGCGGTTCATCTTCTCAACCAGCTCATCCCTTCTAGAGTCTGGCCAGAAGGGGAATGGAGGGGTTAGACCAATCAGCTCTTTTGCCGACCAGCCAGTCATCTCGCAAAACGCACGGTTCACATAAGTAATGCGCTTGTCCATATCATGCGCCCGAATACCAACAGGGGTAGAATTTTCCATCGCATTACGAAAGCTGGTTTCAGTCCGTAGGCTAGCTTCCGCTTCTTGGCGGACTTGCATTTGTTTTAAGACTGACCACAAGCTCCAAATCACGAAGGCGCACAATCCAAGGACAACACCAATCAGCATTCGAAAGGTGAGATTGGTGGGCGGAGGATAGGTATCAATCCGTAAAGTTAAATTCGGACTAAGAACGCCAATATCCAAACTCGTCTGGTTACTAAATGCCCGTTTGGGAGTATTACGATCAGACGAGATAGACAACACTCTTTCATTATCGGTTAGTAGCGTAAAGCGGTAATAGGCCTTGAGTTCTGGCGGTATAACATCTAAAACACCTTGAGCTGTATAGAGGGCGGCCAAATAACCAACGATATCTCCACCAACTAGATTGGGAACTACTTGCCAAAAAACGATTTTTCTTTCTCTTGCTAGGGACTCATCACCTTGGAGACTTAAGTTAATGAATTGACTAAACGATGGCCTATTCGTGCTTCTACTTAATTCAATGGCATTGGCCAACTCCTCATTGGCCGATTGGTCATTTTGGATTTTGCTAATCCAATCCGTTTTATTATTACTTGGTGGCGCCGTCCATAGCCGCTGTTTTTTTGAATCAATCCAGATGATTTTGACAATCTCATGATTGTTGGTCACTAAATCAGCTGCTTGCTCGTAAGCAATTTTTTTCAGTCTTTCTTGATCCTCGCTGGCTGCTAGTTCACGATTAATGCTGACTAGTACATCCAGATTATTAGCAAATCGAACTTGAATGCGCTGCTTAGCGAAAGAGAGCTCTCTAAATAGAGCCGATTCTTGCTGATTTTTTTCTTGTAATTGCAGGGTACCCAAAATGACACCCATGACCGCTGTGAATATGACAATGGCAATGAGGGGGGTGTATACGAGCCTAAATCCCCGTATTTTTCGGAGCCACTTGAATGGACTGAGGAGTAAGCTAATAGATGCCGATAATTTCATGAATGAGGCTTATTTTGCCTCATTGCCCTATCTAAAACGGCTTTTCTTGTGTAAATTCAAGATCTTATTTGCACCGCAATAAAATACCACATTATGAGAAATACTATCATTATGTGGAAAATTGCTTGTTTACACCCATATACCTTCATAAAATATTAGCTATACAGTAAGTAATTAATTACGCAGTACTCATCGGAGACAAGACATGGCGGCAGTTCCAGAGCAGGTATTAGGTAAGCAGAATTCCCAGGACGCAGATCCTGGAGAGACTCAAGAATGGTTACAGGCACTCGATGGGGTTATTCACAATGAAGGTCCTGAGCGTGCTGCCTATTTAATTGATCAGCAAATTTCTCATGCCAGGGTCAATGGTGTTGTCCAGCCATTTCATGCAGAGACTCCCTATATCAATACGATTCCCGTTGAGAATCAAGCGCGTTTACCAGGCGATCAGAATGTCGAGCACCGCATTCGTTCATACACTCGTTGGAACGCGATGGCGATGGTTCTTCGTGCTAACAAAGATACTAACGTTGGCGGCCATATTTCTTCTTTCCAGTCAGCAGCAACTTTGTATGACGTAGGTTTTAATCATTTTTGGCATGCACCATCACCAGAGCATGGCGGCGATCTCATTTTTGTTCAAGGCCATTCAGCCCCAGGTGTATATGCACGCGCCTATATGTTGGGCCGCCTCTCAGATGAGCAGCTTAATAACTTCCGTCAAGAGGTTGGGGGCAAAGGTATCTCTAGTTACCCGCATCCATGGTTAATGCCAGACTTCTGGCAATTCCCAACCGTATCCATGGGCCTTGGCCCAATCATGGCCATTTATCAAGCGCGGTTCATGCTTTACATGCAAGACCGTGGTTTTATTAAGCATGAAGGCCGTAAGGTTTGGGCATTTTTAGGTGATGGTGAAACCGACGAGCCAGAATCCTTAGGCGCTATTGGTATGGCTGGTCGTGAAAAACTCGATAACCTGATTTTCGTAGTGAACTGTAACTTGCAACGTTTAGATGGACCAGTGCGTGGTAACGGCAGCATCATTCAAGAACTCGAGGCTGAGTTCCGCGGTGCCGGTTGGAATGTGATCAAGGTAGTGTGGGGTGGTCAGTGGGACGCTCTATTTGCACGTGACAAAAAAGGCATCTTGATGCAGCGTCTGGGCCAGATTGTTGACGGTCAGTATCAGACCATGAAGTCTAAGAACGGTGGCTATGTTCGTGAGACGGTCTTCAATACCCCAGAATTAAAAGCACTAGTGAGCGACTGGAGTGATGATGAGATTTGGCAACTTAATCGTGGCGGCCATGATCCTCATAAGGTATATGCGGCATTCCATGCGGCGGTAAATCACAAGGATCAGCCCACAGTGATTTTGGCTCATACTATAAAAGGTTATGGCATGGGTGGCTCTGGTGAGGCGATGAATATTGCTCACCAAGCAAAGAAGATGAACGATGACGACGTCCGCCGTTTTCGTGATCGTTTTGAGATTCCAGTAAAAAATGAGGATCTCGATGACATGCCTTTGGTGAGTTTTCCTGAAGGCAGCCCTGAGCTAGAGTATATGAAGGCGCGACGCCAAGAGTTGGGCGGCTATTTGCCACAGCGTCGCACTAAGGCAGAAAGTTTGCCTGTTCCTGCATTAGATGTATTTGCTCCGCTGCTTGAAGCAACTGCAGAAGGTCGTGAGATTTCAACAACGATGGCATTTGTGCGCTTGCTTAATACTGTTGTGCGCGATAAAGTTCTAGGCAAAAGGGTCGTGCCGATTGTTCCTGATGAATCTCGTACCTTTGGCATGGAAGGCATGTTCCGTCAGATGGGTATTTGGAATCAATTAGGTCAGCTCTACACCCCAGAAGATCATGATCAATTAATGTTCTACAAAGAGGACAAGACCGGTCAGATTCTGCAAGAGGGTATTAATGAAGCGGGCGGCATGTGCGATTGGATTGCAGCTGCAACTTCGTACTCAACCCACGGTGTACCAATGCTGCCTTTCTACATCTTCTACTCCATGTTTGGTTTCCAGCGGATTGGTGACTTGGCATGGGCAGCAGGCGATATGCGCAGCCGCGGTTTCTTACTCGGCGGTACTGCTGGTAGAACAACGCTGAACGGTGAAGGCTTGCAACACGAGGATGGTCATAGCCACCTTTGGAGTAGCGCAGTACCAAACTGTATTAGCTACGACCCCACCTTTGCATTTGAATTAGCGGTAGTGATTCAAGATGGTATGCGCCGTATGTTGGAAGTTCAGGAAGACGTGTATTACTACATCACCTTGATGAACGAAAACTACACTCATCCAGCAATGCCAAAGGGTGCTGAAAAAGACATCATTAAAGGCATGTATAAACTCAAGTCTGTTGGCGATGACAAGGCTAAGTTACGTGTTCAACTTCTCGGCTCAGGAACTATCTTTCGTGAAGTGATTGAAGCAGCAGAAATGCTCCACATAGATTGGGGCGTTGCCTCTGATTTGTGGGGTTGCCCAAGCTTTACTGAGATTGGTCGTGATTGGAACGCAGTGCATCGTGCCAATCTCTTGAACCCAACGGCTACTCCAACACTTTCTCACATTGAGAACTGCCTCAAAGATACTTCAGGCCCAGTCGTTGCAGCTACTGACTATGTCCGTTTGTTTGCTGAGCAGATTCGTCCAGCAATTCAGCACATGGGTCGTCGCTATGAAGTATTAGGTACAGATGGCTTCGGTCGTTCTGATACCCGTGAAAAACTTCGTGACTTCTTCGAGGTTGATCGTCGTTGGGTGGTATTAACTGCCCTGAGATCTTTGGTAGATGCAGGCCAGATGGATCGTCAAAAACTTGCTCAGGCTATTCAGAAGTATGGCATTGATGCTGCTAAACCAAACCCGATGACGGTTTAAAAGAGAAGAATTCATGAGTCAAATAATCGACATTAAAGTCCCGGATATCGGCGACTACAAAGATATTCCAGTGATTGAGGTCTTAGTCAAAGCCGGTGATCAGATTGAGAAAGAACAATCTATTGTTGTCTTGGAGTCTGACAAAGCCACGATGGATGTTCCTTCATCGCACTCTGGTGTTGTGAAGGAAGTCAAAGTGAAGATTGGTGACAATCTTTCCCAAGGATCAGTTGTGATCACCTTGGAAGAGGGCTCAGCAACAGCGGCTACTCCTGCTCAGGCAAGCGCTGCAACACCAGCGCCAGCAAGCCCACCTGCATCAGGTACGACTCCAATCGAAATCATAGTTCCGGATATCGGCGACTATAAAGATATTCCAGTGATTGAGGTCTTAGTCAAAGCTGGTGACCGGGTTGAGAAAGAGCAATCCATCGTTGTGCTTGAGTCTGACAAAGCTACGATGGATGTTCCTTCATCACACTCCGGTGTTGTGAAAGAAGTCAAAGTGAAGATTGGCGACAATCTTTCCCAAGGATCCGTCGTATTAATTCTTCAAGCTGATTCATCTGGATCTGTAGCTACTCCAGCGGCGGCTCCAGTAGCACCAACAGCACCAGTAAGTAAGCCTGTGGTAGTTGAGCCACCAGTTGCTCGCGCTCCAGCACCTCCTCCAATTTCGAATCCAGCCCCAGTAGTAGATGCATCATTGAGTCATGCAAGTCCATCGGTGCGTAAATTTGCCCGTGAATTGGGCGTGACGGTTCATCAGGTCAAAGGATCTGGTCCAAAGGGCCGCATTACTCAAGAGGATGTACAAGCTTTTGTCAAAGCAGCCATGATTGGTGGCGCTGGTAGTCCAGCAGCAGCAAGTGGCGGAAGCTTGGGCGGCCTCAATCTGATTCCTTGGCCAAAAGTCGATTTCGCGAAGTTTGGTGAGATTGAGCGTCAGCCACTCAATCGTATTAAGAAGCTGACTGCAGCTAATCTTGCTCGTAACTGGGTCATGATCCCAGCGGTGACCTATCACGAAGATGCAGATGTGACTGACTTAGAAGCATTCCGAGTAGAGACGAATAAAGATAATGAAAAGAAGGGCGTCAAGATTACGATGCTCGCTTTCTTGATGAAAGCTGCTGTAGCTGCCTTAAAGAAACATCCAGAGTTTAATAGCTCGCTTGACGGTGACGATTTAATTTTGAAGAAGTACTTCAATATCGGTTTTGCTGCAGATACACCAACCGGCCTAGTAGTGCCGGTGATCAAAAATGTGGATAAGAAGGGCATCTTCGAAATTGCTAAAGAAACTTCGGAGTTAGCAGCATTGGCTCGTGACGGTAAATTGAAGCCAGATCAAATGCAGGGTGCCAGCTTTACTATTTCTTCTTTGGGTGGTATTGGTGGAACTTACTTCTCACCCATTGTGAATGCTCCAGAGGTCGCTATTTTAGGTGTGAGTAAAGCTGCTATGAAACCAGTATGGGATGGTAAGCAATTTGTACCACGCCTGATCTGCCCATTGTCTCTTTCTGCAGATCATCGCGTGATTGATGGTGCATTGGCTACGCGTTTCAATTTATATATCGCGCAACTCTTAGCCGACTTCCGTCGCGCTACGCTATAAGGGGGATCGATGGCTAAGCAAATGATCCTTGTCCCAGATATTGGCGACTATTCTGAT
>Ga0194041_10000081_pt1 | contig 34171 bp, 31 predicted proteins | sample JunL449m_MetaG_FD_160082 | JGI IMG/M metagenome (GOLD analysis project Ga0194041, IMG submission 160082) | Anoxic zone freshwater microbial communities from boreal shield lake in IISD Experimental Lakes Area, Ontario, Canada - Jun2016-L442-9m | ecosystem: Environmental > Aquatic > Freshwater >...
CCGGGCCCTAGTGGCCCAGTACGCGGCGATAAAACGTGATCTCGCCGAAGCACATCGAGAGGACCGCGAGGCGTACACCGAAGGCAAAGCAGATTACATTCGATTCGTACTCGAAATGGTAAATTAATCACTTAATTTCACACTAGGTTGGGGATTATGAAGAGTGTTATTGCAGAGAACTTAGTCAAGACCTACAACAAGGGCAGCGTGCGCGCGCTCGACGGATTAAGCCTTGAAGTGGAAGAAGGCACCGTCCTTGGCGTGCTAGGTCCGAACGGCGCCGGCAAAACCACCACCGTGCGCATCCTTGCCACTCTCCTCAACCCTGATTCTGGCCATGCATCTGTAGGGGGCATCGACGTTCTCAAATCCCCCAGTGAAGTACGGAAGATTATTGGTCTCTCCGGACAGTACGCAGCGGTAGATGAAACACTGACTGGCTGGGATAACTTAGTGATGTTTGGCCGTCTCTATCACTTAAATGCCAACGCTGCGAAAGTACGAGCCGAGGAACTCCTCGAACAGTTTTCACTCAGCGAAAGCGGCAAGCGTCCGATCCGTACTTACTCCGGTGGTATGCGTCGCCGCCTCGACCTTGCGGCATCTTTGATTGTGAAACCTAAGGTCCTCTTCCTCGATGAACCCACCACCGGCCTAGACCCCCGTGGTCGCCAAGAAATGTGGGGCGTGATCGATGAACTCGTAAAAGGTGGCGTGACGATCCTGCTCACTACGCAATACCTCGAAGAAGCCGATCAGCTCGCTGACGAGATTGCAGTTATCGACCATGGCAAGGTCATCGCGCGCGGCACTTCTGATCAACTCAAGTTGCAAGTCGGTGGCGAGCGGCTAGAAATCATCGTCGAGAATCAGCACCTCAACGCCACTAACGAAATTGTTGCGCGCATTAGCGGCAGCGCAACCAGCATGGATGAAGGCATGCGCCAAGTCTCCGCGCCAGTCACCACTGGAAGCAAGGCGCTCATTGAGGCTGCGCGTGCGCTTGACGAAGCTGGCATCCACCCGCTCGATATCGGATTGAAGCGCCCCTCTCTTGACGATGTATTCCTCTCACTCACAGGCCACATAGCAGAAGAGAAGAAAGAGGAAGAGCCCACCGACCCTCGCGAGAAGCGTCGAAGAATGAAAGAAGCGAAGAAGGGATCAAAGAAATGACCGCCATCACCGACGCGCTTGTCATCATGAAGCGCCAATTGCTTCAACTTGTGCGCGTTCCTGAAGTCTTGATCTTCTCCACCATCCAACCCGTGATGTTCGTACTGCTCTTTCGTTATGTCTTTGGAGGTTCTATCAGTTCTGGGCAACCTGGCGGATACGTGCAACTGCTCATGCCCGGTATCTTCGTACAAACCGTGGCATTCACCCTCGCCGGAACGGCCGTGGGGCTGGCCGCCGATATGCAAAAAGGATTGATAGATCGTTTCCGCTCTCTCCCCATCTCGCGCGGCGCGGTCGTTTTCGGTCGTACCCTGGGAGATGCCGCGCTCAACGTTGTTGTCCTCGGAGTCATGGGCGTCGCTGGATTCCTTGTGGGATGGCGTCCAAGCTCGGGATTCGTGCACATCGTCTTTGGATTTCTCTTCTTACTCGTCTTTGGTTTTGCCATGTCATGGATTGGCGTGATCATCGGGCTTTCAGTTCGCGAAGAGCGGGTGGCTCAGAACCTGGTCTTCATCTCGGTCTTTCCACTGACCTTCCTCTCCAACGCCTTCGCCCCGACGACGGGAATGCCCAAGGCGCTGCAATACTTTGCGGAGTGGAACCCGGTTTCAACGATGGTGGCAGCCTGCCGCGAACTCTTCGGGCTTAAGAACGAATTTGGCGCCACTGCTGGATCATTTCCCAGCACACATCCGCTTGCTATGTCGTTGATCTACATGGTGTTAATCATGGCCGTGTTCATGCCCATCAGTATTCGCAAGTACATCAAAGCGGCTAACAAATAGGGTATGAAAAGGCTCACCCACTTTGGACACCCTCTGTTCACTTTTTAGACAGGTGTGCGAGAGTATTCGTTAACTTCTTCACGGAATCTTGCTCTCATGACAATACATTCACGAAAGAAGTTTCATCTCACCACTATCGCATTCGCCCTCGTCGCTACTTCTCTCTCCGGAGTAGCAGCCCACGCGGCCACGAAGCCAACCACGACTAAGCCAGTGACTAAGCCAGTAACCAAACCTGTTACTACTAAGCCTGTAGCACAGCCAGTCACGACCACAACGCCTGCACCGACTCCAGTAGTCACGCAAGCTCCGGTCTCCAACGTCTTCTCGATCGCCCTCATTGGCGACATGCCTTATGACGCACTTGGAGTAACCCAAGTTCCCTACGTGATCAACGAGATCAACGCCAGCAAGGTTGATTTCACACTCTTCGGTGGAGACACCATGTCAGGCAAGGGCGACAAGTGCACGGATGAGGCTTACCCCGCACTCAAGACAAACTTCTTCAATAAATTCGGTAAGCAAATCTTCTACACCGTCGGGGATAACGAATGGGTTGACTGTGATCGACCAGTCAAGGGAGCCTACGATCCTGCGACTCGTTTAGCGTTGATCCGCTCTACCTACTTTGGATCCGCTGGTTCATACATCAACCTCGGAAGTGGCACTCTCAACGTCTCAGGAAGCACCACACCAGTGACGGTTCTTCATGATCCTGTGTACCCAGAAATGCAAATGTTTACCTACAAAGACATCACCGTAATCATTCCGCACATTCCAGGCTCTGCAAATAATGCTGCTGTAGACGGAGTGAAGTGCAAGGTGTACAACGACTTGACGAAAGACGGCGATGCGGCCGAGTTCACCGCTCGCGATGCGGCAAACGTAGCCTGGATCAACAAGGGTTTTGGGAAGGCCTACACCGATAAGGCAATCGGCGTAATCGTCCTCATTCAGGCCAACATGGACTGGGAGGGTTACCTCGCAGGTCAAGCAATGCCTAATACTGAATGCACCTCGGCAGCATACGATGCTGATAAGCAAGCGTTGCTCACTAATACTCTCCAATTCAAGAAGCCAGTCTTGCTCCAAAATGGTGACGAGCACTGGTTCCAACTAGATATGCCAATGAATGAAACTGCTGGCAAGCTTGTGCAAAAGGACAAGGGTCTCCTCGTGGAGAACTTCACCCGAGTACAAACCTTCGGATCAGCTTTCAATCACTGGGTTGAGCTCGTAGTTGACCCAAGCTCTTCATCACTGTGGTCCTTCAAGACCCACATTGTTAAAGAAAACATGGCTAATCACGGCTAAATAGAACAGTAGAAATGTTGAAGGCCTGGCGCATGCGCCAGGCCTTCAACATTTAATACAAAATTACTTAAAGCCCTTCTTGGCCTGTTCGCGCATTGCTACCCGAGTAGGTTCACCCGAGGCCCACCACAATCCAAATGCAGGCACCATGGCAAGTGGAAAGAGAGCCACGCTTACTGCGCTTGTGCGATTAAAAGCGTTGATGATGGCAGTGAGGGCGAAAATGATGGCAAAGAGTCGCACGGTCTTGTCTGGTCGGAAGAGTACACGGACCGCGCCAAGTGCCATCACGATAGCCGAAGCGCTCACGAGCCGATCTGTAGCAGGCATATGATCGACACGGCTACCTAGCGGGATGCCAGCAAGAACGCTCAGTTGTACCAAGATAAAAAGAATGAGAACTAAGAGCGTAATTCTTTTCATAGTATTCCTTAATTCGCTCTGCCGTAGTCGTCTTCAAAACGTTCAATGTCATCCTCGTCGAAGGACGTTCCCGTTTGCACTTCCACAAAGACCACTTCGTCGGTAGGCGCTGAGATCCGATGCTTAGCCATGATGGGAATATCGATGCTCTCCCCCGGCCCAAGGGTGCTTGTTACATCGTCAACAGTTACTTCGGCGTGACCAGAAATGATCATCCAATGCTCAGCCCGAAACTGGTGGCGCTGATAGGAGAGGCGCTTGCCCGGGTTAACCCAGACACACTTCACCTGATGGTGAGTATCGCTCTGCAATACCTCGTAATGGCCCCAGGGGCGCACGTTCTCGCTCGTCACCACTCCACTCTATGGGAAAAGGAGCGTAATAAGGCGGAAAATGAGGCGAGCGGTAGGCTCGTCTCGATGAATACTTCCACCGAAAAGCCGGCCACAACTGCCTCTGCAGTGGCCTCCACCGTGCCCTTACCGACCCCGCGCCTGCGCGGAGTGATCCATCTGGTCATGTCCCCACTCGCCCTGGTAGCCGGCCTCACCTTAGTGACCTTGGCCGCCACATTTCGTGGCCGCATCGCCGGCGCTCTCTACACACTCACCGCAGTCCTGCTCTTTACCTGCAGCGCGCTTTACCACCGCGGTAAGTGGAGTCCAGAGGTAAAGGCAGTCTGGCGCCGCATCGACCACGCCAACATCCCTATCTTGATTGCTGGCACATACACACCCTTTGCACTCTTCTTGCTCACCAAGACAAGTTCCGTCGTCATGCTCTGCGTCGTATGGGGTGGGGCAATCGCTGCAGCCATTTTCCGCGTCCTCTGGATGAACGCTCCGCGTTGGCTCTATGTGCCGGTGTACATCGCCTTGGGTTGGGTCGCCGTCATCTACATGCCCACTTTCTGGCAACGAGGCGGCGTGCTCGTCTGTGTGCTCATTATTCTTGGTGGCGTCTTATATTCAGTGGGCGGAATTTTTTATGCACTCAAAAAACCAAACATCTCTATCAAGTGGTTTGGCTTCCACGAGCTCTTCCACGCACTTACTGCCGCTGCATTCATCGTCCAATTTATTGCCGCCCTACTTGTGATTCTCTCTCCATCTCTCTAACTCGAGGAATGAACATGACACATCGATCAGCCATCTTCGCGCTTGCCGACAAGTACATCGATGAACTGGCGGCAATCAATCCCATTACGGCCACTAATTTGGGCATCTCGGGGCATGACGACAAGTTACCTGACTACTCACTCGCCGGAAGTCAATCCCAAGCAGATCATTTTCGAAATACTTTGATCACCCTGAAAGACCTCACCCCGATTGATGAAATAGACAGAATTTCTGCTGAGGTCTTTAGGGAGAGACTTGAATCATCACTTGGCCTCTACGAGTCAATGGAGATGCAACGTGTCATTTGCGCGCTCGCATCACCTGCCTCAGACGTTCGCCAAGTCTTTGAAATGATGGACACCTCAACCCCTGATGCGGTTTCACTCATCATTGCTCGTCTCCATGCGATACCTCAAGCATTCGGTTCATGGCGAGAGAGTTTGCGTGACCTACACCGTGACGGCATGGTAGGCGCGCGTCGGCAAGTTCTCTCGGTCGCAGAGCAAGTAGGTGCCCATGGAGCGACTGGATATCGAGCATTCGCATCCAATATCAATGCCGGCCCTTTGCAAGCCCAACTTGATCAAGCAATTGAAATCGCCTCGGAGAGTGCAACCTCGCTTGCGAACTGGTTGCACGATGAATATGCCACCCTCTCTTCACCCGTGGACGCCTACGGCGAGGAGCGCTACGCCCCCTGGGCTCGGTACTACACGGGATCCAAGCTCAATCTTCGTGACACTTACGAATGGGGGCTCGCTGATCTGGCAGCCATCAACGAGCGAATGTGGAAAGTGGCCGCTCGCGTAGCGCCGCATGCTAAATCTCTCGCTGATGTGGCCATGCATCTAGATCGCGATCCAAAGTATGCGCTGCACGGAACAGATGAACTACTCACTTATCTGCGTAACTTCACAGATAGTGCGATCGAGCGCATGGACGGAACTCATTTCGATATCGATGATCGGATTAGGTTCTGCGACGTGCGCCTTGCTCCAGAAGGTTCCGCAGCAGCTGCCTACTACATGCCGCCGAGTGAAGATCTCTCCCGTCCCGGCACCACCTGGTATCCGACAATGGGGATGCATGAATTCACCTCTTGGCGCAATGACTCTATTTGGTATCACGAAGCAGTACCTGGACACCACTTGCAATGCGCCACCGTTGTTCTCGAACAAGAACGCCTCTCTCGTTTTCAACGCACCGAAGGTTGGACGAGTGGATATGGGGAGGGATGGGCGCTCTATGCAGAGCGACTCATGGATGAACTCGGCGCATTTGAAGATCCTGGCGCGGAACTTGGCTTCCTCTCTGGACAAGGGCTTCGCGCGGCTCGGGTCGTGGTGGATATCGGGATGCACCTCGGGTACAAAGATGAGCATGGCAAAGTTTGGAGCGCCGAATCTGCCCGAGAATGCCTTATCGAGCGAGCGCTCCTCGAGCCGGAATTCGCATATTCCGAGGTCGATCGATATTTAGGCATCCCCGGGCAAGCCATTTCCTACAAGGTGGGCGAACGCGTCTGGATGCGGGTCCGCGAGGCCGCCAAAGCTCGCCATGGCACAGCCTTCGATCTCAAGGCTTTCCACGCTCACGCGCTCCGCATGGGACCCATGGGGCTAGATCCCTTCGCTGCCGAAATGGCGCGCTGGTAGCCGCCGCCGACGGCTCGTTCACCCATCCGTCACCTGGGACTGCTTAGATATTGCTATGGCGCACGACGACGAAGATCACATCACCGAGGAAGATCTCTGGGATTTACTTCCCGGCAGCGCCGGTAACGACCGCGCCGATATCCTCTACAAAATCAGCGCTCATCTCTATACGCGCAACAAGTACTCCGAGGCGCTCGCGTGCGCGCAAGAGTCGGTAGAGATTTTGGAACGTATCGACACTAAGGATCGCGAAGCTCTCGGGCGTGCGCGTTCAGGCGTGGCACATAACCTCAAAGCAATTGGTCAGAATCAAGAGGCACTCACCGAACTCATGGTTGTCAGCGATCTCTACCATCGCGAATCTCTCCCAGATGTGGCAGAGATCGATTGCATGATTGGCCGCTGGGCATACGACGCGAAAGACTTCAACACTGCCGCGAAATATCTCTCATACTCATCTTCAGAGGCTGGCGACGGAGTGGGCGACCGACACATTGCGGCGCAGGATCGTTTTTACTTAGGGCGAAGCCTCTTAAGTATTGGCAAACCCGCCGAAGCACTCATCGAGATGACTGAAGCGCGCGCCGCCTTCAAAGATCTCAAGAGCGTCTTTGATCTAGCGATCGTCGATGCCGGCTTGGCAGAGTCATTCGTGGCACTCTCCAGAATCCCAGAAGCACACCGTCATGCCCAGCGTGCCCTCGATGTCTTCACTACCTTGGGAAAGCGTCTGCACTCCACCCTCGCTATCCTCCCCTTAGCTCAAGCGCTCTTCCACGAAGGCGAACTCGACGAGGCGTTACGAAATATCAGCGAGGCTATTGAGATCGAACAAACGAGTGATGAACCAGATATTGAAGAGATCGTGAGATACGAGGTGATCTTGCGAGACATCGTGAACGCTCTTGGAGAGACAGATGTGGCCGCTGAGATTACCCGGCGGCATGAGTCCATTCGCGAAATCTCCGATCTCTAGCCCATTCGAAAGGTAGAGTGCTGAAATGCTCGCAAACTTCTCAGACTCACTCCGTATTTTTCTCCATATCCTCGGTGCATCAGTATGGGTCGGTGGCCAGCTTGTATTGGCGCTACTTGTCCCGATGCTACGGAAGCGTGACCCGGAACTTCCACGAGCGGTAGCTCGCGCTTTTAACAAGATTGGGTGGCCGGCATACGCACTGCTCGTCATTACGGGCATGTGGAACTTGGCAAATCCACCAGAGACGGTCACCGCGGCATATCAAATGACAATTGGTATCAAGATGTTCCTCGTGGTGATCTCTGGCCTCTCTGCCTACGTACATACCAAGGCAAAGAATCCGGCAACCATGGCGATGTGGGGTGCCATCTCAGGCCTCAGTGCGCTTGCCACCATGTATGTAGGCGTCACGCTCGCTGGCTAATCTCTTACTCAAGAATTTCTCAGCAAGGTGGGTGCACAGATCCTTACCAACATATGGCACTATCAGAGAATGACTTCGCGCTTTGCCGTAAAATTTGCCCTAGTTGCATTGCCTATTCTTGGCATAGCTCCATCAGCCTATGCAGACGAAACCCCTGATCCGACTTCCACCATGGTCCCTGCGCCCGCAGAAAAAGTCGAAACGCAGAATGAAGTCGAGAAAGGCGAGAAGCCTCACGTGGGCGAAGCTACTCATGACAATCAGCGAAATGGCAACGAAGAGTTCAAGGAGCATGGAATTTTCCATGATGAAGAGACAATCATCGCGCTCGGCGGCGCTTTCGTCCTTGGTGCTGGGCTTGCGTATATGGTGCTTCGACGCAAGAAGCGCGAAGAGATCTAATTCTTTGCGCTGTAAAATTTGGGCGTAAAACTTCTCGTAAGCTCAGCCGCCTTTTCACAATCTGACTTCATCTGAAGAATTAGTGGGTCAATCCCATCAAACTTGAGAGTCTCTCGCAATCGCCACCCAAATGAAATTGCTGCCGGCTTGTCATAAAGCTCAAGGTCAGTGCGGCCGAGTGCGTAAGCCTCCACTCGTCGATCAACTCCATTGAAAGTCGGATTGGTGCCAATTGAAATGGCTGCTGGCCACGTCTCTCCATCTGCATGTAGCCAACCCGCATAAACACCATCTGCTGGGATCGACGGTTGATATGAGAAAGCAAAATTGGCAGTGGGGTAACCCAATTCACGTCCACGTGCATCACCGTGGACCACCACACCTTCAACAACGTGCGGACGTTGCAGCAATTGCCAGGCCCGATAAACATCTCCGGACTCAATATCGAGTCGAATGACAGTAGATGAAGCAATCTGCGAACCCGTTGAGTAGAGCTCTTGCGTATTGATCTCCACTCCTTTGAGGAATTCTGAACTTCGAAGTGTTACAGGAGTGCCTGCTGCTTTGAATCCGTAGGTGAAGTTCTCCCCCACCCAAATAGCCTCAGCTTGAAAGTAATCCCGCAAAATGTCACTCTCGAAATTCGATGGAGAGAGCGCAGCGAATGGCAGATCAAAGGGCCAAGCCACTAGCGCAGAGACCCCTAGTGATTCCAACAATCGTGCTCGGTGCTCCAGCGTGGTGAGTTGATCAGGCTCGCGCCCCGGCGCTAACACGGCAGCCGGATGCGGTTCAAAGGTCAGTGCAACAGCATCGATTCCGAGCGCCCTCGCCTGCGCTACAGCCTTTTCGATAATGACTCGGTGGCCAATGTGAACACCGTCAAAGATCCCGATCACCAACACGCATGAAGCACTCTTGCGGGCTCCGAGTATCTGAGGGGCGGCGGTCATGGGCACATTCTTCCAGAATCTCGCGACTATTTCCGCAGCACGATGAGGAGTCCCACCGTCAGACTCATCAGCCCTGATCCAATAAGCATTCCAGCGATGGTATTCGACTCGCGTTTGGCTTCTTCAACCCGGGAGAGCCGCCTCTCGAAGAAGACTTCCGCCAAGATGATCACCAATGCAACGACAATGGCCAGGATCGCTACTAATACTTTGCCACGAGTAAACGCGTAGGCGATCGCAAAGAGCGAGATGGTCAGTGGCAAGCCATAGAGGATTCGCAGCTGAAGTGATGCACTCGTTGGTATTTTCCTACTCATGCCTCCTCCAGAAAAACCGCAATAGGTTTTGCTCTTTCGCCTTCTTCTTGCAACAAAGCTACGAGATCTCCGCCTGTGTTGAGCGCGGCATATGCGCCCACCTTTCCAACAGCAAAAATTGCTCGACCATTTCTCAACAGGACCTGCTCATCAAGGTCAACTTTTCGAGTGGGCAAAATCCGAGCTGCTGCTTCACCGAGTGGAATGCGCCTATCGGCAATGTGCTCAATCTTCACTGCATCTTCAATTGTGAAACCACCAATCGAGGTGCGCCTAAGCGAAGTGAGATGGCCGCCTACCCCAAGAGTCTCCCCTAGGTCGCGAGCGAGCGCGCGAATATATGTTCCCGATGAACACGTCACAAAAACGTCGACCTCGATCGAATCCTCGTTGCGCCGAATGTCCACGATCGAAAACTTCTCCACGTGAATCTCGCGAGCGGCCAATTCAAACTCTTCGCCGGCACGCGCCCTGGCGTACGAACGAACACCTTTTACTTTGATTGCCGAGAAGTTGCTTGGTCGCTGCATGATCGACCCTGTCAATTGCTTAACGCCAGCTCCAATCTCTTCATCGCGCACCTTGGCCATATCTTCGACGCTGGCCCGTGTGAGTAATTCGCCGTCGGCATCATCAGTGTTGGTTGTTGCCCCTAAGAAAATAGTGCCCTGATAGCTCTTTCCAGCATCCGAGACATAACCCAGCAATCGCGTAGCTCCACCGACACCCAATATGACTAAGCCGGTAGCCATGGGATCAAGAGTGCCCGCGTGGCCCACGCGTCGCGTATTGAAAATACCTCGAGCTTTGGCCACCAAATCGTGGCTCGTCCAACCGCCCTCTTTATCTACCAAGACAATTCCTGGAATCACTGGAGTTACTGGAGTTACTGGAGTAACTGGACTTTGTGCCACGCGTTACCTGGCGTCAAAGTCGTTGCGTTGCTCCCGTGCCGGCTTATATGGATTTTCTTCCCCGGCAAACTTGGCACCAGCGGCAGCCGCAGCGATTGCTGCATCCTGCGCGGCAGTCTCGGCAAGAAGCTTCTCCATATGAGCTGCTGTTTCCGGAATTGCATCTGAGAAGAATTCAACAGTAGGGGTCACTCGAACACCAATCTCGCGACCTACGGTTGATCGGATCACACCCTTGGCGCTTTCTAAAGCTGCTGCCGTGGACTCCCGATCATCTATGTCACCGAGAACGGTGTAGAAGATTGATGCATGTTGCAAGTCACCGGTAATTCGCACATCAGTAATAGTCACAAAACCGAGACGAGGATCTTTAATCTTACCCTCGAGCAATTCTGCGACCACTACTTTGATGCGATCAGCTACTTTACGAGAACGTTGAGATGCAGCCATTACTATGCACGCGCCTTCTCGCGCATCTCGAACGTTTCGATAATATCGCCCGTTTGAATGTTGTTGAAGGTTCCGAGTCCGATACCGCACTCGAAACCATCGCGAACTTCGGTGGCATCGTCTTTGAATCGACGAAGTGATTCGATTCCGAGGCTCTCCCCCACCACAACTCCATCGCGCAAGACCCGCGCCTTGTTGTTACGACGAATGAGGCCATCACGCACGATACAACCGGCAATATTTCCGAACTTGCTGGAACGGAAGACTTCGCGGACTTCGGCGCTTCCAACAACAACTTCTTCGAACTCCGGCTTGAGCATGCCCTTAAGGGCCTTCTCAACCTCTTCGATTGCCTGGTAAATGACCGAGTAGTACCGCACGTCAACACCTTCGCGTTCGGCGAGCTGTGCTGTTTGGCCATCGGGGCGAACGTTGAATCCGATAACAACCGCCGAAGAGGCGGAAGCCAAGGTGATGTCGTTCTTGGTGATGGCACCCACGCCACGGTGGATGACTCGCAGATCAACGCCTGCACCCATCTCAACCTTGAGCAAGGAATCTTCAAGTGCTTCAACAGAACCACTGACGTCACCCTTGATGATGAGATTAAGTGTCTCCGTCTTTGATTGCTCGAGGAAGTCTTCAAGTGAGACCTTCTTGCGAGACTTAGCCAAGGCTGCGTTACGTTCTGCCGCTTGGCGTTTCTCGGCAATTTGGCGTGAAGTGCGATCATCTTCAGCAACCAAGAACTTGTCACCTGCGTGAGGCACCGAAGTAAATCCGAGAACCTGCACTGGATCAGAGGGACCCGCGCTTTCTACAGGTTCGCCGGCATCGTTGAGCATCGCGCGCACGCGACCAAAGGATCCGCCCGCCACGATTGAATCACCAATGCGCAACGTTCCTCGTTGGATCAACATGGTGGTCACTGGACCACGACCCTTATCGAGGTGCGCCTCAATTGCCACACCACGAGCTTCGGTGTCTGCGAGCGCACGAAGGTCAAGAGCCGCATCTGCAGTGAGCAGTACGGATTCAAGAAGGTCTTCAATGCCTTGACCGGTCTTCGCTGATACATCAACGAAAATGGTGGTCCCGCCGTACTCTTCAGCAACCAAGTTGTACTCTGTGAGTTGCTGACGAATCTTCGCCGGGTTGGCGCCTTCCTTATCGACCTTGTTGACCGCAACCACGATGGGTACATCTGCGGCCTGCGCGTGGTTAAGCGCTTCAATGGTTTGTGGCATCACGCCATCATCTGCGGCAACCACGAGGATCGCGATATCGGTGACCTTGGCACCACGAGCACGCATAGCGGTAAACGCTTCGTGACCCGGGGTATCAATAAACGTGATAGCTCGGCTGACCCCTTCATGCATGCGGTGAACTTGATATGCACCGATGTGTTGAGTGATTCCACCTGCCTCGCTACGGACCACTTCGGTCTGACGAATCGCATCAAGCATGCGAGTCTTACCGTGATCAACGTGACCCATGACAGTGACAACTGGCGGACGTGCCACCAATTGAGAATCTTCGATTCCAGCGATCTCCGCCTCGAGATCGATATCGAACTCCTCGAGGAGTTCTTTATCTTCATCTTCGGGAGAGACGATTTGGATGGTGTAGCCCAGTTCTGCGCCGAGCAACATGAATGTGTCTTCATCCACTGATTGAGTGGCGTTGACCATTTCTCCCAAGTGGAAGAGCGCGGTCACGAGCATCGCTGGGTTAGCGTTGATGCGATCAGCAAAGTCAGTCAGCGAAGCTCCGCGTGCCATTCGAATCGCGGTAGATCCATCACCACGAGGGATGATGACTCCACCGAGTTCTGGCGCCAGCATGTTGTCGAATTCTTCGCGACGTACCTTCTTGCTCTTACGTGCTTTGCTCGACTTGCCACCTTGCTTACCGAAAGCACCTGCAGTGCCGCCGCGACCGGTACCTCTACCACCGGGACCACCAGGACCACCAGCACCTCTGCCGGGTGCACCGCCGGGTGCACCGCCGGGTGCGCCGCCACCAGCAGGCGCGCCGCCGCCGGCATAACCTGGCCTGGTGCCTCCGCCTGGCGTGAAGGGACGTGGGCCGCCTGAACCACCAGGGCCACCTGAACCAGCAGGACCGCCGGGGCGTGCACCATCAGGGCGCGGACGTGCAGCAAAGCCAGGTCGTACTCCGCCGGGGCCGCCGGGACCACCAGGACCACGGCTTCCGGGTCCACCGGGTCCACCGGGTCTTGCTGCCGGACGGGGACCACCAGCGCCAGGGGCCGGACGTGGGCCACCGGGCGAGCTAAATGGATTATTGCCTGGGCGCGGAGCTGCCGGGCGCGGACCACCGGCCCCAGCACCAGCCGGGCGCGGCGCATCTGCCGAAAGGAATGGATTATTGGCGGGACGCGGCGCTGGCGAAGGTGGCGCGGGGGTGGTTGCCGGAGCTGCGTCAGCAGAAGCCGCAGTAGATCCACCATCGCCACTTGTCTCGGCTGCTCGCAGCGGAGCCTCTGCATCGCTCTTGCCTTTGGCGCGATGTGAAGCTTCAAGTGCAGCTTCTAACGCGGCGACTGCTTCATCGCCAAGACCAAGTTCGTGAATATCGGGGGTTGCCTTCTTCGCGGCGGCCTTTTTGGCGGCGGCTTTCTTGGCGGGGGGTGTGGCCTCTGCACTCTCCTCGCTCTGTGGAAGAGCGGGATAAATGTCGCGCATCTTGCGCACGACGGGAGGCTCAACAGTAGATGATGCTGATCGGACGAATTCGCCGAGTTCTTGCAATTTAGCGAGGACAGTCTTGCTGTCCATCCCTAGCTCTTTAGCGAGCTCATAGACGCGGACCTTGGCCACACTTCTCCTTCGAGGCTGATGAATGGCCCGCATTCCTGCGTGACCTTGGGTTTACTGCATGGACGTACTCATTGCTCGGTGCTCATTTAAGGCTCATTTACTTTCGCCCCTTAGTTGCAGTTGATAGGTCGGTACTGCTCGGTGTACTGCTCGGTGTACTGCTCGGTGTACTGCTCGGTGTACTGCTCGGTGTACTGCTCAGCGCTGCGAGGAAAGTACGGATCGGTGCAAGATCTAGCGCACCTCTCCACCGCAATGCGGCTGGCAATCCACGCAAGGAACGTTCCGCGCAATCGAGATGAAACCATGCCCCACGCCCAGGTTCCACTGCTCGTGGATCTGCGCATAAGAGGCCATCTCGAAGTACTACTCGAAGAAGCGCACCCCTGGAATCTCGTTTCCGGCACCCAATACAGGTGCGGAAGGTGACCCTCAGGTGCTCCACTCTACCGCTTAGCCCTGCCCCTGTGTCGCCAGAGGTATCGACAGGGGTATCTGCAGGGGCCACTTGTCTATTCGCTCTCAGGAGCTTGGGTCTGTCCATCTGACCGGATATCGATCTTCCATCCGGTGAGCCGAGCGGCCAGCCGGGCGTTCTGTCCCTCTTTGCCGATGGCCAAGGAGAGCTGGAAATCGGGCACCACGACGCGGGCGCTCCGAATCTCAAGGTCCACGATCTCTACCGAGAGGACGCGAGCAGGGGCGAGGGCTTCTGCCAAGAATTTGGCAGGGTCAGCCGACCACTCCACGATGTCGATCTTTTCATCACGAAGTTCGGTCATCACGGCTTGCGACCGCTGACCCATCGGGCCAATACACGATCCCTTTGCGTTGACGCCGGCCTTATGAGAAATAACGGCCATTTTTGTGCGATGCCCCGCTTCACGAGAAATTGCTTTGATCTCCACGGTGCCATCAGCAACTTCTGGAACTTCGAGAGCAAAGAGTTGTTTAACCAGAGCTGGGTGCGTACGGGAGAGCACAACTTGTGGCCCACGTTGACCCATCTTCACTTCAATAATCAGGCATTTGAGGTACTCACCGTGTTTGTACTCTTCGCCCGGAACTTGTTCAGAAGGAGGGATTGTTCCCTCGATGCGACCAAGATCGACGTGCACAATTTTAGGATCACGCCCTTGTTGAATAATTCCAGTCACAATATCTCCGACTGAGCCAGTGAACTCTCCAAAAATTTCTTGATCTTTTACGCCTCGAAGCATTTTAGAAATCGCGTGTTTGGCTTCATTTGCAGCAATGCGCCCAAAGCCCACAGGTGTCACGTCTACTTCAGAAGTCAATGCACCTTCAACATCGAATTCGCGAATTACGATTGTCATTGATCCGGTGATGGGATTGAGGACCGCACAAGCCCCGGGATCGGCGGTGGTAGCTCCTTTTGCAGGGGCGTATAAATATTGTTTGTAACCTTCAAGGACAGCATCTTCGATGGTCTTAATCATTGATTCAACCGAAGTACGACCATCAGAGAAGAGAGCTTTAAGCGCTACGAGATCAACATCCATCGCCATGATTACTTCTCTTCTCTATTAAATTCGATCTCAACGCGCGCTTTAGCAACATCAGTGATGACAATCTCTTGGGTCTCACCAGAAACTTCTAGAGTGACGATCCCATCTTGGACACTCAAAATGCGTCCAGTGACCGGGGCACCCTCTTGGAAAACTACTTTGACGAGGCGCGCCATGTTCCGGCGCCAATGACGCTCAAGCGTGAGCGGGCGATCGACGCCGGGAGAGCTGACTTCCAACGTATAAGGAGTACTACCCAACTTGGAATCGTTCTCATCTAAAATTGTGGAGACTAAACGTGAAGCTTCGGCGACATCGTCTAAATTAAGGCCCGTTTCTTTATCAATCAGCACACGGACTACGCGTCGCTTCCCAGCTGGGGTTACGGCAATTTCTTCACAATCAAAACCGAGACTTTCTAAGGGTGCAGTCAGGAGAGAAGCGATCAGATCCCGCATAAAATCCTCCTGTTAAGTTGTGACTGCGAACGTAAGAATACTCCACGTTCTCGTGAGTTCAAAACCTGCGCGTCTAGAAGATGTCCCATGCCAGGCGCACCATCAGAATGAGCAAAACCACCAAGAAGATTCTGCGGACGAGACGAGATCCACCCTTAATCGCGACCCGGGCCCCTATCAACGCTCCGGCAATATTGAAGACCGCCATGGTTAAACCTAGCCACACGATCATTGATCCGTGTATGCCGAAAACTAATATGGCCGCCACATTGGTACCTACGTTGACGACCTTGGCGATGGCTGAAGCGCGCAAAAATTCATAACCCAGGAATCCAACCAAGGCAAATACCAGAAACGAACCAGTACCTGGACCAATCGCACCGTCGTAAAGCCCGATCAGCAACCCAATTCCGCAACCAAAGATGAGCGCACGTTTGCGCGAAAACTTAAGAGACTCATTGACGCCGAACTCTGGACGTTTGAAGGTGTAGATCGCCACCACGATAAGAAATGCCAAGATGACTGGTTTGAACACATTACTCGGAATGGAAGTAGCCAACAGCGCGCCAAGGGCTGATCCGCCTGCGGCAAAGAGGGTCATTGGTAGCGCTAGTTTGAAATCTAAGCGCCGTCCTCGGGCATACGTCACTGCAGCACTAGAAGTGCCAAAGACACTTGAAAGTTTGTTAGTACCTAGCACCGTGGCAACTGGCTCATTGGGGAGACCGATCAGCAGCGCGGGTAGTTGAATAAGCCCCCCACCGCCAGCGATAGCGTCGATCGCTCCTGCCGAAAATGCGGCAAGCGCGAAGAAGATCAGGTGGACGGCGTCCACTTTAATCGAGCAGCGCTGCTAGATAACCGACAACCTCGTCCACTGGAATATCGCTGCGTTCCCCACTCTTACGATCGCGCACTTCAATCGTGCCATCAGCCAGCCCTTTGCCGACCACGACAATCGTTGGAATACCAATCAATTCGGCATCTTTGAACTTCACTCCAGGGCTCGCGTCGCGTCGATCATCGAGCATGATGCGCGCACCGATGGACTCCAGCGCTTCCGCAATTTCTTCGGCTTTGGCGAAAGGAACGTCATCTTTGCCGGTGGCCACAATGTGAATATCAGCTGGCGCAATTTCGCGCGGCCAACAGAGACCCATTTCATCGTGGCTCTGTTCGGCGACCACAGCAACTGCGCGCGACACACCAATGCCATATGAACCCATGGTGAGCACCTGTTGCTTGCCTTCGGCATCGAGCACAGTGAGGTCAAGCGCTTCTGCATACTTACGGCCGAGTTGGAAGATGTGTCCTATCTCGATGGCTCGATCAATGATTACAGGGGTGGCACACTTAGGACAGGTATCGCCCGCGCGTACTTCAGCTGCTTCGACGTACTGCTCCACTTGAAAATCTCGACCGTTTACTACGTAACGTGCATGACGGTTGCGTTCGTTTGCACCAGTAACCCACACGGAGTTCGGAGCCACGCGAGGATCGGCGTACAGGCGCAATCCAAGACGGGCCGCGTCCTGTGGGCCGACGTATCCCTTCACAAGTTCCTTACGGGTAGCAAAATCTCCCTCTTCAAAGAGGCGGAGGTCTTCAACGCCCGGAAGGCTTGCGCCTAAGCGTTTAAGATCTACTTCGCGATCACCGGGAACGAGAACTGAAATGGCCTCGCCATCAGCCATGAGAAGAATATTTTTTAAAGTATCGGCTGCCGTGAAACCGCCGCCATACTCCTTATTGAGTACCTCCACGAGAGACTCAATCGTTGGCGTATTGGGAGTATCTAAGACTTCAAGTGGGGGCACATTCGCTGTAGGTAGCTCTGCCATAGGTGTGACGATGGCTTCGACGTTGGCTGCAAAACCACATGACTCGCAGAGGACGTAAGTATCTTCGCCTGTATCGCAAGGAGCCAAGAACTCTTCTGATGCGGAGCCACCCATCGCGCCAGAGACCGCCGAGACAATTGAGTATTTGAGATTAAGACGATCGAAGGTAGAGATATAAGCATCGCGGTGGCGTTGGTATGAATGCGCCAAACCCGCATCGTCGATGTCGAATGAATACGAATCTTTCATGACAAATTCTCGACCACGAATGATTCCAGAGCGAGGACGAGCCTCATCGCGATACTTAGTTTGAATCTGATAGATCACGAGTGGTACATCCTTGTACGAGGAGCACTCCCCCTTCACCATCAAAGTAAACATCTCTTCATGGGTGGGCCCAAGGAGATAATCTCCGCCCTTTCGATCCTTCAATCGGAAGAGATCGCTACCGTACTCTTGCCACCGGTTCGTCTTTTCGTATGCCTCGCTGGGCAAAAGAGCTGGGAAGTTAACTTCCTGAAATCCGGCCTTATTCATTTCATCGCGAACAATATTCTCAATATTGCGGTAGACGATGTAACCCAGCGGGAGCCAAGAGTAAATACCTGCAGCAATCCGGCGCACATATCCGGCGCGGACGAGCAATTTATGGCTGGCGACCTCAGCGTCGGCTGGGTCTTCTCGCAAAGTGCGCAGAAAGAGCGTCGACATACGTAACACAACTACTCCTTAGCGATTCCAGAGATTACCGGGATTACAAAGATCTACCGGGCTACCTTACCGAATCTTTCGCCTTAGAAGAGCACCGACGCCAGGGTCCCATGGCGCGTAAAGCCCACCTTTTCATAAACCCGCAAGGCGCTTTCATTAAAATCGTTGACGTAGAGCGAAACGCGATCACTACTCTTCAAAGCCTCAAGGACAACTGTGGCCATCCCTGAAGTTGCGAGCCCTTCCCCTCGACGTGCCGGCTGAGTCCAGACACCTTGGATCTGCGCAGCCCGAAGAGTGCTTAAGCCAATTTCTGCTTTGAATAGCACTTCACCATTTTCGATACGGGCAAATGCACGACCTTGGAGAATCAATTCTGCTAATCGACTCCTAAAACTTGCGCCGTTATCGATACCAAGAGGGGAGGTCCCGACTTCTTGAGTAAACATCTCTACTGCAGAAGGAAAAATCAGTGAAAGTTCCACTGGTTCTACGGCACGTACATCTACGTCTGGCTCCACCAATGGAGCACTATCGATTACTAAGAGTGGCTGTGCGCTTCGGATCACTCGCGCACTCCCCCACGAGGGTTCCAATCTTTCCCACAAGGAGAGAACCACGGAAGCCGGACCAGTGATAGAAGATGAGCGTCGTACCTGTTGGGCCAGGCGACCCACGAGTGCATCTATAGCTTGATCGCTACACATAGTCGGAACGAGATTGGCGCCAACATAAAGAAGTGCTTCGAAGGAGCCGCCCTCTTCTACCACCCAATACTCTCCTGAGAGCTTGGAAAGCGCGAGAGAACTATCGAGCCAACGATGTAGTCTGCTGGTAATGAAGGCGTTCGTGATGCTATCTCTTTCAAGAATTTCACGCACAGATTGACGAGAATCCTCTTCGACAAGGAGCCGTACGATCACGAATTAAGAAACCTGCACCGATGGCGCACCAGAGACAACTCCGGCTGCCTCCATCTCGTCTGCAAGGCGCATTGCTTCTTCAATTAGAGTTTGTACGATTTGCGATTCGGGTACGGTCTTAATCACTTCGCCCCTCACAAAAATTTGACCTTTACCGTTGCCTGAAGCAACCCCAAGATCAGCTTCACGAGCTTCGCCCGGTCCGTTTACCACGCAACCCATGACAGCAACACGGAGAGGCACTGTCATTCCCTCTAGCCCGGCTTGCACCTGCTCGGCCAAGGTGTACACATCTACCTGCGCACGTCCACACGACGGACACGACACGATCTCTAGTTTGCGTTGACGAAGGTTGAGTGATTCAAGAATTGCGATGCCCACTTTGACTTCTTCGACTGGCGGCGCTGAGAGCGACACACGAATGGTGTCGCCAATGCCTTCCGCAAGGAGCGCGCCAAATGCTACCGCCGACTTGATCGTTCCCTGAAAGAGTGGACCAGCCTCTGTCACTCCAAGATGAAGTGGGTAATCACACCGTTGCGCCAAGAGGCGGTAGGCCTGAATCATGACCACAGGATCATGGTGTTTGACAGAGATTTTGATATTTCGAAAATCGTGCTCTTCGAAAAGGGAACATTCCCAGAGCGCAGATTCCACCAACGCCTCCGGCGTTGCCTTGCCGTACTTGGCTAGCAATCGTGGATCTAATGAACCAGCATTAACACCGATGCGAATCGGGATCTGGGCATCGTTTGCTGCTTTAGAAATCTCTTTGATTTTGTCATCGAACTGTTTGATATTTCCTGGGTTCACTCGGACTGCAGCACATCCAGCATCGATGGCAGCAAAAACATATTTTGGTTGAAAGTGGATGTCCGCTATTACCGGGATTTGAGACTTCTTGGCGATCTGAGCGAGTACATCAGCGTCATCTTGGCTTGGAACTGCAACGCGAACTATTTGGCAACCAGAAGCGGTGAGTTCGGCAATCTGTTGCAATGTGGCATTGACATCTGACGTGAGAGTAGTTGTCATAGATTGGACAGAGATCGGCGCGTCTCCCCCGACAGCGACGCTTCCCACTTGGATCTTTCGGCTGACTCGCCGAGGAGCAAGTGGGATGGGAGGGAGCTCGGGCATGCCTAGATCGATGGCCATGGCTCTATCTTGCCGTAGATCAGGAATTTAAGCGCATTGGATTGATGATGTCCGCTGCCAAAAGCAGAAAGGAGAGCGAGATCAACACGGAGAGCACCACCAGGGTGATAGGTGTCAGACGAGCCACATCGATCGCCGGCGGGTTGGGTACTCCCCGACGCTTTGCGCGCCACATACGAAAACGATCCGCTATCGCCACTGCAATGTGCCCACCATCAAGAGGCGGCAATGGCAATGCGTTGAAAAGACCAACAAAAATATTGAGTCCAGCAACAATGCTAATAAAAATGGAAAGTTTGTCTTTCCAGTTCAGCCCTTGCGCATCAAGAGCTTCTCCAGAGACACGCGCGACCCCGACGACGCCCACAAGTCCACTTGTATCTCGGTCCTTACCGTGGAAAGTTTGATCCCACAGATCGGGAATCTTGGTAGGTACTGCGGCTAGCCCTTTGAGGTTGATCCAGGCCACCTGCCAGACCGAGGTTGCGGCGCGTGGAATTGCTATAAATGGATTGGATCGAATGTATTCATACGATGGTCCGATTCCGACGTAACCCGCACTCTTTCCATCGACTCCCACACGGGCAACTGGAGTAACGGAAATCTGGATTCGCTCACCGGCGCGATCGATTGTGAGATCTAGTTGTTTACCGACAGAAGCACGAATCACATCCGTGCTCGAGATCCAATCTTTAACGGCCACGCCATCTATTGAAAGAATTTGATCGCCTACCCGGAGCCCCGCATTCTTCGCTGGCGAACTTGGATCTGCTGCGGCGCATGCAGTGGCTTGATATGCAGGAACACACTCACCTACGTAAGAGATTTTAGCCGTGTAAGTACCTACACCGACAAAAATCAGCATGAGTAGAATGAGCACGTAGCCCACAATGAAGTGAACAATTGAACCAGCAGCCAAAGTGATCACTCGGTGGCGAATACGTGCTTTATAAAAGGCACGGGGCTCATCTTCTGCAGAAAGTACTTCGCTAGGGGTCATTCCTACGATACGTACATAGCCTCCGGCCGGAATGGCTTTGACGCCGTATTCCACTTCGCCACGATGCGTAGACCAGAGACGTGGCCCAAAACCTACGAAAAACTCGGTGACTTTCATGCCAAAACGGCGAGCCATGATGAAGTGACCAGCCTCATGCAGCATTACAGAGAGGAGCAAGGCAACAATAAAGGCAATAATGCCGAAAGCGTTCATGCTTCTTCTCCAATCAATGTTCGAGCAAAAGCTCGGGCGGCAATTTCTGTGTCTAAGATATCCGAGACTTCTGAGACATCAGACCTTTTGGCGGCCCCTTGCATAAAGTGAGTCAAAGTTCGTTCAATAATTTTAGGGATTCCAGCAAAGGAGAGCGCGCCGGAAATGAATGCGGCTACTGCTTCCTCATTGGCAGCGTTATAGCAAGCAGGGGCTACTCCACCGTAGCGCCCGGCAGCATATGCCAGATCCAGCGCAGGAAAAGTCTCGCGATCGACTGGAGCGAACGACCATTGCATAGGTTGTGACCAGTTTACGGATGGAATTGCAAATGTTGATCGATTCGGCCAAGAGAGTGCAAGCGCGATAGGCAACCGCATGTCCGGTGGACTTACTTGCGCAATGGTAGATCCATCACAAAACTCAACCATCGAGTGAATCATTGATTGTGGATGAACTACTACTTCAATTTTGTCATACGCAATGTCAAAGAGGAGGTGAGCCTCAATCACTTCAAGCCCCTTATTCACCAACGAAGCAGAATTGATGGTGACTACGGGCCCCATTGTCCAGGTGGGATGCGCGAGCGCCTGCTCAACTGTGACGGAGGCAAGTTCTGCTGCACTCTTTCCTCTAAAAGGTCCACCACTTGCAGTGAGAATAAGTTTCGAAACTTCACTAGGTGCGCCAGCAAGAAGTGCTTGGGCAATCGCCGAGTGCTCAGAATCCACTGGAATGATCTGTCCCGGTCGGGCAATCGCCTTTACAAGCGGACCGCCGGCTACCAAAGATTCCTTATTTGCTAAGGCCAGTAGCGAGCCTGAATTAAGCGCTGCCAACGTAGGCGAGAGTCCCACCGAACCGGAGATGCCATTGAGTACGATCTCGGCACCCATCGAAGCCACCGCATCTACTCCAGCAGCACCAGAACGCACCTCGCGACCGAGAGCAGTACTTGCTTCGGCTGCCGATCGCTCATCAAAGAGTGCGAGTTCAGCCGGCTTCAACATTCGTGCTTGCTGAATGAAGAGATCAAGGTGGGCGCCAGAGGCGGCTAAACCCACCACTTCGTGAGCGCCTTGGCTGAGCGCTACATCAATTGCTTGCGTGCCAATGGAACCAGTCGACCCCAGAAGTGCGAGCGACCTTTTCGATGACATTTAGCGACCCTTACCTCGGCGTGGACGTCGCGCTCCACCCTTAGTGGGTACCGAGTGCATGCCGCGCGGGGCAGTGAGAGTGTCGCCAGCTGACACATTCGAATCCCCAGCGATATTACTTCCGCTCTCGGATGAATCATCTGAATCTTGATCACGGTCGAGAGGCGCGATGTCGTCATCCTGCGAGTCTTCCTGCGAGTCATCCTGGGCGTTATCTTGCGCATCGTGGTGATCGTGGTGATCGGAGGAATCCTTCGCTGGTCCACTTGAGTGTGAAAATCCGCCCTCTGAAGAGGGGCGGTGGGTCGAACGATCAATCGGCTCAAGCGAGACATGAATACCGCGCCCATGGCACGACTCACACACGTTCGAGAAAGCTTCGATGAGACCTTGGCCCACACGCTTACGGGTCATTTGTACGAGCCCAAGTGACGTTACCTCAGCGACCTGATGCTTAGTACGATCACGGCCCAAGCACTCTACAAGTCTGCGAAGTACTTGCTCCCGATTAGATTCTAAAACCATGTCAATAAAATCGATAACAATGATTCCACCGAGGTCGCGTAAGCGAAGTTGGCGAGCAATTTCTTCAGCTGCCTCGACGTTGTTCTTAGTTACCGTCTCCTCGAGATTGCCGCCCTTACCAGTGAACTTACCGGTGTTAACGTCAACCACGACCATGGCTTCGGTGCGATCGATGACAAGAGAACCACCTGAAGGCAACCAGACTTTGCGATCGAGAGCCTTTACCAGCTGTTCTTCAACACGATGCTCGGTGAACATGTCGCGAGCAGAAGTCCAACGTTGGATTTTGGCAACGAGATCTGGTGCAACATGGCCTAGATACCCGTTAATTTCATCCCAAGCTTCAGAGCCTTGAACGTGCATGGTCTTGAAATCTTCGTTGAAAATATCTCTGATAACGCGGACCGTAAGATCAGGTTCACCATAGAGAAGCGTGGGTGCAGTCGAGCCGGAACTAGAAGCGCTTTCGGTTTTCTTCTCGATATCTTCCCATTGAGCTTTGAGACGAGTGATATCGCGAGTGAGCTCATCTTCTGAGGCACCCTCAGCGGCGGTGCGCACAATAACGCCAGCCTCCTCGGGAACGAGATCCTTGAGAATGTGTTTCAGGCGTGCGCGCTCAGCATCTGGCAAGCGACGACTAATGCCACTCATTCCGCCACCAGGCACAAAGACCAAGTAACGACCAGGAAGGCTCACTTGACTCGTGAGGCGAGCTCCCTTTTGGCCGATTGGATCTTTAGTCACTTGAACAAGCACTTGTTGGCCAGTTTTGAGAGCCGTTTCAATGCGACGTGGCGTGCCATCTGCAATTCCAGCGGCATCCCAATTTACTTCGCCCGCATAAAGCACTGCGTTACGTCCTTTGCCGATATCGACGAAGGCTGCTTCCATAGAAGGCAGCACGTTTTGTACGCGTCCAAAATAGATGTTTCCCACGTAAGATGTGTTGCTTGAACGATTGACGTAGTGCTCAACCAAAATATTGTCTTCTAGTACTGCGATTTGTGTACGGTCTCCTGTTTGGCGAACTAACATCACACGATCCACAGATTCTCTGCGAGCTAAAAATTGCGCTTCAGTGAGAATGGGTGCACGCTTACGCGGGTTATCTCGGCCTTCGCGGCGACGTTGACGTTTAGCCTCTATGCGCGTTGATCCAGCGAGATCTTGTGTAGCACTTGCACGAGTGCGACTTCCAGAACGGACAACTACAGCTTCACGAGCTTCGCTCGGTGCACGGCGTTCGCGAACACGGCGGCGGCGCGTTGCGCCATCCCCTGTTTCGACGTTCTCATCGGATGATTCGCTATCGCTTGCTTCTTCATCGCCATCTGGTGAAGCACCGGTACGCGTATCACCGCTGCGCTTACGACCTCGACCACCTCGACGACGCCTGCGACGGCGTGCTGCGCCTTCACTCGAGTCATCATCGTCTCCTGGTACATCTGGCGAATCATTCTCAAGGTCTGGCTTATCAGAACCTTCATCGCTCTTTGGCTTTGCGGCAGACTTAGCGGGGGTACGTGTCCGCGAGGAACTCTTAGCTGGGGCAGCCGACTCAGATTCTGAGTCTTTAGAAGATTCCTTCAACTTATCGGCAGCCTTGAGCGCGGCAGCTTTAGTCGGCGCTTTAGTGGGAGCCTTCACTCCAGTGAGATCGGGGGCTTGGAAAATTGGCGAGAGCGCGCTAGCGGCAGGCGCAGCCGGTGGACTTACCTTGCTCTCTGTTTTCTTTGCCGCCTTCTTCGCCGTTGCCTTCTTCGCCGGAGCTTTCTTGGCGACCGGTGCACTAGCTGACGGAAGATCTGCTGCCACAGATGCCACAGCTGCCACTGCTGCTACCGGGGCACCGGCAGCTCGCTTGGCTACGCGGCGAACTGGCTTCTTAGGGGTGCTCTCTGAATTTTCATCAATCGTGCTCATGTTGAACTACTTTCGTGAGCGCTCCGCGCTCGTTCGTGCTCCTTGGGAGCAAAGTCTCGGGTACTGCACCTACGTACTACTGAGTCATTACTGAGTCATTACTGAGCCATATCTGGCTCTTGCCGACTCGTTACTAAGGACTACTAAGCGTGAACTGGCGAATTACTTCCGGTCTGGACCGAAGGGATCGGTCACTGCGCCAGCACGCTCATCGAAAGGTCCCTGCGCTAACCGGGTCACTATGGCCCGGCTCGCGAGACCCTCGATCCGCAGAGCGGCGAGAAGATCATCGGGTCGTACAGATGGCGAACCATGCCGTATGACTGCTTCAAGTATGGCAGATCGGAGGGCTCTCTCCCCCATCGTGGTCGATTTCCCGTCTGTGACTTCAGGAACTCCAGCCGGAACCTGCTCAGCCAGGCTCAGAACGGCTGAGCGGACATCAAAGCGCCGGAGCCCATTCTTGGACATGCGTTCCACCATGACCTCATCGGCGGCGAGGAAAGTGGCGATTGCCCCGGGGATCTGGTCAGCTATCTCAGCTGGCGCCGAAATGGAGAAGTGCCACTCGGAAGCCTCCAATGTGGCGGCAAATTCACTCGTGGTGGCTTCCACAATCTCAATCACGTCAAGACCAATTGGCAGCGCTTGATCCAGCTGGATGAGCACTTCAGCGAGATCTACACGATCTTGCAAAGCCATCTCCAAGTACTCCGCTTCACTTGCCACGCCTGTAGGAGAAGCGCCGGCATAAGAAATTCGCGGATGCGGTGTAAATCCGGATGAGTACGCAATCGGAATTCTCGATCGCCGAACTGCCCGCTCGAGAGCACGAGAAAAATCACGATGACTTGTGAACCGCAGGCGCCCGCGCTTTGCATACTTCACCCGGATGCGCTGCACTACTGGACGTTGGGCGTGTGGCGCCTTCATGACCTAGCGGTTCACCAGGAGCGGAATAGTTCTCCCAGTGGGCCCCACTTGAATTTCAGTATCCATGGTGGGACATACACCGCAGTCGAAACAGGGGGTCCATCGACAATCATCTACTTCTCCGCCAGCTAATGCTTCCTGCCAATCAGACCAAAGCCACTCTTTATCTAGACCGGAATCTAGATGATCCCAAGGAAGTGCTTCGCTTAATTCGCGCTCGCGAGTAGTGAACCATTCCAGTGAGAGTGGGGATCCTTCAAAGATTTCTACCACAGCAGCAACCCAACGATCGTAGGAGAAGTGCTCACTCCATCCGTCAAAACGTTGGCCGTTCTCCCAGGCTCGAAGAATAACGGCGCCTACGCGGCGATCTCCGCGCGAGAGCAAGCCTTCAATTGCACTTGGTTTACCATCGTGATAGCGGTAGCCAATTGCTTTGGCATACTTTCGATCTCCTTGAATGGCATCGCGCAACATCTTGAGACGATGATCGACAACGTCAGGAGATTCTTGCGCCGCCCATTGAAAAGGAGTGTGCGGCTTGGGAACAAATGCGCCGATAGAAATTGTGCAACGAACGTCATTTCCACCAGTTGCTGATCGACCAGCATCGATTGCCCGTTTCGTCATGGTGGCAATTTGCATCACATCTTCATCTGTTTCTGTAGGCAATCCACACATGAAATAGAGCTTTACCTGGCGCCACCCATTTGCATAGGCAGTTGTAACAGTCCGAATGAGGTCTTCTTCAGTCACCATTTTGTTGATCACTTGACGTATCCGCTCACTACCACCTTCAGGTGCGAAGGTAAGGCCAGAGCGTCGACCATTTCTGGTCAATTCATTTGCCAGATCCACATTAAATGCATCAACGCGTGTAGAAGGAAGGGAGAGCCCCACATTCTCACCTTCATATCGATCAGCAAGACCTTTTGCGATCTCGCCAATCTCTGAGTGATCGGCACTTGAAAGTGAGAGCAGACCTACTTCTTCGTATCCAGTGGCACACAATCCCTGTTCCACCATGGCCGCGATACCGGTGATCGAACGCTCGCGGACAGGCCGCGTAATCATTCCGGCCTGGCAGAAGCGACAACCTCGAGTGCAGCCTCGAAAAATCTCCACACTCATGCGCTCGTGAACAGTCTCAGCTAGCGGTACGAGAGGTTGCTTGGGATATGGCCATTTATCGAGATCCATCACGGTGTGTTTGGCCACGCGATACGGAACATCTGATCGATTGGGGAAGACGCGCTTGATCCGTCCATCCTCAAAGTACTCAACGTCATAAAAACGCGGAACATAGCAACCACCACTTCGCGCCAATCTGAGGAGCACTTCATCGCGACCGCCTGGGCGCCCCTCACGCTTCCATTCGCGGACAATCTCGCTCATGCGAAGTACCGCTTCTTCACCATCACCAAGAACTGCAACGTCAATAAAATCAGAGATCGGTTCTGGGTTAAATGCCGCGTGCCCACCAGCCACCACAATGGGATCGTCACATGTGCGGTCTGCTGCAAAGAGTGGAATTCCACCGAGGTGTAGAGCAGAGAGCATATTTGTGTATCCCAATTCGGTCGCAAATGAGATTCCGAAGAGATCAAAATCGCGTACCGAGCGATGGCTATCCAAAGTGAATTGTGGAATGTCGTTTTCCCGCATCAATTTCTCAAGATCCGGCCAAATCGCATAAGAGCGCTCGGCGAGGACCCCCTCAACCTCATTCAATACTTCGTAAAGGATCATGACACCTTGATTGGGTAACCCCACTTCGTATGCGTCTGGATACATCAGCACCCAACGAACCTCGGCGCTATCCCAATCCTTCACCGTCGAATTGAGCTCACCGCCTACGTACTGAATCGGCTTTGAGACCTGCAACAGCAGCGGTTCGAGGTCACTCCATACAGATGGCATTGCCCAAGGGTAACAACTAATTCCAACTTCGCCTGGCATGCACATTCTGCAGCAGCCCCACAGCCATCAGGGTGGCAAACATGCTTGTCCCACCGTAAGAGAGAAATGGGAGCGGCACTCCGGTCATGGGCATCAATCCGAGCGCCATTCCGACGTTTTCAAAGAATTGAAAGGCAAACCAAGCCATGACACCAGAGACCACCAACCTGCCGAAGAGATCTGTGGTGCGCCGGGCCAGTCGACCAGCGCGCCACAGAATCACTCCGAAGAGTGCGATGATTCCGGTAGAACCCACAAAACCTAATTCCTCCCCCGCCACCGTGAAAATAAAGTCAGTCTGCTGTTCAGGGACGAATCGGCCATTCGATTGTGGGCCTTTGTAAAGCCCTTTGCCCAGGAACCCACCGGACCCAATAGTGATGCGCGCCTGTTGAAGCTGGTATCCGCTCTCCTGGGGATCTGCTTGCGGATTGATAAACGACTGTAAGCGCTTGAGTTGGTAGTCGTGCAAGATGTTGAATTGCACTGCAGCAAATCCGCCCAGTACCGCACACATGAGCAAGCCAGCAATCCAACGAGCCGGCGCGCCGGAGACCGCGATGATTGCCACGACCGAGCAATACACAATCAGGATCGTTCCCACATCGGGTTGCACAAAAATAAGAAGAACGGGAAGTGCCGCTACTCCGAGAGCTTGCAGTACATCAATATTCCGTGGATCTTTTTCACCATCACGTTTCTCCGCCAACACCATAGCCATACCAACGATTATTGCTAATTTCGCAAATTCAGCTGGCTGCACACTGAAACCACCCGGGAGTGAGATCCAGGCACGAGCCCCGTTAATGGTGTCGCCAACACCGGGGATAAGAACGGCGATGAGACCGATGACTGCAAGCCCCCAAAGGACTGGTGTGTATGCGCGCAACAATCGATAATCAACGGCAGCCGTCATCGCAGCTAAGAAAATGCCAATCACAATATTGATGAGGTGCCGCTTAAGATAAAAATGAGGATCCAACCCTTGGGACCCATACCAATCCCGCGTTGAAGCAGAAACAAGAAAAGATCCGACAATAAGAAGAAGTGCAACTGCCCCCAACAGAACCAAATCTAGCTGGCGAACGAATCCACCACGATCTATCGATCTCTTGAATCCTCTGGAAAGCCGCGCACTCGTGGAATAAGAACTCATCATCCACCGTTCTTTGCAGTTGACTTAAGATTTACCGGAGGAAGAATCCGGCCATCCGTAGTGAGTTTCGGGATAACACTTGGTGGTCCACTTGGAAAGAGCGAGCGGAGTGGATCCACCTTGCTCCCCGTGACTCCAAAGATTGACTCGTAAATTTTACGCACACTAGGCCCGCTAGTGAGTGAACCCGTACCACCCTGGCTCACCATCATGAGGACTGCATATCTAGGCTTCTCACTTGGAGCATAAGAAACCAGCCAACTCGTCGTGTCTTTCGCCGATCCATCTAGGTTCTTTCCAAACACTTCGCCGGTGCCGGTCTTGGCACTCACTGCTATCGGGAAGTCAGTAAATGGATAACGAGCGGTTCCTTCCGTGACCACCGCTCGCAGAGCATCCTGCATAAACGCCAAGGTGAGTTTATCCAATGGTAGCTTGCCCACTTTTAGCGGAGAGATCTCTTTGATGGTTTTGCCTTTGTTATCAAGGATGGCACGACCGATAGTCGGCTTCATGATAGTGCCACCGTTGGCAATGGCTGCGTAAATTTGGATCATTTGCATCGGAGTGGCAGTGGTATCGCCCTGCCCAATTGCAAAGTTGACGGCATCACCTGCACGAATCTTGGCGCCATCTACACAATTCTCTTTCGCTATCGCAATGAGCAGCGGTGTTCGTTGGGCAGGAATCGCTTTAGTCTCGTAATTACAGAAGAAGTTTTTGTTTTCTTCGAACCACGATTGCTTCCATTCACGATTCGCAAGGCGGCCGCTACTCTCCGATGGTAGGTCGACCCCAGTCTGCTTTCCAAAGCCAAATCCTTTTGCAGCATCGAAGAAGAAATCGTTTAGATTGCGCTTTGGCGAGAGCCCACCGTCTTTTACCCATTGGTCGTAAGCAATTTGATACCAGACAGTGTCACATGAGAGCGCAATGGCAGTGCGCATCGGGATGAGGCCAGCCTTCTCGCCTTCGAAGTTCGTGAAAACTCGGTTTCCTATTTTTAACGATGCAGGACAGTTGTACTTGGCTTGAAAGTCATAACCAGCTTTTGCAGCTGCTGACAGCGAGACCACTTTAAATGTAGAAGCAGGCGCAAATTGTCCTTGGATGGCACGCGAGAGTGCAGGTACCCCTTCGGCTTCGCTAAAGAGATCCGAGGCTTGCTTGAAACTTAAACCTTCAAGCCAAATGTTTGGATTATAGGTAGGCCAGGACGCCATCGCCATAATTCGGCCACTCTTCACGTCCATGACGATCGCAGCGCCGGCGTCAGCCTTGTGTGGCCCGCGCCTATCCCCAGGTGCGCCAGCTCGCGCACGCGCAATTGCGGCAGCTAACTGTTCCTCAACCACCGTCTGAAGTTTGCTATCGATACTCGTGACTAAATGGTTTCCAGAAAGTGGCAATGTATCTTGCAAAGTACGCGTAACAGCACCAGTTCGATCCACGACGACGCGTCGCACACCACTCTGGCCACGAAGATAAGTGTCGTACTGATACTCAAGGCCTGCCTTGCCGACTAAATCATTTGGATGAAGCCCGACACTCCTTGCGCTGGTGCTCTTTAAATCTTCATTTGAGACTGGCCCCAAGTAGCCAAGAATGTGCGCAGCATTCACTCCGCCACTTGCGGGGTATGTTCGAAAGCCTTCTGGCTTAGCCGAAATTCCAGGGAACTGCTCAGCGTGTTCAATGATTTGCAACGCTGCTTCCGATCCGGCCACTTTCGTCACCGGGATGGGTTGATACGGAGAGCCACTCCAACAACCAATAGATGGTGATCCTTTCGCACCACAGAGTCGAGTTTTGGTCCACAGAGTCTCATAATCGGTTTTCAGTAGTTTGGCCAGGCGAGTCAGCACTGCCTTCCCGTCGTCCGCCTGCTTTCCGAGCGCAACGTTATCTACAGTCACCACAAGACCTGTTCGGTTAACTGCCAAGGGAATTCCACGGTCATCCAAAATCATGCCCCGCACCGATGGTGTCACGATGTCGCGACTCTGGTTGTCGAGTGCAGCTTGTTGATACTTCGGACCGGCAGCAATCTGCAGATAATAGAGACGCCCAAATAGCGCAATCACAAGCGACGAAATTAAAATCGAAATGACGAGCAAGCGCCGACTAGAGCGGTCGTTCATCGTCGCACTCTCCGCACAAAAGTCGTCTTACGAACTACCGGTAATACAAATGGTGCGAGCACCACATTCCATAACAAGCTGCTTGGGATGAATTGGAAAAAATACTTGGCACTTGCACGATCATCGCCCACCATCAGACCAATAATTCCCCACGTAAGAAGCAGGGCAAGCGCACCAAGGGTAAAGATGCCAACTTCGACCAGTGGAGATTGCACTAAATCTCTCGATCGCTCTGCATAATTGGCCAGCGCAAATCCGATTAACGTCATGACCAAGGCCCATTGACCAACAGGGCCATTCCCTGGTGGCGCCAAATCAATGAATCCGCCCATCAAAAAGCCGATGAACGCTGCGCGAAAAGGCGTCTCGCTTAAAACCCAAGGAATGAAGAGCAAGAGTATGAGGTTGGGGCCATGTAGTGGCCAAGCAATGCGAGCAATCACGCTCGATTGAATGACAATCACCACAAATGCAATGCCCAATAGAGCAGCATCTTTGGCATAACGCAGATTATTCATTGACTTAGCTCTTGGTGGGATTTTGCGTAGAAGAGACCGTGGGTTGAGCAGTGACGGTCACCGTTACTGTAGGAGTAGGAGTAGGCGTAGGTCTTGGTAGGAGAGAGTCGCGTGGATCGGTTTTTGGTGGCGAGAGAACGACCGCCACGATATCCAGGGTGGCAAGGTTCACGAAAGGTCTCACGACTGCGATCCGCGTCAACGCTCCTGGAGTTTGTACGACAGAGGTAACTTTGCCTACCGGAACGCCCGGCACGAAAGGTTTTCCTCCTGCGCTCCCCCGGGCTACAAGTTCATCGCCTACCCGAACTTCCGTCTGGGCGTCCAACAACTCCAAATCAAGGACGCCGCTACCTCGGCCAGAGATCACACCGAGTGCTTGGGTACCGGCCAAACGTACGCCGACCTTAAAACTTTCATCAGTAATGATAAGAACAGTGGCCGAGTTCGAAGCAGCGCTGACAACTCGACCAACGAGACCACCAGCTGAAATCACTGTCATATCGGGTTTAACCCCAGAATTGGTGCCGGCGTCAATACCAATCGTTCTTGAGAAACCCGATTGACTCATCGAGATGATCTGCGCAGGGACTACTCGATATCCACCATTGGCTGCCAGGTTTAATGTCTGGGAGAGCAATGCCGCATTGCCTGCACTGGCTTTATCTGTGAATTGCTTCGCACGAAGATTCCGATTCTCCGCCGTTAACTTATTAATCTTTTCGCGGTTGCTATTAATTTTGGTGAGATCGGAGAAGAAGCGCCCAATTGGTCTAGTGACGTTTGAGGTAACACGCTGGATAGGTGAGACCACACTGGAGAGCACATTGCGAGGGCCCGAAAAGGTACTTCCACCACGAAGATCTAAAGTGATTGCCAAAAGCGAAACGACGATAAGCACGCCAAGAACGAGGCGAGCCCTCCGTCGATCGTGATTCACGAGTTAGTGGCGCGGCTCGGAAATCAATACTTGCTGAAGCGCCTCGAAATCTTCAACGCACTTTCCAGAACCCATCACAACAGCATCGAGCGGGTGCTCGGTGATGTGAATGGGCATTCCGGTTTCGTAGCGCAAACGCTCATCAAGCCCGCGGAGCATGGCCCCACCGCCGGTAAGCACAATTCCGCGATCCATAATGTCGCCAGAAAGCTCTGGAGGACACTTATCGAGCGTTGATTTCACAGCATCGATGATGGCATTCACCGGCTCATCGATCGCCCGACGAATCTCTTCAGCCGAAACGACAATAGTTTTAGGCAATCCACTGACTAAATCGCGACCACGAATTTCGGCATCTGGCTCACCTGGCGTTTGAAATGCTGAACCAATCGCCATCTTAATTTCTTCGGCTGTTCTTTCGCCAAGGAGAAGTGAGTACTCCTTCTTGACCCAAGTGATGATCGCTTGATCCATCTCATCGCCACCTACACGAATGCTCTGTGCCGTAACAATTCCGCCGAGTGAGATAACCGCAACTTCGGTGGTGCCGCCGCCAATGTCTACCACCATATTTCCGGTGGGCTCGTGAATCGGAAGCCCAGCACCAATCGCAGCGGCCATCGGCTCTTCAATGATGTAAACCTTGCGAGCGCCTGCGGCATATCCAGCATCTTTCACGGCGCGTTGCTCGACACCAGTGATTCCTGAAGGAACACACACGACCAAGCGAGGCTTTGCCAAGTGGCGACGCTTATGAACTTTTTGAATGAAGTAACGAAGCATGCGCTCCGTTGTATCGAAATCTGCAATGACACCATCTTTGAGTGGACGGATCGCAACGATGTTTCCTGGTGTGCGACCGATCATGCGCTTAGCCTCGAGGCCAACTGCAAGTATGCCGCCGGTGTTCTGATTAATAGCGACGACGCTGGGCTCGTTCAAGACGATGCCTCTACCGCGTACATACACGAGCGTGTTTGCGGTACCGAGGTCAACGGCCATATCGCGACCAATAAAGGAACTAGAAGACATCCTGGAGCCTCTTCATAAAACTAGATGGAGTACACCTATCGTATCTGCTTTATCCGCTCATCCCCTGATCAGCCCAGAAAGGCGATTCTGCTGGGTTATCAGGCGAAGAAGAGGGCGATCTCCCGAGCAGCGCTCTCAGGTGAGTCCGAGCCATGAACCAGGTTCTCCTGCACTTTTCTCCCTTGATCTCGGGCCAAATCACCGCGAATCGTGCCTGGAGCGGCCACCGTGGGGTCAGTTGCCCCGGCCAAGGATCGAAATCCCTCGATGACTCGGTTGCCTTCAACGA
>Ga0194041_10000083_pt1 | contig 33801 bp, 41 predicted proteins | sample JunL449m_MetaG_FD_160082 | JGI IMG/M metagenome (GOLD analysis project Ga0194041, IMG submission 160082) | Anoxic zone freshwater microbial communities from boreal shield lake in IISD Experimental Lakes Area, Ontario, Canada - Jun2016-L442-9m | ecosystem: Environmental > Aquatic > Freshwater >...
GAGTTAATCAACTCGTCCGCATCTTCGTTGCACAGAAGCGCAAGATCTCGGTTGGCGACAAGCTCGCTGGGCGTCACGGTAACAAGGGCGTTATCTCGGCCATCTTGCCTTCAGAAGACATGCCCTTTATGGAGGACGGCTCACCAGTAGACGTCATCTTGAACCCGCTCGGCGTGCCTTCACGAATGAACGTAGGACAGGTACTTGAGACTCACTTGGGTTGGGCTGCACGTTGGGGCTGGACTGACGGAAAGACCGAGGTTGGAGAAGACCCCATCCGCGGAACCGAAACCAAGACCCGGCCTACAACCCGCCCGGCCACACTCGTGGCCACGCCAGTATTTGATGGCGCCAAATGGGACGAAGTCGAGCTAGCAGGCAAGCACCCAACCATTAAGAAGATCTTCGAGAACATCCATCCAGAAGCAGCGGATGGTACTCGCCTGATTGGTTCAGATGGCAAGGTCACCCTGTATAACGGCCGCACCGGAGAGCGTTACGACAACCCAATTACGGTTGGCTACAAGTACATCTTGAAGCTTGCCCACTTGGTGGACGACAAGATCCACGCTCGGTCCACTGGCCCGTACTCAATGATTACTCAGCAGCCACTTGGTGGTAAGGCCCAGTTCGGCGGACAGCGATTCGGCGAGATGGAAGTGTGGGCACTCGAGGCCTACGGTGCCGCTTACTGCCTGCAGGAACTGCTGACCATCAAGTCCGATGACACACTCGGCCGCGTCAAGGTGTACGAGGCAATCGTCAAGGGGGAGAACATCCCCGAGCCCGGCATTCCAGAGAGCTTCAAAGTGCTCATCAAGGAAATGCAGGCACTGTGTCTCAACGTTGAAGTGCTTTCGCAGAATGGTGAAGAGATCAAGATGCGTGAACTCGACGAAGACTTCTTTAGAGCCGCTGAAGAGCTTGGCATTGACTTGTCTCGCCCAGAACGCGGTACCGACGAGGATGACGCCCGCCGCCAGGCCGGGCGCTGAGAGAGGCTGAAATCATGATTGACGTCAATCTCTTCGACCAGCTCCGTATTGGTTTGGCTACGGCCGACGCAATCCGCACCTGGTCCAATGGTGAAGTAAAAAAGCCAGAGACCATCAATTACCGCACGCTCAAGCCAGAGAAGGACGGACTCTTCTGCGAGAAGATCTTCGGCCCTCAAAAGGACTGGGAATGCTACTGCGGTAAGTACAAGCGTGTTCGTTTTCGCGGCATCATCTGCGAGCGTTGTGGCGTCGAAGTCACCCGCTCCAAGGTTCGTCGTGAGCGGATGGGTCACGTAGAACTTGCAGCCCCTGCAGTACACATTTGGTACCTGCGCGGTACTCGTTCTTGGCTTGCCTACTTGCTGTCCGGCACCGAAGCTCGTGAAGAGCTCAAGGCAAAGCAACTCGAGAAGGTCATCTACTTTGCGGCCGACTTGGTCACATGGGTGGACGTGGACAAGCGCCACGAGGACCTGGAAAAACTTGAAGATGACCTGAATGGTGAGCGTGAGGCCATCGATAAGGACCTTGAGTTGAAGCTTGCCAAGCGGTTCGAAGAGCTTGAGTTGGAGCTCGAAAAGCTCGAGGCAGATGGTGCAAAAGAGTCTGATCTGACTGCTCGCCGAAAGGCCGCAGACAAAGACCTTGCAGCAATCCGCGAAGACTTTGATAACGAACTCCAACTCGTCAATCGCGTGTGGGATGAGTTCAAAGACCTGTACCCACGCAAGATCCTTGAAGACGAAATGCTCTGGCGTGAACTTGAAGATCGCTACGGCGAGTACTTCGAGGGCGGCATGGGCGCTGCAGCGATCAAGCAACTGATCGACCGCATCGATCTTGATGAAGAAGAGTGCAAGCTCCGGCACGCCATCGAGCCAGGCGAGGGTGTCAAGGCTCTGTCGGCTCAGCGCAAGCAGAAGGCAATCAAGCGACTCAAGATTGTTGCTGCCTTCAATCGGCGCGAGGAGCACGATCACGAGGCCTGCGAGAGGGCTTGCCCACAGGATGGCGCGAACCAGTGTGCGCGCAGAAAGTGTGCGGCCTCGCGTGTCAATGATCCTCGGGCCATGATCCTTGATGTCGTTCCAGTGATTCCGCCGGACTTGCGCCCCATGGTGCAACTCGACGGTGGACGCTTTGCCACCTCGGACTTGAACGACCTGTATCGCCGGGTGATCAACCGTAACAACCGCCTCAAGCGCTTGCTCGACCTTGGTGCACCCGAGATCATCGTCAACAACGAAAAGCGCATGCTGCAAGAGGCAGTAGATGCTCTGTTTGACAATGGACGTCGTGGACGCCCCGTAACTGGACCAGGTAATCGTCCGCTGAAGTCGCTCTCTGACATGCTCAAGGGCAAGCAAGGTCGATTCCGCCAGAACCTTCTGGGCAAGCGAGTGGATTACTCCGGGCGATCTGTCATCGTGGTTGGGCCCAAACTGCTCCTGCATCAGTGTGGTCTGCCCAAGCTCATGGCACTTGAATTGTTCAAGCCCTTCGTCATGAAGGCGCTTGTCGATAAAGAACTGGCCCAGAACATCAAGTCAGCCAAGCGAATGGTGGAGCGTCGCAAGCCACAGGTCTGGGACGTGCTCGAGGATGTCATTAAAGAACATCCTGTGCTGCTGAACCGTGCTCCTACTCTGCACCGTCTTGGTATTCAGGCCTTCGAGCCCGTGCTCGTAGAGGGTAAGGCAATTCAGATTCACCCGCTTGTTTGTACTGCCTTCAACGCCGACTTCGACGGCGATCAGATGGCCGTTCACTTGCCGCTCTCTGCCGAGGCTCAGGCCGAAGCTCGCGTGCTGATGCTGAGTGCAAATAACATGCTCAGCCCGGCGAATGGCAAGCCACTCGTTACACCTACACAAGACATGATCATTGGTGCCTTCTATCTGACCGAGAATGCCTCCGGTGAGCAGGGTGAGGGGCGGGTATTCCGACGTATGGATCAGATTGAGCGGGCCCTCGAGGCCGGCGAAATCGGTCTGCACGCCATGATTGAGTATCGCGGTGGCAAGCGTGACGGTCAGCAGTACGAGGAACTTATTGAGACTCCTGCAAATGGAAAAGCTGCGGTCTATAAAAAGACCACAGCAGGTCGACTTCTCTTTAACCGGGCACTTCCGTTGGGATATGAGTATTTCGATTCGCCCGTGCGCAAGAAGGAGATGGGGGCGATCGTTGATCGTCTTGCCATCGAATTCCCCAAGGCAGTGGCAGCAACGTCACTCGATCAAATCAAGTCCTTGTGCTTCAACTACGGCATGCGTTCTGGCCTGACCATCTCGATCAACGACGTGTCTACTCCGGTGAACAAGTATCAGATTCTTGATGGCTACGAGATCGAGGCCGATAAGGTCGAGAAGCAGTTCCGCAGGGGCATCATCACCGATGGCGAGCGTAAGCAGAAAGAAATCGAGATCTGGACCACGGCTACCACCGAGGTGACAGCGGCCATGCAGAAGGAACTCACTGCTACCAAGTTCAACCCCATCGACATGATGGTTGGCTCGGGCGCACGAGGAAACATGATGCAGGTTCGCCAGATTGCCGGCATGCGAGGCCTTGTGGCCAACCCACGTGGCGACATGATCCCTCGGCCCATCAAATCAAACTTCCGTGAGGGCCTGTCGGTCCTTGAGTACTTCATTGCTACTCCAGGTGCACGAAAAGGCCTTGTAGATACCGCCCTTCGTACTGCTGACTCAGGGTATCTGACCCGACGACTCGTGGACGTCTCGCAGGAACTGATCATCAACGATCGTAATCCTCTTGATGATTCCGGACCTGTGCGAAGCACCATTATCGATGACGTTCGCCCCGATGAGGACGGCAAGCGCTTCTACCTTGAAACGCGTTTGTATAGCCGCACCTTGGCCGAGGACGTCAAGCTTACCAAGCCAGACGATGTGCTCGGTACCGTCATTCCCAAGGGAACCGAAATCGGTGACTACGCCATGGAGGTCATGCGAGATGACCCCGGGTTCACCGAGGTGCGAGTGCTGTCCCCGCTCACCGATGACAGCGAGCGTGGTATCTCTGCGGCGAGCTACGGAACCTCGTTGGCTACCGGCAAAACCATCGAACCCGGTGAGGCCGTGGGCGTCATTGCTGCACAGTCCATTGGCGAACCTGGAACACAGCTCACCATGCGTACCTTCCATACCGGTGGTGTGGCTGGGGCAAGTGGCGATATCACTGGTGGTCTTCCACGAGTGGTCGAACTGTTCGAAGCTCGTAGTCCCAAGAACAAGGCCGTTCTTGCACGCACCTCTGGAACGGTCCGCATCGAAGAAGAAGACGGCAAGGTTCACACTGTGACCGTTATCGGCGACGATGGTGATGAGGATGTCTATTCCATTGAGCGTGAACGTCGTCTTGAGGTCAAAGATGGTGACGAACTCAACGCAGGTGATCCCATTGTTGAAGGTCCTCGAGACCCGAAGGAATTGCTAGAGATCAAGGGCGTTCGCTCGGTGCAGCAGTACCTCGTTGCAGAAGTGCAGCGTGTGTATCGAGACCAAGGTGTGTCGATTCACGATAAACACATTGAGCTCATCGTCCGTCAGATGACTCGACGTGTAGCAGTACAAGAGCCAGGCGAGTCAGATTTCTTGCCGGGTGAGCGCGTGGATCAGCGAGTGTTTGCTGATGTGAATAAGCGCCTTGTGCAAGAGAACAAGAAGCCAGCAGAGGGACGGCCCGAATTGATGGGTATTACCAAAGCTTCGCTGGCAACAGATTCTTGGCTCTCTGCAGCGAGTTTCCAAGAGACCACTCGTGTTCTCACCGAAGCTGCCATCGAGAGCAAGTCCGACGGCCTCATCGGCCTGAAGGAAAACATCATCATCGGCAAGTTGATTCCAGCCGGAACGGGCATGCCTCGCTATCAAGAGATTGAGCCGTTTGCGCCCGACTATCAGCCACTCGAGTTCTACTCCTCAGATGAGGCGGGTTTGGGTGCCGAGATGGACGGTGCAGATTTCCTTGCGACCTTGCCGGGCACAACCATCGAAGCTCCCGAAGCAGTAGTAGCTGTGGTCGAAGAGATTGAGACTGATGCCAAGATCATCGAATTCCCTGGTTCTGAAGAGGCATCGGGCAACTAGCGAATCAGAGTTACGTGAGCGGGTTTCGGCCTGATTTCACTCAAGTTTCTGCTGCGGGCGGGCCTACGGGTTTGCCCGTTTGCAGTTTTTGTAGGCATCTGTGTTTGCAGGGGTGAGGACTCGGGTCGTAGAGTGTCGGTTCGGCCGTTGGCTGCGTTCATTCGCGCCGTACGAACACGGGTCAGACGGATTTCCGTGACTCGGCCTGCCCTCATCCGTCGTTGAAAGAAGTACAGAGGTTTTACCGTGCCCACGATTGAGCAGTTGGTCCGCAAGGGCCGCCAGAGCAAGCGACGCAAGGAGTCGACGCCAGCCCTGAAGGGCGCGCCACAGCGCCGTGGTACATGCACCCGCGTGTTCACCACGACCCCAAAGAAGCCCAACTCGGCGCTTCGTAAGGTTGCCCGTGTGCGCCTCTCGAGCGGTATCGAGGTCACCGCCTATATCCCTGGCGAAGATCACAACCTGCAAGAGCACAGCATCGTCTTGGTTCGCGGCGGGCGTGTGAAAGACCTTCCAGGTGTTCGTTACAAAATCATTCGCGGCACGCTCGACACCTCGGGTGTGCGTGGTCGTAAGCAGGCTCGGTCCCGCTACGGCGCCAAGAAGGAGTCCTGATATGCCCCGTAAGGGTCCAGCCCCACGTCGTGAACTGTTGCCCGACCCGGTGTACCGGTCAGTGCTTGTTACACAGGTTGTCAATAAAATCATGCAGCGCGGAAAGCGTTCCACAGCCGAGAAGATCGTCTATGACGCACTGACATTGGTTGAAGAAAAGACCGGCTCCGAGCCAGTGGCCACGCTCAAGCGCGCTGTTGATAATTGCAAGCCGCAACTCGAGGTGCGCAGCCGCCGCGTTGGTGGCGCCACCTATCAGGTGCCGGTCGAGGTTCGTCCTCGTCGCTCGAGTACTCTGGCAATCCGCTGGCTGGTGGGGTATTCCCGTCAGCGTCGTGAGCGGACGATGGCTGAGCGTCTAGCCAATGAGTTGATGGATGCGAGCAACGGTGTTGGCGCATCCATGAAGCGCAAAGAAGATCTGCACAAGATGGCCGAGTCCAACAAGGCTTTCGCTCATTACCGCTGGTAATGCACTCCCGCTCAGGGTCGATCTGAAACCTGAGCAATCGAAGAGCACCTAGTTACCCCCGTCCGATTTCCTGTCCGACCTACCAACCCCCGCGAGATGAAGAATGGCTCAGTTTCCACTCGACCGAACACGCAATATCGGCATCATGGCTCACATAGATGCTGGAAAAACCACGACCACTGAGCGAATCCTGTTTTATACGGGTAAGACGTACAAGATCGGTGAAGTCCATGAAGGCGCTGCCACCATGGACTGGATGGAGCAAGAGCAGGAGCGAGGCATCACGATTACCTCTGCTGCTACCACTGCTTTTTGGACCGACACCCTCAACAAGATTGAGCACCGGATTCAGATTATTGATACTCCTGGCCACGTTGACTTCACCGTAGAGGTGGAGCGTTCGCTCCGCGTGCTTGATGGTGCCGTTGCAGTATTCGACGGCGTAGCCGGGGTAGAGCCGCAGACCGAGACCGTCTGGCGTCAGGCAGATAACTACAAAGTTCCGCGGATGTGTTTCATCAACAAGATGGACCGAACCGGTGCCGATTTCTATGCCTCCTTGGCCTCCATTAAGGATCGTCTGCAGGCCAACGTGGCAGTGATCCAATTGCCGATAGGTGCCGAAGGTGACTACCGCGGAATCGTGGACCTCATCACCATGAATGCCTGGGTGTGGGACGGAGAAGAACTTGGCGCAACCTGGGAAGTTGTGGACATCCCAGAAGACTTGCAGGAACTTGCCGAGGAGTATCGCGATGCTCTCATGGACGTGCTCGGCGAGACCTCAGACACCATCATGGAGAAGTACCTCAACGAGCAAGAGATTTCTCCTGAAGAGATTCGTGCAGCCTTGCGCGATGCAACCATCCATCACGGCGTTGTGCCAGTGCTCAATGGCTCTGCTTTCAAGAACAAGGGCGTGCAGCCCCTGCTCGATGCAGTGTGCTGGTACATGCCCTCACCTGCAGAATTGCCTCCTGTCAAGGGAGTCAACAAAAAGGGTGAAGAGATAGAGCGCAAGCCCTCCTCTGATGAGCCGTTCTCGGCGCTGGCCTTTAAGATTATGACTGCTCCCCATGTGGGCAAGCTCACCTACTTCCGTGTGTACTCCGGCAAGCTCGATAAGGGCGGAACCGTCTACAACAGCCGCTCCGGCAACAAAGAGCGGATTGGGCGGGTGCTCGAAATGCACGCCAATGAGCAGATCGAACAAGATGCGGTTTACGCCGGAGACATCGTCGCTGGAATTGGCCTGAAAGACACCCGCACCGGAGACACCCTGAGTGACCCGACCGACGTGGTGGTACTTGAGTCGCTTGAGTTCCCTGACCCCGTTATTCAGGTTGCCGTAGAACCCAAGACCAAGGCAGATCAGGACAAAATGTCGAAGGCCTTGTACTCGCTCTCTGAAGAAGACCCAACGTTTCGGGTTCAGACCGACGAAGAGACCGGTCAGACCCTGATCTCGGGCATGGGTGAATTGCACCTCGAGGTGCTTGTGGATCGCATGATGCGGGAGTTTAGAGTTGAGGCCACGGTCGGTAAGCCACAGGTGGCCTACCGTGAGACCATTACCAAGGTGATTGATAGTCACACTTACCTGCATAAGAAGCAGACAGGTGGAACCGGACAGTATGCCAAGATCATCCTCGCCATCGAGCCCTCAGGGCCTGGCGGCGGTTACGAGTTTGCAGACGAGATTTCTGGCGGCCGTATTCCAAAGGAGTACATCCCCTCAGTTGGGCACGGCGTTGCTGACGCCATGACCACCGGAACGCTTGCCGGCTTCCCGATGGTAGATATCAAGGTCCGCCTGCTTGACGGCGACTACCACGATGTTGACTCCTCTGAAATGGCATTCAAGATTGCGGGAACAATGGGCTTCAAAGAGGCCGTTCGCAAAGCAACACCGGTGCTGCTCGAGCCCATCATGGCCGTAGAGGTTGTGACTCCAGAGGAGTACATGGGAGACGTGATCGGCGACCTCAACTCGCGTCGCGGCAAAGTCGGCAAGATGGAGCAGCGCGGCAACTTGCAGGTCGTTTCGGCCGAGGTTCCGCTCGCCGAGATGTTCGGGTACTCAACTGACCTGCGGTCCAAGACCCAAGGTCGGGCGAACTACACCATGCAGTTCCATAGCTATCAGCAAACACCTCGAAACGTTCAAGAAGAGATCGTGGCGCGGGTAACCGGTCAATGATCTAGTAACCTCCGGCGGGCACTACCTTGTGGTGTCGGGTCGGATCAATAAACCGCAGTGGCCCAAAAGTCGCTCGGTGACGCGACCAAGCCAGAGATGGCAGCGACTCGTTGAGTTGCAAGGTCACCTAATTACCCACCAACTCATGTAGAAGAAGTCACGAAAGGCAAGCCACACATGGCCAAGGAGAAGTTCGAGCGCACGAAGCCACACGTCAACGTGGGAACGATGGGACACATCGACCACGGTAAGACAACGCTGACGGCCGCAATCACCAAGACACTGGCCGACCGCGTTCCCGGCAACTCGGCCACTGACTTCCAAGATATCGATAAGGCGCCGGAAGAGCGCGAGCGCGGTATCACCATCAATGTGTCACACGTTGAGTACGAGACCGATCTGCGCCACTACGCCCACGTCGACATGCCCGGTCACGCTGACTACATCAAGAACATGATCACGGGTGCCGCGCAGGTTGACGGAGCAATCCTTGTGGTCTCGGCCGCAGACGGCCCCATGCCACAGACCCGTGAGCACGTTGTGCTCGCTCGCCAGGTTGGCGTGCCCGCAATCGTGGTTGCACTCAACAAGGTCGACATGGTCGACGACGAAGAACTCATCGAGCTCGTTGAGATGGAAGTTCGTGAGCTGCTCGACGTGTACGAGTACCCAGGCGACGACACACCCGTCATTCGCGTGTCTGCACTGAAAGCCCTTGAGGGTGACGAGGCTGCAATGGACGCCGTCATGGAACTCATGGAGGCAGTCGATACGTTCATTCCTGAGCCAGAGCGTGAACTCGACAAGCCATTCTTGATGCCAATCGAGGACGTGTTCTCGATTACGGGACGCGGCACCGTGGTGACCGGCAAGGTTGAGCAGGGAATCGTGAACACTGGCGATGACCTCGAGATCGTTGGCCTGAAGGCCACCCAGAAGACCACCTGCACCGGTGTTGAGATGTTCCGCAAGCTGCTCGATCAGGGCCAAGCTGGAGACAACATCGGAGCGTTGCTTCGCGGCATCGACAAAGAAGAGGTGCAACGCGGTCAAGTGCTCGCCAAGCCGGGATCGATTACCCCACACACCGATTTCGAAGCTCAGGTCTATGTCCTGACCAAGGAAGAGGGCGGCCGTCATAAGCCGTTCCAGTCCAACTACCGGCCTCAATTCTACTTCCGGACCACTGACGTGACAGGAACCATCACCCTTCCCGCCGACACCCAAATCTGCATGCCTGGCGATAACACGCCAGTCACGGTTGAGCTCATTGCGCCTATCGCCATGGATGACGGCTTGAAGTTCGCCATTCGCGAGGGTGGACGCACCGTGGGTGCTGGTCGCGTCACCAAGATCCTGAAGTAAGTACATCAGTTCCTTGGTTGTTGTTGCTCAGTAACAACAACGAAGAAAATGACTCGAAGTACAAGATGGGGCGCCCAATCGGGTGCCCTTTCTTGTTCGTCTGGCGTTGAGGGCAACCCTCCCGCTACAGTTGCCCCGCTCGGCAATCCGAGTTTGTTCCTTGACAGTCGATGACATCCGGCCCAATGCGAGCCGATCATGTAGAAGCGAGTTTCCGTGGCAGTAGAACAGAAAATCCGTATCCGCCTGAAGGCGTACGACCATGAGGTCATCGACCAGTCCACACAGAAGATTGTGGAGACGGTGACTCGAACGGGCGCAAAGATTCGTGGACCAGTGCCGCTCCCCACCGAGAAGCATCGGTTTACCGTGATCCGCTCTCCTCACAAAGACAAGGACTCTCGTGAGCATTTCGAGATGCGCATTCATAAGCGCCTGATCGACATCATTGAGCCAAGCCCCAAGACCGTAGATTCCCTTCAGCGCTTAGATCTTCCCGCTGGAGTTGACATCGAGATCAAGATTCAAGACGCATAAACCAATTCAAGAGTTCAGTCATTCAGTCATTTAGTAATTGAGTAGTTCAGCAGTGCAGAGCGGTCTGAGTCGGTTGCGAAATGCTTTCGTGAGTGGATTTGGATCGTTCATCGGCCACTGCTAAGTTCAGGCAGTCGTCATGAGCAGTCATTTGCTTATGTGATTCTCTCCCCGGGAACTTTCCAAGTGTTGTGAGTAATTTGCACGAGGCTTAGAGCGAATGGGGCCCGCATCAATCGACGTCCGAGTAGGCCTAGAAGGAAGAGATTCCCGATAGGAACCGCACGGCACAACCGAAACGTCGCTCCGCCAGGATTTCCTGTGCGGAGCGCCCGCGTGAGCGGCATCTTTCTGAATGGGTTTTCGAATCCGCTCACCAAGAAGTCGATCGAACACGCCAAAGGACGAAGCCACCATGGCGAAGAAAGCAATCGTAGGAGAGAAGCTGGGCATGACCCAGATCTGGGACGCCGACAACAACGTCGTGCCCGTCACCGTGCTGCGCGTAACGCCTGCACGTGTGGTGCAACTGCGCACCCAAGAACGTGATGGCTACAGCGCCTTGCAGGTGACGTACGGGCATCGTGATGCCCGTAAGCTCACCAAGCCGAAGGCCGGACAGTTTGCGGCGGCTGGAGTTGAGCCAGGAGTCAAGCTTGTTGAACTCCGGATTGACGACACCTCGGAGTACCAAGTTGGACAAGAACTCAGCGCAGAGCTCTTCGAGGCTGGTGAACTGATCGATGTCACCGCTACGAGTAAGGGCAAGGGATTCGCTGGCGTCATGAAGCGTCACGGATTTAAGGGCATGCCTGCATCCCACGGTGCCCACCGGGTTCACCGCAAGCCAGGCGCCATCGGGCAGTGTGCAACGCCAGCCCGCGTCTTTAAGGGTGTCCGCATGGCCGGCCGTATGGGAACCGACAAGGTGACCACACTGAACCTCGAGGTGGTTCGTGCAGACAACGATCAGCAAGTTGTGCTGGTCCGTGGAGCAGTTCCTGGTCCACGTGGCGGACTTGTTCTGATTCGTAACGCGGTCAAAGGCCGCCCCGCATCCAAGGGAGGTGCTTCCTGATGCCTAACGTGACACTTCGTTCTCGTACCGGCGCAGACAAAGGCACGGTTTCACTCGATGAGGAAATTTTTGGCATTGAGCCCAATATTCCAGTGATGCATCAGGTCGTCGTCGCACAGCTTGCCGCAAAGCGGTCCGGAACTCAGTCCACCAAGACCCGCTCCGAGGTTTCTGGCGGTGGAGCCAAGCCCTTTAAGCAAAAGGGAACTGGCCGAGCACGTGCCGGATCGATTCGTGCGCCGCAGTGGCGCGGTGGTGGCGTGGCCCTCGGGCCAAAGCCCCGTAAATACGACCAGAAAACCCCGAAGAAAATGAAGCGCCTCGCGCTTCGATCTGCCCTTTCTGACCGGGCTGCAGAAGAGAAAGTGGTTGTGGTCGCAGGTTGGGACTTTGACGCACCAAAGACTCAAGATGCCGAGGCAGCCTTAACTGCGTTGGGAGTATTTGGGCGGTGCTTGCTCGTCATTGAGCCCACCGACAAGGTGGCTCATCAGAGCTTCCGTAATCTTCCCGGAGTTCACATCGTGACCCCCGGCGAACTCAACACCTATGACGTGTTGGTCAGCGATTACGTGGTCTTCACCAGTGCCACCTTGCCAATCAGCGAGGCCCAGAGCACCGAAGATTCCGCTGCATCCTCCGCTTCAAGTACTGAGGATTCAGAATGAAAGACCCACGAGACGTGATTCTACGACCAGTAGTAAGTGAGAAGTCCTACGGACTCCTCGACACTGGCGTGTACACCTTTGAGGTAGCTACACAGGCCTCAAAGCCAGAAATTCGCGACGCCGTGCAGGCCATTTGGCCTGGAGTAAAGGTGAAGAACGTCAACACCTTGAATCGTAAGGGTAAGCGCAAGCGCAATCGGAAGAGCCCCACCATGGGGAGTCGTCCAGACGTCAAGCGGGCCATCATCACCCTTGACCCCGGCGGCGCTCAAATAGATCTGTTTGAGGTGAAGTGAGATGGGTGTACGTAAGCGCAAGCCAACAAGTCCAGGTCGCCGGTTTCAGACAGTTTCAGACTTTGCCGAACTGACCACTGATCGTCCAGAAAAGTCTTTGCTTCTGAAGAAGTCTCGCACGGGTGGGCGTAACAACCACGGCCGCAAGACTTCACGTCACCGCGGTGGTGGCCACAAGCAGCAGTACCGAGTCATTGACTTCAAGCGCAAGAAGGACGGAATTCCAGCCAAAGTTGCGAGCATCGAATATGACCCCAACCGCACCTGCCGCATTGCGCTGCTGCATTACGCAGATGGCGAGAAACGCTACATCCTCGCACCCAAAGACCTGACTGTGGGAGATTCTGTTCAGTCTGGCCAAGGCTCCGAAATTCGTGTTGGTAACGCCCTCCCGCTTCGTTACATCCCAGTTGGAACGGTTGTCCACAACGTCGAGCTACAGGCCGGCGCCGGCGGCAAAATGGCTCGCTCAGCGGGTGCAAGTGTGCAACTCGTTGCGAAAGAAGGCGACTTCGCCACACTGCGTCTGCCATCTACTGAAATGCGTCGAGTGCCCATCGACTGCCGTGCAACGGTGGGCGAGGTTGGTAACTCTGAGCATGACCTGATCAAGATCGGTAAGGCTGGTCGTAACCGCTGGAAGGGCGTTCGCCCACAAACCCGCGGTGTTGCTATGAACCCTGTTGACCACCCACACGGTGGTGGCGAGGGTAAGACATCCGGTGGGCGCCATCCGGTGTCGCCGTGGGGCAAGCCCGAGGGCCGCACCCGAGACAAGAATAAGCCGTCACAGAAGCTGATCGTCCGACGTCGCCGCACCCGCGGCTCGCGCCGGTGATCTGAGCGAGGAAAACGATGCCACGCAGCCTCAAGAAAGGCCCCTTCGTGGACGACCACCTGCTCAAAAAGGTGGACGCCCTCAACGAAACGGGACAAAAAACAGTCATCAAGACCTGGTCACGCAGGTCCACGATTATTCCCGACATGGTCGGACACACCATCGCGGTGCACGATGGGCGCAAACATGTGCCCGTTTACATCACTGAATCCATGGTGGGGCACAAGCTCGGCGAATTTGCGCCGACTCGAACCTTCAGGTTCCACGCCGGCCAAGAAAAGTCAGCGAAGGGCCGTCGCTAATGGCCAGCATCCAGTTTGATGAGCGCAAGACGAACGAGCGCCCAGGCGTGCGCGCGGTGCATCGCAGCGCCCGTTTCTCGGCCTATAAGGCACGTGAGGTACTTGACCTCATTCGTAATAAGTCTGTAGGAGAGGCTCGAACCATTCTGCAGTTCTGTGAACGCTCAGCCGCAGAAGACGTGGCCAAGGTGCTCGATTCGGCAGTTGCCAACGCAGCCAACAACAACGATATTCCTCCTGAGGAACTGTTTGTCTCGGCCTGCTACGCCGATGAAGGCTCGACCATGAAGCGGTGGCGTCCACGTGCACGGGGTCGGGCAACCCGAATTCGCAAGCGGACCTGTCACATCACGGTCATTGTTGGCCGCTATACCCAGACCGAGCTTGATCGCCGCAATGCACGTCTAGCCGCCAAGGGCCAAACTGCTTCGAGTCCCTCTGCAGACCGCGCCCGCCGGGTGTCTCGCAGTCGCTCGGGTGAGCCCAAAGCTACGACCACCGAAACCACTGAGGTTGAACAAGTCGACACTGATGTTGCCGAAGCTGCAGTGACTGAAGCTGTAGAGACCGAAGCTGTAGAGACTGAAGCTGTAGAGACCGAAGCTGTCGAGACCGAAGCAGTAGAGACCGAAGAAGTTGTTTACGAGGCAGTTGAAGTCGAGGAGGTTGCAGAAGACGCAGCCCCCGAAGATGAATCAGCCGATGAGTCCGAGAAGAAGGAAGACTGATGGGTCAGAAGGTCAATCCCTATGGCTTCCGTCTCGGTGTCACGACCGATTGGAAGTCACACTGGTTCGCCACTCGTGGTGAATACGTGGAATACCTCACCGAGGACTGGAAAGTTCGCGACTACCTCATGAATAAGCTGCCAAATGCGGCGATTAGTCGGGTAGAGATCGAGCGCACGCTCGACCGCTTGCGCATTGATGTCCACACTGCTCGTCCTGGAATCGTGATTGGCCGACGAGGTGCTCAAGCAGATGAGCTCCGTATCGACCTCACCAAGATGACCGGCAACCCAAAGGTGCAGCTCAACATTCAAGAGATCAAGCAGCCAGAACTTGACGCTGCTCTGATTGCTCAGGGCGTGGCCGATCAGCTCACCAACCGTGTTGCGTTCCGTCGTGCCATGAAGCGTGCTGTGCAGAACGCACAAAAGGCTGGTGCTCTTGGGATTCGTGTTCAGTGCTCCGGCCGACTTGGCGGATCAGAAATGGCCCGGACCGAGTGGTACCGAGAGGGTCGTGTGCCGCTGCATACACTCCGCGCAGACATTGACTACGGGTTCCGTGAAGCAAAGACAACCTATGGCCGAATTGGTGTCAAGGTTTGGATTTACAAAGGTGACATCCTTCCCTACAAGCACACAGAAGAGCAGAAGATTGCTAAAGAAGCCGCTCTTGCAACGGGGGAGTTGACTGATATGACACCCCGCGTGGTCTCAAGTCGTCCTGTTTCGACTCCAAAGCCCGCTGCTGGAGCTGAGGAGGCTGCTCTTGAGGCTGACTCTGAAGTTGAAGAAGAGATCAAGCCCCTAGTCGCTGAGGCTGATCCTGAGTTCGAGCGCCTCCTCGCTGAAGAGGAAGAGATTGAGCGTTCGACCAAGGGCAATGACCGCAACGACCCCGATCATTTCCGCCCCGGGGATAGTGACTGATCATGTTGATGCCAAGGAAAGTCAAACACCGCAAGACTCATCGCGGACGCACCAAGGGCACCTCGAAGGGTGGCACCGAGGTCAACTTCGGACAGTACGGAATTCAGGCTCTTGAGCCTGGTTGGATTACTGCTCGTCAGATTGAAGCTGCACGTATTGCCATGACTCGCCATATCAAACGAGGCGGCAAGGTTTGGATCAACGTGTTCCCCGATAAGCCCGTTACCCAAAAGCCCGCCGAAACCCGCATGGGTTCCGGAAAAGGTAACCCCGAATTGTGGGTTGCAGTTGTTCGACCAGGACGCGTGCTCTTTGAACTGTCTTACCCCGACGATGAGATCGCTCGCGGTGCACTGAACCGTGCAATCCAGAAGCTTCCGATCAAGGCCCGCATCATTACTCGCGAGGAGACCTTCTGATGGCGAAGACGACGACGACTGCACGTGAACTTCGTGATGAAGAACTCATCGAGCGGATCGCAGAAGAGAAGGACCGTTTGTTCAAGCTTCGGTTCCAGCTCGCAACGGGTCAGCTTGAGAGCTTCTCTCGCATGAACCAGACAAAACGAGACATCGCCCGACTCTTCACTGAGCTACGGGCCCGTGAAATCGCAGCTGCAGAAGCCGCTGCTGGAGGGGAGGCGTGATGAGTGAGACTGAAGCAACAACGCCAGAGCGCAGCGCCCGTAAAGTACGCGAGGGCATTGTGACCTCCGACAAAATGGATCGCACTGCCGTGGTCACCGTGACCGAGCGTGTACGCCACATTCGGTACAACAAAACCGTGCAGCGGGCCAAAAAACTCTATGTGCATGACCAAGAGAACGATCTGCACATTGGTGATCGGGTTCGGATTGCAGAGACACGCCCGCTTTCGAAGACCAAGCGCTGGCGCATCGTTGAAGTGTTGGAGCGTGCACGATGATTCAGCAGGAGACCCGGCTTCGGGTTGCAGATAACTCTGGTGCTCGTGAGATCTTGGTGATCAAGGTGCTCGGTGGGTCCAAGCGTCGTTATGCAGGAATCGGAGACGTGGTTGTTGCCACGGTCAAAGATGCGCTTCCTGGTGCTGCAGTCAAAAAGGGTGAAGTCGTGAAGTGCGTCATTGTTCGCACCAAGAAGGAACGACGCCGCTCAGACGGCAGTTATATCCGCTTCGACGAGAATGCCGCTGTGCTCATTAACGATCAGAAGCAGCCTCGTGGGACTCGTATCTTCGGCCCCGTTGGTCGTGAGTTGCGAGACAAAAAGTTTATGCGAATCGTCTCGCTTGCACCGGAGGTGATCTGAGATGAAGATCCGTAAAGGGGACCATGTTCGGGTCCTGACCGGGAAGTACCGTGGCAAAGAGGGTGAAGTTCTCTCGGTTGATCCCAAGAAGAAGCAGGTGATGGTCGAGGGCGTGAACATCGCGAAGCGTCACCAGAAGCCAACCCGCGCCATGCAGCAGGGAGGCATTATCGACAAGATCATGCCGATTGATGCATCCAACGTGACCCTGCTTGATTCCGATGGCAAGCCGACCCGAGTTGGATACCGGGTTGATTCCGACGGAACCAAGGTTCGCGTTGCTCGGGCCAATGGAGGAGAACTGTGAGTACGACGACATCTATCGTTCCTCGCCTGAAGGTGAAGTACAACGAAGAAATCAGAGACAACCTCAAGACCTCGCTCGAATTGAGCAACGTGATGGAGGTTCCCCGGTTTGAAAAAATCGTGGTCAACGTTGGCGCCGGTGCAGCAGTCGACAACAAAGGCCTGTTAGAAAAAGTCGTGACCGACATCACTGCGATTACTGGCCAGAAGCCAGTTATCACGAAGGCGAAGAAATCCATTGCGGGTTTCAAGCTGCGTGAAGGAAACGCAATCGGCGTGAAGGTCACCCTTCGCGGTGATCAGATGTGGGAATTCTTTGATCGCCTGGTGACCCTAGCGATCCCCCGTATTCGAGACTTTCGCGGGTTGCCCTCGAAGAGTTTCGATGGCCGTGGGAATTACACATTCGGAGTTACCGAACAATTGATCTTCCCCGAGATTGATTACGACAAGGTCGATGCCTCACGTGGCATGGACATCACCATTGTGACAACCGCGAGAACAGACGCCGAAGGTAAAGCACTTCTTGATGCTTTCGGCTTCCCATTCCGTCGGGAAGGAATCTGAGATGGCTACCGAGGCACTGAAGCAGAAGCAGCAGCGCAAGCCCAAATTCAAAGTGCGCGGCTACACCCGTTGTCGCCGTTGTGGGCGTCCGCGCTCGGTGTATCGCAAATATGGCCTGTGCCGTGTGTGCCTGAGGCAGTTGGCTCACGCCGGCGAAATCCCAGGCGTCACCAAGGCCAGCTGGTGAGGGGAGAGGACCGACTATGACGATGACCGACCCTATTGCTGACATGCTGACACGTCTGCGCAACGCCAATGTGGCGATGCACGACGAGGTCCTGATGCCGGCTTCAAAACAAAAAGAAGCGCTCGCTGGTGTGCTCGTGAAAGAGGGCTACATCGTTGGCTTCTCGATTGGTGAAAATGCCAAGGGCCCTGGCAACGTGCTGAAGATCGATATGAAGTATTCAGAGGAGCGTCGCCGAGTGATCTCGGGTATCCGCCGCATTTCCAAGCCGGGTTTGCGTGTTTACCGCAAGCACAACGAGGTCGAACGCGTCCTCGGTGGTCTCGGCATTGCAGTCCTATCCACGAGCAAGGGTCTCATGACCGACCGCGAGGCACGTCGCCAGCGAGTCGGTGGTGAAGTGCTCTGCCACGTCTGGTAAGGAACGAATCCATGTCAAGAATCGGTAAAGCACCAATTGATGTTCCAAGTGGAGTCGACATCCAGATTTCTGGGTCCACTCTGAAAGTAAAGGGCCCGAAGGGCGAGCTGACACGCGTGCTTGTCGAACAGGTCACGGTTCGTCAAGAGGGCGCAACACTCTTGGTTGAGCGCAAAGATGACGAGCGTGAAAGCCGTGCGATGCACGGACTGATGCGCTCCTTGGTGGCCAACATGGTGATCGGCGTAACGGACGGGTTCCGCAAGGAACTTGACATCGTCGGCGTTGGCTACCGCGCTGCAGTTAAAGGAAAGGATGGCCTTGAGTTAGCTCTTGGCTTCTCTCATCCCGTCCTGGTGGATGCTCCGCAGGGAATCTCTTTCGTAGTTCCAGTCCCGACTCGCATCGAGGTTCACGGGATTGATAAGCAGTTGGTCGGTCAAGTGGCCGCCGACATCCGGGCCTGGCGTAAGCCAGAGCCATACAAGGGCAAGGGTGTTCGCTACGTCGGCGAGCACGTTCGCCGCAAGGCCGGCAAGGCCGGTAAGTGAGGCGATCATGAGCGACAAATCGAAGAAGAAGCAGGACGGACGCAAGCGTCGTCATGCCCGTGTTCGCAAGAGCGTGGCCGGAACAGCGGAGCGACCGCGTTTGGCAGTGTTTCGGTCAAATCGGCACGTGGTTGCGCAGCTGATCGACGATCGGTCAGGTGTCACCTTGGCTACAGCAAGCACACTCGAGACAGACCTCCGCGGAGGAGCTACCTCGAACTGTGATGCAGCGGCCAAGGTCGGAACACGGGTAGCTGAGCGGGCACAAGCCGCCGGAGTCAATGTGGTGGTCTTTGATCGTGGTGGCTTCCGTTACCAAGGTCGAGTGGCTGCACTCGCAGACGCTGCACGCGCAGCAGGACTGGAATTCTGATGGCACTGAGCAAAGACAATTCGGACATGCAACTGCGTGAGTCCCGCGTCATCAACATCAACCGTGTTGCCAAGGTGGTCAAGGGTGGACGCAGGTTCTCCTTTACTGCGCTCGTCGTTATTGGCGACGGCAACGGCCGTGTTGGCTTGGGGTACGGCAAGGCAAAAGAAGTACCACTGGCCATCCAAAAGGGAACAGAGGAGGCTCGCAAGAACCTGTTCACCGTACCGTTGGCAAGCGGAACCATCATCCACCCCGTTATCGGTGTGATGGGCGCCGGACGCGTGATGCTTAAGCCGGCTTCGCCCGGAACTGGAGTCATCGCAGGTGGCGCTGCTCGCGCGATTCTTGAAGAAGCAGGGATCCACGACGTGCTGTGCAAGTCGCTGGGATCTTCCAACTACATCAACGTTGCACGTGCAACAGTCGCTGGCCTTCAGGCCCTTCGCCGCCCAGATGAGATTGCAGCACTGCGTGGACTTGACCCCGAGGATTGCGTCCCCAAGGGCTTGCTCCGGGCATACCAAGAGTCAGAGCGTGGGCCAGCACCTGCGCCGTTCGAGGTCGCATGATGGCTCAACTCAAGGTCACCCAAACGGGATCTTCGATTGGAACCAAACCAAAGCAGCGCGGAACGCTCCGTGCACTCGGCTTGGGTCGGATCGGCAAGTCTCGCATCCATACTGATAGCCCTGATGTGCGCGGCCAGATCCAAAAGGTCCCGCATCTTGTGAGCGTCGAGACGCTCGCCGCCGAGGAAGGCGACTGAACATGAAGATTCACGATCTCAAGCCCGCAGAGGGCGCCCACAAATCCCGCAAGCGTGTGGGTCGAGGCATTGGTGGTAAGGGCGGCAAGACTGCCGGCCGAGGTACCAAGGGCCAAAAGGCACGCAGCAAGATTCGCGTCGGGTTCGAAGGTGGGCAGCTTCCGCTCGCTATCCGCACACCAAAGCTGCGTGGATTCAATAACCCGTTCCGGGTTGAGTATCAGGCAATTAATCTGGACACGATCCAAGAATCAGGCCTTGATGAGATCTCTCCTGAAACCCTGCTTGCGCATGGCCTTGTCTCGAAGGGGGCGCTTGTCAAGGTGCTTGGTCGAGGCGAACTCAATCGCAAGGTAACGGTTAAGGTGCACGGGTTTTCTGCATCGGCCGAGGCCGCAATTACTAGCGCTGGTGGAACCATCGAGAAGCTTCCGCTGCCATTCAAAGTCCGCCCCGCATTCCACGGAAGTGCTCACACCAACCGTTAAGCAACGTTGTGTCAGCGGGGGAGCGCTGCATCGGCTAGCTTCCCTTGACCGTCAGTTGCTGAGTCCCAGGAGTGTCAGTGTCTCGTATCGGCAACATATTTAAAGTTGCAGACCTTCGCAACAAGGTGCTCTTTACCTTGTTCATGTTGGTGTTGTATCGATTCGGCTGCTATTTACCCGTTCCCGGAATCGACCAGAACGCCGTGAACTCCATCGGGGAGCAAGCCCGACAGGGCGGTGTTCTGGCGTTTTTGCAGCTGTTCTCTGGCAAGGCGCTGACGAAGTTCAGCTTGTTTGCGCTTGGCATCATGCCCTACATCACCAGCTCGATCATCATGCAGATTCTGACGGTGGTGATTCCAAAGCTCCAAGAATGGCAGCAACAGGGTGCAACGGGTCAAGCCAAGATCACACAATGGACTCGCTACTTGACCATTGGAATCTCGGTGTTGCAGTCGACTGGCTTGGTGTTCTTGTTCCACAACGGCGGTGGCGGTCTGGTCTCGAGTGGAAGCGGAAAGATCGATTTGGTTCCCGTCTTTACACCGATTCGTGTCTTGCTGATCGTGGTGACCTTTACTGCTGGTTCGGCGCTGCTCATGTGGATGGGCGAGAGCATCACCACGCGCGGTATCGGCAACGGTATGTCGCTCATCATTTTCTGCTCGGTGGTTTCGGGTCTGCCGAGCGCCTTCTCGGTCATTTACGCCTCGGCTCCGTGGAAGCTCGCCGTGTTCTTGGCATTCGTGGTCGCCATGCTCTGGGCGATTGTGTTCATAGAGCTGGGCCAGCGGCGAATACCTGTTCAGTTCGCAAAGCGGGTGGTTGGGCGCCGGATGTATTCAGGTCAGAGCACCTACATCCCGCTCAAGGTCAATCAGGCCGGCGTGATCCCCATCATCTTTGCAAGCGCAGTCATCAACTTGCCGGTGCTGCTCTCTCAGGTGCTTCCATCGAGCGGGTGGGGTGCCTCGGTGTCCAAGTGGATTAACGACAACTTGGCAAACACCATCAATCCCGTCTATCTCTTTGTGTTGGCCCTCTTCATTGTTGGCTTCTCCTACTTCTACACGGCTATCGCCTTCGACCCCGTGCAGCAGGCAGACAACCTTCGTAAGCAAGGCGGCTTTATTCCGGGTATTCGACCGGGGCCACAGACGGAGCACTATTTGGCCAAGGTGCTCAACCGCATCACGTTGCCAGGAGCGTTGTTTATTGCTCTGCTGGCGATTACGCCAACGGTGCTGGTAAGAATTCTGCTTGGAGCAACTGGAGGAGGGGCGGCCTACTCCATTGGCGGAACCTCGTTGCTGATCGCAGTGGGTGTTGCGCTTGAAACCATGAAGCAGATTGATAGCCAGCTGATGATGCGCAACTACGAGGGTTTCCTGTCAGGTAAGTAGCTTTCGTTTCGACGAGCTAGCTGCACTGCGTAGAGGAGGACGTCATGGAATCAACGACTCACCCACCGGTTCGACTCTTGGTTTTTGGGCGTCAGGGTGCCGGCAAGGGAACTCAGGCAATTCGATTGGCCGACCATTTCGGTATGCCACATATCTCAACGGGCGACATGTTGCGAGCGGCGGTTCGTGAGGGAACCGAATTTGGGCAGCGTGCCAAAGAGATTATGGAAGCTGGCCACCTCGTGTCCGACGAGGTCATGCTCGGATTGATTTCGGAGCGACTTGCTCAGCCAGATGCTGCTCACGGTTGGTTGCTTGACGGATTCCCGCGCACCCTGCAGCAGGGGAAGGACCTCGTTGCACTGACCGGCGCTGATGGCATTGATCTGGCGCTCGATCTTGATGTGGCCGAAGAGGTTGTGGTTGAACGTATTTCATCTCGGCGAGTGTGTTCGTCCTGTGGAGCCAATTACTCCGTTCAGGTTCCACCAATCTCGCCTTGGACCTGCGATTCCTGTGGGAAAGAGGTCACCCAGCGAGCAGATGACACCGAAGAAGCTGTTCGAGAGCGCCTCGCTACGTATCTTCGCCTGACGGTTCCGGTGGTGAAATGGTTTGAAGAACAGGGACTTTTGGTCACCGTGGACGGTGTTGGCGACCGAGATCAGATCACGCAAGAGCTCATCTCAATGATCACTGACCGCCTCTTTTGATTACTGGCCACTGTTCATCTACAGTTACCCCTCGGCCCGATCAAGGCCAGTAATTTGCACGCGTCATATTGTTCCACCCCTCGGGGACTCACAGGAGGAAGTAGTTCTGGCTAAGCCCAAGGAAGACGCCATCGTCTTGGAAGGAACGGTAACCGAACCGCTCCCGAATGCCATGTTTCGGGTTGAACTCGAAAATGGCCACAAGGTTCTGGCGCATATTTCCGGAAAGATGAGGATGCATTACATCCGTATTCTTCCTGGAGACCGGGTGCAGGTAGAACTGACTCCCTACGACCTGTCCCGCGGCAGGATCACCTACCGCTACAAGTGATTGCTCACTAGAGCAATCGAATGGACTGGCAGTACCAGTCCGGAGAGACCGATGAAGGTTCGACCGAGCGTTAAAAAGATTTGTGAAAAGTGCAGAGTGATCCGCCGCCATGGGCGTGTGATGGTCATCTGCGAAAACCCGCGCCATAAGCAGCGTCAGGGCTAGGAAGGACACCATGGCACGCATTTCTGGCGTTGACATCCCACGAGAGAAGCGACTCGTTATCTCACTCACGTACATCTATGGGATTGGCCGTACTCAGGCCGAGCACATTTGTGAATCCACCGAGATCAATGAGTCCACCCGCGTTCGGGATCTCACTGATGCAGAGGTCACCAAGCTTCGTGGCTACATCGAGGAGCATCTCAAGGTAGAGGGCGACCTGCGCCGTGAGGTTTCGCAGAACATCAAGCGCAAGATGGAAATTGGCTGTTACCAAGGGTTGCGTCATCGCCGCGGCCTTCCGGTTCATGGTCAGCGCACCCACACCAACGCACGCACACGCAAAGGTCCTAAAAAGACCGTGGCCGGCAAGAAGAAGGTTCGCAAGTAATGGCAAAGCCACCACCCGGGGCTCGGCGTCCCCGCAAGAAAGAACGCAAAAACGTAACCTACGGGGTTGCGCACATCAAGTCCTCGTTCAATAACACCATCGTGTCGATCGCCGATCAGGATGGCAATGTCATCTCGTGGGCATCGGCGGGCAACGTCGGATTCAAGGGATCACGCAAGTCGACCCCGTTCGCCGCACAGCTCGCAGCCGAACAGGCCGCTCGCCGTGCCATGGAGCACGGAGTCCGCAAGGTAGACGTTGTGGTCAAGGGCCCAGGGTCTGGGCGTGAGACTGCAATTCGTTCCATCCAGAATGTGGGAATCGAAGTCACTGGCATCAAAGACGTGACTCCTGTTCCGTTCAATGGTTGTCGACCCAAGAAGCGTCGGAGGCTCTGAAATGTCACGTTATACAGGACCTCGTGCACGCGTCTCTCGGCGTCTCGGCACCAACATCTGGGGAACCTCAGGTGAGAACAAAGCAATGGAAAATCGCCCGTATCCCCCCGGGGAGCACGGCCGCACTCGTCGTCGCGGCAACGTCAGCGAGTACTTGTTGCAACTGCAAGAGAAGCAGAAGGCGAGATTTGCATACGGTATGACCGAAAAGCAGTTCCGCAATTTGTACGCCGAGGCGAACCGTCGTCAGGGCGTGACGGGCGAGACGCTGTTGCGCTTTTGCGAACTTCGCTTGGACAACGTGGTCTACCGCGCTGGATGGGGATCCACCCGCCCTCAGGCCCGTCAGTTTGTGAATCACGGCCATGTCGATGTCAACGGCCGTCGAGTTGACATTCCGAGCTACCGAGTCCGCAAAGGTGATGTTGTCACGCTGCGAACGAAGTCTCGTGAAATGATTATCGTCCAGTTCAATATGGACACCCTCGGACGAACCCCTCCACCATGGCTCGAAGCAGCTGATGGTGGCCAAGAGGTCACTGTTCGAGAGCTTCCGCTGCGCGAGCACATTGATGTGCCCGTGCGCGAGCAGCTCATCGTGGAGCTCTACTCCAAGTAAAGAAATGGGCTTCGGCCCGCATGTTCCAATCCGCCACCGTTCATCAGAGGTACGCACAAGATGCTCGTCATTCAGCGCCCTACCGTTGAGGCAATCGACGAAGAAGAGGGCAACCTGCAAAGGTTCGCCATTAGCCCACTCGAGCCTGGCTTCGGTCATACTCTGGGCAACTCCCTTCGCCGCACATTGCTCTCTTCGATTCCCGGAGCAGCAATCACCGAGGTTCGTTTCGACGATGCCCTTCATGAGTTCGACACCATTCAAGGTGTCTCCGAGGATGTCGCTGACGTCATCCTCAATCTGAAGGATGTGGTTCTCACTTCAACTTCAGATGAACCCGTGACGCTGCGCCTTGATGTGCGCGGTCCAGCACAGGTCACTGCAGCCGACGTCATGCTCACTGCAGACGTTGAGATCCTCAACACCGAGATTTCAATTGCGACAATCAACGCAAGGGGCCGGCTTGCGGTCGACCTAACGGTTGATCGGGGCACGGGCTACTTGTCGGGTAATGGTCGTAGCACTTCGACGATCGGTGTCATTCCGATTGACGCAATCTTCTCTCCAGTTCGGCGTGTGTCGTTCTCGGTCGAGCCAGTTCGCGTTGAGCAGTCCACCAACTTTGACAAGCTCATTCTCGAGATCGAGACTGACGGATCCATGACACCACGCGATGCGCTGGCCTCATCGGGAGCCACCTTGCGAGCCCTTGTTGAACTCGTTGAGCAGATGTCAGATGAGCCAGAGGGTCTCACCCTCACCGAGGCTGCGATCACAACCTCTTCCTCTCCTGATCTTGATCTCACCATCGAGGAACTAGATCTCTCCGAGCGTCCCCGTAACTGCCTCAAGCGTGCGCAGGTCAACACGGTTGGCGAATTGCTTTCCCGCAGTGAAGATGATCTCCTAGCGATCACGAACTTCGGACAGAAGTCACTAGACGAAATTATCGAGAAGCTCGACGAGCGGGGACTTTCCCTGTCCGGCCGAGACTGAGTAAGAGGAAGATCTCATGCCAGGAACTCCAAAAAAGGGCCGCCGCTTTGGCGGGAACGCAAAGCATCAGCGGCTGATGATGGCCAACTTGGTGTGCTCGTTAGTTGCCTCCCCAACTGGCATTGTCACCACCGAGGCCAAGGCCAAGGCAGTGCGACCAATCGCCGAGAAGATGATTACCAAGGCGCGTAAGGGCGGGCTTCATAACCATCGTCAACTGTTGGCCTACTTGGGGGACCAAGAAATAGTGGCCAAGCTTGTTGATGAGGTCGGACCCCGCTATGCGGACCGTCCAGGTGGTTACACACGAGTCCTCAAACTGGGCACGCGTCATGGGGACAATGCTCCCATGGCCAAGCTCGAACTGGTCTGAGCTACTCACACCCACCGCCAGACCTGATTCGGGTCCGGCTCGATATTTCATACGACGGCGGAGCCTTTAAAGGCTTTGCCGAAAATCTGGGCGTCACTACTGTCGCAGGTTTGTTGCGTGCGAAGTTGGAGAAGGTGTACAGCCAGCCGATTGTCCTCACTTGTGCTGGGCGAACTGACGCTGGGGTGCATGCGCGCCAGCAGGTCGTCACGTTTGGCGTACGAGGAAAAAAGGTTGAGCCGATTCGTCTGCGGAACTCACTGAATGCGCTGCTCGCTCCAAGTGTTGTGACTTCTCAAGTGAGCATCGTTGAGACCCAGTTCGATGCCCGCTATGCGGCCATGTGGCGGCAGTATCGCTACCTCGTGCTCAATAGCGAGATACCTGATCCCTTGCTAGCAACCACTACCTGGTGGGTTGACAAACCGTTACACCTGGCGTCCATGCAAGAAGCCTGCGAGGCGCTGATCGGTCTGCATGATTTCACTTCATTTTGTAAACGCCCAAAGGACATCCCGAACGCCACGCTGGTTCGAAGGCTGCTGCAGGCCGAGTGGACAGTTGAGCCCGAGTTGAATGGCCGCCATGAGCTCCTGCGGTTTGAGGTGGCCGGATCTGCGTTTTGTCATCAGATGGTGCGCAGCCTTGTTGGTACGCTCGTTGATGTCGGAAGAGGCAGGTTTACTGCCGCTCAGGTTGGGCAGATTCTTGCAGCCAAAGATCGCTCTCTCAGCAGCAACGTGGCCCCACCTCATGCGCTCAGTCTTTGGAAGATTGGCTACCCAGGAGATGAAACACCCGTCTGGTTCTCTCAAACGGATTCTTAATGTGTGTATCCGAGATGGCACCGAGGTCGGGTGGGATAACCTGAGGCATGGTTGAAGTGGGGGGGCCAGAATCTAAAGCGGGCCGTGGCGACGGGATCGGTCTTCTCTACGGCACTCATTTCATTGGTGATCGAGCGTTCAGCACCTGAGCGACATCTTGAACTTTTGGTTGACGTTGGGTCAGGCGATTCACCTTACCGATATGTCTTTGATCACGATCAGTATGTGGGCATTGACCGCCTTCCAAGAGGCGCAGATGCGCTGCTCGTGATGGCGGATGCCGGCTCACTGCCCGTGGCTTCGAGCGTGGCAGATGGAGTGTTGTGTACCGAAGTAATCGAGCATGTTCCTGATGAGCACGCCCTTGCTGCGGAGCTAGCCCGCATCGCTATCGGCGGAGCCACGCTGCTGCTTTCGGCCCCATTTGTGCATGGTCTGCATGAGCAGCCTTACGACTTCCGCCGCCTGACTTCAATCGGCCTTGTGTCCACGCTCGAGTCCGCTGGATGGGCCGTGGATTCGATCAGTTCTATCGGAGGTCCGGTCGTGGTCAGCGTTGACGGAGTTATGCGCTGGATGGACTCGCTACTTCGCCGCTTTGCTCGGCTGTTCTGCCGGAAGGGCTCATTACCGTATCGGGCCGTTTGTAGCCCTTCTCCATTCATTCAACGCTGCTGTTCGTCTCTAGCGAGACTACGTGGCTTGAACCTCGGCCCAATCGACCCGCTGTCTGCGGCACCTCGGCTTACGCTCGGTTACGTCGTCCTAGCAACTCGGAATACCTCGGATTAAGGGGTTCGGTACGTCTTCTCGAGCGCCGAGTGCGGCGCTGCGGGAATCTAGCCCCGAAAGTCGGGAATCGCCTGCGCACTTGCCCGGCTCTATTGCAGGCCACTACTGTGATCCTTCGGCCAAATACTTCGCGCCGAAAGATCGTTTAGCGGCCTTCATAGTCCGATTGCAGAAAGAGTGAGCGCAGTGCGCACCTATTCCCCCAAAGTCTCAGAGATCACGCATGAGTGGTACATCGTCGATGCCGAAGGCCTGACCCTTGGCCGCATGGCAACCGAGGTTGCCCGTGTCCTGCGCGGCAAGCACAAGGCAATCTTCAGCCCCCATATCGATACTGGCGATCACGTCATTATCATCAACGCTGCCAAGGTGGCACTGTCCCCTGGCAAAGCAGAGAAGAAGATGGTCTATCGCCATACTGGTTACCCAGGTGGTATCCGTTCTGACACCTACGCAACCTTGTTGGACAAGAAGCCAGAAGAAGCCGTTCGGCGAACCATCCGAGGGATGATTCCTAAGAACCGTCTCGGTCGCCAGATGATGACCAAGCTCAAGGTCTATCCAGGACCTACCCACCCACATAGCGCCCAGAAACCTCAGGTGCTCAACATTCCCGACGCTCGCGCTCGTTCGTAACGGAGACCTGTACACATGCCACACCCACTCGTTCAGTCCACAGGCCGCCGCAAGCGTGCCGTTGCCAGAGTCCGGATTCGTCCAGGTGACGGAACCATCACCATCAACAAGCGTCCGCTTGAGGATTACTTCCCCAACCCGACGCATCGCATGGTGCTCTCCGAGCCGCTTCGTTTGACGAGCACCGAAGAGCAGTACAACATCGACGCCACCCTTCATGGTGGTGGCGTGAGCGGTCAGGCCGGGGCTATCCGCCTAGGTATTTCACGGGGCTTGATTGCTCTTGACCCAGAACTGCGTGCAATGCTGAAAAGCGCTGGATTCCTCTCCCGTGACTCGCGTGAGAAAGAGTCCAAGAAGTACGGCCTCAAGAAGGCCCGCAAGGCACCGCAATACTCGAAGCGCTGATCCGCGAAGCCAGAGATCGGGCTGGGCAGATGCATATCCGCTTTGGAACCGATGGTGTGCGTGGTGAGGCTAATTCGGCGCTCACGGTAGAAACTGCTTTGGCTTTGGGCCGCGCAGCTGCGCGTGTGTTTCCCACTTCCCGCGTGGTGATAGGCCGAGATACCCGTCGCTCCGGGCCGATGCTGGAACTCGCCGTTGCGGCAGGTGTCTGCGCCGAAGGGGCAGATGCAGTCTTGCTCGGAGTGGTGCCAACCCCTGCGGTGGCGGCCGTCTCTGCGCAAGAGAAGATCACCGGAGTGATGATCTCGGCCTCGCATAACCCGTTTTATGACAACGGAATTAAGTTGTTTGCCCCAGGCGGGCGCAAACTTAGCGATGCTGAACAAGCTCAGGTAGAAGCTGCCCTCGAGGACCTACTGCAGCCGGTTCCTCACCCTGGTCCGGTAAGAGAGTTGGTTGGCAGAGTTATCCAAGGTGATGCTCAAGCTGGCGAGGCCTATCTGGACTCCGTTGCGGCCGCAATCGAAGGCCGAACCCTTCAAGGCCTCAAAGTGGTCTTGGACTGTGCCAACGGATCGAACTTTGAGTTTGGACCGCTGCTACTCGAACGCCTTGGGGTTGAGTTGTGTGTTCTTGCGAACAGCCCCGATGGGCTCAATATCAATCACGAGTGCGGGTCCACCTCGATCGAGGCCCTGAGTGAACGGGTTGTTGCAGAGGGCGCAGATCTTGGCATTGCCTTTGACGGAGATGCAGACCGACTCCTAGCGGTGGATCACACCGGCGAGGAAGTCGACGGAGATCACATCATTGCTCTCTGTGCGATTGACTTAGCTGATAGATCCATGCTGGCCCACAACACTGTTGTGGTCACCGTCATGTCCAACCTTGGCTTTTTGCAGGGAATGCAGCGAGCAGGAATCTCGGTTGTACAAACTGCAGTCGGTGATCGAAATGTGCTTCAGGCCCTAGCCGAAGGCGAGTTCTCCCTAGGTGGTGAGCAATCGGGACACATCATTTTTGCCGATCACTCAACCACCGGAGACGGACTCCTGGGGGCGGTTGTCCTGTTGGATCTGCTGCGTAGGTCAGGTCGAACTCTGGCTGAGCTTGCTCAGGCGGCGATGACGCGCTTACCGCAGGTGTTGCTCAACGTGCCGGTGGCTCGGCCCATGCCAGAGGTTGCCGCACTGCTGAGCCAAGAGTTGTCTGCTGCCACAGCAGAACTGGGCGAGACCGGTCGCGTGTTATTGCGACCCTCTGGTACCGAGGCAGTTGTCCGCGTCATGGTCGAGGCCGAGCAGAGCGAAGTTGCCCAGCGAATTGCAGAGCAACTTGCCTTGGCCGTAGAGATGCTCGCCCGGAGGTGACCCAAGCACATGACCGAATATCAAGCAGATGTGAGTCAGCTGACCGGCTTTTCCGTTAGCGCTGTTAGCCTCAATCGGGTTGACAATTCAGGCCGCAACCACATGAGCCGGGGTAGAAACCGCTGCAAGGGGCAGCAGAGGGGTAAGACAAGATGTGCGGCATTATTGCTGTAATTCGCCAGAAATCGCAACGCCTGCCGGTCCCGGCTGCGCCGCTTGCTCAGACCTTGGCAGAGCTTCATCCGAACCTTGCCGCTCCTACAGCGGACCTCTGCGAGAGATTGCTCCTAGCGGCAGAGCAACTCGAGCAAGTTGACCGCGTTCTTCGAGGTGTGGCTGGCCTACAGAGCCTCATTGCAGACCCCGAAGCAGCCGCTGCAATTGGGCGTCAAGCAGAGGTGCTTCAGGCTCAAGCCGAGGCACTTGAATTAGCTCTGGATCAACCCTTGGGTAGCGCCGGCGGGGCCGTGCTGCAACTGCTCAACCTTGAGCAGACCAATGCCGCACTCATCCGCTGCAAAGATGCCATCTGGGCGATTTCACGTGATCGCCTTCGCGCAGCACGTGATGTCAGCTACTTGGGTTCACGAGTTCTCACGACTGCTCCGCTCAGCCCGGCGGCCACAGCTGTGTTGTTCAGCGCACATCAGGCGCTGTCGGCGCTTGACCGACTCGAGGTCCGCGGTAGAGATTCCGCTGGGCTTGAACTGCAGATTTCTCATCACGGCTTAGACCTAGCTGACCCAGCGATTCGGTCGCTGATCCAAAGCCGTGATTACCGCAGCTTTACCTCTGGCTCTGTCAAGATCGCAGACGGCACGCTCATCATTGTGTACAAAGCTGCGGCAGAAATCGGTGAACTCGGAGACAACACTGCGGCACTTCGCGCTGCAATCATCGATGATGAATTGCTGCACCTAGCACTGGGCTCGCAAGAAGTTGAGGCTGTGGTCCTAGGTCATACCCGTTGGGCAAGCATCGGCATTGTCTCGGAGCCAAACGCGCACCCACAGTGCTCGGACGAACTCATAACACTCGATGACACTGTGGTAACACTCGATGACACTGTGGTAACACTCGATGACACTGTGGTAACACTCGATGACACTGCAGCTAACGAGCAGCCCGAAGCAACTTCTGGAACCGTTGGGTTTGTCACCGGAGTGCTGAACGGCGATGTTGATAACTACGCAGACTTGACTGCCTCGGAGGCACTGCAGGTTGCTCCCGAGATCTCAACCGATGCAAAGGTCATCCCCACCTTGATGTCTCGTCGGCTCGTTGAAGGCCTGAGCGAGTATGAAGCCTTCCGCGAGACTGTTGTCCGACTCGAGGGCTCTGTAGCTATTGCTGCGGCCGCAGCAAGTTCTCCTGATCGGCTGTACTTGGCATCTCGCGGTAGCGGTCAAGCGATGTACGTGGGCTTCGCCGAAGATGCCTTCATTGTGGCTTCTGAGCCATACGGCGTGGTGGAAGAGACCAGTTCGTACATTCGCATGGATGGCGAGACGCCTGCTGATGAAACAAACCCAACCGGCAGCCGTGGCCAGATTATTGAACTCTCCGCAACTGGCGCTGGCACGCTCTCGGGAATACGTCGGTGGTCCTACGACGGATCTGAACTGCCGGTAACCGAGGTTGACCTCGATCTTGCGCAAGTCACAACAAGAGATATCGACCGGGGCGACTTTCCGCACTTCTTGCTGAAAGAAATTACTGCCTCACCAAGTTCTTTCCGAAAGACGCTGCGCGGCAAGCTCCTAGAAGAGGGTGGCAAGATCCGGGTGTCTCTTACCCCCGAGATGTTGCCGGATTCGGTTCGCGCCGGACTGCGATCCTCTCGCATCAAGAAGGTCTTCGTTATTGGGCAGGGAACAGCAGCAATTGCTGGTCAAAGCCTGGCGCAGCATCTCTCGGACTTCTTGGCCGAGACTGACCTTCGCGTGCAGGCGATTCTTGCCACTGAGCTCTCTGGCTTTGCCATGCGCGAGGACATGTCAGACACACTGATCGTTGCCATCAGTCAGTCGGGCACGACAACCGATACCAATCGAACCGTGGATCTTGTTCGTTCCCGAGGGGCAGAGGTTCTAGCTATCGTCAATCGGCGGGGGAGCGACCTGACCGATAAGGCTGATGGGGTCCTGTACACCTCCGATGGTCGAGACGTCGAGATGAGCGTGGCCTCCACCAAGGCCTTCTACTCTCAGATAGCCGCAGGGCTGCTCTTGGCCCAAGCGATTTCTGATGAAGTTCCCAACGGGCTCAGCTCGGAGCATCCCGATCAGCAAGCAATGCTGCAACAGCTTCGCGAGCTACCAGCGCGTATGGAGCAGACTCTTGCCACTCGCCCCCAGGTTGCAGAGGCAGCGGCTTCGTTTGGACCGAGCCGAAGGTACTGGGCGATCGTCGGCAATGGTCTGAATCAGATTTCTGCCCGAGAAATCCGCGTGAAGCTCTCGGAGCTTTGTTACAAATCCATCGCGTGTGACGGGACCGAAGACAAAAAGCATATTGACTTGTCCTCCGAGCCAATGATCTTGGTCTGCGCTGCTGGTCTGGTCGGGTCTACCGCAGACGATGTTGCCAAGGAAGTAGCAATCTTTCGTGCGCACAAGGCTGCGCCCATTGTGATCGCATCCGAAGGTGACCGCTCCTATAGCTCTGCAGTTGCAGTCATCACGGTGCCTGCGACGCATCCGCGTTTGGCCTTCATCTTGTCGACAATGGCTGGGCACTTGTTTGGCTACGAGGCAGCCCTTGCAATTGATGCCCAAGCTCAGCCGCTCCGCGCTGCTCGCGCAGCGATTGACCTAGCTGCGACGCAGATCGGCGGGGATCTACATGGCGAACAAGTCGACGGTGAGGACCTGCTGCTGGGACTTCGCGCAGAACTGAGCACCCAATCAGCTACCTATATGGATGCGCTGCGATCCGGTTCCTACAATGGCCATCTCGAGGCGAATACTGCCGTTCGCTTGGCTGGGCAGTTGCGCTTTGCTACTGGTGTCAGCCCGCTCGATGGGTATCAGCTTGAGTTCGGCCGTGTGGGTACCCCAGGAGTGGTACTTGAGGACTTGAGCGCCGGTTTGACCTCGGCGATTGAAGAACTCACCCGCCCGGTGGATGCCATTAAGCACCAAGCAAAGACGGTGACGGTTGGTATTAGCCGCAGCGATGAGTCGCTACTGCATGTGCCACTCGTTGCGGCCCTGCTTGCATCAGGTTCGCCGAGAGACAGATTGACGTATTCAACCTTGCGCACTCTCGGCGAGCTCAACTCAGCCGTGACCGAGGTGACTGGCTTTACGCGTTATCGCGTTGAGCACGGCGAGAATCTTGAGCAGGCGACGCTGGTCATCATTGATCGCGGAGGTGTTTCAGTTGGCCTTGCGTCACGAGTTGATCGCGATCCCCGCTTGCGAGGAACAAAGGCACTCGTGGCCCGCGAGCAAGAACTGATGGTGGCTCAAGGCCGAAGCGATGGTCGACTCGTGGTGATTGTGCCGGAGACAAAGGATGGCGTCACCACAGGTTTGCAGTTGTTGCATGTCAACGTGATTGATCACCTAGCAGCGGCTACTGCTCGAGCAGTTCTGCAGGGGTATCGCCGCAGGTATCAGGCGCTTCGAGATGCCGTCACCGAAACCGAGGATGTGTTCCGTGAGGATCTCTTGGCTGAGCAGCCGGTGGCAGACTTGCTCACCGTGTCGATTTTGAGTCTTGCCGACCGCTGGCGGTCGTGACTGTTCCACCTGATCTGCCAGTTCTTCATCTGCCAGCGCTTGATCTGCCAGAACTCAATCTGGCAGAACTCGATCTGCCTTCGGGGTCGATACGCGGTGTTGGCATCGATCTAGTCCAGATCAGTCGCCTTGATGCTGCTCTGACACGTCAACCCTCTTTGCAACAGAGACTCTTTACTACTCGGGAGTACGAATCTGCTCACAGCCTGACTGCTGGGCAAGTTGAGCCTGTTGCCCAACTTGCAATGTTCTTTGCTGCGAAAGAATCCGTCATGAAGACCCTTGGTCGGGGGCTCGACTCTATGGCATTCACCGAAATCGAGATTGGGCGCACAACTGATAGTTCTTGGGGGCTGACCCTGAGTGGTCGCGCAGCCTTACTCGCCGGACAGGTCGGCGTGAATACATGGCATCTCTCTATGACGTACACCCCCGCGATGGCCCAAGCTCTGGTGCTTGGGCTCGCTGTTTGATCCTCAGTAGGTGCCACAGCAGATGCCGCGCCCCTAGGGGTCACGAGTCCAAGTTGCGGGTAGAGCGC